>JGI24657J20077_1000335_pt1 | contig 15525 bp, 15 predicted proteins | sample MalvirmetaMSP118_FD_20077 | JGI IMG/M metagenome (IMG submission 20077) | reverse complement strand
CAGCTATCCCGGGGGAGCCCGCAGGGCGGGGGCTGGCCCCCTAGATCCACTTCGCCAAAGGCGGCAGGCTCATGAGAACCGCATTGGCGTCATGGCCGGTTTCCAGCCCGAATTTCGTACCGCGGTCATAGACAAGGTTATATTCCGCATAAAGCCCGCGATGCACCAGCTGCGCTTCTTTGTCTGCCTCTGACCAGTCTTGCGTGATCCGCTTTTGCACCAGCGGCAGATAGGCGGGCAGGAAGGCGCGGCCGATATCCTGCGTCAGGGCAAAATCCGCCTCCCAATCGCCTGTCGCGTGATCATCCATAAAGATACCGCCGACCCCGCGCGCGCGATGACGGTGCGGGATATAGAAATACTCGTCCGCCCAAGCCTTCAGCCGCGGGTAGAGATCGCTGCCATGAGGGTCCAGATGCGCCTTTTGCACAGCGTGGAAATGCGCGGTGTCTTCGTCATATTCGATGCAGGGGTTCAGATCGGACCCGCCGCCGAACCAGCTGGCATGGGGGGTCCAGAACATGCGGGTGTTCATATGGACCGCCGGGGCATGGGGGTTCTGCATATGCGCGACCAGACTGATGCCCGACGCCCAGAACCGCGGGTCTTCGGCCATGCCGGGGATGCCCTTGCGCGCCGCCATCGCGACCTGCGCGCGCTCTCCCAGGGTGCCGAACACCGTAGAGACGTTGACGCCGACCTTTTCGAACACACGCCCGCCGCGCATCACGCTCATCAGACCGCCGCCCGCGTCACTGCCGTCGTCGCTGCTGCGTTTGGTCGGGGTCACCTCGAACGTGCCGGGCGCGGCATCAGACAGCGGGCCCTCGGCGTGGTCACGCTCCAGCGTCTCGAATGCCTCCACGATCTGGTCGCGCAGGCTGCGGAACCACTCAGCGGCGCGGGTCTTCTCCGCCTCGAAATCAACGGTCATGCGCAAAGCCTTTCGTTACTGCGTATTCTAATGTGCCGGCGCGTCCACGGCGTCCAGCAAGGACCGCCCCCCGTCCACAACGATCACTTCGCCTGTCAGGAAACTGGAGCTGTCGGCGGCAAGATACTGGATCGTGTCGGCCAGCTCTGACGGCGAAGCGATGCGCCCCAGCGGCGTGTGGTTGCGGATGTCGTCGCGCCACTCGCGGTTCTCGGCGCAAGACGCTTTCAGCGACCCGCTCATCACAGACCCGAAGGCCACTGCGTTCACCCGGATGCGATGCGGGGCCAGCGTCAGCGCCATCGACCGCGTCATCTGCTCAAGCGCGGCCGCCGCCATGGAATAGGCCATCAACTCGGGCCGCGTGTGCCGCGAGGTGGTCGAGCTGAGGTTGACGATGCTGCCCACGCTGCCCTCTTCCTTGCCCTCGGACTGTTTGATCATGCGTTTGGCGACCTGCTGCGTCAGCTGCATCGCGGTCATCACGTTTTCCTGCCACAGGGTTTCAACGCTGGTATCATCACTGTCCAGCGCATCCGTCGGCAGGAACTGCCGCGACGCATTGACCAACACGTCGACCTCGTCAAAGGCGTCAATGGTGGCAGAGACGAGGTTCGCAATCGTCAGCCGTTGCCGCAGATCGCCCGCGAAAAAGCGGATGTTGCCGTCGTCCTTGGCATCGCCCAGCTGTTCGACCAGCGCTTTCTCGTCGATGTCGGCACACATCACATTTGCGCCCTTGTCGGCGAATTGCCGGGCAATCGCCAAACCGATGCCGTTCGCGGCNCCGGTGACGATGACGCTTTTGCCAGAGATTGAGAATGACATAAATCGTTCCTTAATCAGGCGCGGCCCGCCTATCGGCGTTTGCGCAANGGCCGTGCCGCGTGAAACAGTTTGAACCGCGCATCGCCGCCNATTTCCTCGACATGGGCGAAACGGGTTTTCAGCTCTGCCTCATAGGGCAGATGACGGTTCGCGACCATCCACAGCTTGCCTTGCGGCGACAGGATGCGTGCTGCCGTGGCAACAAACGCCTGCCCGATCTGCGGTTCAGCCGCGCGACCGATGTGGAAGGGCGGGTTCATGATCACGCTGTCCATGCGGTGGGGCGGCTCCCAGCTTGTGGCATCCTCCCATGCAAAGGACGCGCGATCATCGGTGACATTGCGGCGCGCACATTCCAGCGCCATATGTCCCGCTTCAACAAGGTAAAGGTTCTTGATGTCAGGCCGTGTCAGCGCGTGGGCCGACAAAAAGCCCCAACCGGCCCCCAGATCGGCAACCTCGGACCCGAGCTTCTCGGGCAAGGCATCCACCAGCAGCGCCGAGGCCAGATCGACACCATCGGCGGAAAAGACCCCCGGCGCGGTCCAGAACCCGCCTTCGGTCAGCTCCGGCCCCTGACGCCAGTCGGAAAAGAACTCCGCCGCCGGTTCCGAGATCCAGAACATCTTGCCGTGGGCCTTCGAGATCGGGCCCTGCACGGTCACACGGTCGCGCATCTCGCGCAGGACACTATCGGCACCGTCGGTCTTTTGCCCGTCGATCACAACGATCCCGTCGCAGACCTCGCAGGCGGCGGCGATCACGGCGCGGGCTTCGGCCTTGGCGCGTGGCAGGCAGACGATACAGGCCGCATAGCGGTCCTTGATGGTGCGCACGACATCATAGCCGCGCGCGGCCCATGCGTCATAATCCGGTTTGAAATCGTGGATAATCTGCACGCGGTCTTTGTCCAGACCTGGCAAATCACTGTCACGGGGGGGCTGAAAGACGGCAATCGTCCCTTCAGCTGGCAACTCAAGACCACCGCCGTCAAGCGCCAGTTGCAGACGTGCATCAATCACGTGTTATTCTTCTTTTTCCATGGTGCATTGCAGCGGGTGCTGGTGACGCCGGGCGAAATCCATCACCTGCGCGACTTTGGTTTCCGCGATCTCGTGGCTGAACACGCCCACGACCGCCAGCCCTTTTTTATGCACGGTCAACATGATCTCGAAGGCTTGGGCATGGTTCAGCCCGAAGAAGCGTTCAAGCACAATCACCACAAATTCCATCGGGGTGAAATCGTCGTTCAACAGCATCACCTTGTACAAAGGCGGCCGCTTGGTCTTTGGTTTGGTCTTGGTCAACAGATCGGTTTCGTCGTCGTCCCGGTCTTTGCCCGCCATCATAAGATCATCAAGGCGCATTGCTGCTCCTGCCTGAGAAGTCGTTTCAAGTGAGTCGTGTAGGCGTCTATATAACCCTAAAGCAGAATTAGAAAAGAGGGCGCGCCAAAGATGGGCAATCCGCTAACGACCATCGGTTTTGATGCCGATGACACTTTATGGCACAACGAACGCTTCTTTGCTTTGACACAGGTCAAATTCGCGGAACTTCTTGCCGATTACACCGACCGCGACAGCCTGATGGACCGGCTGCTGGAGGCAGAGCGGCGCAACATCCCCCACTACGGCTTTGGCATCAAGGGGTTCACCCTCTCGATGATCGAAACCGCGATAGAGGTCACCGAGGGCCGCGTGCCGGCCGATGTCATCTCCGAACTGCTGGCGGCGGGGCGTGATATGCTGGCCCATCCGGTCGAACTGCTGCCCGATGTGCGCGAAACCCTCGAAACCCTGCAAGACGACTATCGGCTGGTATTGGTGACCAAGGGCGATCTGCTGGATCAGGAACGCAAGCTCGCTGAATCCGGGCTGCGTGATATGTTCACCGCGATTGAAATCGTGTCGGACAAGACCCCGCAAACCTACCAGCGCATCTTTGATACCCACGGCGACGGCCCGGCCCGCGGCATGATGATCGGGAACTCCATGAAATCGGACGTGGTGCCGATGATCCACGCGGGCGGGCATGGCGTCTATATCCCCCACGGCGTCACCTGGGCGCTGGAGCACGCCCCCGCCCCGAGTGATTCGCCCCGCTTCCACCAGATCACGCGCCTGTCCGAAGTGGCAGAACTGCTGCCCTGATCGCCGCTGTATTCTCGCCTTACCTTCGCTGCGTTGTCGCCCAACTCTTGCCACATTCCCGCCACAATCGCCCCTATAGTGGCGGAGTTTTGGGCACACGCTAAATGTGCTGCGCGGAAATCGCCGCTTTTCCGGGCTGCACCACATCGAACGCCTTTATCGAAAACACGTCCTATGGTAACCTTACCTTAATAATAATGGTCAGTTGAAAAATCGACGGCCGAGGCAGAGCAAAGGCAGTTATGATGAGAGTGCGGCGTGTGCAGCCAGCCCGGTATGGGCTATTTATTCTTGCGGCTATATGGATCTTGCTGATCCTGCCGCTCAGCGCAATGGCGGCCCCCTATGCCGCCTATGTGATCGACGCCCGAACCGGCGAAGTGTTGCACTCACGAAACGCGGATACCCGTCTGCACCCGGCCTCCCTCACCAAAATGATGACACTTTATATCGCATTCGAGGCGATTAAGCGTGGTGAGATCTCGCTCGACAGTAAGGTCAAGATCACCAGCCACGCGGCGTCCGAACCGCCCAGCAAATTGGGGCTGAAATCGGGCCAGACCATCGCCCTGCGCTACCTGATCCGCGCCGCGGCCGTCAAATCTGCCAATGACGCCGCCACCGCCATCGGGGAAGCCATCGAAGGGTCCGAAGCCAAGTTCGCCCGCCGCATGAACCGCACCGCCAAGGCGCTTGGCATGACCAACACCACCTTCAAGAACGCCCACGGCCTGACAGAATCCGGCCACATGTCGACCGCACATGACATGACCATCATGGGCCGCCACCTGCTGTATGATCACCCCGAATACTACAACCTGTTCTCGCGCATCACTGCCGATGCGGGCGTGCGCAAGGTCAGCCACACCAACCGTCGCTTCCTGTCGTCCTACAAAGGTGCCGACGGGATCAAGACCGGCTACACCCGCGCCGCTGGCTTCAACCTCACCGCCTCGGCCGAACGGGGCAATGAACGCATTATCGTGACCGTCTTCGGCGGCACCTCCACCAGCGCGCGGAACGCCAAAGTGGCCGAGCTGATGGATCTGGGCTTCCGCCGCGCCCCCTCCAGCGCGCCGCTGAAAAAACCCTCCAAACCTGCTTACGCCGATGTCGAAGATACGCCCGTTGCATCCGACGGGGCCGCGGGCAAGGTCATCCGCCTCGTGGGGGCCGTCACCACTTCCAAACGTCCCACATTGCGTCCGGGCCACCAGCCTCAGGTCGTGGTTGCCACCGCAGAGGTGCCCCAAGCGACCTCGCCGATCCTGAACTCGGACATCACCGCCGCGCTGAAAGAGGCGCAGAAAACCGCGCCGGCCGTCGTGGCAGAGGCCCCTGCCCCGACACCGGAACCCGCAGCAGAGGCGGAAACCCTGCTCGCCTCGGTCTCGGTCCGGCCCACGCTGCGCCCCTCGGCTGCCGCATCGCTGGTTGAAACCGCCGCGGTCAAACAGGTCACACCCAAAGCGCCCCCCGCCCCCGAAGTCATCACCCGTGTGTCGACATCTGGCGGCCGTCACTGGGGCGTGAATGTGGGCCGCTATCCCAGCCGCTATGCCGCCGAGAAAGTGTTGCTGAAAACCGCATTGTCCGAAATCTCGACCCTCGACGGCAGCCTGCGCAAAGTCGTGCGTCGCCCGCAAGGGTTCGACGCCAACTTCCTTGGCATGACCCGCGAGACAGCCGATCTGGCCTGCCGCCGTCTGGTCGCCCGCAATGTGAACTGCTTTATGATCGGGCCAAGCTCTTAAGCTTGGCCTGCTCAGGTCGTCGCCTGTAGCAAGGTGCGCGTATAGTCTGACTGCGGATTGTCATACAGCGTATCGACATCGCCGTATTCGACCACATCCCCCCGCTTCATCACCATCACCTTATGCGACATCGCGCGCACGACCTTCAGGTCGTGGCTGATGAACAGATAGGCGAGCCCGTATTTGCGCTGCAGATTGCGCAGCAGGTCCACGATCTGCACCTGCACGGTCATATCCAGCGCCGAGGTCGGCTCGTCCAGCACCAGCAGCTTGGGCCGCAGCACCATTGCCCGCGCAATCGCGATCCGCTGACGTTGCCCGCCGGAAAATTCGTGCGGATAGCGGTCCATCGTGGCAGGGTCCAAACCCACCTCGATCATCACATCGCGCACCAGTTCACGCGGATTGCGGTCGGGGTCCACCTTATGCACGCTCAGCCCTTCGGCGATGATCTGCATACAGGTCATCCGCGGCGACAGGCTGCCGAACGGATCCTGAAACACGATCTGCATATCCTTGCGCAACCGCCGCAACTGCCGCGTGGACCAACTGCGCACGTCCTGCCCCATAAAGCTGATCCCCCCTTCAGAGGAGATCAAGCGCATGATCGCCAGTGCCAGCGTCGTCTTGCCCGACCCGGATTCACCCACGATACCAAGGGTTTCCCCCGCGCGCACCGACAGCGACGCGTCGTTTACCGCCTTCACGTGATCCACCGTCTTGCGCATGAACCCCTTCTGGATCGGGAACCAGACCTTCAGATGATCGGTGCTGGCGATCACCTCGGCATCCGGTGCAACCGGGTCCGGTCGGCCCGACGGCTCCGCCCCCAAAAGCTTGATCGTATAGGGGTGCTGCGGGTTGTCAAAAATCTCCTGCGTGGGGCCGTGTTCGACAATCTCGCCCTGTTTCATCACGCAGACGCGGTCGGCAATGCGGCGCACGATACCCAGATCATGGGTGATGAACAGCAGGCCCATGCCTTCGCTGTCTTTCAGCTCTTTCAGCAGGTCCAATATCTGCGCCTGAATGGTCACGTCCAAGGCCGTGGTCGGCTCATCCGCGATCAGCACATCGGGCTTGTTGGCCAACGCCATCGCGATCATCACCCGTTGACGTTGCCCACCCGACAGCTGATGCGGGTAGGCACCCAACCGGCTTTCCGCATCCACGATCCCGACCTTGTCCAGCAGTTCAAGGATACGCGCCCGCGCCTCGGCCCCCGCCACGCCCTGATGCAGCGCCAGCGATTCCGCCAGCTGCTTTTCGATCGTATGCAGCGGGTTCAGCGAGGTCATCGGCTCTTGAAAGATAAAGCTGATGTCATTGCCACGCACCTTGCGCAGCAGCTTGTCGCTCGCGCCGACCATCTGCTGCCCGTCATACAGCACCGACCCCGACACCTCGGCACTGTCGCCCAACAGCGATACGGTGCTCAGCGCCGATACGGATTTACCCGAGCCGGACTCCCCCACCAGCGCCACGGTCTCCCCGCGCTGCACAGCAAAGCTCACGCCCTTGACCGCATGGGTCAACGCGCCTTCCTGACGGAAGGAGACGCGCAGGTCATCCACTTGCAGCACCGCGGCGTTCTGGGTCGAAGGCGTCATGAGAACGTCTTTCTCGGGTCAAAGGCGTCGCGGATCCCTTCAAAGATAAAGATCAGCAGCGACAGCATGATGGCAAAGGTGAAGAACGCGGTGAACGCCAGCCAGGGCGCTTGCAGGTTCTGCTTGGCTTGCAACGTCAGCTCGCCCAGGGACGGGGCCGACGACGGCAGGCCGAAGCCCAGAAAATCAAGGATCGCGAGCGTGCTGATCGTGCCGGTGATGATAAACGGCAGCATCGTCAGCATCGCGACCATCGCATTGGGCAGCATGTGGCGGAACATGATCGTCATATTCCCCACCCCAAGCGCGCGCGCCGCGCGCACATATTCAAGGTTCCGCGCGCGCAGGAATTCGGCCCGCACCACACCCACCAGCGACGTCCAACTGAACAGCACCAGCAAAAACACCAGCAGCCAGAAACTGCGCCCCAGAATGGCGAACATGATGATGATCACATAAAGCGACGGGGTCGAGGTCCAGATCTCGATCACGCGCTGGAAGATCAGATCCGTCCAGCCGCCAAAGAACCCCTGCACCGCCCCCGCGATGATCCCGATCAACGATGCCGCCCCCGTCACAATCAGGGTAAAGATGATCGACAGCCGGAAGCCATGAATGACCCGCGCCAGCACGTCGCGTTTGGTGCCATCGGTGCCCAGCAGGTTCTGCCCGTTCGGCGGCAGCGGGGCCGCGCCGGGCCGGTCCACGGCGGTGTCAAAGCTATAGGGGATGGGCGGCCAGATCGACCAACCCGCCGAAATCGGCTCGCCCGCGACCTCGCCATCCTGCGCGTCCTCGATGATCCCCTCGGGGTCGTCCAGACAGTCGATCAACCCGCCCGAGGCAATCAGACATTGCACTTCGGGGTCGCGGTACACCGCTTCGGTCAGGAAATCGCCGCCGAACTCGGTCTCGGGGTAGAACTTGAAGATCGGCATGTAATAGTCGCCGCGATAGTTCACGAGGATCGGTTTGTCGTTGGCCACAAATTCAGCGAACAGCGAGATGCCAAACAGGATCGCAAAAATCCAAAGGCTCCAATAGGCGCGACGGTTACGGGTAAAGTTACGCCAGCGGCGTTGGTTCAGCGGGGATAGCGCCATCGGGTTCAGCCCTCGCGTTTTTCAAAGTCGATGCGCGGGTCGACGACCACATACATCAGGTCAGACAGGATACCGACCAGCAGACCGATAAGGCCAAAGATGAACAGCGTCCCGAAGACGATCGGATAATCCCGCGCGACCGCCGCCTCGAACCCCAGACGACCCAGCCCATCAAGGCTAAAGATCGTCTCGATGATCAGCGAGCCGCCAAAGAACACACCGATAAACACCGCTGGAAAGCCCGCGATCACGATCAGCATCGCGTTGCGGAAGACGTGGCCGTACAACACCTTACGCTCCGACAGGCCCTTGGCCCGCGCCGTGACGACATATTGCTTCTTGATCTCGTCGAGAAAGCTGTTCTTGGTCAGCAACGTCAGCGTCGCAAAGGCCGAGATGGTCGAGGCCAGCACCGGCAGCGTGATGTGCCAGAAGTAATCCGCGACCTTGCCCAAGGGGCTCAGCTGGTCAAAATTATCCGAGGTCAGCCCCCGCAGCGGGAATATCTGCCAGTAGGACCCGCCCGCAAACAGCACCAGCAGCAGGATCGCGAACAGAAAGCCCGGGATCGCATAGGCGGCGATAATCGCGCCCGATGTCCATGTATCAAAGGCCGTGCCATCCTTGACCGCCTTGCGGATGCCAAGGGGGATCGACACCAGATAGGCAATCAACGTGGACCACAGCCCCAGCGTGATCGACACGGGCAGCTTTTCCTTGATCAACTCGATCACGCTGATCGACCGGAAGTAGCTGTCGCCGAAATCGAACCGCATGTAGTTCCACAGCATGTTCACGAACCGCTCTACCGGCGGTTTGTCAAAGCCGAACTCTTTCTCAAGCTCTGCGATGAATTCGGGCGGCAGGCCCCGTGCGCCAACGTAATTCTCGTTGCCACCGGTATCTGCGGCATTCCCCGCATCCGATCCCCCGCCAGAGAACCCTTCGAACACGTCACCACCGCCCTGAATGCGCGCGATCGCCTGCTCAACAGGGCCACCCGGCACAAACTGCACCAGTGCAAAGTTGATCAGCATGATCCCAAGCAACGTCGGTATGATCAGCAACAGCCGTCGAAGAATATATGCGCCCATGGCCGGCGTTTACCTCAGTGCGCCTGCAGCGCGCAAGGCGTCTGCTTTATCGGCATTGTACCACCAGAAATCGAGGTAACCCAAAGCGTAAGGCGGCTGCGTTTCGGGGTGTTCGTACTGGTCGTAATAGGCGGTCCAGAAACTGTCGTTATACCAGGTCGGGATCATGAAAAATTCATAGCGCAGTGCCCGATCCAGCGCCATCAGGCTGGCGTCCTCTTCCTCTTTCGTGTCGGCCGCCAGCGACGCGGTCACAATCGCATCCACCAGCGGGCTGGCAAGCCCTGCAGGGTTGAACAGCGAATAGGCCGCCGCCTCTGACCCATAGCGTTGTTCCAGCCCGGTGCCTGTGCCCAGAAACGCCCCATAGCTGTCATAGACCATGTCGTAATCGCGGTCCCGTTCGCGGGCCGTGTATTGGGAACTGTCGACTTTCTCGAGCACGGCATCAATGCCCATGTTCTGCAAATTCGACATAAAGTTTTCGATCACCGCCGACAGCGTCGCCGACCCCGAGGAGTTCAGCAAGAACCGCAACTGCAAGGGTTTGCCCTGCGCATTATAGCGTTTGCCGTCATCGCCCACGGCCCAACCGGCCTCGTCCAGCAGCTTCATGCGCGGCGCAGGTTGCGACGGTCCGACAGGCGGCTCGCATCCGACGTATGCGGCACCACCGCGTCTTGCGTCAGCAGTTCGGGCGGCACGACATCGCCAAGGCTTTCCAGCAGCGCCAGTTCCGCCCCTTGGGGTGCGCCCGTGGCCATCAGGGGCGTGTCCTGCGTAAAGGACGCCCGCTGTTTGAACAGCCCGTATTGTAGTGATTCATTGGTCCATTCAAAGTTGAACCCCAGGGCCACGGCTTCGCGCACGCGCTTATCCTGCAAGACCTCGCGGCCAAGGTTGAACACGATGCCCGAGGGCGTGGGGGGCGACCCGTCGGGGATATCCTCTTTGACCACCTGCCCTGCGGTCACCTTGGGGAAGTCATAGGATGACGCCCATTGTTTCGAACTGCCCTCGGTGCGGAAGGTATATTCACCCGCTTTGAAGGCCTCGAACGCGGAATTCTCGTCGCCGAAGTATTCAACGCGGATTTTATCGAAATTGTTGCGGCCCACGTTGAACGGCAGGTCCTTGCCCCAGTAATCGGGGTTGCGTTTATAGACGATGCGACGGTTCACATCGATGCTGTCGATCATATAGGGGCCGGACCCGGGCGAGGTTTCCAGCCGCGATTCGTCGAGCCGCGCGCCGGTTTCCTCGTACCATTTCTTCGACCACGCCGGCACGCCGCCGACCTGTTCGATCAGGCTGCGCCGGGACACGCCGGGGCTGAAATAGAACTTGATGGTGTAATCGTCGATCACCTCGACCTTGGGGATCAGCTTGCGCACTGCATCGGCATAGGATTTCAGCCCCTGATCCAGCAGCAGGTTGTGGCTGAAGGCGATGTCATGGGCCGTCACCGGATCACCGGTCGAGAATTTGGCGTCCTTACGCATGTGGAACACCACCCAATCCTTGCTCTCGGGGTATTCAAGGCTCTCGCACAGCAGGCAATAGGCTTCGCCGTAAACATCGGCGGGCACGATCTCTCCGCCGACGCCCTCGCCGAGCAGGCTTTCATACATCACCGTGCTCAACGCGCCGCCACGGCCCTTGCGCGAATAGGGGTTCATCGAATCAAACGTCCCGAGGGTAGAGATTGAAATCTCGCCGCCTTTGGGGGCGTCGGGGTTCACATAGTCGAAATGGGTGTAATCGGCGGGGTATTTCAGATCGCCGTAAAAGGAGTAGCCATGCGCGGTGATGATCTTGTCACTACCCTGCGCGGCGTCATCCTGCCCCCAAGCGGCACCGCCCAGCATCGCGGCCCCGAAAACAAGCAAGGCCGCGCCAGCGACGCGCAGCATGGGGGTTTGCGATTTTGTGTCAGCACGGGCATGGGTCCGGGGCATCGGGCGTATCCTTTATAACAACAGGCGATAGACAAGGGTCGTCGCGGCAGATCACTGCCGGATACACGCTAACGGCCCGACCGCCCAAGTTACAAGTTGCGAATATGTTACCTGACTGAAAACAGGGCACTTCACAGCAAAAGGCCGCCCACGAGGGAGCGGCCTTGCAATCGGAATATGGGGTGGATCAGTTGTCCAGGCTGTCGAGATAGGCGATCACATTCGCCCGGTCTTCGATCTTGGGCAGACCCGCGAAACCCATCGTGGTGCCTGGCGCGAAACCGGCAGGCTTGGTCAGGAAGGCGTTCAGGTTCTCGGGGGTCCATGTCTCAGCCACTTTCTCAAGCGCGCCGGAGTAGGACGCATACCCGTCAGCGGAATCAACCGGACGCCCGACAACACCGTAGAGGTAGGGACCAACCGCATTCGCACCATCCTCAACCTTGTGACAGGCGGAACATTTGCGGAAAACCTTTTCACCCTTGGCCGGATCAGCGGCCGCCATGATCTCGGCGAAATCGACTTCTTCAGCGGGCTCACCGCCACCAGAGGCATCTGCCACTTCAATGACATAGCCTTGTTCGCCATGCGCTTCGGCATGATAAAGCTCTTCGCCCGCGAATTTGCCAAGCAGAAGGACAAGCCAAGCGCCAAACAGGCCGGCAGCGATTTTGGTAACGGTCATTGTATCGAACATGCGTGAAGGTCCATCGTTGGTATTCGGGCATCGTATTGCAGGCGTATCTATTGCTTTCCCTTCGTCGGGGCAAGGTGTAGTTACCGCGACCAAACGCCATAGTTGGCAACGGCTTGAAGAAGGATGCCCCTGATGACCAGTAAAACCGCGCCGCGCATCGCTTTTCAAGGTGCTTTGGGGGCCTATAGCCACGAAGCCTGCCTGCAAGCCCGCCCCGACATGATCCCCGTGCCCTGCATGACCTTCGAAGGGGTGATCCGCGCCGTGCGCGAAGGCCGCGCCGATCTGGCGATGCTGCCGGTCGAAAACTCGACCTACGGGCGGGTTGCGGACATCCACCGGCTGTTGCCGCAAAGCGGGCTGCGCATCATCGCGGAGGCCTTCGTGCGCGTGCGCATCAGCCTGATGGCCCATGACGGCGTGAAGCTCGAAGACATCAAACACGTGCGCGCGCATATGGTGCTGATCCCGCAGGCGCGCAGCTGGCTGGACGCCCATGGCATCACCTCAGAGGCAGCGGCGGANAGCGCAGGGGCTGCGGCGGATCTTGCGGTGTCGGAGGAACGCGATGTCGGTGTGCTGGCAAGCGAGGTNGCGGCGGATATTCACGGGCTCAAGGTGCTGGCNCGCGACATCGAGGATCTGGACCATAACACCACCCGCTTTTTGCTGATGTCGCCCGAGCTGGACCAGACCCGCCGTGCGGAAAACATGCTGACCACCTTTGTCTTTCAGGTGCGCAACATCCCGGCAGCACTTTACAAGGCCATGGGCGGTTTCGCGACCAATGGCGTCAACATGACCAAGCTGGAAAGCTACATGGCGGGCGGGTCGTTCACGGCGACACAGTTCTATGCCGATATCGAAGGCCACCCCGAAGACCCCGCCGTCGCCCGCGCGCTGGAGGAGTTGGCGCATTTCACCAACTTCATCGATATTCTGGGCGTCTACCCCGCGCATCCCGACCGTCACGGCCAGTAAGTGCGGCAATCACCGCAAACCCCCTAGCGGGGTTTGTGGTAGCGGTCTTCCATGTCCTTGGCGTAGTCGCCGACACGTTTCTTGAACTTCTTGGTCAGCGAATTCTTGGCCAGCTTCAACGACTGCACCAGCAGACGGGCCGACAGGTTTTGCGGCTTGAGCTCTAGCGCGACCATGATGCGGGTGCGGCTGCGTGACAGGGCGACGAGATCAAAGCTCATGTCGCCGGTCAGCCCCTGCGAACGGGTGTTCAGCTTCATTTCGGTCGGGCGGTCAAAACGGTCCATCTCGACCTGAAGCTCGCGTCGTTTGCCGCGCATGTCAAAGGCAGCTTCCCACTGCATCCCCGGCCCCGCTTCCGCCAGCCGGTCCACGCGCTGCACCTCTGCGCCGCGGCGCATGGCGGCGCGTTCGAACTGGTCAAATTCGCACAGCATGTCGAATACCGCATCAATCGGCGCGTCGATGTCTTCTTTGGTGGAAAATTTCATGTTCTGCCTTGTTCGTCGTCTTTCCCGAAGGTTGCCTTAATCCAGCGTATCCGCAAGCCAGTTTTCCAGCAGGAAATGCGCAATCGCCCCCTTTCGGGCCGGTTTGATCTTGGGGTGTTGCCCGGCAAAGACATCCATCATGTCCTCTTTCGACACCCAAAGGGCCTCTTCGATCTCTTTGGGGTCGATGGTGATCTCGTGGCTTGTCGCCTCTCCGGCGCAGCCGAACATGAGCGACGCGGGAAAGGGCCAAGGCTGGCTGGCAAGATAGCTGACCTGACCGACCTGCACGCCCGCCTCTTCAAACACCTCGCGGCGCACGGCGGCTTCGAGCGTTTCACCCGGTTCGACAAACCCCGCCAAAAGCGAGAACATCCCCTCGGGCCAACCCGGCGACCGCCCCATCAGGACAGAGTTGCCGTGGGTAATCAGCATGATCACAACCGGATCGGTGCGCGGAAAATGCGACGCGCGGCACGCGGGGCAGTTGCGTTGCCAGCCTGCGTCATTCACCACGGTTTCAAAGCCGCAGCGGGCGCAGTAGCCGTGGTTTTCGTGCCACGCCAGAATGGCCTTGCCGGTCGCGGCGAGTTCGGCGTCACGCGGGCTGAGCCACGTCATCACGCGGCGCATTTCGACGAAAGCATAGTCGGGCGGCAACATCGGGTGGCGCTGTTCGCTTTGATCGACGAAAGACCCCAGCTGGCGCGGGTCGAAGTCATCGGGCATCCACGGCGACAGGTCATAGGCAAACCGCGCGGCCCCCTCTTCGCGCCCCAGCAAGATCGGAGCAGAGCCGGCATCCGCCAGAACGGGGTGATCCAGCGGCAAACGTACAACAGACGCGGGGCGCGCGGGGTCGATCAGGACCTTACCCCGCCAGAACAGAATGGCGCGGGCGGCGTCATCGGCGCGCAATGCGGCCACGGCCTCCTTGTCGGCGCGAACCTCTCCGGCGCGGTCAAGCGCTGACCCTCCGAAAGTGACCGTCTCGGCGTGCTTCATGCGTATCCTCCCGTTTGCGTGCACCATGCCTATTGGCCAAACCGCGCGATGCCAAGGCTGCATGGCGCCGTGCCCGCTAAAAACGCCCGAGATAAAAACGCCTTTGGGCCCGTCTTGCATCCCATCCGGCCCTATACTATATGGGCGGTGAGAGGTTGGTGCGGGCAGGTGCCTCGCCAACCCGGTCAGATCCGGAAGGAAGCAGCCGTAACGAGACCCACTTGGGTCGTTATCAGCCTCTCACCCCAGCGTATTTTGCGCAGCAAAATACGCGTCGCCCCGCAGGGTCATCCAAAGGATGGCCCGAGAGGGGCAGCCCCCGCCCCCAGATATTTCCGCAGTGCCTCAATGCCCCGCAGCGCCTCCATGCGTTTGGATATTGGCATTCCGGCACGGCCACAGGCAACAGGTCAGGTTACCCATGGGTAACTTAACCTGTTGTTTATACTCATTATTTTTCCGTTATAGCACCGAACGCTGTTACAGCTGCTCTGCCGCGAATGTGTCGCATTGGCCAACCTGACCGCTGTCGAACCCGCGCTGGAACCAGCTTGAACGCTGCTCGGACGTGCCGTGGGTAAAGGTGTGCGGCTGCGGGACGCGACCGGCCTGACGTTGCAGGTGGTCATCGCCGATCTTGCGCGCAGCGTTCAATGCCTCGTCCAGATCGCCCCGCTCCATCAGACCTTTGACGTTCTTGGCCCAGATCCCCGAGAAACAATCAGCCATAAGCTCGAGCCGCACGGTCAGGGCGTTCGCCTCGGCCGTAGAGGATTGGCGGCGCAGCGCGTTGACCTTGGGCAGGATTCCCAGTTCGTTCTGAACGTGGTGGGCGACCTCGTGGGCAATCACATAGGCGGCGGCGAAATCCCCGCCTGCCCCCATGCGCTGCGCCAGAAGATCAAAGAATTGCGTGTCGA
>JGI24657J20077_1000332_pt1 | contig 15565 bp, 10 predicted proteins | sample MalvirmetaMSP118_FD_20077 | JGI IMG/M metagenome (IMG submission 20077) | reverse complement strand
ATTTTCAGGTCTTGGCTATGGATGGGCTGACGCTTGACACTGTTCAAGCCCACCGCGGCGATGGGTTGACGTTGGCGGAACAAGTCCGTGGTTACTACGCGACCGGCGCTGATAACAGCGTGCACCCGGCACTGTTTGTAGTCTGATAGCAACACCAGATCTGCGCGTTTACCCGGCGCGACCAGCCCCCGATCCCTTAACCCGAACGCACGGGCGGCAGACCAGGTCGCTGCTCGATAGGCGTCTGCCGGAGCAATTCCCAGCTCAATAGCGGTGCGAATAAGGTGATCGAGATGGCCTTCTTCGGCGATGTCCAGCGGGTTTCGGTCGTCAGTGCAAAAGCCCATGGCATTCGACGTATTGGTGTTCAGTAACGGCGCTAGTGCATGGAGATCCTTGGACACAGTGCCTTCGCGAATCAGCACATGCATGCCTTTGCGTAATTTTTCCAGCGCTTCGTCTTGTGAGGTGGTTTCATGGCAAGTGCAGATCCCGCAGGCGAGATAGGCATTCAGTTCACGACCCCTTACCAGCGGCGCATGTCCGTCAATGTGCTGGTCTTTGAATGCCGCGAGTTTATCTATCACCAACGGGTCTTTGGCCAATAATCCGGGGTAGTTCATAAATTCGGCCAGCCCGATAACGCTGGGATGATCGCGCAGCGCCACCAGGTCGTCTGCATCGAGGCGTGCGCCGGCGGTTTCCAGGTGGGTTGCGGGCACACAGGACGATAATTGAACCCGCAGGTCCATGCAGGTCTGTTCTGCGCAGTCCATAAAATACCGGATGCCTTCGCGGCCCAGAACATTCGCGATTTCATGAGGATCGCAAATGGCCGTAGTGGTACCCCGGGGTAACACGCAGCGATCAAATTCAAGGGGGGTGATCAAGCTGGATTCACAATGGACGTGGGTATCAATAAAGCCAGGCACGACCACCAAGCCGGAGCCGTCGATCTCTTCGTTACCGCTATAGGATTCGCATGTGCCCACGATACGGTCACCGCAGATTGCGATGTCGCCAGGTATTCGTTCGCCGCTGATGACATCCAGAAATTCAGTATTGCGAATCACCAGGTCTGCTGCGATACGGCCTAGCGCCTGATCAACGCAGCGGCCCAGAAAGTCGCGGTTCTGTTTACGTGGATCATTGTCAGATGCAGTCATAATCTCTTTCCTTGCGCGATGGTGCGGACAGTGCTTACTTGAGTATAATGCGACCACAGCCATCCGGAGGCAATTAGAAATAGAAATGGAATCAGATACAAGGCATTACCTATGAAGTGGGATATTGCATCACACCGTGACGACAAGCCTGCTGGTCGTATCCGACAAAAGAATGAAGATATCATTATCGCTGCGGCAGAAGCTGAATTCGCGCACAACGGCTTTAAAGGCGCGACTATGAACAATATTGCACAACGGGCTGATTTGCCCAAGTCCAACATTCATTACTACTTTAAGAATAAACTCCAGCTCTATATTGAAGTGCTCACCAACATTATTGATTTGTGGGACAACGCACTGAATGATTTGGATGGAGATGCTGAGCCGGGTGACGCACTGCGTGCTTATATTACAGAGAAAATGCGCTTCTCATACGAGTATCCCTTGGCCTCTAAAGTGTTTGCTAAAGAAATACTATCGGGCGCTCCGCGCTTGGCGGAATACTTTAACGATGATTATCAGGACTGGTTTAATAGTAAAACTCATGTGTTTCGACGCTGGGCGGAGCAGGGCAAGATAGATCCGGTAGAACCGGCTCATATTGTATTTTTGCTCTGGAGTTCAACCCAGCATTATTCCGATTTCGAGGTGCAAATCTCTGCCGCATTAGGCAAAAAAAAGCTCAACAAAAAAGATTTTGAAGAGGCAACCGATGTGCTTTGTAAAATTGTGATTCGGGGGTTGGGGGTGAAAGAAGACTGAGTTGATGGCGTGGCCCAGTTCGCGGATGACCGGCTTTTTCAAAACGAACCAGTATTGTAAAACTTACATTGATTTGCAGTGTAAACCGGCAGTGCCATGCTTTATGGCGTTGTTTCGCGGCTGTTTCCGGCTGGCATGATAACTGCTTCTGTTGACGGACAGGAGGTCAGGGTTGACCTGAAAATCAATTGACTGAGCTGGGGTTAACGCAGTGAATCCATCCGCATTGTTTGACGTGAATAACAATTGTTGGCGCAGGGCATTTGCAAGTTACGCTGCACCATTGATCGATTGTGCTAACTATTACCGTGCGTTGCATGACTCCATTTGCCGGGCGAAGCACAGTATATTTATTGTCGGCTGGGATATTGATAGTCGTATCCGCTTGTTGCGCGGTGAAGAAGAAAACGGGAGTGAAGCGCCCTCTTGTATCTCGGAATTGATAGCCTGGAAGGCACGCCAAAATCCTGATATTCAGATTTACCTTTTGCGTTGGGATTCCTCGTTGGCGTTTTTTAGCATGCGTGAGCTGTGGGCCAAAGAAGTTTGGGATGACCTGACACCGGATAATGTGCACACGTGCCTGGACGATACAATTCCAATGGGGGGCTGTCAGCATCAGAAGGTGGTTTTAATTGATGACGAGGTTGCGTTCAGCGGTGGCATGGATGTGACGACGGCACGTTGGGATACGCGGGATCATAAAGTCGAGGAACCGGAGCGTAAAGATGAAGAAGGTGTTTACGGTCCGCTGCATGATGTGCAGGTCGTGGTAAGCGGAGAGATCGTTCAGCATTTTGCGGAATTGTGCCGTTGGCGCTGGAATCGTGCGGCTGATTTCGACGCTATTCCGCCGCGAAAAATCACTTCTGAAGCGGGTGTGCCGGCATCGTGGCCATCGCAGTATAAGCCTGTATTTGAGGCAATACCCTGTGCCATCGCGAGAACGATTCCGTATATGGACGATGCAGAACCGGCGCAGGAAGTGCGCAATATGCTGTTGAATTTAATTGCGTCAGCATCGGATTTTATCTATATCGAAAATCAATTCGCCAGTCGCAAGGAAATTGCCGACGCATTAAATCGACGAATGAAAGCCTGCCCCAGTTTAAAGGTGTTGTTGGTCAGTTCCTATAAACCGAAAGGGACGATGGAATGCGAGACGTACTGGGCTGGACGAATTGACTTCAAACGTATTTTGCAGCAAGGAGTGGACCCCGGCCGGGTCGAAATTGCCAGCTCGTTAGCGGTAGCCGAAACCGGCACCGTCGGCCACAAACGGATTCATTCCAAAGTGATGACCATTGATGATCGTTACCTGGTCATCGGTTCCTCTAATCTGAGCAATCGTTCCATGACGTTCGATACCGAATGCGATTTGATTTTTGCAGGCGACAGCGACAGTAACCGCGAGCGAATAACCCGGGTGCGCAACGATTTGATCGCAGAGCATACCGGGCGTAGCGTGTCTCAGGTGGCGGAGGCGTTGCGAAAGGAAAGCCCGTTAGCGCGATTGATGACGCCGATTTCGGAATCCCGTTATCATCTGAAAACGGTCGAAGACGATGCCTTTACCGATCAATCCTGGCAGCAGATTCTGGAACCGTTTTCCGATCCGGAAGAACCGTTGTGTCCGCCGTTGCCAACGGTAAACGGCAAAAAAATAAGCGTACCCAATCCACGCAGAAAGACTCTGATAATGAGTCTGGTGGCCGGCACGGTAATTTTACTGCTGTCGTTGGGCGCGTTGGCGAATCATTTTATACCTTGGTTAACTGCTGATAATCTTAAGGCCTTTCTGGAAAGTACCCAGGGAACCACCTGGGCGGTCCCGGCGGTGGTCGCGCTTTATATCGTCGGCGGCGTATTCTTTTTTCCGGTTACGCTATTGTCATTGGCAGTGGCCGCCGTGTTTGGGCCAGTCTGGGGGCCGGTCTATGGCATGCTGGGCGCGCTGGCGAGTGCCACTTTGTTGTTTTTTGTCGGTCAGAAATTGGGTGATCAGGGGTTGCGTAAGTTGGGTGGCCACAAAGTGCAATTGCTGGATGAAAAGTTCAGCAACAGCGGTGTGATCGGCGTTGCCGCATTGCGGCTAATTCCGGTAGCTCCCTACAGTCTGGTCAATCTGATCGGCGGCATTTCCTCGATCCGGCTGTCGGTGTTCTTATGCGGGACCTTTATTGGCATGGCTCCTCCTATGATCGCTAAAGGGTTGGTGGGCGATTCGTTGGCAAAAATATTTCTGCACCCTTCCTTGGAAACGATCCTGTATCTGATCGCCGGTATCGTGTTTTGGGTTGCCATCGCGGTGGCTTCGCAATACCTGGTGAAATTCATGCAGCAACGAAAGGAGCAGAATGCTCAGACTTGTAACCTATAACATACATAGCGGAATCGGCGTGGATGGTATTCAGAGCTACCGCCGTATCGGAGAGTTCCTGAAGCAGCAGCAAGTGGATATCGCGCTCATTCAGGAAATGGACACCCGGCCTTCCCAACGGGATACGGACAAAGATATTGAGGATTTGTGTGCCGGTCACTTTTCGACCCTGGTTCCTTCGCCGGCAATCGAGCTGGAGCAGGGGTGGTATGGCAATGTGATTCTTGCGCGCTTTCCGGTCTTGTTCAGCCATACCTTGGATGTTAGTCAGGCGGGGTTTCAGCCACGCAATGTGCAGGAGGCGGTGTTGCAAACAGAGCGAGGGGCGCTGCACGTAGTGAATACGCATAAGGGGCTGAACCGGCTGGAGCGACGCAGGCAGTTAGCATTGCTGGATCAGCATTTGCGCCAGACCGACGTAAGCGGACAACTCCCCTTGTTGGTGGGGGGGGATTTTAATGAGTGGCAATTCTTCAGCTCTGCGTTCCGGCATATTAATCAGGTATTGCATCCGCATCCGGTGGCGGCCAGCTTTCCGACCCGGTGGCCTCTGTTTCGCTTGGACAGAATATGGTCTCGCCCGGCCAATATTGTACGAAATGCGACGGTGTTAAAAACACCCGAGACCCGAATCTACTCCGATCATTACCCGGTTTTGGCAGAAATCGAGTTGTTACGCTAAGGCTGGCCCGGGGCTAAATGGGGTCGATTTTCGCACCTTAGGGTGGGCGTTAGCAGGGCTCTGGGGGGGCGGGAGCCGGCTTTAGCCCCTCAGACCGGTTGCTAATGCATTGTTCCTGATAGATAAATCAGGATTGGCTTTCGGTTTCGGATAATCCGTGTAGGCGGCCGAATGTGTTACCAAAATTCCGATTTTAACTTTTTAGTGTTACTTATTTGCACATTCCGGATCTGTGTTTATAATAGTAACACTAACGAATTTGGAGTACGTTTCATGAGCCGTTTTCTTGCTATTGCCCTTTTGCTGGGTGTGACATCCGCACACGCCGAGCTGCCTGTTGATCTTGCCGCCAACCTGCAGGAGCGGGTAAACGCCTCGCTGGAAGCGAAAGTGGAACAGGTTATTGAGGAAAAAGCAGCGCAGATGGCTGTCGAACTGTCTGAACACGCAGCCCTGAAGGAGCCCGAATTGGTGCTGGTTAAAATGCCTTCCCTAGCATCACGGTAACAACATAGCCCTTTTCAGCTAAGCAAGTTCCTCTTCCTCCCGTCTATCCCCCGATACCCGGGCTTCAACCCGGCCAGAAAAGTAGTTGATCTGGCGATAATGGATGCCCCAAAAAGGGTGTTCATTCTTTTCCCCCGTTACAATACCTGAATCCGAAATGGATGTTTATTGTACACAAGGCCATGCTAAGACCATGGAACTTGAGACATCCCTAATGTCGTGCCTCGAAAAGAATGACGGCCTGTTAGATCAATCAAAGGACTACGATCATGTCATCCAAACGCCATCACGGTGGAATTCAACCCGGTATCAGCTGGGGACCTTTTACCCTGCGGGTTCCCTTTGTCCACACCCGTTTTTCAGCGGCGGATTACTTGCAAGGCATCGCAGTCGCTGGTGCTACCGGTTTGGCGCTGGTGCCTATTTTCACTTCGCTAATGGGGTTGTCGTTTGAAGAAGCGGTCACCATGGCCATGTTTCATAGCCTATTTATTTCGATGTCCTGGTTTGTATTCGGTGATCCCTATGCACCGGGTTGGCTGACTCCTGCAGTGCCTTTCGTTATCGGCTTTTTGACCCTTCCCGGTTTCAGGCTGGAGGGCGGGGGCTTTGATCATACCGCTCAGTTCCAGGCGATGACCGCCATGTCCATCGATTTCGCTTTGATACTCATCGTCCTGGGGGCCACGGGGCTGGGTGCCAAACTGGTAAAATTTGTTCCCGATGTGTTCAAGGGCGGGATAATTCTTGGCGCAGCATTAGCCGCTTTTTTGCGCGTCACCAAGGAAGGGGATTCCTCAAATGTGTTCGAGCAAGCGCCAATTGCCGGAACCTTGGGTGTGGCGGTTTGTATGTTGCTGGCTTTTTCCAAACCGATCCAGGAGCGAATGGGTCAGCACAAATGGTTAGCGACTTTGGTGGGGTTGGGGTTGTTGCCCGGTTTCATTCTGGCGGGATCGGTGGGCTTTTTCACCGGTGAGTTCACGTATAATATTCGCTGGGAATTCCTGAATCTGGCCGACAGCTCCGTGGCTCTTTGGCAAAAGACGTCGCCGTTTGTGATCGGTTGGCCTTCCATGGACATTTTCTTGAGCGCGTTCCCCTTGGCTCTGATCACCTACATTCTCTTCTTCGGTGATTTGGTTACCGGCGATGAGATGATTGAACACACGCAACTGGCGCGACCGGATGAAAAGCTCGATCTGAGCAGCAGCCGGACCCATCTTTCAACCGGCATCCGTAATGTCTTGATGGCGGTTACGGCTCCCTTCTTTTCCACGCAAGGGGTCATGTGGACGGGAATCCAGGTCATATTATTAAAACGCTGGGCTTTGGGGCGCGACAAAGTCGATTCATTTTTTGATTCCCTCAGTAGCTTTTATGCGATGTTTTTCCTGACGCCCGTTCTGTTTATTATGTTGCCCGCAGTTACCCTGTTACAGCCGCTATTGCCCCTGGCGCTCGCGGTCACCCTGATCCTGACCGGGTTTGCGTGCGCGACATTGGCGCTTTCATTGGTTAAGGATGCAACGGAGCGGGGGACTATGGTGATCTTCGCGATGGCCCTGAGCGTTTTTCCTGAGCCCTGGATGGGCATGCTGGTGGGTATTATTTCAATTATTGTCTTGTGCGGACCCAAGGTGTTCATACCGAATCATAAGATTGAAGAGTTTGGTCCGATTGACAAACACGAACCCTCGCCCGGAGCGTCAGCTGAGCCAGCAGGCGCAGTCTCTGACGCTTCCTCTCGCGGAAACACAGACCCCTGTGACGCAGCCATTGCCGATTACCGCAGAAGAGTGGCCCTGGAAAATCAGCGACGAAGCCGGTCACGTAGTACGGCATCGGAAGACGTGTGACTCCGGGCCGCTAAGCGTGCTTGGGCAGTGCCTGAAACTCTTCAGCGCCTGGCCCCAGGGGTTGTCCGTAACTGAATTCAATATAGTTGCCGGAGGGATCTTTGACTCCGCAAAAGTAACCCACGGGAAAGGGGTCTTCCCGTGGTGGCCAGATAAGTAAACCGTCGGACTCGGCCTGTTGTGCTATCCGGTCCACATCGGATTTGGATTGAACAGCAAAGCCCAGATGAGAGTAATCCTGTTCCGGGTGCTGTTTTTTTTACCGCCCGCCATCAGAACAAAAATAAACTCCTTTTCCCGGCCGGGTTCCGCTAACCAGACAATTTCGCCTTCATTGCGTTGGTGAATAATATGCATGTTGCAATAGCGCCGGTAAAAATCGACGCTGGCACCTATCTGCGTTACGTGCAACGCAATGTGTGTCAACGTGCTGGAAAACATAACGCTCCTCTCCCTGAATGGCCGTTGGCAACGAAGTTATGTTGTGCTCTGCTGCCGGTTCATTATCCCCTCCTTTGCGCGCAAAACTAACATAAGAAAACAGGGCAGAAAGGTCAGGGTGATGATGGTGGAAAACAAGATGCCGGCCAATACCACTATGCCGACACCCCGATACAGTTCTGTTCCTGCACCGGGTAATAAAACCAGGGGGGCCAATCCGAAAACCGTGGTCAGGGTCGACATCAGAATGGGGCGTAAACGCACGGACAATGCCGATAATACCGCTTCCCGCACACTGATTCCGGGAATCTGCATATTGTTGCGGGTCTGATCCACGATCAGGATCGGATTGTTCACGACGGTACCCAGCAAAATCAAAAAGCCGAGCATGGTAATCATATCGAATGGCTGTGTGATGCCAAGCTGATTCAGAGCGATTAAACCGACCAGTCCTCCGGCCAATCCCAGGGGAATGGTGGTCAGGATGATCAGCGGATAACCCCAGTGTTGGAAGATCGCCACCAGCAGTAAGTAAATCAACAGCAGTGCGACGGTGAAATTACCTGCCAACGCAGAACGGGTTGCATCCAGTTGATCTGCCGCACCGGAGATATCCACATTGACCCCGGCAGGAATTTCACCCGCTGTCCGCATCTCCGGAATCAGATGATTCTGAACTCGATTAACGGCGGTTTCCAGTGCCACATTCCGGGGCGGGATAATGCGCAGCGTGACGGTCCGGTGGCCATCGACACGGCGTACGGTCGCGCTGTCCACGGTTTCCCTCAGTGTCGCCAGTGCATCCAACGGCAGTACGGTGCCGGAGGGGGTCATCATGGGCAGGTCACCGAGCCGTTCCAACTGCTGTGTTTGTCCAGCGCTGCTGAGCAAAAACATGTCCACTTTGTCGTCGCCATAAAAAAACTCGTCGACATAAGCGCCGTCACTGAGTGCCGCGACGGCGTAGCCAAAATCCTGTGCCGAGTATTGATATTCCGCCAGACGTTCCCAGTTTGGGCGCACTTCCACCAAGGGTTGGTCGAGGGAAAGGGAGGAGGGCTCGGTTTGTATTTGCGGATCTTCAAACAGGGCTTCGGCACGGCGATAGGCGCTTTCACCGGTGTTATACAATGTCGCCAGATCCGATCCCGATATATCCAGATTGACCGCCCGTGTACCACCGTCGTTGCTGGAAATTATGGAGCCTCGGGAGGAAAACGCCCGCATGCCGGGATACTGTCGGAATAAATGCGTGAGAGCGTCCATCATCGGGCCAATGTCCTGCTCCCTTACCGGCTCACTGAGGAACCACATAGAGCCGGATGAGACGTTCAACGCGTAGTATTTCAGCGCCGGAACCGGGCTTTTGCCCTGATCAAACAACGTGGGGTCGGCGTTTACGGTGGGCTCAATTATTTCTCGTATTTCATCCCCGATTTCGACCATTTCCGCCAGGTTGTATCCGGGTGGCGCGATCATCATCGAGAACGCTTTGGGCTCTTCCCCTTCCGGTAAATATTCAGCAGCGGGCATAAACATCCATGCCACGCCAATGGTCGCCAGCAGGGTCAGGATCATGCAGATAAACCGGCGCGGCGCCGTGTCGATCAGCCATTCGATGCTGTGCAGCATCGGTCCGTGCTTGGCTTTGTCTTCCGCAGTGCTTTCTTTCATGCCGAAGCCCATACGGGCACTGGCTGAAGGCACTACCGTGATGGCCACCAGCATGGAAGCCAGAATCGCCGCAGAAATTGCGATGGCAATATCGGAATACAGTTGCCCGGCTTCCTCTTGTACAAATAACACCGGGGCGAACACCAATACCGTGGTCATGGAGGACGCCAAAACCGCAGGCCAGACCTCCCGTACTCCGTTCAATGCCGCTTCGTACAGACCAAGGCCGCGCCGTCGTGCTTGCTCGATGCTCTCCAGCACGACAATGGTGTTGTCCACCGTCATGCCGATCGCGAACGCGACACCGGCCAATGAAATGACATTGATAGTGCGATCGAACAACAGTAACCCCAGAAACGCGGCAATGGTGCAGATCGGAATACTGAGAACGCCTACCAGGGTGGCCCGGGCGGAGCGTAAAAATAAATACATGATCAGGGTGGCGAGCAGGGCACCGAGCCCGAGATTGGTCCAGACGTTTTTAATCGATGCCTGTACGTAGCGCACATCATCGCCCAGCAGCACGATACGGACCCCATTGGGTTCCATTAGATCGGTTTGCATTTCTTCAACCAGGGGCAACAGATCTTCTTTGATTTGAATGACGTTGGAACCGGCTTCCCGCCGTACTGCCATGCGGATACTGCGCTCGCCTTCGCCGTAGGCCATTTCTCTTACTTCAAAATGATCCAGCGCAATGGTGGCTACGTCCTTCAGGCGCACGGTAGCGTTGTTTTGTTCCGATAAAATGGTGTTTTCCAAATCCGCCAGATCGTCAAAGCGGCCTACCGTGCGCAATAGATAGCGTCGTTTTCCACTGTCAATATCACCTGCCGAGGCGTCCCGGTTGCGGGCACGGATTCGATCCCGTACATCGCTTAGTATCAGTCCCCGCTGCGCCAGTTTGGTGGGATCGACCAGAATCTGTATTTGCCGTTCGGCTCCGCCGCGAATCGCGACTTCGGAAATACCGTTGACACGTTCCATGCGGGGTCGGACCTGATCGTCGATGAAATCAAACATCATATCCATATCCAGGTTGTGGGGGTTGCCCGGCAACGGAATGACACTGAAATACATAAACGAATTTTGTGAAAAGGAGCTACTGAACAGGCGTGGCTGATCCACATTTTCAGGGTAAGAGGAGACCTGGCTTAAGGCGTTGCTAACCTGAATCAGGGTTTCGTTGATGTCCACGCCGAACGGAAATTCCAGCTCAATTACGGCTTCTCCGGTTTCTGCGAAGGACGTCATGCGCTTCATATTGGGCACGCTGCGCAGATAGCGTTCCTGTTCGATCAGAATTTCTTTTTCAACATCTTGTGGTGTTGCACCAGGCCAGCCGGTTACCACGCTGATAGTGCGGACCTCCAGATCCGGAATCATCTGTACCGGAATCCGCAGCGCGGCGGCAATCCCCAGCACACAGATAATGGCGACGGTTACGGTAACAATTATGCCCTGGCGTATACTGGCTTCAAACATCGAATGATCCTGTTGCTGTCAGGTTGCGAATAAAGGGTTAACAAGTTGCATTTAAGGGAGGTTCTGGGCTTCCGGCTCTATTTGTCTTTCACAATTTTAACCAATTGATCGTGTCGCAGAATTTCATTGCCACGGGTCACGACTTTCGCATCAGCGACCAAACCTTCCAGAATTTCCACCTGCGTACCGGACTGGTAACCCAATTTCACTTTGACGCGTTTGGCAAGGGTCTGCCCGTCACTGTCGGTCACGGTCATCAGGCTGAAGCTGCCATCCGGGTCCCGCAGTAACGCGTCGCGTGGCACCATCAGCGCAGTTTTATTTCCCTGGGAAAGATTGAAAACCGCATTGGCGGAAAAACCGGGCAGCAGTCCGGCTAACTGGTTGTCGCTGTTTTCCATCACCAGGCGCACCCGGAACGTGCGGCTGCCAGCTTCACCCACCGGCACCAGGGCCACGACTTTGGCTTTCAGCGTTTGCCCTGGAATGGCATCCGGTAATACGTTAACTTCAGTATCGGGGCTGAGTGTACCGAAGCGTTCCTGCGGCACTTGCACATCCAGATACAAGCGATCGGTCGCCACCAATTCCAGCACCGGTGTGCCGCGTGTGACCCATTCGCCATTTTCAGTCAGTTTGCGGTAAATGACGCCGTCGAACGGAGCGGTGAGGTGATGCCATTCCACCCGCTGTTGTTGCGCCGCCTGTTCTGCTTTGGCGGCAGCGAGCAAGGCGAGGTTGGCGTCCAGTGCCGCCTGACGCAGATACAATTCATTTTTTGGCAGGCTGTTATTGCTGGTCAGTCGCTGTGCTTCATCAACCAAGCGCCGATCTTCTTTAACCTGTGCTTCGGCGGCCGAAGTGGAGGCCTGTAAACGCGCCAGTTCATGCTTTTCCAGGGCGTCATCCAGGTCGAGCAATACATCCCCTTTGCGCACTCGATCGCCGGCATCGACCTTAACCTGGCCGACCAAACCATCTACCCGTGCGGATAGATTGGCCTGTTGCACCGCCACCAGGTTTCCGCTCAATCGTAATCGGTTGGTGGGCACGGTTTGGGTGGGCGACACCACGCTGACCGGTACCGCTTCGCTCTGGGAATAACTGGCGGTCGCGCCACTGAGCAAAACCAGTGCGACAACGATCTGGTGGAGGCAGACTCGGGACAAACTCATTACTCATAGCCCTCTGGGTTGGGTGGTATTAGGTGGTATTGGAATAATTCTGGAGGGGGATATATAAACATGATGCGCAGTGGATGGCCATAGCACGGTTGTAGCGTGGGATCCACTACCACTTTGCCCGGCTAGCGCCGGAGGTGGGGAACAGCCCGATTTTATCGTCGGGCTTTACTGGTTGCTCTCTAGGCTATCGTAACGCCCTTAAGAAATGCATATGCTTTTCGTATTGGTCGATCATATCGGCGATCAGCTGTTCCGTTGCCCACCCCATCACGCTGTAGTCCTGACCACCTTCTTTTAAGTACACTTCCGCATGGTAGTAGCGCAGCTCAGATCCGCGTTGGCTGCTGGTATCACGCATGACAAAACTGGGTGGTGTATAGGGTTTGGCGTGAACTGAATAAAAGAAATCGATTTCGTCACCATGCAACACTTCGAGCCAAACCTGATCCTGATCATGATTAACCTTGGCGCGAATATTTTTGCTGCTGAATTCTGCGGCTACCTGCTCCATTGCCGGACGTACGTTCGTGTCCATAAATTCCGTGACCTCGTTGTGAGAGGGTTGCCGGACGATGCGCGATAAGCGTTTTTGCCAGGGAACCGGATTGGACATGACCCGCGGAGCCAGCATGGCGTCGCGCAGGCTGGTTTGTTTTACCTTTTCCAGGCGCAGGGCACGGAACAATCCCCAACACATTAACAGCATCACTATGGTAAAGGGCAGGGCGCTGGCGATGGTCGCGGTTTGCAGGGCACTCAAACCCCCGGCTAATAGCAGCGATGCGGCGATGGCTCCTTCGGCAACGGCCCAGAAGATTCTTTGCCAAACCGGCGTGTCTTCGTTCTCACCGCCGGACGTCAACATGTCGACAACCAGTGAACCGGAATCGGAAGAAGTCACGAAAAAGGTAACGATGAGCACCGTCGCTAAGGTCGATGCGATGGCAGTAAACGGCAAATGCTCAAAGAATTTAAACAAGGCGACGGAGGTGTCTGCGGAAACTGCTTCGGACAGTTCAACCAAGCCTTCATTAAATACCATATGGATAGCGGTATTACCGAATATTGTCATCCACAAAAAGGTAAATACCGTGGGCACCAGCAACACACCCATAATGAATTCTCGCAGGGTTCGGCCACGGGAAATACGTGCGATAAACATACCCACGAAAGGCGACCAAGCGATCCACCAGCCCCAATAAAACAAAGTCCAACCACCAATCCAGTCCTTTTTCTGATAGGCATACAGGTTAAAGGTGCTTTCCACCAAGCTTGATAAATAATGCCCGGTGTTTTGTACAAAGGTCTGAAATAAATAAAGGGTCGGCCCGGCCAGCAAGGTGAATGCCATCAGCACCAGTGCCAGCACCAGATTCAGCTCCGATACCCGGCGGATGCCGCCATCCAACCCCATCACCACGGAAGTCGTGGCCAAGCCGGTGATCGCGATAATCAGGCCCACTTGCAGCAAAGTGCTGTTGTTTGGCACGTCCAGCAGATAATGCAGACCGGAATTAATCTGGACCACACCCAGCCCCAGTGACGTGGCAACCCCAAACAGGGTGCCCAGAACAGCAAAGGTATCCACCGCATGGCCAATAGGACCGTAAATGCGCTCGCCGATCAGTGGATACAGTGAAGAACGGATCGTCAGTGGCAAATTCTGGCGGAAACAAAAATACGCCAGGGACAGTGCAACTACCGCGTAAATGGCCCAGGCATGGATACCCCAATGGAAGAAGGTGATGCGCATGGCTTCACGGGCGGCATCCACGGTACCATCCGCGGCATCCGGCGGTGCGGTCATATGCATAATGGGTTCGGCCACACCATAAAACATCAAGCCAATACCCATGCCCGCTGAAAACAACATGGCAAACCAGGAACCATAGCTGTAATCCGGTTCACTGTGGTCCGGCCCCAGTTTTATTTTGCCGTAATCGGAAAATGCCAGAATCACCACGAAAATCAAAAACAACGCTACTGCCAGAATATAAAACCAACCGGCCGTGTTCACTACCCAGGTTTGCAGCGCTGCGAACACCGTTCCGGATTGTTCCGGCGCCAGAACGGCATACAACACAATGATTAAACACAAACCGGCAGAGCTGAAAAACACGGGTGGATTGATTTTGTACCAGTCTGGCTTGGTTGCATTATTCATAGAGTTGGGCTCTTCAATTAAAGATAGAAATCGAGGGTGACATACAACGCTTCAAAGTCGCCTTCGCCGATCATGCCGTTGCGATCGATAAAACCGTCCTGAGTTAAGTATTCTACGTAGACCCAGCCGGGACCGTAGTCGTACTTGAACCCCGGCGCCAATGCGGTAACGGTATCGGCATCTGAGCCTTGGGTGTCCGGCTTGGCTGCGGTGGTGTCCAGATACCAGTTCCAGTTACCACGGGTGTATCCCAGTTCCAGGCCGTAGCGCTGATTTTCAATTTCATCGGGCAGCGGTGGGGTTTGTATTTGAGCGTATTCCGTCGGCAGGTCTCGCTGGGTGCTGACCAGCGAAGCGTTGAGATACCAGTTTCCCATGGTGCCCTGGTAATAGAGGACGGCCGCTTTGTGCGAACCATCCACCGGGCGTTCGGGGTTCCCGGTTAGATCCTGCAGTTTGCCGGCCTGCACCGATGCCCCGATGGTGTGCTGTGCAGTGAGGCTGTATTCAATATTGCCGACCCAGGTTTGCACCTTGCGATACGTGTCGGAGCTACCCCAGTGGCCATTATCATCCATAGTGTCGGTGCTGGTGGTACCCCAGTCATCGGCCAGATAAAGGGCCGCGTCATAGCGCCACCCGGTGAAATCACCTTCCAGTTTTGCACCTACATCCATCTGATCACCGTAGCCGCCCAGCAGCATATCCCCGGGCCAGAAATTTATAGATTTCCAACCAAAAGGCACCTGGCTTTTACCCACTTTTATTTGATGTTGCGGGCTCAGTTGCCAGCCCACCCAGGCTTTATGCACGCCCCACTGATCGCCGCTGGAGTTGTTATCCGGATCGGTAAAACTACCGCGACCGGCGCGGACTTCGGCGGAATAGAGCCAGCGCCCGTCGGCTTCATCGGCGGCACCATCCAGATAGAGAATCAGGGCTTCGCTGCCAATTTCTCCCCAGCTGTTTTTGTTGGCTTCGTCGTCTGGCAGATATTGATAGTTGGCCCAAAAGCCGCCTGAGAGAGTGTGTTGTGCGGTGCTATTGCAGGGGATGGTCAGCATCGTTGCTGTGAATAAGGCCGGACTGATACCAAGGGCGTTGCAGTTGATTTTTATCATCAAGCGCCTCCGTGCGTGACTTTGATTCCACCATCGTAAACAAAGTGAAATAGTCTTTAACAGTGGCAGTAAATACACAATGTCGCAAGTGGGCGGGCAATCAGCGACACAAAGGTGGGGGGGGGGAGCACGGCAGAATA
>JGI24657J20077_1000329_pt1 | contig 15615 bp, 9 predicted proteins | sample MalvirmetaMSP118_FD_20077 | JGI IMG/M metagenome (IMG submission 20077) | reverse complement strand
CGCACGGGATGCGCTGACCCACCCTTGGTTTGCCGAACGCGGATATGCCTGCGTGCGGGTCGATATGCGCGGCAATGGCGACAGCTATGGCGTGATGGAGGATGAATACACCCCCCAGGAACAGGCCGACTGCATAGAGGTGATCAACTGGCTTGCCGCGCAACCTTGGTGCAGCGGGACGGTGGGCATGATGGGCATCAGCTGGGGCGGCTTTAACGGGCTGCAGGTCGCAGCCCATGCGCCAGAGCCGCTGAAGGCGGTGATTACGCTATGTTCCACCGTCGACCGCTTTGCCGATGACATCCACTATAAGGGCGGGTGCCTGTTGAACGAGAACCTTGGCTGGGGCGCGACGATGTGGGCCTATTCCAGCCGCGCGCCCGACCCTGCCCTGCGCCCCGACTGGCGCGAAATGTGGCTGGAGCGGCTAGAGGCAGAACCGTTTCTTCCCGCGCTTTGGCTGCGCCACCAATCACGCGACGCCTATTGGAAGCAAGGGTCGGTGATCGAGGAGTATAGCGCGCTCAAGGCCAAAGTGCTGGCAATTGGCGGCTGGGGCGATTCCTACAAGAACGCGGTCCCTCAGCTGGTCGAGGCGTTGCCCGGTGCGAAGGGGATCGTTGGGCCTTGGGTACATAAATACCCGCATTTCGCCATTCCAGAACCCCGTATCGGCTTTCTGCAAGAGGCGCTGCGCTGGTGGGACCGGTGGCTCAAGGGGATCGACACGGGCGTCGAGGACGACCCCGATTATCGCGCGTATCTGATGGACGGCATGCGCCCTGCCACGTGGACCCATGAACGCCCCGGCCGGTGGATCACCGAACCCACAGGCGCGACATCGCATCTGCCCGTCAAGACGTTGCATCTGACGGATGAGGGCCTGCAGGACACAGCGGCCCCGCTGGACCGCAGCGTCGCCTCCCCCGCGCATTGCGGCGCGGATGGCGGGGAATATTGTGCGATCTGGCTTGGCCCCGAAATGCCCGGCGACCAGAGGCAAGACGATGCGCTATCGGTCTGCTTTGACAGTGGGCCCCTGGCGCAGCAGATGGATATCCTTGGCGCGCCGCGTCTGCGCCTGCGTCTGGCCTGCGACAAGCCACAGGGCCAGATCGCGGTGCGGTTGAACCATATCCACCCTGATGGGGCCTCGGCGCGGATCACCTATGGCGTGCTGAACCTGTCCCATCGCGACAGCGCCGAACATCCGCAGGCGATGGCGCCCGGCACCATGACCGACATCACGCTGGACCTTGACCACATCGCCTATCGCATCCCCAAGGGGCACCGGCTGCGGGTGTCGATCTCTACCGCCTATTGGCCCCTGCTCTGGCCTGCGCCCGAAGCGGCAGAGGTCACGCTGTCGTCCGGCCAGATCGACCTGCCGCAGCGCCCGACCAGCGGCGGGGACGAATACAGCTTTGCCCCGCCCACCTCTGCCGCGCCGTGGGAGACAGAGACACTGCGCCCCGAAAACCACATCCGCCGCCAAGAGATCGACCGCGTCACGGGCATCGTCTCTTTGATCATCGAGGATGACTTCGGCAAGCTGCGCGATGCCGATCACGGGCTGATCGCGGGCTCTGTCGCGCGGGAGGTGTGGCGCATTCACCCCGACGATCCGCTGTCCGCAAAAGGCACCTGTCACTGGACCGAAGAGCTGGAGCGGGACGACATCATCCTGCGCACAGAAACCCGGTCGCAGATGTGGTCGGACGCGACCCATTTTCATCTGACGGCCCGCCTTGAAGCGTACGAAAACGACAAATTGATCTATGAACGCGACGTGACGGAAGACATTAAGCGACACTTTATGTAACAAACTCGTCACATGGCCGCCGGTATTACCACTTGCGACACGGGCCGAAATGCTTAACGTTGTGCCACCAGTCAATAAAAAAACCTGCGCACCAATGCGTGGAAGTATCACCTAAAACAGGGAGTTCTCATCATGGATGATCAACTGAAACATATGACCGGCCAAGTGGCCAAGGGCACTATGACACGCCGCGAATTCGTCGGGCGTGCCGCTGCTTTGGGCGTGACAGCCGCCGTCGCCAACTCGATGCTGGCGAACCACGCGCAGGCTGCAGCCCACGAAGCACCGATTCGCGGTGGCACACTGAAAATCGGGTCGTCGGGCGGTGAATCCACCAACACGCTTGATCCTGCGCTGACCGCCTCCGAAGTGCCGCTGAACAACCTGCGCCACCTGTACGAAAGCCTTGTCGAGGTCGATCCCAACGGGGAAATCGAAAACCGCATGGCCGAAAGCTACGAGGCCTCGGCCGATGCGAAAACCTGGGCGTTCAAGATCCGCAAGGGCATCCAGTTCCACAACGGCAAGGAAATGACACCCGAAGACGTGCTGAAAACCATGCAGCGCCATTCGGATGAGAACAGCCAATCCGGTGCATTGGGTATCATGCGCGGCATCGAGAACATGAAGGTCGATGGCGACAACTTCATCGTTGAACTGGGCGTCGGCAACGCTGACCTTCCCTACCTGCTGGCCGACTACCACCTGATGATCCAGCCCGATGGCGGCATGGACAACCCCGGCGCGGGCATCGGCACCGGCCCTTACACGCTGGAAGTCGACGAGCCCGGCGTGCGCCACGGCTTCAAGCGTAACGAAAACTACTGGGACGCCGACAACCGCGGCTTTACAGATTATAACGAGGTGCTGGTACTGAACGATGCCACCGCACGGACCGCGGCGCTGCAGTCGGGTCAGGTCAACATGATCAACCGCGTTGATCCCAAGGTTGCCGCCCTACTGGACCGCGCGCCCAACCTGACGGTGAAATCCGTTGCCGGTCGGGGCCACTATGTGTTTATCGCCCATGTCGACACCGCACCGTTCGACAACAACGACCTGCGTCTGGCGCTGAAATATGCGATCAACCGCGAGGAAATGGTCGACAAGATCCTGCGCGGCTACGGCACCATCGGGAACGACATGCCGATCAACGCCTCTTATCCGCTGTTCGATGAATCGATCCCGCAGCGCGAACATTCCATCGAGAAGGCGAAAGAGCATTACGCCGCCTCCGGTCACGATGGCAGCCCGATCATCCTGCGCGTTGCAGACGGTGCCTTCCCCGGTGCGGTCGATGCGGCATCGCTGTTCCAGGAATCCGCCAAAGCCGCCGGTATCCCGCTTGAGATCAAACGCGAGCCGAACGATGGCTACTGGTCCGAGGTCTGGAACAAACAGCCGTTCTGCGCCTCTTACTGGGGTGGCCGTCCGGTGCAGGACCAGATGTATTCGACCGCCTATCTGTCGACCGCGGACTGGAACGACACCCGCTGGAAGCGCCCCGAGTTCGACGAGATGCTGCTGTCGGCCCGCGCCGAACTGGACGAGGCCAAGCGCAAAGAGACCTACTCCAAGATGGGTCAGATGATCCGCGACGAAGGCGGGTTGATCCTGCCGATGTTCAACGACTTTGTGGATGGTGTCGCCAACAATGTCGGCGGCTGGGTCGAAGATCCCAACGCGGAACTGTCCAACAACAAAGCCGGGATCAAATGCTGGGTCAAAGACGCATAAGGTAAACCCAGCTTATGCATCCCATCGTCAAACTGATCGCCCAACGCTTAGCGTTGGGCCTTCTTCTCCTCTTTGCCGCGTCGATCCTGATCTTCGTAGGCACCTCGATTTTGCCCGGCGACGTGGCACAATCCATCCTAGGTCAATCCGCCACGCCCGAAGCGCTTGCGAACCTGCGCCGAGAGCTTGGCATGAACGATCCCGCCATGACCCGCTATTTCGCCTGGCTGGGCGGCGTGCTTCAAGGAGACTTGGGCACCGCGCTGACCAATGGCCGCGACATCGCAGAAAGCCTTGGCGGGCGTCTGAAGAACACGCTTTTCCTCGCCTTCTGGGCTGCTGCAATCTCTGTGCCGCTGGCGATCTTTCTGGGCCTGCTGGCCGTGCGCTACAAAGACCGCTGGCCCGACAAGCTGATTTCGGCCGTCACGCTGACCACGATCTCTATCCCCGAATTCATGATCGGCTATGTGCTGATCTATTGGGTGGCGATCAAATGGCGGCTGTTTCCGTCGGTGGCGATCATCAACGATAGCATGAGCCTCGGGGCCAAGCTGAACGCGATTGCCATTCCGGTGATGGTGCTGACGCTGGTCGTATTGGCGCATATGATGCGCATGACCCGCGCCGCGATCCTGAATGTGATGCAATCGGCCTATATCGAAACAGCCGAGCTTAAGGGCTTGGGCATGCTGAAGATTATCCGCAAGCACGCCTTCCCCAACGCCATCGCCCCGATCGTCAATGTGGTGATGCTGAACCTCGCCTATCTGGTCGTCGGCGTCGTGGTGGTAGAGGTCGTCTTTGCCTATCCCGGCATGGGGCAATATCTGGTCGATCACGTCAGCAAACGCGACGTGCCCGTGGTGCAAGCCTGCGGTCTGATCTTTGCCGCCGTTTATATCGGGTTGAACCTTGTGGCCGACATCGTGTCGATCCTTGCCAACCCGCGCCTGAGGCACCCCAAATGAGCGCCGCGCATCTCCCCCCGAGGCAATGCGCGACGCACGGGGCCGCAGTTCAGCTTCGCATCAACGCGACCCCCTGCCGCATGCCCGTATCGCCACCTGACGTTGACCCATTCATTTGTTTGGGAGCGAACCCATGAAAAACATTCCAATCTCCGCCATGATCGGCCTGTTCTTTACCAGCGTCTATTTCATCATGGCCGTCTTTGCCCCCTGGCTCGCCCCCTATGGCATGGCTGAAATCGTCGGCGATGTGTGGGAGCCTTCGTCGTCGGAGTTCCTGCTGGGCACCGACAGCATCGGGCGCGATCTGCTGTCGCGTATGATCTACGGCGGACGCACCACGATCTTTATCGCCACTGCAGCCACCATCCTCAGCTTTACGCTGGGGTCCATTCTGGGCTTTTTCGCAGCCGTCTCGGGCGGTTGGGTCGACCAAGCCATTTCGCGCTTTGTCGATCTGATCATGTCGATCCCGTCGCTGATCTTTGCGCTTGTCGTGCTGTCGGTGATGCCGACCACCGTGCCGATCCTGATTATCCTGATGGGTCTGCTGGACAGCACCCGTGTCTACCGTCTGGCGCGCGCTGTGGCCGTGGACATCACCGTGATGGACTATGTCGAGGCCGCCCGCCTGCGCGGCGAGAAGATCGGCTGGATCATTTTCCGTGAAACCCTGCCGAACGCGCTGTCGCCGCTGATCGCCGAGATGGGCTTGCGGTTTATCTTTGCGGTGCTCTTTGTGTCGACGCTGTCGTTTCTGGGTCTGGGCGTACAGCCCCCTCAAGCTGACTGGGGCGGCATCGTGAAAGAGAACAAGGAAGGCATCAACTATGGTATTCAGGCGGCGCTCTATCCGGCCTATGCCATCGCCACGCTTTGCATCTCTATCAACCTTGTTGCGGACTGGATTTTGAACCGCACCACATCGCTGAAAGGGGGCCGCGGATGACCGAGCCACTTCTCAAGGTACGCGGCCTGAAAATCGGCGCGACCGCCTATCCGCCCGGCGAAAAGCCGATTGATATCAAGATCGTGCACGGCGTCGACTTTGATCTGCAACCCGGCAAGGTGCTGGGGTTGATCGGGGAATCCGGCGCGGGCAAATCCACCATCGGGCTGGCCGCTATGGCCTATGGCCGCGGCGGGGTAGAGATCACCGGCGGCGAGGTTTGGGTCAATGGGCGCGACATCCTCAAGGAGCGTCTGCGCGCCGTGCGCCGCCTGCGCGGCGCCGAGGTGACCTATGTCTCGCAATCCGCGGCGGCGTCTTTCAACCCCGCGAAAAAGATCATGGATCAGGTGACCGAAGCCGCGATCTATCAGAACAAGTTTACCAAGGCCGAGGCCGAGGAACGCGCGGTTGATCTGTTCCGCAAGCTTGGTCTGCCGGACCCAGAAACCATCGGCAACCGCTACCCCCACCAGGTGTCTGGCGGGCAGTTGCAGCGCTGCATGACCGCGCTGGCACTGTGTCCGCAGCCCGATCTGGTGGTCTTTGACGAACCCACCACGGCACTGGATGTGACCACGCAGATCGACGTGCTGGCCGCCATAAAAGAAGCCATCGCCGCCACCGGCGTTGCCGCGCTCTATATCACCCATGACCTCGCGGTTGTGGCACAGGTCAGCGATCATATTATGGTGCTGCAACAAGGGGATATGGTCGAATACGGCACCGTTGATCAGATCATCAACGCGCCCAAGGAAGACTACACCAAAGCGCTTGTATCGGTCCGGTCGATCCGCCACGAGGAAAAGACACCGACCGATACCCCTGTTCTGCGGGTCGAAAACGTCACCGCCCGCTATGCCGGCACGGATTTTGACGTGCTCAAGAAGATCAACGTCGATATTCATCCGGGCCAGACATTGGCTGTCGTGGGGGAATCCGGCTCGGGCAAATCCACGCTGGCCCGCGTGATCACCGGCCTGCTGCCTCCAAGCGACGGGACGATCACCTTTGACGGGCGCGAGCTTGCCCCCGCCCTGGCGCAACGCCCCATCGAAGACCTGCGCGAGATGCAGATGATCTACCAGATGGCCGATACCGCGATGAACCCGCGCCAGACCGTGGGCACCATCATCGGCCGCCCGCTCGAGTTTTATTTCGGGCTGAAAGGCAAGGCAAAGCAGAAGCGTATTCAGGAACTGCTGGACGAGATCGAATTGGGCGACGGGTTTCAGGACCGCTATCCGGCAGAGCTGTCGGGCGGGCAGAAACAACGTGTCTGCATCGCCCGTGCGCTGGCCGCCAAGCCCAAGCTGATCATCTGCGACGAGGTGACAAGCGCGCTTGACCCGCTGGTGGCAGATGGCATCCTCAAGCTGCTGTTGAACCTGCAAAAGATCGAGGATGTCGCCTATCTGTTCATCACCCATGACCTCGCGACAGTAAAAGCCATCGCAGACAGTATCGCTGTGATGTATCAGGGTGAAGTGGTGCGGTATGGCACCAAAAGTCAGGTGCTGTCACCGCCCTTTGACGATTATACCGACCTGCTGCTGAGCTCTGTCCCCGAGATGAAGATCGGCTGGCTGGAAGAAACCATCGCACATCGCAAAATGGAAAGTGCTGGCAATTAAGGCCTGTGGGCAACGCGGCGGATTGTATCGGACAAATACAAGCGCTGTGGCCCGCCGAAGAGGTATCGACATGAAGAACAAGCTGCTTTTGATCATCCTCGACGGTGTGCCCTACCGCAATTTCCGTCGGCTGTTCGGCAATCTGGAAGGCTGGGTCGATAGTGGCGAGGCGCGGGTCTGGACCCAGCGAGCGGTGCTGCCGTCAATCTCTGCCTCCTGCTATGCCTCGATCCACACGGGTGTGGCACCGGCTGAACACGGCTGCACCGGCAACGGAAATGTGTTCCGGCTAAAGCACAAGGACGTCTTCGCCCAGACCCGTGCGGCGGGCGGTGTGACAGGGGCCGTGGCCCATTCTTTCTGGTCGCAATTCTTCAACCGCCACCCCTTCGACTATGTGCGCGATGTGGAATACGACGAGCCCGAGAGCGACACGATCAACCACGGGCGGTTTCACACGATGACCGGCTACGGGCTGGTGAACCAGATGACCCCTTCGGATGTGGATCTGTTTGGCTCCCTCACCAATCTGGCGCTGCGGTTCGGGCTGAACTACGGGATGCTGCACACCTGCACGCTGGACAGCATGGGGCATCGGTTTTTCCACGACTGTCAGGAAATGGACCACGCCTGCGCCGTCATGGACGAGATGCTGGCCCCCTTCATCCCGAAATGGCGCGCCCTGGGGTATGAGGTGATCGTCACAGCGGATCACGGGCAGGACGAACGCGGGCACCACGGCGGACGCAGTGCGTTGCAGCAGGAAACCGCGCTGTATTACTTTGGCGATGCCGAAGGGCCGTCCGAAGATACGGTGATCGACCAGCTGCAGCTCGCGCCGACGATCCTTGGCCGTCTGGGTGCGCCTGTGGCCGATACGATGAAGGCGCAGTCTTTCCTGAAATAATGCCTTTTCTTAGGCCGTGCTGATCGCAGGCCACTGCCCTGCCCCGACAGCGCCGATCGCCGCTGTCACCTGATCAAAGAATGCCGCCGCCTTGCGTGACATCACCCGCGCGCGCAGACAGCCGTGCACAAGGCCCGCTGCCTCGTGCCAATGGGCCTGCCCGCCTGCCCCGTTGATCGCGGCGGCATAGGCTTCTCCATCGCTCGACAGCGGGTCACAGGCGACCGTGAGGATCACCGTAGGCGGCAGGTCGGTAAAGTCGGTATCGTGCAGCGGGGCGTAGCGTGGATCGTCCACAGGCGGTGCCCCACCGGATCGCACCTGCTGGTAAAACTCCATATCCGCAACCGTCAGCTGCGGCGCGTTGGCGTGGGTGATATAGCTGCCCTTGCTGCGATCTCCGCCCAGTCCGGGATAGATCAGAACCTGACCCGCTATGCGCCCGTCATGAGTTCCTCGCGCGGTATGGGCGACGGCGGCAGCAAGATTGCCGCCCGCACTGTCCCCCGCCAATACAATCCCGCCGTCATATGCGGCTGCAATCGCCTGAAACGCTGCCCATGCGTCGTTGAAGCAAGCGGGAAAGACGGCCTCGGGGGCGAGCGCGTAGTCGACAGAGATCACACGGTAGCCGGTCGCGGCGCAAATTTCGGCGCAGACATCATCGTGACTGTCGAGCCCGCCAACAACAAACCCGCCGCCGTGATAGTAGACGACCGTGATCGCGGATGTGTCGGCCTCGTAAACGCGACATGGGACGCCGCCGAAGGCTACGTCCCATGTGCGGACCCCATCAGGGTGGGGTTGGTGAAAAGCTGCGCACATCCGGTTATAGACAGCGCGCTGCTGGTCGATGGTGAGTGACACCGCGTCCGGTGGATAGAAACTGTCCGAGCGGTCCATATAGGCCCAGATTTCCTCATCCAGTAGAACGCGGTAGTCGGGTTGGATCACGCGGCCTCCCAACCGAAGGTAAAGACGTCCAGCGATGCGCCGACATCAGCCTCGCTTGCGCCATTCATGGCGATTTGCGCAACCAGACCGCGTTTCTTGTCATCGGTGACAGAGGCAACACGCGCGGGCAGACCGGCGGCTTCCAACGTCTCGTCATAGACGCGCGTGATCGCGTTTTTGCGCAGGTCGGGCTTGAAGATCTTGCCGACGGCGGTTTTGGGCAGCTCGCTCATGATGGTCATATGCTTGGGCTGCGCCGCGCGTTCCTGCACGTGCTCTTTGCAGAACTCAAGCAGTTCGGCTTCGGTGATCGACGCACCTGCGACCAGTTCGACAAAGGCGCAAGGTACCTCGCCCGCGTGGGCATCGGGCTGGCCGATGGCACCGGCAAAGGCGACCGCCTCGTGACCCAGAAGCGCCTCTTCGATCTCGGCGGGGTCGATGTTGTGACCGCCACGGATGATCAGGTCTTTGGCGCGGCCCGTGATCCAGAGGTATTTGTCGCTGTCGATACGGCCCAGATCCCCTGTGCGCAGGTGCGTGCCCTGATAGTAGAGATCCTTGTTCTTATCGGCTTCGGTATAGGTATTGCCCGCATAGACGCCGGGGTTCGAGATACAGATCTCGCCGATCTCGTCGACCTCTGCCTCGACCAGCCCGTCGCTGGTGCTTTTGACGATCTTCACATCCGTATAGGGGAAGGTGATNCCGATACTGCCNACNTTGCGCACNCCGTCCGTCGGGTTCGACGACACAAGGCAGGTCGCCTCTGTCAGGCCGTAGCCTTCGATCAGCGTGATGCCGGTGGCCTTTTCAAAGCGGCGGAACAGTTCCAGCGGCAAGGGTGCCGAGCCGGAGAAGGCGGTTTTCACGGTCGAGATATCAGCGTTGATCGGGCGCTGCATCTTGGCGGAAATCGCCGTAGGGACAGTGATGATGAAAGTGATTTTCCAGCGCTCGACCAGTTTCCAGAAGTTGTCGAACACCCCGTCCCCGCGATAGCCCTGAGGCGTCGGGAAGACCACATGCGCACCGGATTTCACCGCCGCCATAAGGATCACGTGGCAGGCGAAAACGTGGAACAACGGCAGCGGACACATGATGTTGTCGTTTTCCGTATACAGCAGCGTATGCCCAAGCCAGCCGTTATAGACCATGCCGGAATACTTGTGCTGCGCCACTTTCGGCATGCCCGTTGTCCCGCCGGTGTGGAAGTAGAAGGCGACGCGATCCTCTTGCGGATCGTCGAATGTCAGCTCGGCCGGTTGCTTGGCGATTTCGGAATTGAAATTCTTGTAGGTCGCCTGATTGGTGACCTTCAGCTTCGGACGGATCAGCGGCACAATCCACGACTTTGGCGCGGTCAGATAGCGGCACAGGTCCACTTCGAGCACGGTCGTGACATTCGGTGCCAGCTTGACCGCCTCGGCGGTTTTCTCGGCCACATCCGTCTTTGGGAAAGGCCGCAGGGTCACAACGACCTTGGCATTGGTTTCACGCAGGATCGATCCGATCTGCTCTGCCTCGAGCAGCGGGTTGATGGGGTTCGCGATCCCTGCGACGGCACCGCCCAGAAGCGTGATGACCGTCTCGTTACAGTTTGGCAGGACATAGGCGACCACATCGGTCGGCCCCACACCCAGCGACCGGAACAGATTGGCCGCACGGCCCACCTGCCCCCGCAACTGCGACCAGCTTAGGGTTTCCGCGTGATCTTTCGGCCCAGAGAAAATCTGGTAGCTGATCGCGTCGTGGCTTGGAAACTTTCCGGCGGTTTCGCTCAACATGCTCCAAAGTGTTTTGGGCACGTCGCGGTCAGCCCACGGCATTTCTGCTTCGATTGCGTTACGGTCTTCTACACCGGCAAATGACATTATTTTCCTCCCTTAGTGGTGCGGTTTGCCCGCATCCCGTTATTCCCTGTTGTCAAAGATGATTGCTAATTTCAGCTTTCGCAAGCATTTGCAGGCGCTCAAACGCTGCGTTCAAGCCCACTGACCCAACGGAAGGCTCGAAAAAGAGCGGCAGACGCCGCCTGCCGCTCTCTTTTATGGGGTAAAAGCGCGTGGCGCACCCCTTATGTGTAGTGCGATTACTTGACAGGAATACGCAGCATCTGACCGGGATAGATTTTATCGGGGTGGGTCAGCATGGGTTTATTCGCTTCAAAGATTTCTTCATAGCGCGCGCCATTGCCAAGGGTCTTGGCCGCGATGGCCCAAAGCGTGTCGCCTTTTTCAACGGTGTGGAAGGTGCCGTCCCCCTCGCCGCCGTCCATGTCTTCTTCAACCGCGGCAACGCCTTCGACGTTCCCCACGGCCAGAATGACCTTTTCTTTCATCTCTTGGCTCGCTGCCTTGCCCGAAACCTTGACCTTGTCGCCTTCGACAGAAATATCGAGCCCTTCTGCATCAAGCCCGAGGTCTTTCAATTCATCCTGAAGCGCGGCTCCGGTGACTTCGGTATCATCACCGCCGCCAAACACTTTCTTGCCGGCGTCTTTTACGAAACTCCACAAACCCATGTTGTTCTCCTTCTGGATCCATTCGGGTGTGATTGTTTCCATTTAACCGTGAAATTCACAAGGTTTTTTATACGTCCGCGCGCCCATCGGTGAATTGCAGCCGCGCCAGGCGCGCATAGAGCCCCCCCTTGGTGACCAGCTCGTCATGGGTGCCCATATCGACGATCCGCCCTGCTTCCAGCACGACAATGCGATCAGCCTTTTTCACCGTCGCCAAACGGTGCGCGACGATCAGGGTGGTGCGGTCCGCGCTCAACCGATCCACGGCGGCCTGCACGGCGCGTTCGCTTTCGGCATCCAAGGCGCTTGTGGCTTCGTCCAGCAGCAGCACCGGCGCGTCGCGCAGGATGGCGCGGGCGATGGCGATACGCTGCTTTTGCCCGCCCGACAGCATCACCCCGCGTTCGCCCAGATAGCTGTCGTAGCCGTCGGGCAATGCGCTGATGAACCCGTGGGCGGCGGCGGCGTCGGCCGCGGCGTCAATCTCGGCGTCTGTGGCGTCGGGGCGGCCAAAGCGGATATTCTCGCGGGCAGAGGCGGCGAAGATCACCGGATCTTGCGGCACCAAGGCGACCGACCGGCGGAAGGCCGCACGCGAAACATCGCGCAGATCGACCCCGTCAAGGGTGATCCGCCCGGAGGCAGGGTCATAGAACCGCAGAATCAACTGGATGATCGTGGTCTTGCCTGCACCCGAGGGCCCGACGAACGCGACCGTTTCACCGGGGTTGATCGACAGGTTGATCCCGTCCAGTGCCTGCACATCAGGTCGTGCGGGGTATCTGAAATGCACGTCCTCAAAGGCAATCCGACCGGCGACAGGGCTGGGCAAGGCGATGGCCGCAGCGGGGTCTTGCACGGTGTCTTCGGTCCGCAACAGCTCTACCAGACGTTCCGTGGCACCGGCGGCGCGTTGAAGTTCACCCCATATCTCGGACAGCGCCGCGACCCCGCCTGCCACCATCACGGCATAGATCACGAATTGCACCAAGGCGCCGGGGGTCATCTGGTCGGCACGCACATCCCGCGCGCCCATCCACAAAACGCCCACGACGCCGGCAAATACCAGAAAGATCACAATAATCGTCATCAGCGCGCGGGTCTTGATCCGACGCTGCGCCGCATCATAGGACGCTTCGGTCATCTGTGCGAATTGCGACTGGCTGGCGGCCTCGTTGGTAAAGGCCTGAACGGTCTGCACCGCGCCCAAACTCTCGGACGCATTGCCCGAGCTGGCCGCGATCCAGTCCTGATTTTCACGGCTCAGCACCCGCAAGCGCCGCCCCAGTACAAGGATCGGCACAATTACCGCTGGGACGATCAACAACACCATCGCCGTCAGCTTGGCCGAGGTGAACAACATCAGCACCAGCCCACCGGTCACGATCAGCATATTGCGCAGCGCGATGGACACGGACGACCCGATCACCGACAGGATCAGCGTGGTGTCCGTGGTGATCCGGCTCAGCACCTCGCCGGTCATCAGGTTCTCGTAGAACGCCGGGCTCATAGAGATCACGCGATCGAACACCGCCTTGCGGATATCGGCAACGACCCGTTCGCCAAAGCGCGTCACCAGCGCATAGCGCAGCCCCGTGCCCACGGCCAGAAGGGCCGCGATGATCAGGGCGGCAACGAAGTACTGGTCCAGCAGTTCGGCCTCGCCGGTGCCGAAGTTATCGATCACGCGGCGCACGGCCAGCGGCAGCGTCAAAGAGATCATCGCCGTGAGCACCAGCGCCAGAATGGCCGCGATCATCAGCCCGCGATAGGGTGCAAGAAACGGCAGCAGCGCACGCAGGGCCCCCAACTCACGCGATTTTTCGCGTTCTTCGGTGCCGGGGCCGGGCGTCGGGGTACGTGCCATGAGATATCCTTTGGAGTGCTGCCGTGTCATCGCCCGCACATCGCGCGGGGTCAAGGGCTGCACCCCTAAGGCGCTTGCGACAAAAGCGCATTGATCCAGCGCAAATAGCCAAAATCAAAAGGATGTCGGGAAAGGAGTGGAGCGGGCGGCGGGAATCGAACCCGCGTCTTCTGCGTGGAAGGCAGAGGTCTTACCATTACACAACGCCCGCGCTACGGGAGGAGGGGTAAGTCATACGCTGCGGGTCGTCAAGGCCGTCTGCACGCGCGAAATGCAGCAAAGATCAAAATGCGCCATTTGCCGCCCTTTACCTGGCCCTGCCGATGGCGCAAATTCCGCGCTACCAAAGGTCAGAAGGAGACGACGATGCCCAACCCGCTTTACGACGCTTTATTCGGTCGCCACATCGGGCAAAACACGCCGTTCCTGATCCTGCCGGACGGGCGCACCATCACCCACGACCAATTCATCCGCTCTGCCGCGCGCTATGCCAATGCGTTTTCGGACAAGGGGCTGACAGCGGGCGACCGTGTCGCGGTGCAGGTCGGCAAATCGCCGGATGCGCTGGCGCTTTATGCCGCTTGCGTGCAGGCCGGGCTGGTATTCTTGCTCAACCCCGGCTACACCGCGTCCGAGGTGGATTATTTCGTCGGCAACTCGGGCGCGCGGCTGCTGGTTTGCGATCCTGCCGATGTTACCGAACTCACGCCGGTCGCTGCCGCCGCCGGTGCTGCGGTAGAGACGATGGACAACACCGGCCGCGGCACGCTGCGCGATCTGGCGGCCACCCTGCCCGACACATTCGATACCGTCGACCGCGGGGCCGAGGATCTGGCCGCCTTCCTCTATACCTCGGGCACCACAGGCCGATCAAAAGGCGCGATGCTGAGCCAGCGCAACCTGCTGAGCAACGCCGAAACGCTGGTTGATGTCTGGCAATTCACCAAGGCTGATGTGCTGCTCCATGCGCTGCCGATTTTCCACACACACGGGCTGTTCGTGGCGACCAATATCATGCTGCTCAGCGGTGGCGCGATGGTGTTCCTGCCCAAGCTCGATATCGATCAGTTGATCCGTTTCATGCCGCAGGCCACCGCGTTGATGGGCGTGCCGACCTTCTACACCCGTTTGCTGGGCTCTGATGACTTCACCGCCGGGTTGACGGCGCATATGCGTCTGTTCATCTCGGGCTCTGCCCCCTTGCTGGCCGAGACGCACAAGCAGTTCGAGGAACGCACAGGCCACCGTATTCTGGAACGCTACGGGATGACGGAAACCAATATGAACACCTCGAACCCCTATGACGGGCCGCGGCGCGGCGGGACCGTCGGCACACCCCTGCCGGGGGTCGAGCTCAAGATTTGCGACCCCGATACCGGCGAGACCCTACCACAGGGAGAGATCGGCGTCGTCGAGGTCCGCGGGCCGAATGTTTTCCAAGGCTATTGGCAGATGCCCGAAAAAACCGCCGCTGAACTGCGCGCGGACGGGTTCTTTATCACCGGCGATCTGGGGCTGATTGATGAAGACGGCTATGTGCAGATCGTCGGGCGCGGCAAGGATCTGATCATATCCGGCGGCTATAACATCTATCCCAAAGAGGTCGAACAGGTGCTGGACGATCAACCCGGCGTGCTGGAAAGCGCCGTGATCGGCGTGGCTCATGGGGATCTGGGCGAGGCACCGGTTGGTGTGCTGGTCGCCGATGGCAGCCGAGATCTGGACCTAGAGGCGCTGTCGCAGACCGTCGCGCAATCGCTGGCGCGGTTCAAATGTCCGCGCAAGCTGGTGGTGATTGATGCCCTGCCCCGCAATACGATGGGCAAGGTGCAAAAGAACCTGCTGCGCGAAACCTATGGGGATCTGTTCAAGGGCTGACTACGGGTGCGGGTCGCCCACACAGGGCGTGCCGCCTGCCACCCAGATCGCCAGCGCCTCCTGCATCTCGGGGATGCTACCGGGGGCCGCCTCGCGCCCTGCGCCGGGGTCAAAGCCCCATGCAACAAAGGCCGACGTTCGCAGGTGATCGGACAGGTCTTCGGGCGCAAAGGCACCGTTGCTGTCGGGGTCACGCAGTTGTGCGCATATCTCGGCGCTGGTCTTGCCTTTCCACGCCATCTCAATCGGGGGAAGCCGCCATGCGTCCGCAATCATCGGCGGCGCGTGCGGGACGTTATTTTCCGACGCGGCGCTGATGTGGCAGGTACGGCAGGGCATCGTCTCGGCCCCGATGCGGCTTTCATCGGCAAG
>JGI24657J20077_1000328_pt1 | contig 15636 bp, 16 predicted proteins | sample MalvirmetaMSP118_FD_20077 | JGI IMG/M metagenome (IMG submission 20077) | reverse complement strand
ATGTTGCTTTGGATCGCGGCGCAATGGCTTGCGCCGCAGTTCGGCTTGCCCGGACGCTATGCGCTGCTGTTCGACTTTGCCGCGCTGGCAGCCCTGATCTGGGCGATGGTCAATATATATCAGATGAGGCGGGCCCGCGCGGCCAGCCGTGACACATAAAGGTTAGCTTCATGCTTCAGGATCAAGACCGCATCTTTACCAATATCTACGGTATGCACGACCGCACGCTGAAAGGCGCGCAGGCGCGTGGCCATTGGGATGGCACGGCGGGCATCCTCAAGAACGGGCGCGACTGGATCATCGACCAGATGAAAGCCTCGGGGCTGCGGGGCCGTGGCGGTGCGGGCTTCCCCACCGGTCTGAAGTGGTCCTTCATGCCCAAGGAAAGCGACGGTCGCCCCAGCTATCTGGTGGTGAACGCCGATGAATCCGAGCCCGGCACCTGCAAGGACCGCGAGATCATGCGCCACGATCCGCACACGCTGATCGAGGGCTGCCTGATCGCAAGCTTCGCGATGAACGCCAACGCTTGCTACATCTACATCCGCGGCGAATACATCCGCGAGCGCGAAGCGCTGCAAGCCGCGATTGACGAGGCCTATGACGCGGGGCTTGTGGGCAAGAATGCCTGCAAATCCGGCTATGATTTCGACATCTATCTGCACCACGGGGCAGGTGCCTATATCTGTGGCGAGGAAACCGCGTTGCTGGAAAGCCTTGAAGGCAAGAAAGGCATGCCGCGGATGAAGCCGCCGTTCCCTGCGGGGGCCGGTCTTTATGGCTGCCCGACCACGGTGAACAACGTGGAATCCATCGCGGTGGTCCCGACAATCCTGCGTCGCGGTCCAGAATGGTTTTCAAGCTTTGGCCGTCCGAACAACGCAGGCACCAAGCTGTTTGCGATCTCGGGCCATGTGAATAATCCTTGCGTCGTCGAAGAAGCGATGAGCATCACCTTTGAAGAGCTGATCGAAAAGCATTGCGGCGGTATCCGTGGCGGCTGGGACAACCTCAAGGCTGTGATCCCCGGCGGGTCGTCGTGCCGATGATCCCGGTGCGCAGATGCGCGACGCGATCATGGATTTCGACTACCTGCGCGAGCAACGCTCGGGCCTGGGGACGGCTGCGGTCATCGTGATGGATAACTCCACCGATGTGATCAAGGCGATCTGGCGTCTGGCGAAGTTCTACAAGCACGAATCCTGTGGTCAGTGTACGCCATGCCGCGAAGGCACGGGCTGGATGATGCGCGTGATGGACCGTTTGGTGCGCGGCGATGCGGAGCCCGAAGAAATCGACATGCTGCTCGACGTGACCAAGCAGGTCGAAGGCCACACGATCTGCGCCCTTGGGGATGCGGCGGCTTGGCCCATTCAGGGTCTGATCCGTCACTTCCGCGACGAGATCGAGGATCGCATCAAGCACAAACGCACCGGCCGCGTCAGCGCCGTCGCGGCGGAGTAAGTTTTGATGGAAAGCTTTGCCGCCTATAGCCACGCGCTGACTGCTTTGGCTTTTTGGGCCATTCTGATCAGTGTCCTCGGCGCGCTCTCTACCATGGGGCGCACGCCAGAGGGGCGCTGCGATTGCGGCAAGCCCAAGCGGAACTACGACGATGTGGTCTATCGCCGCGAACGCGCGTTCATGAACGCGATAGAGGCGTCGGGCCCGTTTCTGGCATCGACGCTTGCGGCGGTGCTGCTTGGCGCGCCTGTGTTCTGGGTGAACCTCTTTGCGGCGCTATTCGTGGTGGTGCGGGTCGCGATGGCCGTGGTGCATATCGGGACAACCAACCAGCCGATGCGGTCGCTGTTCTTTATGCTGGGGCTGGTGTGTATTCTGGCCTTGGCGGTCCTGGCGATTTTCGCAGCCTTCTGAGGCACGACTGAAGAACGATAGCTTTCACCCGTTGATCGGGCAGGGGGCTGCACAAAAAGACGGGTCCGGCCACACCGGCAGAGTGAGGGAAGATGAAGCAGATTGTTCTATTTTGTATAACGGCCGCGGTATTGGCCGGCTGTACCGCCCGCGAAGACCGTCTGGCCTTTGATGGTAAATATTTCCGCACCAAGCTGGCCAAAGTCGACGGGCAACGCGATGTCTTTACCCTGCGGGTGCGCAATGCGTCGCAGTCGATCAACGGTGCCCGCGAAGCGGCGCGCTATGAAGCGACGGTTTATTGTGTGACCAACTATGGCAGTTCGGATATCAAATGGGTCGTGGGGCCGGACACCCCGCCCGAGAATTTGCGCCTTGTGGACGACGCTTTGACGTTTCAGGGGGCTTGCCCTTCCTGACCGTTTGCGCGACATACCGCTGGCAAATGGCTGATCCGGAGATGTTATTGAATAACATCGGGGTCAGTTCCCATGTGTAGCAAGGGGCAGTCCGCCCCGCTACATGAGGAGAGTAAGATGCGTAACGTATTGATCGCCGTAACAACCGTGGCCCTGATGGCCAGCCCTGTCGCCGCAAAGCCGCCGCTGCGTGATGTACCGGCTGTTGATGATGCGCTGCTTGATCTTGGACTGGCCGACCGGATTCGCAAAGAATGCCCCGATATCTCGGCCCGTATGATCCGCGCACTCAGCTATTTGAACAATGTGCACAATACGGCGAAATCTTTGGGCTATACGTCGGACGAAATTGACGCCTACCGCAAAAGCGATGCTGAAAAGGCGCGCATGAAGGCCCGTGGGGCCGCATATTTAAAGGCGAAGGGGGTCGATACTTCGGACCCGCAAAGCTATTGTGCGTTAGGGCGTGCAGAAATCCAAAAATCGAGCCGGATCGGTTCGTTACTGAGAGCGAAATAAGCATATGAGCGATACCCGCAAGATCATCATTGACGGCAAGGAAGTCGAAGTCGAAGGGGCGATGACGCTCATTCAGGCGTGCGAGGAAGCAGGGGTGGAAATTCCGCGTTTCTGTTACCATGAACGTCTGTCGATTGCCGGTAACTGCCGGATGTGTCTTGTGGAGGTCGTGGGCGGCCCACCCAAGCCTGCGGCGTCCTGCGCCATGCAGGTGCGCGACTTGCGTCCTGGTCCAGAGGGCCAGCCGCCTGTCGTCAAAACCAATTCGCCCATGGTTAAAAAGGCCCGCGAGGGCGTCATGGAATTCCTGCTGATCAACCACCCGCTGGATTGCCCGATCTGCGATCAGGGCGGCGAATGTGATCTTCAGGATCAGGCGATGGCTTACGGCGTCGACTTCAGCCGCTACCGCGAGCCCAAACGCGCGACCGAAGATCTGGATCTGGGTCCATTGGTCGAAACCCATATGACGCGCTGCATTTCCTGCACCCGTTGTGTGCGCTTCACCACCGAGGTCGCGGGCATTCACCAGATGGGCCAGACCGGCCGCGGTGAAGACGCCGAGATTACAGCCTATCTGGGGCAGACGCTCGATTCGAACCTGCAGGGCAACATCATCGACTTGTGCCCCGTGGGGGCGCTGGTCTCGAAACCCTATGCTTTCACCGCACGGCCCTGGGAGCTGTCAAAGACCGAATCGATCGACGTGATGGATGCGCTTGGGTCGAACATCCGTGTGGATACCAAAGGCCGCGAAGTCATGCGCTTCTTGCCGCGCAACCATGATGGCGTGAACGAGGAATGGATTTCCGATAAAACCCGTTTCGTCTGGGACGGTCTGCGCCGCCAGCGTCTGGACACGCCCTATATTCGTGAAAACGGTAAATTGCGCAAAGCTGACTGGCCCGAAGCATTGGCCGCTGCCGCTGCTGCGATGAAGGGTAAGAAAGTCGCCGGTCTGATCGGTGACCTTGCCTCGGTCGAGGCGACATATGCGTTGAAACAACTGATCGAGGGGCAGGGCGGCGTTGTCGAATGCCGGACCGATGGCGCGAAGCTGCCTGCGGGCAACCGGTCGGGCTATGTCGGGACCGCCACGGTCGAAGATCTGGATCACGCGCAAGCCGTGATGCTGATCGGCGCGAACCCCGCGGTGGAAGCACCGGTGCTGAACGCCCGTATCCGCAAGGCGTGGACCCGCGGCGCGGATGTGGCGCTGATGGGCCCAGCGGTCGATCTGACCTACGATTACGATCATCTGGGCGACAGCCCGTCGCTGCTGAATGACCTGCTGAAAAAGGACCACGCCGACATCGCCGAGAAATCCTCGGTCATCGTTGTGGGCATGGGGGCCTTGGCGCGCGAAGACGGGGCAGAGGTTCTGGCCGCTGCCATGGCGCTGGCCGAGGCGACGCAATCCGGCTTTATGGTCTTGCACACTGCCGCATCCCGTGTGGGTGCGATGGACGTCGGTGCCGTTGCCGAAAATGGCATCAACGATGTGCTGGCCGCTGATGTGATCTATAACCTTGGTGCCGATGAGGGCGACATTCCTGCTGGCCCCTTCGTGATCTATCAAGGCTCGCACGGGGATCGCGGCGCGCACCGTGCCGATATCATCCTGCCCGGTGCCGCCTATACGGAAGAGGGCGGTTTGTTCGTCAATACCGAAGGCCGTCCGCAGCTTGCCGCGCGCGCCAGCTTTGCCCCCGGTCAGGCCAAGGAAAACTGGGCCATCCTGCGCGCGCTGAGTGCCGAGCTGGATGCCAAGCTGCCGTTCGATTCGCTTGCAGCATTGCGCAAGGCGCTGGTCGCTGATGTCCCGCATCTGGGGAATATTGATCAGGTTGCTGAAAACGCATGGCAGCCTGTGGCCACAGGCGATCTGGGCGAAAGCCCGTTGCGCTTTGCGATTGCCGATTTCTACCTGTCCAACCCCATCGCCCGCGCCAGCCAGTTGATGGCAGAGCTTTCGGCCAACGCCAAAGCCCGCCGCGAAAAACCACTGGCGGCGGAGTGAGGATTTTGGGGATGATGTTGCCTTTGGTTCTGGGTGCCTGCGAGACGCAAGCGCCCATGGCCGAAGATTTCATTCCCGAGTATCGCGGTGTTGAAACCAAACTGCTGGACGGGGACCTTGTCCAGTTCGACGTGGCGATGACCAAAGCGCAGTCATCCGAGAATGTAGCGGAATACGCGGAATGTGCCGCGGCGCGCTATACTTTGATCCGGGGCTTTGGTTTTGCCCGCCACGTGCGTACAAATGTTGAGATCGAGGGTGGTGTCTGGCACGCAGATGCTGTTTACACCATCTCGCCGAGCCTGCCTGCGGGCTTGAAGACAATAGATGCTGAAGTGACCGTGCAGAACTGCATGGAAAAAGGCATACCGACGGTGTGAGGACCTATGGCTGACTTCTTTTTCAACACCACGCTGGGGACGATCCTGCTGATTATTGGCCAGATTTTCCTTGTTGTGATTCCCCTGCTTCTTGCCCTTGCGTTCCTGATGTACGCCGACCGGAAAATCTGGGCGTCGGTACAGCTGCGCCGCGGCCCGAACGTTGTAGGCATCTACGGTCTGCTGCAATCCTTTGCGGATTTCGCGAAATACATCGTCAAAGAGGTGGTCGTGCCCGCCGGTGCGGACCGCGCCGTGTTCTTCATGGCCCCGATGGTCACATTGGTTATGGCGCTGGTTGCCTGGGCGGTGATCCCGTTCAACGACGGTTGGGTTCTGTCGAACATCAACGTCGCGATCCTTTATGTCTTCGCGATCTCGTCGCTTGAAGTCTATGGCGTGATCATGGGCGGGTGGGCGTCAAACTCCAAATACCCGTTTCTGGGCTCGCTGCGCTCTGCCGCGCAGATGATCTCTTACGAGGTGTCGATCGGTCTGATCATCATCGGCGTCGTCATCAGCTCTGGCTCGTTGAACTTCGGGGACATCGTGCTGTCGCAAAGCGGCGACTACGGTCTGCTGAACTGGTACTGGCTACCGCACTTCCCGATGCTGATCCTGTTCTTCATCTCTGCGCTGGCCGAAACCAACCGCCCGCCGTTTGACCTTCCCGAAGCGGAATCGGAACTGGTTGCCGGGTATCAGGTCGAATATTCCTCCACGCCCTTCTTGCTGTTCATGATCGGCGAACTGGTCGCCGTGGTGCTGATGTGCGCGCTGATCTCGCTGATGTTCTTTGGCGGTTGGCTGTCGCCGATCCCCGGCCTGCCGGACGGCATCTTCTGGATGGTCGCCAAAATGGGGCTGGTGTTCTTCTTCTTCTCGTTGGTCAAGGCGATCACCCCGCGGTACCGCTATGACCAGCTGATGCGTCTGGGATGGAAAGTGTTCCTGCCATTCAGCCTGTTCTGGGTTGTCTTCGTATCCTTCGCCGCGAAATTCGATTGGTTCTGGGGTATCTATGCCCGTTGGACAGTAGGGGGCTGATATGGCTAACACCGACTATACCCGTCACGCGAAATACTTCCTGCTGCAGGATTTCTATCAAGGCTTGAAGCTGGGCATTAAGTATATGTTCAAGCCCAAGGCGACGATCAACTACCCGCATGAAAAGGGCCCGCTGAGCCCTCGGTTCCGTGGGGAGCACGCCCTGCGCCGCTATCCCAACGGGGAAGAGCGTTGCATCGCGTGCAAACTGTGCGAAGCGGTGTGCCCGGCGCAGGCGATCACCATCGACGCGGAACCGCGCGATGACGGCAGCCGCCGCACCACGCGCTACGACATCGACATGACCAAATGCATCTACTGCGGTTTCTGTCAGGAAGCCTGCCCGGTTGACGCGATTGTCGAGGGGCCGAACTTTGAATTCTCGACCGAGACCCGCGAAGAGCTGTTCTATGACAAGGCCAAGCTGCTGGACAACGGTGAACGCTGGGAAGCTGAAATCGCGCGCAACCTCGAACTGGACGCGCCGTACCGATGACCGACAGCCAGAACCCTTTTGAAGAGATGATGCGTCAGATGCAGGATATGGCCAAAGCCTTTCCTGCAATGGATGCGTTTTCCCCCAAAGGGTTCGAGGCGATGATGGGCAAGATGCCCAAAGACATGATGGAAACGTTTTTTGGCAATACGATGAACCCCAACGGGTTGGATGCCAAAACACGGATGTTGCTGACGATTTCGGGGCTGACCATGCAGGGTGCCCAGAATGACGTGGCGCTGCGTCAGGCCGTGATCCACGCGGTAGAGGCAGGGGCCCACAAGCAGCAAGTGATAGAGACGATCGGGCAGATGGCGGTTTTCGCCGGCATCCCCGCCATGACCCGCGCAATGGAAATCGCGCAGGGTGTTTTGGATGACAAGGAAGGTGACGCATGAGCGTTTTCGCATTTTACCTCTTCGCGATCAGCGTGATCGCTGGCGGGCTGTTCACTGTGATCAGCCGCAACCCCGTGCATTCGGTGCTGTGGTTGATCCTGTCCTTCCTCAGCGCGGCGGGGCTTTTCGTGCTGCTCAACGCCGAATTCGTCGCGATGCTGCTGATCATTGTCTATGTCGGCGCGGTCGCGGTTCTGTTCCTGTTCGTTGTCATGATGCTTGATGTCGATTTCGCCGAGCTCAAGGCGGAAATGGCGCGCTATATGCCGCTGGCCCTGCTGATCGGTCTGGTGATCCTGATGCAATTCGTGATGGCGTTCGGCGCGTGGGATGCGAACTCTGCCGCCGAAGGTCTGCGCACGCAGGTGATCACCGACGAGGTGCACAACACCGCCGCATTGGGCCTGATCCTTTATGATCAATACTTCCTGCTGTTCCAGCTGTCGGGTCTGATCCTGCTGGTCGCGATGATCGGGGCGATTGTGCTGACGCTGCGCCACCGTGCGGATGTGAAACGCCAGAACGTGGTCGATCAGATGATGCGCGATCCGAAGCTGGCGATGAAACTGAATGATGTGAAACCCGGGCAGGGCCTTTAGGCGGCCTGCCCAATCAAGGATGTGATCCATGTCACGTAATACAATTGTGGTGCTTGTCGTGGTTTTGATCGTGGTCGTGGGCGGCTACAGCATTTTCTAGATGCGACGGGATCGGGATGGAAACATCTCGCGACAAGAACTAAAGAACGCCTGAAACGGGCAAAAGAACCGAGGGACGACATGATCGGAATTGAACATTACCTGACAGTAGCGGCGACGCTGTTTGTCATTGGCATTTTCGGGCTATTCCTGAACCGCAAGAACATCATCATCATGTTGATGTCGATCGAGCTTATGCTCTTGGCGGTGAACATCAACTTTGTCGCCTTCTCCTATTATCTGGGTGATTTGGTGGGGCAGGTGTTCACGCTGTTCGTCCTTACCGTCGCTGCGGCCGAGGCCGCAATCGGGCTGGCCATTCTGGTCTGCTTCTTCCGCAATCGGGGTACGATCGCGGTTGAAGATGTCAACGTGATGAAGGGCTAAGATCATGGAAACGATCATTCTTTTCGCACCACTTGTCGGTGCATTGATCTGTGGTTTCGGCTGGAAGCTGATCGGGGAGAAGACCGGCCAATATGTGGCAACGGCTCTGCTGTTCCTCGCGGCACTGCTCAGCTGGATCGTCTTCCTTTCGTTTGACGGTGAAACACAGCACATCCAGATCCTGCGCTGGATCGAAAGCGGCAGCCTGTCGACCGATTGGGCGATCCGTCTCGACCGTCTGACCGCGATCATGCTGATCGTGATCACCACGGTCTCCAGCCTCGTGCACCTCTATTCCTTCGGCTACATGGCCCATGACGAGAATTTCTCGGACGCGGAGCCCTATCGCGCCCGTTTCTTCGCCTATCTGTCGTTCTTCACCTTCGCGATGCTGATGCTGGTGACATCTGACAACCTTGTTCAGATGTTCTTTGGCTGGGAAGGCGTGGGCGTCGCATCCTATCTGCTGATCGGCTTCTACTATAAGAAGCCCTCGGCGAATGCGGCGGCGATCAAGGCGTTTGTGGTCAACCGTGTCGGTGACTTCGGCTTTTCGCTTGGTATCTTTGGCCTGTTCTATCTGACCGACTCGATCAAGTTCGACGATGTCTTCGCCGCAACCCCCGAGCTGGCGGAAACAACCGTTGGTTTCCTTTGGGCCGACTGGAACGCCGCGAACCTGATCGCGATCCTGCTGTTCATCGGTGCGATGGGTAAATCGGCGCAGCTCTTCCTGCACACATGGTTGCCCGACGCGATGGAAGGCCCGACGCCTGTGTCGGCGCTGATCCACGCCGCGACGATGGTGACGGCCGGTGTTTTCCTTGTCTGCCGCATGTCTCCGTTGATGGAGGTCGCCCCCGAGGCGATGACATTCGTCACCTTCCTTGGGGCCACCACCGCCTTTGTCGCCGCGACCATCGGTCTGGTGCAGAACGACATCAAACGCGTCATCGCCTATTCGACCATGTCGCAGCTTGGGTATATGTTCGTGGCCGCTGGCGTTGGCATGTATTCTGCCGCGATGTTCCACCTGTTCACCCACGCGTTCTTCAAGGCGATGTTGTTCTTGGGGGCGGGGTCGGTGATTCACGCCATGCACCACGAGCAGGACATGCGTAACTATGGCGCGCTCCGTAAGAAAATCCCCTATACGTTCTGGGCGATGATGATCGGTACGCTGGCCATTACCGGTGTCGGTATTCCGTTGACGCATTTCGGCTTCGCGGGCTTCCTTTCCAAGGATGCGATCATCGAAAGCGCTTGGGGTGGCGGGTCCATGTATGGCTTCTGGATGCTGGTGATCGCGGCTGCGATGACAAGCTTCTACAGCTGGCGCCTGATGTTCCTGACCTTCTTTGGCAAGGCGCGCGGCGACAAGCATACCCATGACCACGCACATGAAAGCCCGATGGTGATGCTGGTGCCGCTTGGCGTGTTGAGCCTTGGCGCGATCTTTGCGGGTATGATCTGGTACAACAGCTTCTTCGGCCACGCCGAGGATGTGGGCGAGTTCTATGGCATCCCCATGGCCGAGATAGCCGCCGGTGGTGAAACCCATGTTGAAGGAGCGGAAGACAGCCACGCCGACGCAGGTGACCACGCTGAAGACGGCCACGGTGCCGATGCCGGTCACCACGGTCCCGCCTTCGCCGGTGCACCGGGCGAGGGGGCCTTGTATATCGCACCCGACAACCACGTTCTGGACGACGCCCACGCCGCACCGGCATGGGTCAAGGTCAGCCCGTTCATCGCGATGGTCTTTGGCCTTGTGATGGCCCTGTGGTTCTACATCTGGAACCCGACCCTGCCGTCGCGTCTGGCGGCGAACCAACGGCCGCTTTATCTGTTCTTGTTGAACAAGTGGTATTTCGACGAGCTGTATAACGTGATCTTCGTCAAACCCGCGATGGCCATCGGTCGCTTCTTCTGGAAGCGCGGGGACGGCAATGTGATCGACGGCACGCTGAACGGTGTCGCTATGGGGATCATCCCGTTCCTCACCCGACTGGCAGGGCGCGCGCAGTCCGGCTATATCTTTACCTACGCCTTTGCCATGGTGATCGGCATCGCGGTCCTTGTGACCTGGATGACGATGAGCGGGGGGGCACACTAATGGATCATCACTTGCTTTCCATCATTACCTTCATGCCCAGCTTTGCGGCGCTTATTCTGGCTGTGTTCCTGCGGGGCGATGACGCCGCAGCGGGGCGCAATGCAAAGTGGCTCGCACTGATCACGACGACGGTCACCTTCCTGATCTCGCTGTTCATCCTGTTCGACTTCGACTCGTCCAACACCGGGTTCCAGTTCGTCGACGAGGCGCAGTGGCTGATGGGCCTGAAATATCGCCTGGGCGTTGACGGGATTTCGATCCTCTTCGTGATGCTGACCACCTTTATGATGCCACTGGTCATTGCCGCCAGCTGGAACGTAGAGACGCGGGTCAAGGAATATATGATCGCCTTCCTGCTGCTGGAAACGCTGATGCTGGGCGTGTTCATGGCGCTGGATCTGGTGCTCTTCTACCTCTTCTTCGAAGCAGGTCTGATCCCGATGTTCCTGATCATCGGCATCTGGGGCGGGGCGAACCGCATTTACGCTTCGTTCAAGTTCTTCCTCTACACCTTCCTCGGGTCCGTCCTGATGCTGGTGGCGATGGTGATGATGTACGCGGATGCCGGCACGACCTGTATTGGCGGATGCGAGGTCAGCTTGCTGACCCATACCTTTGCCTCCGANAGCTTCTCNATTGCGGGGATCACCGTGGTCGGCGGNTTGCAGACCATGATGTTCCTGGCGTTNTTTGCNAGCTTNGCGGTGAAAATGCCGATGTGGCCGGTGCACACATGGTTGCCNGACGCNCACGTTCAGGCCCCGACAGCCGGTTCCGTGGTGCTGGCGGCGATCCTGCTGAAAATGGGCGGCTACGGCTTCTTGCGCTTCTCGGTGCCGATGTTCCCNGTGGGGGCAGATGTGATGGCCCCGCTGGTGCTGTGGATGTCGGCGATCGCGATTGTCTATACCTCGCTGGTGGCGCTGGTGCAGGAAGACATGAAAAAGCTNATCGCCTATTCCTCGGTCGCGCATATGGGTTTCGTGACCATGGGTATCTTTACCTTNAACCANCAGGGNCTGGATGGCGCGATCTTCCAGATGATCAGCCACGGCTTNATCTCGGCTGCGTTGTTCCTCTGTGTGGGCGTGATCTATGACCGGATGCACACCCGCGAGATTGACGCCTATGGNGGTCTGGTGAACCGGATGCCTGCCTATGCGCTGGTGTTCATGTTCTTCACCATGGCCAACGTCGGTCTGCCGGGGACATCGGGCTTTGTCGGGGAATTCCTGACGCTGATGGGNACGTTCCAGGTGAACACCTGGGTCGCGGCGGTAGCTACCTCCGGGGTGATCTTCTCGGCGGCCTATGCGCTGTGGCTCTATCGCCGCGTGGTGATGGGCGATCTGATCAAGGAAAGCCTGCGCACCATCACGGACATGTCGCGCCGCGAACGCTGGATCTTTGCCCCGCTGGTGGCAATGACGTTGCTGTTGGGTGTCTACCCGGCGCTGGTGCTCGACATGATCGGGCCATCGGTTGCCGCCCTTGTTGATAGCTATGATACGGCCCTGGAGGCGGCAGGTGCCGCTGTCCAGACGGCCTCAGAATAAAGGACCGCGCGATGATTTCCGCTGATCTGAATGTCATCCTGCCCGAAATCCTGCTGGCGCTTTTCGCGATCCTGGCACTGCTTGGGGCGGTTTACACCAACAAGGACGCCGCCGCGGGGGTGATCGTCTGGGCCACGGCAATCGTGATGACGCTGCTGGCGATCTGGATCGGTATGACCAGCGGTGGCACCACGCGCATCGCCTTCAACGGTCTGTTCGTCGAAGACAGCTTTGCCCGGTTTGCCAAGGTCACCATGCTGCTCAGCGCGGCGGCGGTGCTGGCGATGTCCGAAGCCTATATGAAAAAGCGCGGGCTGCTGCGGTTTGAATATCCGGTGCTGATCGCGCTGAGCGTCGTCGGCATGATGATGATGGTCAGCGCGGGCGACCTGATGACCCTTTACATGGGTCTCGAGCTGCAATCGCTGGCGCTTTATGTCGTCGCCTCTCTGCGTCGTGACAGCGTGAAATCGACCGAAGCGGGTCTGAAGTATTTCGTTCTGGGCGCTTTGTCCTCTGGTTTGCTGCTGTACGGTGTGTCGCTGGTCTATGGCTACGCCGGCACCACGCAATTCGCGGGCGTCATGAGCCTTGCGAGCGCAGGGCAGACATCGATTGGCCTGTTGTTCGGGATCGTCTTTGTCGTCTCCGGTCTGGCGTTCAAGGTGTCGGCCGTGCCGTTCCACATGTGGACGCCCGATGTCTACGAGGGCGCACCGACGCCGGTTACAGCTTTCTTCGCCACAGCCCCCAAGGTTGCCGCGATGGCGCTGTTTGCCCGCGTGCTGCATGACGCCTTCGGCAATGCTGTCGCCGACTGGAGCCAGATCGTCGCGCTGCTGTCGGTCCTGTCCATGTTCCTTGGTGCCGTCGCCGCGATTGGTCAGACCAACATCAAACGCCTGATGGCCTATTCCTCGATCGCCCACATGGGCTATGCGCTGATCGGCCTTGCCGCCGGGACCGAGCTGGGTGTCAAATCCATGCTGGTCTATCTGGCGATCTACGTGACCATGAACATCGGCACCTTTGCCTTCATCCTCGGGATGGAGAAAGACGGCCAGCCGGTCACCGATATCTCGGCGTTGAACATGTATTCCAAACGCGCGCCGGGTAAGGCGCTGGCGATGCTGGTGCTGCTGTTCTCGCTTGCTGGTGTACCGCCGATGCTGGGCTTCTTCGCCAAGCTGGGTGTCTGGCAGGCGGGTGTGGATGCGGGGCTGGTCTGGCTGGTTGTTGCAAGCGCTGTGGCCTCGGCCATCGGTGCCTATTATTACCTGCGTATCGTTTTCCTGATGTATTTCGGTGCCGAAGGCGATGACCGTCTGGATGAAGGCAAAAGCAGCCTGCTGTCGGGGTTCGTTGTTGCCTCTGCCGTGATCATGGTCGTGGGTATCCTGAACATGTTTGGCGTCGAAACTGCTGCGATCTCTGCAGCGGCGACGCTGATCAACTGATCTGCCGGTGACATCGGTGAACAATGGCGCTTCCACCGCGGGAGCAACGGGGGCCAAGGCGCAAAACGCGTCTTGGCCCGATGGCTATGGGCGGCAGGTTTTCGATAGCGTCGATTCCACCCTGAGCGAGGCGGCACGCCAAGCGAGCGAGCTGACGGGGTCCACATGGATCCTCGCGCAGGAGCAGACCGCCGCACGCGGTCGGCGCGGGCGGTCCTGGGCCACGCCACGGGGCAATTTTGCCGCAACGCTGATGATGCGCCGGTCCGAAAGCCCCTCGACCGCGGCGCTGCGCAGCTTTGTCGCCTCGCTTGCCCTGCGCCGCGCCTTTGTCGCCACCACGCGGGACGAGGGGGCCTTTACCCTGAAGTGGCCGAACGACGTGCTGCTGAATGGCGGTAAGGTCGCGGGCATCCTGCTGGAAAGCATCGGTGATTTTCTGGCCATCGGAATCGGGGTGAACCTTGCCCATGCGCCCGGTGCCGATCAGGTCGANGCAGGGGCCCTACGCCCCGTTTCCGTCGTGGCAGAGACNGGCAANGTGGTCCCGCCCGAGGTNTTTTTGGATGCGCTGGCGGCGGAATACGCGCAGCTGGAAACCCAGTTCCAGACCTATGGTTTTGCCCCCATCCGTACCGCGTGGTTGTCCCATGCCGCGCGTTTGGGCGAAGAGATCGTCGCGCGCACCATGAAGGACGAAACCCGTGGTGTGTTCGAAGACGTGGACGCGCAAGGCAACCTGATCCTGCGCACCCCTAAAGGCCGTGTGCCCATCACTGCGGCGGATGTATTTTTCTAAGCGCGAGCGGAGGGATGTGCCATGCTGTTGGCGATTGACTGCGGAAACACCAATACAGTCTTTTCGATCTGGGACGGGGCGCGGTTCCTCGGGACGTGGCGGACCTCTACCGAATGGCAGCGTACCTCTGACCAATATTACGTCTGGCTCAGCACCTTGATGAAGTTTCAGGGCGTCGAGGCAGATATCACCGATGTCATCATCAGCTCGACCGTGCCGCGGGTGGTGTTCAACCTGCGCGTTCTGGCGGACCGCTATTTTGACACGCGGCCCATTGTGGTGGGCAAACCCGATTGCCTGCTGCCCGTGGATGTCCGCGTTGACGAAGGCACCGCCGTGGGCCTGACCGTCTGGTCAACACGGTGGCGGGGCATGATCTTTATGGCGGTGATCTGATCATTGTCGATTTCGGCACGGCGACGACCTTTGACGTGGTCGATACGGACGGGGCCTATATCGGCGGGGTGATTGCCCCCGGTGTGAACCTGAGCCTTGAGGCATTGCATAACGCCGCGGCGGCCTTACCTCATGTAGACATCTCGAAACCACAGGCGGTGATTGGTACAAATACCGTCTCTTGCATACAATCGGGCATTTTTTGGGGTTATGTTGGCCTCGTCCGTGAGATATGTGCCCGAATAAAGGCTGAGCGCGGCCGCGAAATGCGCGTGATTGCCACAGGCGGGCTGGCCCCGCTCTTTCAACAGACAGTCGATCTGTTTGATGCATACCAAGATGATTTGACGATGCACGGCCTGACCGTGATTTATAACTATAACAAGGATACCGCTTAGTCATATGAGCAGCGAAAGATTGATCTATCTGCCCCTCGGTGGGGCAGGTGAAATTGGCATGAATGCCTATGTTTATGGATACGGGAAACCCGGTAAGGAGCGGCTGATTGTTGTCGACCTTGGCGTGGCCTTCCCCGACATGGACACAAGCCCCGGCGTGGATCTGATCATCCCCGATATCGCCTGGCTTGAAGAACGCCGCGACCAGATCGAGGCGATTTTCATCACCCACGCCCACGAAGACCATATCGGTGCCGTGGCCCATACCTATGACCGCCTGCGCGCGCCGATCTATACGCGGAAATTCACCGCCAATATCGCCAAGCGCAAGATGGACGAATACGGCCACCCCGACGATGCGGTGACCACCGTGGCCCCTTGGCCGCAGCAAACGACCGTAGGGCCGTTCAAAGTGGGCTTCCTGCCCATGTCCCACTCCATCCCTGAATCGTCGTCGTTGGTGATCGACGTGGCTGGCGATCGGCTGATCCACTCGGGCGACTTCAAGATCGACATGACACCCGGTGTTGGTGAACCCTACGACCCCGAACTTTGGGCCGACGTGTCCAAAGACGGCGTCAAGGCGCTGATCTGTGACAGTACCAACGTCTTCTCGCAGCATGCAGGCCGGTCCGAAGCGACCGTCGGGCCAGAGATTGAAAAGCTGCTCGG
>JGI24657J20077_1000327_pt1 | contig 15658 bp, 12 predicted proteins | sample MalvirmetaMSP118_FD_20077 | JGI IMG/M metagenome (IMG submission 20077) | reverse complement strand
GGGGCGACCATCGCGACGGTCTCGGGGCGTTATTACGCGATGGACCGTGACAACCGCTGGGACCGCGTTGCCAAAGCCTATGAGGCGATCGTGCAGGGCAAGGGCGGTGCCGCCCCAACCGCCCGCGATGCGGTGAATGATGCCTATGGTTTGGACGAAAACGATGAATTTATCACGCCCACGGTGCTGGAGGGCTACACCGGCGTGCAGGACGGCGATGGGATCTTCTGCCTGAATTTCCGCGCCGATCGCGCGCGCGAAATCATGTCGGCGCTTGCGGATCCGGAGTTTGACGCCTTTGACACAGGTGCGCGGCCTGCGTGGTCTGCGGTGATGGGCATGGCGGAATACTCCGACGCGCATGGGGCATTCATGACCACCATGTACCCCAAGCCCGAGATCGTGAACACGCTTGGCGCATGGGTCGCGCAGCACGGCCTGCGGCAGTTCCGCTTGGCCGAGACAGAGAAATACCCGCATGTGACGTTCTTTCTGAACGGGGGCGAGGAAACACCCACAACGGGCGAGGACCGCTATATGCCCAAGTCGCCGAATGTGGCGACCTATGATTTGCAGCCAGAGATGTCTTGCGCGGAAGTCACCGACCGTTTCGTGCAAGCGATCAAGGACCGCTACGACCTGATTGTGGTGAATTACGCGAACCCCGATATGGTGGGGCATACCGGTGATCTTGATGCCGCCATCGCGGCCTGCGAGGCGGTGGATACCGGCCTTGGGCGCGTGCTTGAGGCGCTNGAGGANGTCGGCGGCGCGATGATCGTCACNGCGGACCACGGNAATTGCGAAACGATGATTGATCCCGAAACCGGCGGGGCGCATACGGCGCATACGCTCAACCCCGTGCCCGTGGCGGTTGTCGGCGGGCCCGATGGNGCCAGCCTGCGCAGCGGTCGTCTGGCCGATCTGGCNCCGACAGTGTTGCAGTTGATGGGGCTGGATCAACCGGCCGAGATGACGGGAAAGTCGCTGCTCGAATGATCCGCCTTTGCGCCCTTGCCCTNATGTTCTGGCCCGTCGGCGTTTTTGCGCAGACCGAGGCAGCAGAACAGGCGCGCCGCGCGATGGCCGACCTTGAAGCGGCCTCTGCCCAGTTGGACGCCGCAGATGGGGCGCGGGACCGCGTGCAGGCGCTGACCCAGACGATTCAGGCGTTTGAAACCGGCCTTGGGGCCATGCGCGAGGGGCTGCGTCAGGCGGCCATCAACGAGGCGCAGCTGAGCAAAAAGCTACAGGCCCGCGATGGCGAGGTCGCGCAGTTGCTGGGCGTGTTGCAAAGCATCGGCGGCAACCCGTCGCCCACCTTGTTCCTGCATCCTGAAGGGCCCGTCGGCACGGCACGCGCGGGTATGTTGCTGGCAGAGCTGACACCGGCCCTGAACACCCGCGCCGATGTCTTGCGGCAGGATCTTGAAGACGTGCAGACCCTGCGGGCGCTTCAGACCGATGCGGCACAGCGCTTGCAGGACGGGCTGACGGAAATCCAGCGCGCCCGGACAGAGCTTAATCAGGCGATGGCCAACCGGACCGATCTGCCCAAACGCTTCAACGAAGACCCGGTGCGCACCGCGATCCTGATCTCGACTTCCGAGACGCTATCGGGGTTCGCCAGCGGCCTGTCCGAGATGACCTCGGACCCGATTGCGGATGCGCCCGCCGATTTCGAAGGGCGGAAGGGCGACCTGACCTTGCCGGTGCAGGGCGTGATCCTGCGCCGTGCCAATGAAACCGATGCGGCGGGGGTGCACGCGCCCCGGGATTATCCTCGCGACCCGCCCGCGTGCCATCGTGACATCGCCCACGGCGGCGACAATCCGCTACACCGGCCCGCTGCTGGACCTGGGAAACGTGGTCATTCTTGAACCTCGGGCCGGGGCGTTGTTTGTATTGGCAGGGCTGGATGTGGTTTATGGCGAGGCAGGGCAGGTGATCGGGGCAGAGACGCCGATTGGCCTTATGGGCGGCCCGGCCGGCGTAAATCAACAGGCGCTGTCACCAAATGGTGATGGGGCTGGCGTGGAGCGTTCAGAAACGCTCTATATAGAAGTAAGAGAGAACAATGTTCCGCAGGACCCGTCAGACTGGTTCCGAACTGATAAGGATGGATAAACGATGAAGAAGTTCGTGATGGCTGCCGTGGGCGGTACGCTGGCAGGGGTAATTGCCACGACGCAGATTGCGGGCCCCTTGCTGGCACAGGAAACTGAAAAGAACAGCAACGTTTATGAACAGCTTGATCTGTTCGGCGACATCTTTGAACGCATCCGTGCGCAATACGTCGAAGAGGTCGACACCGAAGAGCTGGTAGAGGCCGCGATCAACGGCATGCTTACCTCGCTTGATCCACACTCCAGCTACCTGTCGCCGAAAGACGCGCTGAAGATGCGCGACCAGACCCGTGGTGAATTCGGCGGTCTCGGCATCGAGGTGACGCAGGAAGAGGGTTTCGTCAAAGTCGTTTCCCCTATTGATGGTACGCCTGCCTCTGAAGCGGGTATCGAAGCGGGCGATTTCATCACCCATGTGGACGGCGAAAGCCTGCTGGGGCTGACGTTGGATGACGCGGTCGAGCTGATGCGCGGGCCGGTGGGATCAGAGATCGAGATTACCGTGGTGCGAGAAGGCGAGACCGAACCCTTCGACGTGTCGCTGGTGCGCGATACCATCCAGCTGACCGCAGTGCGCGCCCGTACCGAAGGCGACGCGGTTGTGCTGCGGGTCACCACCTTTAACGAACAGACCTACCCCAAGCTGAAAGAGGGTCTGGAAGAGCAGGTCGAGGCCGCCGGCGGCATCGAGAATGTCAGCGGCTTTGTCGTGGATCTGCGCAACAACCCCGGTGGTCTGCTGAATCAGGCCATCGCCGTGTCGGATGCTTTCCTTGAAGAAGGCGAGATCGTCAGCACCCGTGGCCGTGATGCCGCGGATGGCGACCGCACCAACGCCACCCCCGGCGATCTGGCCGAAGGCAAGCCGATTGTGGTGCTGATCAACGGCGGCTCTGCCTCGGCTTCCGAGATCGTTGCCGGTGTTGCAAGACCACCGTCGCGCGATTGTCGTCGGGACCAAAAGCTTTGGTAAAGGGTCGGTGCAGACGATCATGCCGCTGCGCGGTGAAGGGGCGATGCGCCTGACCACAGCGCGGTACTACACGCCGTCGGGCCGCTCTATTCAGGCACTTGGCGTGTCCCCCGACATCATCGTCGCCCAGCCACCGGCACAGCCTGCGGACACCGAGGAAGAGGATGCAACAGCACGCCCCCTGCGGTCCGAAGCAGACCTGCGCGGCAGTCTGAACAACGACAGCCTGACCGACGATCAGGTCGACCAGATCATGGAAGACCGCGCCAAGGCCGAAAAAGCTGCGTCCTTGCGGGAAGAGGATTACCAGCTGGCCTATGCCATCGACATCCTCAAGGGTCTGTCCGCATTGGGCCCGAAGAAGTAAGCGCGGCGATCACGCGTTCGCATCAAAGACCGGTCCGCAGATAGGCGGGCCGGTCTTTTTTGTTGGGCCAAGGGCGGGTGTTCAGCCCAGATAGACCTTGCCTTCGGGGTAGCGCACGCGGGGCACCGATTGCGTCGCCAGAAAGAACCCGATGGTCAGCGGGCCGACGCGGCCCAGAAACATCATCAGCATGATCATCGCGCGGCCGGTGCTATCAAGCTCTGCCGTGGCACCGCGCGACAGGCCGACGGTGCCAAAGGCCGATGTTGCCTCGAACGCGAGGTCGATGAACTCTCCGTCATGTTTGATCGACATGATGAAGATGCCCGTCAGGACCAGAAGGATGCTGATCGTGGTCAGCGCCATGACCTTGAACACTTCATCCGGCCCCATCGACCGACCAAAAGCATGCAGGCTGGTGCTGCGACGGAAGAAGGCCACGGTGGCGAGGATCAGCACGATGAGCGTGGTCACCTTGATGCCGCCCGCCGTCGACGTGCTGCCGCCGCCGACCAGCATCAGCGTCATGGTCATCAACGCAGTACTCTCGTGGACCTCTGCGTAATCAAGCGTATTAAAGCCCGCTGTCCGTGGGGTGACGGCCTGAAACCAACTGGCCCAAAGCTTGCTGCCAAGGCTGCCGAACTGGCCCAAGGTCGCGGGGTTGCGCCATTCAAGTGCTGCAAACAGCGCCCAGGCCAGCAGGATCAGCACCACCGTGCCGGTGAGCATCAGCTTGCTGTGCAGGCTGAGCCGTCGCCAGCTGCGTTTTTCCCAGATATCGGCCAGCACGATGAACCCGATGCCGCCGATGATGAACAGGGCGGGGATCACGACGTTGATAATCGGATCGCTGACCCAGTTACTTAGGCTGTCGGGGAACAGCGCGAACCCCGCATTGTTGAATGCAGAAATGCTTAGGAACACCGAATGCCAAAGCCCCTGCGCCAGACCGAATTCGGGCACGAAGACAAAGGCCATCAAGGCAGCGCCGATAAGCTCTGCCAGAATGGCGATCTTCAGGATCGCCATCACCAGCGAGGTCAGATTGTAGATGCTCGGCTGGTTCAGGTCCTCGCGCAGGATAATCCGCTGCGGCATCCCCAAAGGGATACCAAGCGCGGACAGCACCAGAACGGCAAAGGTCATCAACCCCAAGCCGCCCATCTGGATCAGAAGTGCGATGACCGCCTGCCCGAAGCCGGTAAAGGCGGTGCCGGTATCGACCACCGCCAGCCCCGTCACCGTAACAGCAGAGGTAGAGGTGAACAGCGCGTCCGACAGGCTGATCCCCGCAGTATTCGCCAGCGGAGTCCACAGGATCAATCCGCCCAGAACCACCATCGTCAGATAGATCAACACAAGCACGGCGGGCGGGGGCAGAAGCCGCCACGCGCTTTTCTGTGACTTTGAAAAGAGCTTCAAAGGCTTGCCGCAAAGCTGCGCAGGTCGGTGCGCTGCCCGAGCAGGATCAACAGATCGTCCCGTTGCAACGTGCAGTCCAACCCGTCGCGCCCGATATATTCGGTGCCCCGCATCACGCCCAGACAGCGCAGGTCGAACTTCTTGCCGTATGACAACGTCTCGAGCGATTTGCCCTCAAGCGCTTCTGGGATGCGGAAGTTGACCACGTGGTACCCGTTCCCGAGGCTGACATAGTCGCGCACCAAGGGGTTGTGGATCACCTGCGCGATATGCTGGCCGACTTCGACTTCGGGGTGGATCACACGGTCGACACCCAGTTTCGACAAGATGCGGTGATGCGTTTTTGTCTTGGCCTTGGCCCAGATCGTCTCGACGCCCAGCAGTTTCAGGTTGATGGCCGACAGGATGCTCGATTCAAGATCGCTGCCCATGGCGACCAGCGCCATCGAACAGTCGCCCAACCCGGCCTCGCGCAGGGCGGCATCATCCCGGGCGTCCACGATAACGGCTTGGCTCAGCTTTTCGACATGGTTGCTGACGCGCTGGTCGTTCAGGTCCACGCCGATCACGTAGTTGCCAAAACGCTGCAGCTCGGTTGCGACCGTAGAGCCAAAGTTGCCAAGGCCGATCACGCCGATAGTCCGTCTTTTCACTGCCATCACGAGGGTCCTCTGAAGGGCTCAGTCTTGCCAAGGGATACATCGCGTCACAGGGGCAAGCAAGCAAGCGCCGTCAGGTCGTTTCGACGCAGTGCCGCCGGAACGCACGTTTCAGCATATCAAGCTCGGCGCGCAGCAAATCCACCTCGGCGCGCAAATCGGGGCCGGTGACCTCGTCCCCGATCAGGGTGATGCTGGCCAATGTCGTGCCAGACGCGCGGTCGACCACCAGCAATGTATGCAGCCCATCGGCGATTGCGGCTGCGGGCACAGGGATGCTGAGCACCCAGTGATCCGATGACGCGTCATGTTCCAACTGCACCCCCGCGACATCGGCATCGGCGTGGGTGACCGCAAGATCGGGTTTGGTATCGTCCGCGCCGGTCACGATCCCTTGCCAGGTGCCGTCGCGCATCTGGGTTTTGGTGAGGGTCAGGTTGCTCATGCGGGGCTCCTACAACTGGGCGCGGGGGCGGCGCGAAAAGGTCAGGTCACGCAGCATGATCTGGTTCATTTCGGGCCCTTCAAAAATCAGGTCGATCCAGGCTTTCTCGACGCGTTTTTCGTTCAGGTTGGAATAGGCGAGGTCGAATTCTGCCGTGACCTCGGATTTGTTCAGCGGCAGTTCCTGCACCATCTGTTCGGTGTTGGGCCCGTGGCGGATGTTCAGGCGGGCGAAAATCTCGATCGGTTTCTCCATCTCGATCACGGCGTCCACGCGCAGGACATGGGTGCGCTTCATCCCGTCAACGCAATCATCCTGCAGGTCCAGCACCAGCGACAGGAAAGACCCGTCGAAACGGTAGACCTCAAGCCGAAGCCCATAGGGCGCTAGATGGTTTTCTTCGAGGTTGCGGATTTGCCGGATGCCGAGTTCGGACAGGGTGCAGTCGTGGAAAATCGTGACCTCATCGCCCATGGTCGCCTTGGATTGCACCGACGACAGCCCCGATTTGGTCAAGGGCGCGCGCCAAAGCTGCGGGCGCCAGGACCAATCGGTGTTATGGGGCCGAGAGAACTTGTTAGAGCCGATGCGGGGCAGGGCAAGCCGGTCTTCGGCGGTGTAGATCAGCTTGTCCAGATGCCGACGCAAGGCGCGTGCTTGGCCTGCTTGTTTGCGCAGCACGGACAGTTCTGTCTGGGGGGCACGGTCGGCTTTGGCGGACCAGCGGCGGGTAAACCGCGCGATCAAGGCGCTGTCGATCAGCTTTTTCCCGAGTTTGCGCATGTGCCTGTTGCCCCGATTACGAATGGGTTGTTGGTCGTACCCTACCGCCTGTGGCTTGGGGGCACAAATGAAATGGGCCAAGGGGGCCGGCGCGCTAGTTGCGTTGCGCGACGGTAGTTTTTGCAGGTGCACTGGCGTCGATGCTGCGGGTGATCAACTGTGTCAGAACCCTTCGGCCAGAGGGGCTGACGATCTCGCCGCGTTCGGGGCCGTAGACAGCGATACCGGCGGTTTGCGTGCCCATCCGTGCGACGCCGCGCCACTGGTTGGGGGAAAGCCCACCGACAGGAATACGCCCCTGCGCGCGGAAGGTGACGCTTTGGTCGCCTTTCTCCACATCGCGCACATTCTGGAGCGAGGTTTCAGCCGCGATCTGCTGGGCGCTTGGCAGGGAGCCGGGTTTGGACTGGGTCAGGCTGACCGTGATCAACCCACGCGGTGCTGCCCCCGCAGAGGCAGGGGCCCCTAATCCGTCACAGCGTGCAATCACGGCAAAGCGCGCCTCGAGGCTGGTTTGGTCGATGCAGAAACCATCGGGGGCGACCAGTTCGACCCCTCCGGCCATTTTCGCGCGTGACAACGGCGGCTTGGCGGCACCCGAGGACGCGCCAAGCCCCTGACCGCCCTCGCAGGCGGTCAGAAGCATCACGCCAAAGGCGGCAAGCGGACCTTTACAGGTCCATGTAGTCATGTGTTTCCGCCTTCGCGCCGGGATGCGTCACCGCACCAAGATAGGTTGGGCCCACAAGCTGCGCGTATTTCCACAGAGCACCGCTTTGATAGTTGGTTTTGCGGGCACCGGGCCAAGCCGCTTTGCGCTCTGCCATTTCCTCGTCCGAGATATCGACAGAGATCGAACCGGTGATCGCGTTCAGCGTGATCATGTCGCCCTGTTTGAGCAAGGCAATCGGTCCGCCATGCGCGGCTTCGGGGCCGACGTGACCAACGCAGAAACCCCGTGTCGCGCCGGAGAAACGGCCGTCGGTGATCAGTGCCACCTTTTTGCCCATGCCTTGACCGGACAGGGCCGCCGTGGTCGCCAGCATTTCGCGCATGCCGGGGCCACCAGCGGGGCCTTCGTTGCGGATCACGAACACGTCGCCTTCGCTGTAGGCCCGGTTTTGCACGGCTTCGAACGCGTCTTGTTCACATTCAAAGATCAGCGCCGGACCGGTAAAGACGATGTCTTCTTCGGACATGCCAGCGATTTTCACGATGGCCCCTTCGGGCGCGAGGTTGCCCTTCAGACCAACGACGCCGCCGGTCTTGCTGATCGGTGTTTCGATCGCGTGGATCACCTTGCCGTCGGCCTCGCGTTCGATCTTGTCGAGCTCTTCACCGATGGACAGGCCCGAGGCGGTCAGGCAGTCATCATGCAGCAGGCCAGCCTTGCGCAGTTCTTTCATCACAACTGGCACGCCGCCCGCGTCATACAGGTCTTTGGCCACATGCGACCCGCCGGGTTTCATGTCGACGAAATAAGGCGTGTCGCGGAAGATGTCGCATACATCGCTGAGGTTAAAGTCGATACCCGCCTCGGCGGCCATAGCGGGCAGGTGCAGACCGGCATTGGTCGATCCGCCGGTGCAGGCCACGATGCGCGCCGCGTTCTCGAATGCTTCGCGGGTGCAGATGTCGCGCGCGCGGATGTTCTTTTCGATCAGGTTCATGACGGCTTCACCCGAGGCCGCCGCATAGGCGTCGCGGGATTCATAGGGCGCAGGCATGCCAGAGGAGTTCAGCAGCGCCAGACCGATTGCCTCGGACACGCAGGCCATGGTGTTGGCGGTGAACTGGCCCCCGCAGGCACCGGCTGTCGGGCAAGCGACGCGTTCCAGAACTTCAAGCGCGGCTTGCGACATGCTGCCGTTCTGGTAATTACCCACGGCTTCGAAAACGTCTTGCACAGTCAGGTCGCGGCTGGCGAAATCGGCAGGCACATCGGCCCCTTCCGGGACTTTGCCCGGCAGGATCGACCCACCGTAGAGGAACACGGACGGCACGTTCAGCCGCAGCATCGCCATCATCATGCCCGGCAGCGATTTGTCACAGCCCGCAAGACCGACAATCGCGTCGTAGCAGTGACCGCGCATTGTCAGCTCTACCGTGTCGGCAATCGCTTCGCGCGACGCCAGAGAAGAGCGCATGCCCTCGTGGCCCATGGCGATCCCGTCGGTGACGGTGATGGTGGTGAATTCGCGCGGCGTGCCTTGCTGCGCCTTGACGCCGACCTTGACCGCTTGGGCCTGACGGTTCAGCGCGATGTTACAGGGGGCCGCTTCGTTCCAGCAGGTTGCCACACCCACCAGAGGCTGGTGAATCTCTTCTTCGGTCATGCCCATTGCGTAGTAATAGGACCGGTGCGGTGCGCGCTCTGGCCCCTCGGTCACGTGCCGGCTTGGCAGTCTGGATTTATCAAAGCGGGTGTTGGTGGACATGTGGCAGGCCTCCCTGAGTGGACGTTTACACCGGAATAGCCACCCAGCCCTGTCGCTGCAAGGCTCAAGCCACCAGTTGAACAGCGCGGGCTGTGGGCTTAGGTGTTAAATAATCCTTGGCTCTGTGCCGCCCCTAGCGAAAGCGACCCTGCATGGAGCATTCGATTTTTTCCTTTATTTGGAAATACTCCCGTCGTGACCAACTGGTTTTGCTTGTCCTCACGCTGATTACCTTCCCGATCCTCTACATCACCCTCGAACTGCCCAAGCGCATCATCAACGATGCCATTGGGGCAGAGACCGATGTGATCGACGTTTTCGGGATGTCGTTCAGTCAGGTGCAGTTCCTGATGGTGCTGTGTTTTGCCTATCTTTTCTCGGTGCTGATCCACGGCCTGATGAAGATGCGTCTGAACACGATGAAGGGGGTGCTGGCAGAGCGGCTACTGCGTCGCTTCCGCTATCAGTTGATCGCGCGGATGATGCGTTTTCCGCGCAGCTATTTCGAAAACACCAGTCAGGGCGAGCTGGTGTCGATGGTCACCTCGGAGGCAGAGCCGATGGGCGGGTTGATGGGCGATGCGGTCGCCCAACCTGTGTTCCAGGCGGGGCAGATGCTGATCATCCTGCTGTTCCTGTTCCTGCAATCCCCGTGGTTCGGGTTGGCGGGCGTCGCATTGATCCCGTTGCAGGCGTATCTCATCCCGATGCTGCAGCGGCAGATCAACCTGCTGAACAAACAGCGGATCAAGGAAGTGCGGCACCTGTCGTCTGAAATCGGCGAGACCGCCGCCGGTATCACCGATCTGCGCACCAACGGCGGCTGGCGCTACCGTCTGGCGCTGTTCACCGACCGGCTGGGCCAACTGTTCGAGGTCCGCTTCCAGATCTATCAGAAGAAATTCTTCATGAAGTTTCTCAACAACTTCATCACCCAGCTGACACCGTTCTTTTTCTATGCCGTGGGGGGATATCTTGCGATCAAGGGGCAGATCACGGTGGGCGCGCTGGTCGCGGCCTTGGCCGCCTACAAGGATTTGTCGAGCCCGTGGAAGGAACTGCTGACCTATTACAACCAGACGCAGGACATGTCGCTGCGGTGGGATGTGGTCATTGAACGTTTCGCCCCGCGGGGCGAGATCGACGCGCGCCTGTTCGAAGGCGAGCCCGAAGAAGTCCCGCATCTGCGCGGCCCTATTGTGCTTGAACATGTGTCTTTGCGCACGCCGGACGGGAATACGATCCTGGATGATCTGAACCTCGAAATACCCAAAGGCGCGCGCGTCGCGCTTGAGATGCCCAACCAATCCGAACGCAACGCTCTGGCAGAGCTTTTGGTGCGCGAGGCCGTGCCGAGCCGCGGGCGGATCACGATGGCGGGGCATAATCTGGCAGAGCTGCATCAGGCCGTGCTTGCGGCGCGGATCGGCTATTCCGATGCGCACCCCTATCTGTTTCAGGGCACCGTCGGGGACAATCTGCTGATGCCTCTGCGGTCGAGCCCGAAAACCGTGCTCTGGGACCCCATGAAAACCGACCGCGCCGCGATCGAGACAAAGCGGTCGGGCAATAGTCTGGACAGCACCAAGGCGGATTGGCTGGACCCCGGGCTCGCCGATCTGAGCACCCGCGAGGACATCAACGACTGGTGGTATGAGCTGGCCAGCGCGGTTGGCACACAGGACATGATGTTCCGTCGCATGGCCGCCGACCGGATGGACCCGGACAAACACCCCGAGCTTGCGGCCCGCGTGGTTGCCCTGCGCGACGAGGTGCACGAGCGGCTGAAAGAGCAAGGACTGGACAAGGTGGTGCACCGCTTCGACCCAGATCGGTTCAACCCGGCGCTGCCGCTTGGGGGGAACCTGATGTTCGCCGCGCCCATCCGCAGCATCTCGCAGGCGGGTCTGGCGCTTGAACGCAGCTTTCTGGCGATGATCATCGAACAGGGTCTGGCCGAGCAGGGCATCGCGATTTCACAGACGCTGGTAGAAACGTTGCACCAGACCTTTGGACGTGATGGCACCGACCACCCGCTGTTCACCGCTCTCGGCATCGAGGAAGAACTGTACGAACAACTGGTCGATATCGCGCTACGGCGTCGCGCCAAAGGGGATGAAGCGCTGAGCGAGGATGAATTCTCGTTGCTGCTTACCGTGCCCTTTGCCTTCACGGCCGAACAGATCGGCCCGGCTTTCCCTGCGACCTTCAAGGACGAGATCCTGAAAATCCGTAAGCAGCAGGGCGCCGAGATGCGCGAACGGGCGCGGGATATGTTTGTGCCGATCACACCTGACCAGTATCTGCCGCGTCTGACGATACTTGAAAACGTGTTGTATGGCCGGATTTCCGCCGTGGCGGGGCTTCAGGCGGATCTGGTTCTGGATGTGGTGTCGGACGTGTTCAAGAAACACGGGCTGCAACAGGATGTCGCGCTCAACGTCTTTGATCTGCCGGTCAGCATCGGCGGGTCAAATATCGCGATGATGTTCCAGGAACGCGCCGGATTCAGCCGCGCGGCGATGAAACGACCCGATATCCTGATCCTGAACCAGTCGCTTGCGGGGCATGACGCAGAAAGCCTGCAACGGTTGCGCGACAAGGTCAGCGAACTGCTGCCCGAAACGACCCAGATTTACATGGATAGCTCCTTTGCCAATCCTGACGATTTCGACATGTACATCAAGATCCGTGGCGGGCGCATTGACGGTCTGGCGCAGGTTGATACTCCCAGTCAGGACGACAGCATCTCGGACGATTTGCGACGCAAGCTGCGGATCATCGCGCGCAACGACTTGTTCGGCAACCTCGACCCCCGCAACCAGCGCCTGCTGGCCTTTGCGGCGCAGTGGTACACCGTCGCACAGGGAGAGATGGTCTTTGCTCAAGACCAACGGCCAGATGCGGTCTACCTCTGTCTGTCGGGCAAGGGAGAGCTGAGCTGGCGCGACCCCGAAGGGTTGGCGCATCACGTCTCGACCGTCGAAAAGGGGCGGTTGATCGGTGACCTTGCGGTCATCGTGAACGAGCCGCGGCAGATGGATTTTGTCGCCCTCGAAGACAGCCGTTTCCTTCGGATCGGTGCGGATCAATTCAAGTCGGTGGTTGAAAACGACCGTGTGATCCTGCTGAGCCTTCTACGCACGGTATCAAGCCATCTGACCAACGCCGCCGACTTGCTTCGTGCGGCACGGGTGGATATCCCGCGCGAAGACGAAGCCTTGCCCCCGCCCGTAGGAGATGACCCCGCGTGACCCGATACGCTGCCCACAAAGCCTTTGTCGCCCCTGCGATCCCCTCGGCGGCGCTGTGGCGGCTGATCTTGGGGTTNCTTGCGGCAACCGCGATCTACCTGCTGCTCAACAACCTGATGTTCACCACCCTGTTCAACCTGATGGGGCCGNGTGCGGACGGGTTTTATGACAGCTTGCTGTCAGGCAAGACGCCGATGGCGATGTTCCTNCTGCTTGGCAGCTTCGGGNTGATGATCGTCGGCGTGGCCGTGGTGACACGGGTGATCCACAAACGTCCCGTGCGTGGNCTGATCGGCCCGTCGGGGCTNGTGGTGCCGCAGTTCTGGGCCGTGCTCAAGATGNTGGTGCTGCTTGGTGCGGTGACCTATTTGCTGCCACCGTGGAACCTTGGCGCGCCCTATGTGCCCAACCTCGCGCTTGGCACATGGCTGATGCTGCTGCCGTTTTCGCTGCTCGGGGTGCTGGTACAGGTCAGCGCCGAAGAGATCGTCTTTCGCGGTTATGTCCAGCAGCANNTGGCGGCACGGTTCAACTCTCCGCTGGTGTGGATGGTGNTGCCGGCCGTGATTTTCGCGCTTGGGCACTATCTTCCCGATCAAGCCGGCGAAAATGCGCTGGTCATAGCACTTTGGGCCGGTGTCTTCGGGATGTTGATGGCCGATCTGACCGCGCGGGCAGGGTCGCTGGGGCCAGCCATTGCAGTGCATTTTTGCAATAATGTCGCGGCGATCGTCATCACCTCTCTGCCCGATGACCTATCGGGTTTGGCGCTGTATTTGACCCCCTTCGGGATGGATGATGTTGACGCGTTGCGCGCGTGGTTGCCCGTCGATTTCGCGCTGATGCTGGTCAGCTGGCTTGCCGCACGGCTGGCGATCCGCCGTTGATTGCAATTTACTGCGCGTCAGCTTATTTGGAAGGCGAAACTGGAAGCAAAGGTTCACCATGAACTGGATCAACAACTACGTCCGTCCTCGGATCAACTCCATCTTCTCGCGTCGCGAGACGCCGGACAATCTGTGGACGAAATGCGAAGAATGCGGCACCATGCTGTTCCACCGCGAGGTGTCGGACAACCTGAACGTCTGCACCAGCTGTGGTCACCACATGGCGATTACCCCGCGTGAACGCTTCAAGGCGCTGTTCGACGGCGGCATCTTTACCGAGGTCAAAGTCCCCGCGCCGACGCCGGACCCTTTGCACTTTCGCGATCAGAAGAAATACCCCGACCGTCTGAAGGCCGCCCAGAAACAAACGGGCGAAGCCGAAGCGATGCTGGTCGCCACCGGTGAAATCGGCCGCACGCCGATCGTCGCGGCAGGTCAGGACTTNTCGTTTATGGCCGGGTCCATGGGCATGTATGTCGGCAACGCCATCATCGCCGCGGCTGAAAAAGCGGTTAAGCTGAAATGCCCGCTGGTGCTCTTCTCNGCCGCCGGNGGNGCNCGNATGCAAGAAGGCATCCTGAGCCTGATGCAGATGCCGCGCACCACCATTGCCGTGCAGATGCTGAAAGAAGCGGGGCTGCCCTATATTGTCGTTCTGACCCACCCCACGACCGGTGGTGTCACGGCGAGCTATGCGATGTTGGGCGATGTCCAGATTGCGGAACCCAATGCGCTGATCTGCTTTGCCGGCCCACGTGTGATTGAACAGACCATTCGCGAAAAGCTGCCCGAAGGCTTCCAGCGCGCCGAATATCTGCTGGACCACGGCATGCTGGACCGCGTGACACCGCGCACCCAGATGCGGGACGAGTTGATCGACATCACGCGGATGCTGATGAAACTGCCCCCCGCGGTGCGCGGCGATCTGCCTGCGCCGACCGAAGGCGGCGATATTGCCCATGCGCTGACGCCAGAACCCGATGCGGCCCCCAAAGCCGAAGCGGCGGAACCCAAGGCGAAATGACGCAGAACACATCGGATGCAGTGCTTGCACGCATGATGGCGCTGCATCCCAAGATTATCGACCTGACGCTGGATCGCATGTGGCGGCTGCTGGACGCTTTGGGCAACCCCCAGAACGACCTGCCCCCTGTGATCCATATTGCCGGCACCAATGGTAAAGGATCGACACAGGCGATGATCCGTGCGGGGCTTGAGGCGGATGGCCACCGCGTCCACGCCTATACCTCGCCCCATCTGGCGCGCTTTCACGAACGCATCCGCCTTGCCGGAGAGCTGATTTCCGAAGCCGCGCTGACCGAGATGCTGGATGAATGTTACGCCGCCAACAACGGCGAGAGCATCACTTATTTCGAGATCACAACCTGCGCCGCGCTACTGGCCTTTGCCCGTACTCCGGCGGATTATACCCTGCTTGAGGTTGGCCTTGGCGGGCGTCTGGACGCGACCAATGTGATCGACCAGCCCGCATTGACCGTGATCACGCCGGTGTCGATTGATCACCAACAGTTTCTGGGCACGACCCTGCCGGAGATTGCGGGTGAAAAAGCCGGCATCATCAAACGTCGCGTGCCCTGCATCGTCGGCCCGCAACAAGATGCCGCGCTCGAGGTGATAGAGACGCAGGCGGCACGCCACCACGCCCCCGTTTTTGCTTATGGTCAGCAGTGGCATGTGGCCCCCGAAGCCGGACGCATGGTCTATCAGGATGACTCGGGGCTGCTGGACCTGCCCAAGCCTAACCTGTTGGGCGCGCATCAGATTTCCAACGCCGGTGCGGCTTTGGCAGCATTGCGACAATTGGGGGCCTCCGCGCACGCCTGCGAGGTCGCTGTGACCCGCGCCGAATGGCCCGCCCGAATGCAACGTCTGCGTCACGGGCCGCTGATCGACAGTGCGCCGCAGGCCGAATTATGGCTGGACGGCGGGCATAACCCTGCTGCGGGCGAGGCCATCGCAGCGGTGCTAGAGGACATGCCCGCCCGCCCCACATTCCTGATCTGTGGCATGTTGAACACCAAGGATATCGGCGGCTATCTGCGCCCTCTGGCCGGTCATGCAGAACAATTGTTCGCCGTCTCGATCCCCGGTGAAGCAGCGACGTTGCCGGCCACCGAAACCGCGCGCGCAGCGATCGACGTCGGCCTGACCGCGCAAGAGGCACCTAGCGTCGCCGAAGCGCTTGCAACCATTGTCGCGAAGGCGCCCCACGCGCGGGTATTGATCTGCGGTTCGCTCTATCTGGCAGGCGCAATTTTGCGGGAAAACGGATAGCCTTTT
>JGI24657J20077_1000321_pt1 | contig 15886 bp, 17 predicted proteins | sample MalvirmetaMSP118_FD_20077 | JGI IMG/M metagenome (IMG submission 20077) | reverse complement strand
TCCACGAAGGGTCGTGGTGGCCCCGCTGGGGCGCGTGGCTCGAGAATCGCTCTGACGGGAAAGTCGATGCCCGTATTCCGGGTGAAAAGGGCCGTGATACCCTGGGCGAAGCCCCGGGTACCTATGTGGTGCGCAAGGCAAGGGGCTGATCTGATTAGTCAATTTTTTATGGGGCGGCGGGCTGAAATGGCCTGATGCTGCATTGCAGAAAAAACTTGCAATGCCGCACCGCAGCATCTATCTATGGGGTAGTCATAACGTAGCGGTAGACGCCGCTTGACCCCAGAAGGAGAGTTTACCATGACGAAGACACCAGATTTCGCCGCGATGATGAAAGACATGATGGGTGCATTCCCAGTTGACACATCCGCAATGAACGACGCGTTCAAAACAACTGCGACACTGAACGAAAAGCTGTCCGGCGTTGCGCTGAACGCTGCCGAGAAATCCGCCGAGATTTCCAGCAAATGGACAAAAGACACTCTGGCAAAAATGTCCGAGATGTCGAAAGCCAAGCAAGAGCCAGCAGATTACGCCAAAGCAATGACCGAGTTCACCTCGGCCTCTGCTGAAGTCGCGTCCGAGCATATGGCCGCTTTCGCTGAAATCGCGAAGAAGGTCCAGATGGACACAGTCGAGCTGATGATGGCTGCGGGCAAAGACATGTCCGAAGAAGCAACAGCTGCTGTGAAAAAAGCGACATCCGACGCGACAGCCGCCACAAAGAAAGCCGCTGCGAAGTAATCGAACCGGCCTTTGGTTCAGGTAAAGATTGATCAGGGCAGACTTTGCGGTCTGCCCTTTTTTGTGGCACCTATCTTTTTCATTTAAGCTGCCCTAAGCTGCAATGCAGCATGCTATTTGGGAAGGATCTACCGTGACCGAAACAGTCAAGCCCCTGCTTATCAAACGATATGCCAGCCGCCGCCTGTATAATACCGAAACCAGTGACTATGTGACGCTGGATGATATCTCGGGGTTTATCCGCGACGGGCGCGAGGTGCAGATTGTGGACCTGAAATCAGGCGACGATCTGACCCGCCAATATCTGCTGCAAATCATCGCCGAACATGAAAGCCGCGGTGAATCCGTGCTGCCCGTGGATGTGCTGAACGATCTTGTGCGCAGCTATATGTCCCCCGATGCGAGCGTCGTGCCGCAGTTCCTCAAGACATCGTTTGACATGCTGCGTGACGGTCAGGCGCGGGTGCTTGAGAACATGAACACGATCAACCCGATGGCGAAGATGCCCGGTTTCGAGGTCATGCAGGCCCAGCAAGAGGCGTTCATGAAGGCGATGACCGGCAATATGCCGACGCCTTGGAACGGCATGGGCAAGACCGACCAGCGCCCCGCCAGCGCCAAGGGCGATGACGCCGAAAGTCTGGATGCGATCAAACAGCAACTGGCCGAGCTGCAGGAAAAACTCTCCAAGCTGAAGTGACGGCGCTCGGCCCTCGTTTGAATGGTTAAAGCCCACCCGCTGACGGGTGGGCTTTGGTGTGTCTGCCGGATGCCTCCGGCGGGAGTTTATCTGGCAAAATGAAGCCTCAGGCCGCGGCGGATTTCGTCACCGTCGCCAGCGCCCCGAGCAGCACATTCACAATCGCGTCGAGCTCGGCTGGTTGCAGTTGCACGGGCAGGCGCACGTCGCAGGCGGTCATCAACATGGCGCGGGTCCGGGGCAGGTCGGGCAGGTCCTTGATGAACTGCCAGTTCCAGAAGGCGCGCGCGTTGTCGGTGCTTTGGCCGAAGACCTGAACCTTGACGCCGGCCTTGGCGCTGGCTTCGGCAAAGGCGCGGATGGCGGCATCGTCCAGCCCGACCAGATTGAACTGGATGGAATCCGGCGCGCGGGTTTCGGGGGCCAGCGGGGCGGGGACGTCGATCTGGGGGGCGGCGTTCAGCTTGGCCGCGACGTAGTCGTGGTTGCGCAGCCCGTCGGCCACACGGCGGGGCAGTTCGGCCAGTTGGGCCCGCACCAGAACCGCTGACAGGTTGTTCAAACGCAGGTTATAAAGCGGCAGTTTGTTTTGCCAGCGCGCGCAGGCGTCCGCGATGCCGGGGTGTTTCTTCCAGTTATGTTCATAGGCACCGGACATGATGATCGCACGGGCCACCAGATCGGCATCGTCGGTGATCAGGATGCCGCCTTCGCCCGCGTTTACCATCTTGTAGGACTGGAAGGAAAAGCAGCCGATTTTGCCGATGGTGCCGATCTTGCGGTCGTGCCAGAGGGTGCCGAGCGAATGGGCCGCATCCTCGATCACCGGCACATTTGCGGCATCGCACAGCTGCATGATCGCATCCATATCCGAGGTATGCCCCCGCATGTGGCTGATGATCACCGCGTCGACACCCGGCAGCTTGGCGGCGAAATCCGACATATCGATCCGGTAGTTTTCCCCAACCTCGCAGAGCACCGGCGTATAATGGGCGTGGATCACGGCAGAGGGCACGGCCGCGAAGGTAAAGCCGGGGATCAGCACCTTGGCGTTCTGCGGCAGGTCCAGCGCCAGCAGCGACAGAAACAACGCGGCAGAGCAGGACGACACCGCCAGCGCATAGCGGCTGCCCATCATCTGCGCAAACTCGGCCTCCAGCAAGGACACCGGCGCATCGGCGGCAGCGGTGTAGCGAAACAGATCGCCGCTTTGCAACAGCAGCTCTATCTCGGCGCGGGCTGTGTCGGGAATGGCTTCGGCGCTGTGCATGTCGGGCAGGGTCATATTTCAATATCCTGAATGTTTGTTTTCAGAATGGTAAAACAATGCGCCTATGGGACCAAGCCTTTTCCCCGTTCCGCTTCATGAATGTTTTGTGACTATATCCCCAGACGGTCGCGCAGGCTGAACCAGCTCATGGCGAGCGCGAGCAGCGGGCTGCGCAGCGCGCCGCCGCCGGGGAAGGTCGGCGTGGGCAGGGCGCTCATCGTATCAAAGCCGTCGCCATCGCCCTGGATCGCACGGGCCATCAGCTGCCCTGCGTGGATCGCGGTGCCGACGCCGTGGCCGGAATAGCCCGAAGCCGACAGGATGTTGGGGGCCACGCGGGCCAGAAAGGGCAGCCGTTTCATGGTGATCGCCAGCGTGCCGCCCCAAGCATAGTCGATCTTGACGTCGCGCAGCGCGGGGAAAACCTGGCCCATGGGCTTGCGCGCCTTGGCGGCGAGGTCGCTGGGGAAGCGGTAGCCATAGCTTTCGCCGCCGCCGAACAGCAGCCGCCCATCATGGCTGAGCCGGAAATAATTCACCACGAATTTGCTATCGGCCACGGCGACATCCCGGGGCAGCACGTCTTTCACGCGGTCGCCCAAGGGTTCGGTGGCGACGATAAAGTTGTTGATCGGCATGACCTTGGCCGCGACCTTGCGGTTCAGCCCGCCCAGATAGCCGTTGCAGGCCAGGATCACATGGTCCGCCGTCACCCGCCCGCCGTCGGTCTGCACAGTGGCGGGGCTGCCTTCGGTGATCTGATGCACGGCGCTGCGTTCATAGATCTCGACCCCTGCCGCCTGCGCCGCCCGTGCCAGCCCGAGGGCGAGGTTGAGCGGATGCAGATGCGCGGCCCCCATATCCAGAATACCGCCGCGATAGGCGGGCGATGCACAGACGTTGCGCAGCGCGTCGCGGTCCAACACCTCTATCAGCTCGTAGCCATAGCGGTCTTGCAAGAAACCGGCATAAGCGTGCAGATGCTCTACGTCACCGGCAGAACTGGCGGTCCAGGCGACGCCGGGCTTGAGGTGGCAATCGATGTCATGGGTCTTGATCAGGCTTTTGACAAGCGCTTTGGCGTCCTCGCCCAGATCCCATAGGCGCGTTGCGGCGTCGCGTCCGACCATCTTTTCCAGCGTGTCCTGTTCGACGCGCTGACCGCTCCCCAATTGGCCGCCATTGCGCCCCGAGGCCCCAAAGCCCACGCGCTGCGCCTCGACCAGCACGACGCGGCGACCGGCCTGTGCCAGATGCAGCGCAGCCGACAGGCCGGTATAGCCGCCCCCGACAACGCAGACATCCGCGCGCTGATCGGCCTTGAGCGTGGGGTAGGCATCGGTCGGGGTTGCGGTCGCGGCGTACCAGCTGTCTGGATAGCGCCCCGGCGCATCGTTTGCGTATAGCAGGTTCATTGCAGATCGGCCCCCTTGGCCGCTTCCAAATGGTCTTAAATCCTCGCCGAAGGCTCCCGCGGGTGCGGCGGGCCTAGACGTTCATCAACAGGTGCTCGCGTTCCCAGGGGGAAATCACATGCAGGAACTCTTCGTATTCCGCGCGTTTGACGATGGCGTAGACGCGGGCGAACTCGGGGCCCAACACCTCGTGCAGGGTCGTGGCCTCTTCAAACAGATCCAGCGCGGATCCCAGCACCTGCGGGATATCCCCGTCGCCGTCATAGGCGTCGCCCTTGAATTCGGCTTTGGGCTTTTTCTGTTCCATCAGGCCCAGATAGCCGCAGGCGAGCGAGGCGGCGATGCCGAGGTAGGGGTTGCAGTCCATCCCGGCGAGGCGGTTCTCGACCCGGCGCGACGCGGGGCCGGACAGGGGCACGCGGATGCCGGTGGTGCGGTTGTCGCGGCCCCATTCCAGATTGATCGGCGCGGCATGGTCTTTGACGTAGCGCCGGTAGCTGTTCACATAGGGCGCAATGACGGCCAGCGCGTCGGGCATGTGGTTCTGCATGCCGGCGATAAAGTGGTAAAACGCGTCCGTCTCGCCCCCTTGCGGGCCAGAGAAGATGTTCTTGCCCGTCGTAGCATCCAGCACCGAATGGTGGATATGCATGGCGCTGCCGGGTTCGTTGGCGATGGGTTTCGCCATGAAGGTGGCATAGCAATCGTGGCGCAGGGCGGCTTCGCGGATCAGACGTTTGAAATAGAACACCTCGTCGGCCAGCCGCACGGGGTCACCGTGGATCAGGTTGATCTCAAGCTGGCCCGCGCCGCCTTCCTGGGTGATACCGTCAATCTCGAACCCTTGCGCTTCGGCAAAGTCGTAGATGTCGTCGATCACGGGGCCGAATTCATCGACGGCGGTCATGGAATAGGCCTGACGCGCGGCAGCAGGGCGGCCTGAGCGGCCCATCATCGGTTTGATCTCATGCGCGGGGTCGAGGTTGCGCGCGACCAGAAAGAATTCCATTTCGGGGGCGACAACCGGCTCCCACCCTTGTGCGCGATAAAGATCGACAACGCGTTTGAGCACATTGCGCGGCGAATATTCGACCGGATTGCCGTCGCGGTCAAAGGCGTCGTGGATCACTTGCAATGTCCAGTCGCCGGTCCAGGGGGCGGCGGTCGCGGTCGAGATATCGGGCCGCAGGATCATGTCTTTTTCGATGAACCCGTCGGCACCGGCGGCGTCGCCCCATTCACCGGTGATGGTCTGGTAGAAGATGCTGTCGGGCAGGTGGAAATATTCCTGCCGTGCGAATTTTGTGGCGGGCACCGCTTTGCCGCGTGCGATGCCGGGGAGGTCGGGGATGATACATTCAACTTCGTCGAGCCGCTTGCCCTCCAGATATTCGCGTGCTGCGGGGGGAAGCTCTTCAAGCCAGTCGGACATCATAATCTCTCTTTCTTGAGGAAATCTGCAATATGGTCGGCGATTTTTGCATTGTCGGTGGGGGCGTCCAGCAGGGCGGAGGCCGCCTGAAGCTGGTGATCGGGCACCACGCCCTTGCCGCGGGTGCGGATCAGCCCGTCGATAAAGTCTTGGGTGAATTCGGGGTGGGGCTGGATGGTCCAGATGTGATCATCATATAGCAGGGCCGCATTGGCGCAGAAGTCGGACGCGCCGACCACCTTGGCCCCGTCGGGCAGTTTTGTGACCTGATCCTGATGCCAGGCGTTCAGGGCCAGGGTCTCTCCGTCGATGGTGTATTCGGTGCGGCCCACGGACCAGCCGCCGGCGAATTTCTCGACCTTGCCGCCAAGGGCCTGTGCAATGATTTGGTGGCCAAAGCAGATGCCGACCAGCGGGCGGCCTGCTTCGCGGATGGCGCGGATCAGCTGTTCCAGCGGGGGGATCCAGTCGTGATCTTCGTAGGCACCGTGTTTCGATCCGGTGATCAGCCAGCCGTCCGCATCCACCGCCGAGGCGGGGAAGTCGCCATCGACCACGGACCAGATCTGGAAGTCGAACCCGTGCCCGCCCAGCAGTTTGACGAACATATCGCCATAATCGCCAAGCGCGTCTTTCATATTGTCGGGGGAGTGGCCGGTTTGAAGGATACCGATTTTCATGGGGGGCATCTGATTACACCGTGTCCAGATAGATTTCGACCTGCTCTTGCGGGGTCAGCTCCTGCATATAATGCAGCTCTTGCCGTTTGGTGAGGATAAAGTTGCGCACCATTTCGGGGGCAAAGATACGCTTTACCTCGGCGGAGTTTTCAAAGGCGTCGATCGCGGATTTCCAGTCGCCGGGGATTTGCGGCAGGTCGGCGGCATAGGCGTTGCCGGTGATGGGGGCGGGGGGCTCTGCCCCGTCCTCGATGCCGTTCATCGCAGCACCCAGCACGGCGGCCAGCATCAGATAGGGGTTCACGTCGCCGCCCGACACACGGTGTTCGATCCGCCGCGCCTTGTGGCTGCCGGACGGGATACGGATGGAGGAGGTGCGGTTCTCGTAGGCCCAAGAGATCCCTGTGGGGGCGTGGGCACCGGGCACCATACGGTCAAAGCTGTTGGCATGGGGCGCAAAGACCAGCGCGCAGCCGGCCATGGCATTCATACAGCCCGCCACAGCGTGACGCATGATCGCCGTGCCCTGGGGGCCGCCGTCGTCAAAGACATTGTTGCCGTTCTTGTCGAGCACCGAGAAATGCGTGTGCAGGCCCGACCCGGGGTAATCCTCGTAGGGTTTCGCCATGAAGCTTGCGGCAAAGCCGTGGCGGCGGGCGAGGCCCTTGACCAGCATCTTGAACAGCCAGGCATCATCGGCGGCGCGCAGGGCGTCGTCGCAATGCATGAGGTTGATCTCGAACTGGCCCAGACCCGCTTCGGAAATGGCGGTGTCGGCGGGGATGTCCATCTCTTCGCAGGCGTCATAAAGATCGGTGAAGAATTCATCGAACTGGTCCAGCGCGCGGATCGACAGGGTTTCGGCGGCCTTGCGGCGTTTGCCCGACCGTGGCGACAGCGGCACCTGCAGTTTGCGGCCCGAATCGTCGATCAGGAAAAACTCAAGCTCGACCGCGCAGACCGGCGTCAGCCCGCGATCCTTGTAGCGTTCGACCACCGCGCGCAGGGCATGGCGCGGGTCGCCGCCATAGGGGCGCCCGTCCTCGTGGAACATCCAGATCGGCAGCAGGGCCGAGGGCGCATCAAGCCAGGGCATCGGCAGAAAACCGCGTTCGGTCGGGTGCAGGATGCCATCGGCATCGCCGCTTTCAAACACCAGCGGGCTGTCGTCAATGTCTTCGCCCCAGATATCGAGGTTCAGCACCGACATGGGAAAGCGCGTACCGTCCTCTACCACCTTGTCGGCAAAGCGCGTGGGGATGCGCTTGCCGCGGGCCTGACCATTGAGGTCGGCGGCGGCCACACGGATTGTGCGGACCTGAGGATGTTTGCGGAGCCAGTTTTTCATATCACACCTTGCAAGCGGCGGGCATGAACGGCGTTCTTACAACGTGAAAACCGGGGGTAGCGCCCACGCGCTAAATAATTTGATCAAAAAACAGATACTACCGGATCAGATTTAGACGCAAGCGAATTTTCCGCACCGCAGCCTGAGGCACATGGCGGTTCAAACGGCGGTTGATCAGCCCGAAGATGGCAATGATCACCAGCGTCAGCAAAATGAAGTAGCCCGCCAGAATGGGGTAGGGGATAAACGGGTTAAACGTCTTATCCGCGAAATAGCTGGCGTAATACAGCGCGTCCCCGCGTTGTTGCAGCGCCGGAAAACCGGTGAAAAACACCAGCGTTGTCGCATGAAACAGGAAGATCGCCTCGTTTGTATAGGCGGGCCATGCCAGCCGCAGCATGGTGGGCCAGATGATGCGCTTGAATCGCGGCCAGCCGGAAATGCCGTAGGCATCGGCGGCTTCGGTGTCGCCCTTGGGGATGGATTGCAGCGCGCCATAGAAGATCTCGGCCGAGTAGGCAGAGGTGTTGAAGAACAGAACAATCAGCGCCCCAAGCCACGCAGAGGTGAACATATCAAAGAACGGGTGCACAGATTTTAGGCTAAGGAACAGGAAATAGCCAAAGAAGAACTGGATGAACAAGGGCGAGCCGCGGAACAGGAAGATAAACCATTCGGCCGGTTTGCGCAGCCAAGGGCTGGGGTGGGCCTTGGCCACGGCCAGCGCCGGTCGCCAGCAGGAAGCCGCTGACCAGCGCGAAAAAACCGTAGTAGATGTTCCAGATCATGCCCGACCCGATCAGGGTGAACTGGTCACACAGCGTAAAGTCGCTGCGCGGCAGCAGCCGTTCGCCATAGCCAAGCGAGCGCAGCCCGTAGGATTGGATGGTTTCCCAACAGGTCATGCCGCTGCCTTTCGCTGTGCTTCGCCGCCGGCGGTGGCCTGACCCTTGGTCAGACGGCGCATCAGCCGGTCGAGCACGATTTCAGACACACGGGTAAAGCAGAGGTAGAACACCAGCAGCGCCAGAAAATACCACATGCGCCAGTCGGGGTGGGGGTAATCGGTAAAGCGCGGGGTCTTGGCTCCGCCCAGATCACGCGCCCAATAGACGATGTCCTCGACGCCCAGCAGGAACAACAGTGGGGTGGCCTTGATCAGCACCATCCACAGGTTCCCCAGACCGGGCAGCGCATAGACCCACATCTGCGGCACAAGGATACGCCAGAAGGTCTGGCGCGGGGTCATGCCATACGCCTCGCCGGTCTCGATCTGGGCGCGGGGCACAGCGCGCATCGCGCCATAAAGCACATTGGCGGCAAAGGCCCCGAAAACGATGGCAAAGGTCAGCACCGCGAGCGAAAAGCCATAGGCCTCGTGGACCCATTGGGCAGAGTTGCCAAGCGGCATCTTGGCGGCCTGACAGACGATAAAGTCGCTGCCCTGACGGATCGGCTGATCCCAGTCGGGGCATTTCACCTTGTGGCGCAGGTATTCGATGCCCTGATCCAGCGCGATGACGAAGAACAGGAAGAAGGCGATGTCGGGCACGCCGCGCACAATGGCGATATAGGCGCGGCCCAGCCATGACAGCGGCGCAAAGGGCGACCGCGCGGCCATTGCGCCGCCAAAGCCAAAGGCAAGTGCTGCGGGGGCGGTGATGGCGAGCAGCAGCAAGACGGTGCCGAATGCACCATAAAAGGCCAAATGCTTGCCCGTGGTCAGGTAGCACGTCAGCCACGACAGGCCGGAAAGCGTTTCTGGGTCGGTGCAGGCAAAAATGGCGGAATGTCCCGGTGGTATGCGCCCTTTGGCGGGCGTCTGGATTTGGGTCTTTAATCAGATCGGCTGGCAGAGAAAAGGGGCGGCCTCTGCGCCGCCCCGATCAAGATCAGAATGTATTGGCGTCTTCGCCGAACCATTTGATGATCAGCTTGTTCAGGCTGCCATCGTCCTTCATGGACTGGATCGCGGCGTCGAATTTCGCTTTCAGCTCTGTGTCGCTTTCGCGCAGGCCAAGGCCGATGCCGCCGCCCAGTGGCACGTCGTCACCGACAAAGACCATCTCGCCGCCGGATTCCTCGACCGTGGGGACCAGCGCGTCCTTGTCGGCGAAAACCGCATCCGCTTCGCCATTGTTCACGGCTGCGACGGTTTCATCATAGGTGGCGAATTCCAGCAGGGTGGCACCGGATTCAGCTACGTGACCGGCTTGGATCGTGCTGGTCTGCGCTGCAACAACACCGCCCATCACATCGGCATCCGCCGATTTCGCCGCATAGGCGGAAGCCGCGGGCGGGAAGTAGTTCTGTGTGAAATCAATCACTTCTTCGCGCTCGTCGGTGATGCTCATACCGGCGATGATGGTGTCGTAGTTGCCCGACGTCAGGTTCGGGATAATGCTGTCCCATTCGTTGGTGACCCATTCGCAGGTCAGCTCGGCACGGGCGCAGAGTTCGTCACCGACTTCGCGCTCAAAGCCGTCTACTTCGCCCGCGTCATTCAGGAAGTTATAGGGAGGGTAGGCCCCTTCGGTCCCCATGCGGATGGTCTTGCCGTGGGCGTCTGCCATGGCGAAACCGGTGCTGAGCGCCAGTGCGGCGGTTGCAAGAACGAGTGTTTTCATTTTTGAAGTCTCCCAGTTTATTGTTTTTAGGTGGTTTTACTCTGCGTGAGTGGCCGAGAGGAACCCGCGCAGACGTTCTGATTTAGGGGCGCCGAACAGGTCTTCGGGGGCCCCTTGTTCTTCGATCAAACCCTGATGCAGGAACACGACGTGATCCGAGACATCGGCCGCCAGTTTCATATCATGGGTTACGATCATCATGGTCCGCCCTTCGGCGGCCAGATCCTTGATGACTTTGACGACCTCTTGCTCAAGCTCGGGGTCCAGCGCCGAGGTCGGTTCGTCGAATAGCAGTGCTTCGGGCTCCATACACAGCCCGCGTGCGATGGCGGCGCGCTGTTGCTGGCCGCCCGACAGTTGCGCCGGAAAGACATCGCATTTGTCGCCGATGCCCACCTTGTCGAGATAGGCCCGCGCGGCGGCCTCAACCTCGGCACGGTCGCGGCGCAGGACGGTCAGCGGGGCCTCCATCACGTTTTGCAGGATCGTCATATGGGACCACAGGTTGAACTGTTGGAACACCATCGACAGGTTCGTGCGGATGCGCAGCACCTGTTTGGGATCGGCAGGGCGGCGGTGGTGGCCGGTGCCTTTCCAGGTGACGGCCTCGCCGTTGAAGCGCAGATCGCCCTCTTGGCTGTCTTCCAGCAGGTTACAGCAGCGCAGCAGCGTCGATTTGCCGGAGCCGGACGACCCGATCAGCGAGATGACGTGCCCGCGCGGGGCCTTGACCGACACCCCCTTGAGCACCTCCAGAGGGCCATAAGCCTTGTGAAGATTGTTGATCTCAATAACGGGGGGCTGATCTGTCACTGTGCTGCCTTATTGTGCATTCCGCAGCAAGTTAAGGTGATTTCAAGGGGGATTTGCAATCCAGAACTTGGGTTTTGCCCAATAATTCAACGCTTGACCCCGCGTAAATTCACCGCCTGCGCGTAAACTAGTCTTTGTCTTCAATCTGCTTGCGCACGATGGCGCTGTCGGTGTCTGTGACCCCCAGCAAGTTGGCTACCAAACGCAGCAATGCGTTTTCCTCGTCAGAGCGGCTGCCATCGGCCAGCACGACCTCCCACAGGGCTTTGATCACGGCAAGGCGGTCGTCATAGGGAACGGCATCCTTGATCGCGCGGGTAAAGCGGACGGTATCGGGGGCTTCGGCTTCCAGCGCTTCGGCGTCGGCGCGCAGAGAGGCGGTGCCGTCAGCGTCCAGCGCATAGCGTTTCGCGATGATCTGGTCGATGCGCGCGCGCTCGGACGGGGCGTATTCATTATCCGACTTGGCGATGCGCACCAAAAGCGCGGTCAGCGCAAGGCGGGCATCCCCATCGGGAAGCTGGGCGGGATCAGGCTGGGTCAGCCGTTTGATGAATTCTGCGAACATGGGCGTGATATAGAGCGGTTGCGGCGCAAGGCCAAGGTCACAAAGCGTTCAGCGCTTTTTCGCGGGCGGCGGTCATGTCGGCGTCGCTGAGGCCAAGCGCGGTTTCAATGGCCAGCAGCTGGATCTCTTCGTCGTCGTCACGTGCGCCATCGGCCAGCGCCACAGACCACATCGCATCGCCAAGCGCCTTGCGGTCCTCATAGTCGACTTCCTCGCGCAGGATCTGGGCGAATTCGGGCGTACCGGGGGCGTGGCGTTCCAGCGCTTCGCAGGTGGCGCGCAGTTTCGCGGCCTCGATCGGTTTCAGGCCAAAGGTCTGGGCGAGGATGCGGTCGATCTGCCCCACTTCGGCAGCGCGGTAGGTGCGGTCGGCCAGCGCCACACGCACCAGCAACGCGCCAAGGGCAAGCTGGGGGGTCGGCTGTGGCAGCGGCTTGGGGTCCGGCTTGCGGCGGGGGAATAGACGTTCAAACATGGCAACTCTTTATCCTTACGGGCACATGAGGCTAACCCGATTCCGCGCGCGGCGTTCCGTTTTTCCCATATTCGCAAAGGGGTGATGTATAAAAAGCGCAATGCCGCAGGGGCAGGCGGAGCGGGGGCGTCAGGGGGCCTGTCGGGGCCTTAGGCGTCATACCCTTCGACGATGACCAGATTCCCGTCAGAGACGGAGGACCGGATATCCTTGGCCGCCTGATACCCCTCGCTTTCATAGCAGGCCACCGCATCGGCCAGCGAGGCAAATTCGATCACCACGATGCGCGGATGCGACGTGCCTTCGCGGATGTCGGGCGCGGCCCCACGCACCAGAAACTTCGCCCCGAAATCGGCAAAGGGCTTGGCGTTGGCGGCGCGGTATTTGTCGTAGACTTCGGCATCATGCACGTCGACGTTAGCGATCCAGTAACCTTTGGGCATCGGGGGCTCCTTATCGGGGTAGGGTTTTGAACTTGGCCGCCAGACGGGCCGCTTCTTCTTTCAGCCCGAAGGGCGGGTTCAGCACGAACATGCCTGACCCGACCATCCCGTGACCGGGGCGCGCAGGGGCAAAGCTGACCTCGTGACGCAGGGCCTCGGGGTGGGCCCCCATCAGCGCGCTGAGCATCGGTTGATGCGCTTTATTGGTCAAAATCGGATACCACAGCGCGATGATGCCGACGTTCCACGCGCGCGCCAGCTTGCCAATGTGGCGCGGGATATCGGCGTAGTCTGTCTTGATCTCGAAGCTGGGGTCAATCAGCATCAGGCCACGGCGCGGCGTGGGCGGGGTCAGGGCGAAAGCCATGTCGAACCCGTCGCGGTGGTGGCATTTGACGTCATAGGGCGACATCGCCAGATCAAGTGCGGCATGTTCGCCGGGGTGCAGTTCGGCCAGATGGATGCTGTCGCTGTCGCGCAGCAGCTTGGCCGCCAGCAGGGGCGAACCGGGGTAGGCGTCTGCGCCATGTTCAGCGGTGATCTGGTCAAGCACCTGTGCGTAAGGATGCGCATCGTCGAACCAGCCGCGCACGCGGCCAATGCCCTGTGCCGCCTCGCCTGTTTTCAGCGCGGGCGTGTCTGACAGGTCATACAGCGCGCGCCCCGCATGGGTTTCCATATAGGACAGCGGTTTGTCCTTGCGGGTCAGATACCCCAACATCCACGCCAGCAGGCTGTGTTTGTGAACATCGGCCAGATTGCCGGCGTGGTAGATATGTTGGTAGCTGAGCATGCCGTTGGCCGCCTTTCGCGAGGGTCAGACCAGCCGCGACATTTCCTTGGCGGCGCGGATGAAATCCTTGAACAAGGGGTGCGGNTCAAAGGGCTTGGATTTGAGTTCGGGNTGGAACTGCACNCCGATGAACCACGGGTGATCNGACCATTCCACGATCTCGGGNAGCATGCCGTCGGGCGACATCCCCGANAAGGTAAGACCCGCTTTTTCAAGCTGCTCGCGGTAGGCGGTATCGACCTCGTAGCGGTGGCGGTGACGTTCGTCGATGGANGTGGTGCCATANACTTTGGCCACGTTCGACCCTTCTTTCAGCGTCGCGTCATAGGCGCCAAGCCGCATGGTGCCGCCTTTGTCATCGTCGACCTTGCGTTCAACCTTGTGGTTGCCCTGCACCCATTCCTTGAGGTGGTAGACCACGGGCTCGAACCGTTTCTTGCCGGTGGATTCGTGGTCGAATTCTTCCGAGCCTGCGGTCGTCAGACCGGCCACGTTGCGCGCGGCTTCGATCACGGCCATCTGCATGCCCAGACAGATCCCCAGATAGGGGACTTTCTGCTCGCGGGCATATTGCGCCGCCTTGATCTTGCCCTCGGTGCCGCGTTCGCCAAAGCCGCCGGGCACGAGGATCGCGTGGAACCCTTCGAGGTGGGCGGATACATCATCGCTTTGATCAAAGACCTCGGCATCGACCCAGTCGATCTTGACCTTGACGCGGTTGGCCATGCCCCCGTGGGTCAGCGCCTCTGCAATCGACTTATAGGCATCTTCCAGCTGGGTATATTTGCCGACGATGGCGACGTTCACTTCGCCTTCGGGGTTGTGCACGCGGTCAGAGACATCGCGCCAGACCGACAGTTCGGGCTTGGGCGCGGGGGAAATATCGAACGCGTCCAGCACGGCCTGATCCAGACCCTGCGCATGATAGGCCAGCGGCGCGTCATAGATGGTTTTCAGGTCATAGGCCGCGACCACGGCCTCTTTGCGGACGTTACAGAACAGGGCGATTTTCTCGCGCTCTTTCTCGGGGATGGGGTGTTCGGAGCGGCAGACCAGAATATCGGGCGCGATCCCGATGCTTTGCAGTTCCTTGACGGAGTGTTGCGTCGGCTTGGTCTTCAGCTCGCCGCTGGCCGCGAGATAGGGCAGCAGGGTGAGGTGCATGAAGATACACTGGCCGCGTGGCTTGTCGTGGCTGAACTGGCGGATCGCTTCGAAGAAGGGCAGGCCTTCGATATCGCCGACGGTGCCGCCGATTTCGCACAGCATAAAGTCGACCTCGTCATCGCCGACATGCAGGAAATCCTTGATCTCGTTGGTGACGTGGGGAATCACCTGAATGGTCTTGCCCAGATAGTCGCCGCGCCGCTCTTTCTCGAGCACGGTGGAATAGACCCGACCCGAGCTGATCGAATCCGTCTTGCGCGCGGCCACGCCGGTAAAGCGTTCGTAGTGGCCCAGATCCAGATCGGTTTCGGCGCCATCGTCGGTGACGAAAACCTCGCCATGTTCAAAGGGCGACATCGTGCCGGGATCGACGTTCAGATAGGGGTCCAGTTTGCGCAGACGGACGGAGTATCCGCGCGCTTGCAACAAGGCCCCCAAGGCCGCAGAGGCAAGGCCTTTGCCAAGGGAAACCACACCACCGGTGATGAAAATATAGCGTGCCATGTGATGAAGGCCCCCGTGAGTTCAGATTTGATGCGGCAAAAGCCAAGCAATTGAGCTGCGGAAAACCGCAGCATCACGGGACTTAAGCCTAACAGGATTCGGATGGAAAAAGCAAGGCCAAGCCGCAACATCCTGTTGCGTATCTTGGCCCAACCTCAAGCTGTTGTAGTGTCTGGATTAATCCGCAGTCGGCACTTGCGGTGTATTTTCCGCAGGTGTCGGTGGCAGCAGCGCGTCGGCATCGGGCAGCGCTGGTGCGTCACCCTGGTTCAGCGCGGGTGGCGTGCCGCCCAGACGATCGATAACCGAAGACCCAGCAGATTTTTCAGCCGCGATGATGGTCAGCGTGATCGAGGTCACGATAAAGGCCGCGGCCAGAACCCAGGTCAGTTTGCCCATGGCTGTGGCTGCCGAGCGACCGGAAACGGCCCCGCCGCCACCGCCGCCGCCCATGCCAAGGCCGCCCCCTTCGGACCGTTGCAGCAACACGACTGCAATCAGGCCAAGGGCCAGAATGAGATGGACAATCAGGACTACATTTTCCATGGGTACCTACGGCTCTGCGTTTTGGACTTTGGGCGTGTCTAGGCAAGTTTGCCTATGGGGGCAAGGGAGGATTGGCACCCGCGGTGCCGCTTGGGCGGAAAGCCCGTGTGAAAGCCCGTGTCAGGTTTCCACATCGTCCACGTCGGCCTGACCGGATACCGCCCTGCGAAAGATGCTCCAGCTGAGGCCGATGCCCAGCACAAAGCTCAGCGCGACAAGGCCGAGCCAGAGGTTAAAGCTGCGGTTGTCCAGCCTTAGGATGCCCAGATCATAAAGCACCCAAAGGCTTGACCCCACCAGCGCCAGCACCAGCAGCATCCCCAGCCCGCCGATAGAGCGTAGCGTCGCGCGGAGATAGATC
>JGI24657J20077_1000304_pt1 | contig 16301 bp, 14 predicted proteins | sample MalvirmetaMSP118_FD_20077 | JGI IMG/M metagenome (IMG submission 20077) | reverse complement strand
TCTGCACGCGGAAGTTGTCGCTGACATCGTAATTCATACGAAACGTGAACGTGTCCACGGTGGATTCAAGGAAATCGGCGTTTTGCAGATAGACAGGGATATCGTCCACCGGCTTGCCACCGTCCGGAAGAATATAGGTGCCCAAATCAGGCTTATCATCTGCCTGCAAATGGTAATAATCCGCTATAAAGGAGAGCTTTTCTGTTGCTGTAAACGCGGCAGACAATGCGATACCGGTGCGCTCCCGGTCCGCCGGGCCACGATCAGGTACTTCTTCTGCAGCACCCAGCACGTTGACACGAACGGCCAGATTATCAGTCAAAACCTGGTTGGTGTCCGCTGTCAGCCGGTAATATTGATCTGTACCAAAGCCACCCTGCAGCTCAGTAAAATTGTATTCGGTACTGGCTTGCTTGGTAGCACTGTTAACCGCACCACCTGTTGATCCTCGTCCTGCGAATGTGGAGCTGGGACCTTTGGTCACTTCCACTTGTTCAGTAGCAAAACTCTCACGAATTGTCATCCCCGGATCACGTAAACCGTCAACGAATACATCGCTGCGGGCTTCATGCCCTCGAATAATATAGCGATCACCGAACGCATTTCCATTCTCACCGGTGCCAAGAGTAATACCGGGCTGAGCCTGCAGTACTTCACGCAAATCAGACCGGCCGGAATCCTGAATCTGAGTTTCCGTAATGACCGTAATCGTTTGCGGGGTTTCAGCCAGCGGCTTAACGTGACGCGCATCGCTTGACACTCTGGCTTTATAGGGCGCACCGGGTTCTGCATAAGGGTTGGTATCAATTGCCCGATCTTCGATCTGCATTTTATCCAGTTCGATAGTATCCTCTTCAGCCATGACCACCGGGCTCATGATCAAAGCGGAAATACCCAATGCCAACGTTGTTTTCTGGCCTCTGAACTGATCGCGGGAACGTAAGCTTATAGGTCGCTGCGACCCATTGTTTGGTTTGGTCATTTATTTAACTCCTGAATGTTTACTTGGTTATGAGCGAATATTCGATAGGTATGGCAAGTGACAACGAGTCACGGCCCATGGAATCGGGAATCGGAGGTAAAGGATTGGCTTTTACCAACATATCCAGAGCTGCCTTATCCAATAATGGGTAACCTGAACTTGTTTTAATTTCAGACGCTGTTACTTCGCCTTTTTTATTTATGGAAAATTTTAAAACCACAACACCCTGCTGTTTTTCTTTTTTTACTTCCGCCGGATAATCTTTGTATTCGTTGAGTCTGGCCATTAAAACGTTAAAGTAACTTTTAGCGTCCCCTTTTTTGCCACCTGATCTCGAGGTATTTCTGGATCCGGTTCCTTTCACCATCGCTTTTGTCGTTTCTTTCTGGTCACTCTGCTCTGCCGTTTCCGGCTGCTCGGGCGCAGTCTCGGGCTCAGCTTCAACGGTTTCTTCCGGCTCTGTGTTTGGTTCCGGTTTTTCTTCCGGCAGCTCAGTAGGAACGACCACGTTTAACACTTCAGGCGTAGGCTCTGAAACTTTTGCAACCGCTATCGGCGCCACCACTTCTTTCTTTACCACCGGTTTGGGCACTGCCTTTTTTACCACTTTTTCTGGTTCAACCGGTTCCGGTTCTACTGGTTCGGGCTCAACTTTTTCAGCGACCTTTTCCACCTGCTCCTGATAGCCGCCAATTTGTCCCAGCCCCACTTCTAAACCGCTTTCTCCTATATCCTGCGCCTGACTAACACCCGACATGGGGGGATCGCCAAATACGGCAAGTGCAGCAGCATGCAGACCGAGGGACGCAGTAATCGCAATAACCCACTGATACCAGGACATACTCTAAACCCCACGCTTGCTATAAAGCGTGATGTGAGTAATTCCCTGCTCACGTAGCACATTGAAAAGCTCGTCGATATCCTGAGCGTGAATAGTATGATCTGCCTTCACTGCGACCGACTGGTGTTGAACATCGGGCAGTAGACTGAGTGACTCGGGTAACGAGTCAAGAGCGACGGATTCACCATTTAACGAAATTTTAAGATCGCTATCCATCTCCACAAGGACCTGCGGCCTGACCAGTGGTTTCTCACTTTTGGATTCGGGCGGTACAATATGCTGATTTTGACTTTGGCGTATTTGCCCGGCGATCATAAAGAATATCAACAACAAGAAAACGATATTGATCAACGGAATCAGTTGCTCATCCATGGAACGGGCTTTATGCCGGCGGCTCTTGAGTATGTCCATGTTAAGTCCCTCCGCTCACTGTTGGGATGAACCGGGTAGCGCCATAACACCGCCCAAAGTGACAGAGCTGACACCCAATTGTTTAAGCGCCTCCAGAGTGCTCACCATGCTTTGCACCGTGGCTTCCGGCTCAGACAGAATAACCAGCGATTGCTCTGCGGAGAAATTGGCAACGTGCTCGGGCTTCAAATCAAGATAATGGGGAACTGAAAAAGTTGACCCTTTCAAACGTAACGAACTATCCGAACCCAGAATAATAATCTGTGGCTGTTTCTTTTCTATGGATTCGACCGCAACCGGGGCATCAAAATCAACCGCATTCCAACGATTGAAACTGGAGCTGAGCATGAAGAACATCAGCAGGATAAACACGACATCAATTAATGCAGTAAGGCCGATGCTACGACGACGAGGTATAAAAACTAACGAGTCCGAATCCACGGCTCAGGCTGCCTTTGCGCGATGTGCAGGCTGCATCAACGGCGTTGCAGAAAGAATAAGGAAAGTCCGGTCGATATCGTTTTGTAATGTAGCGGCGCGCAGCTCTACCCGTCTTTCGAACCAGCTATGCACCATCGAAACCGGAATTGCCACCGCAAGACCGACCGCAGTCGTTAACAAAGCTTGCCAGATACCACCAGACAGAATAGACGGATTAACCTGGCTGCCGGCCGCTTCCAAAGCCTGAAAGGCTTCGATCATTCCCAGAACCGTGCCGAATAAACCCAATAAAGGGGCTGTAGTAGCAATAACTTCCAGCACCCTCAGAAAACCGGACAGCTTGTCGATTGCAGCGCGAGCCAAACGAATTGACTCGACTTTTACGACTGAAAGGTCGACAGATTGAGCATCGGCCAGCGTTAATGTCTGCGATAACAAAGCGGCACGATCGTCTTTATGCGCCTCCAACGACTTTAACGCCTTACTTCTGTCACCACTCTGGAGCGCTTGAATAAATTCCTCAATCTGCGCATCACCTGACCAGCGATTCACCATAAATTGGAATGATTTCAATAATATAACGGCAAGCGCGACAACCGACATCGCCCCCAATACGGAGACCACGAAACCACCCTGAGACAACAGTTCAACGCTACTACCCAACATAATTAACTACCAGCACTTTAGAAAATGTATAAATTGCAAACGATTACGCGTCTGCAATTTAAATCTAAATGCTAATAATTTTCAATCATTAATTTGAACTTTAAATGAACACAGGGGTCGATTTCTGCAATTTATTGGTATCCGGCACGATCCATTAGCTTGATTGCCTCACCTTGGCGTGCACCGGCGACGTCTACCTCAAGCTTGTCAGCTTTGAATTTACCCCAGGACTTAACAATCGGGTCGAGCTTGGTGGCATCGTTCACCGGAAACTCCATGTTGATACCTGCAAATACTTCCTGTGCTCGCCGTTTTGCCAACCATTCAAGAAAGGCTTGAGCAGCCTGCGGCCGTTTGGCGTGGGTTGTGATTCCCGCACCGGAAATATTGACATGAACACCGGTCGTTTTTTGGTTAGCCCAGAATAATTTTACTGGAATGTCGGGGTTAGCGTATTGCGCGCGGCCATAATAATAGGTGTTTACGATGCCGACATCGCACTGCCCGGCCGCTATGGCATCAATTAAAGCAGAGTCATTGGCGAAGACAGGTGCGGCTAAATTGCTGACCCAACCCTTGACGATCTGCTCTGTTTTCGGTTCTCCGTGACGCTCTATCATGGTCGCTATTAGAGATTGGTTATACACTTTCTTCGATGTTCGCAGGCACAAGCGCTTTTTCCACTTGGCATCCGCCAGGTCCTCATAAGTCGATAGATCTTCTGCTTTAACCCGTTCGCTGGAGTACACTATCGTCCTGGCACGAACAGACAAGCCGAACCATCTGTTTTCCGGATCCTGGTATTGATCAGGTACGATATGCTCCAATGGCCTGGACTTTATAGGTCGCAGCAACCCCATCTGAGCTGCTTGCCATAAATTACCGGCATCGACGGTGATGAGCATGTCAGCAGGCGTGCGTTCACCTTCTGCCTTGAGACGGGCCATCAACGGCCCTTCACCGTCGGTCAGGTAGGTGATCTTGGTACCGGTTTCTTTGGTGTACAGGTCGAACAAGGGTTTTAACAGGCTTTCGCTACGGGCGGTGTAAACCACCACTTCTGCATCCGCTTGAACCTGACCACATGACAATAAGGTAACTACGACTAAGAGAGCTCTGAGCCGGGTAATTCTGAAAAAATGCATTCTAATCCCCTTTAATCTATATATTAACGCGCAGATGATAATACCCAGTATGAATTTGATGAAGGGGTTTTTTCTGATTTTGCTGGCAGCCTCATCCGAATCCAGGAACCATAACGAACAGATTTAATGACTGAATTGGCTAATACCGTTACCACTGCAGAACGCTTAACTTTCAAAAGGACCAAAATTTGGAACGCACCCGATGGCAATCCGTCAAACTGGCTGGACAATTCCTCACGCCCTATAAACCACAACTGTTTTATGCACTGATTGCGCTTACCTGTACCGCCGCTATCACCCTTTCTATCGGACAGGGAGTCCGTCTGTTGATCGACCACGGTATTGCGACGGCCTCTGCCCGGTTACTTGAGCACTATGTGTTGGTCTTTCTGGGTATGGTGATCGCACTGGCCGTTGCGACTTTTACCCGCTACTACTGGGTATCCTGGTTAGGCGAACGGGTGGTAGCCGACATTAGAATCCGCGTCTTTAATCATTTGCTAGACCTTCACCCCGCCTTTTTCGAACACAATCGGGCACTGGAAATTCAGTCACGCCTGACCGCCGATACGATATTACTGCAAACCGTAATCGGTTCGTCATTCTCCATTGCACTGCGTAATATTATTATGATGATCGGCGGTATCGTGTGGTTGTTTATCACTAACCCGAAACTGACCGCCATTGTTATAATTGCGGTCCCGCTTGTAATCGCACCGATTCTGGTTTTCGGTCGCCGGGTGCGCAATCTTTCCCGCAAAACACAGGACAAAGTCGCCGGTGTGGGAGCCTACGTAGGCGAGATACTGAGCCAGATTAAAATCGTACAGGCTTACAACCACCAACCGCACGATCGCAACCGGTTCGGTGAATATGCAGAAGACGCATTTAACGTAGCCAAGCAACGAAATATTCAACGCGGGCTGCTGATTACTGTGGTAATCGTGCTGGTTCTTGGGGCGGTGGGTGTCATGCTTTGGGTGGGGGGCCTGGATGTCATCGAGGGTAGGATCACCGGCGGCGAATTGGCTGCGTTTGTTTTTTACAGCGTCATCGTCGGAAATGCCGTTTCCTCTATTTCGGAAATAATAGGAGAGCTGCAACGGGCAGCCGGCGCCACACAAAGAATCGTTGAACTACTCCATTCCGGCTCACTTATAGAATCCCCAACCCGTCCTGCAAAGTTAATCCGTCCGGTCAATGGTCGCATTGACATTGATTCACTCAAATTTACCTATCCGTCCCGAGTCCACTCCCCTGCACTGGATAAGCTGACTTTACATGTTCGTGCCGGGGAAACCCTGGCACTGGTGGGCCCCTCCGGTGCAGGAAAATCCACATTGTTTGATTTATTGCTTCGCTTTGCCGATTGTACCGAAGGCTCCATCAAACTTGATGGCGTGGACATTCGGACACTGGAACTGCACGAACTTCGCGGGTGTTTCGCCCTGGTTTCGCAAACCCCCAGCCTGTTTTATGGCAGCATCTCTGAAAATCTAAAATACGCCAAACCGGACGCCACCGATGCACAGATCGTGGACGCGGCGAAAGCGGCTCATGCGGACGAATTTATTGTGGCACTACCCGACGGATATGAAACGCGCTTGGGAGACGCTGGCATCGGTTTATCCGGCGGACAGAAGCAACGATTAGCAATCGCGAGAGCGATATTGGCAGATCGACCAATCCTGTTGCTGGATGAAGCCACCAGCGCGCTGGATGCGCAAAGTGAATTCTGGGTGCAGCAGGCACTTGAAAAGCTAATGATCGGCAGAACCACCCTGGTTATCGCCCATCGGCTGGCTACGGTCAAGAATGCGGACAGGATCGCGGTGCTGAATCACGGAACGCTGGAGGCATTGGGTACCCACCAGGAATTAATGCAGAAAAGCGCACTTTACCACCGCCTGGCTTCGCTTCAGTTCAAGTACACTGAAGACCAATGAGCGCTGAAGAACAATAAACGGGGCGCAGCTAAGCTGCCCCCTCGTACTGTTACATTAATTCAGCTCGCTAACGGGCACCGACAGCAGCACCACGCTGGACGGGTATTCTGCGCTGTTATGAATGGAAGTCACACCGTCCCGCGCCAGTTCCCGCCGGGGAAGATTCAATATACCCTGTGCCTGATTGCTCGGACTGATCGACACCCGCAACTTGTTACCCTTGCGAATCAGCGCGCTGGTAGGAAACACTTCAACGTGCATTTTTACCACTTCCCCTGGAACCAATAACTGCTCCGTCGATTGAGTAAAGTAGTGATAGGGTTGCACCATCTCTCCATACAGATATCTGGAACGGCTTTCGTCCAACGCCCGGGCCGATGCCAGCAGTAAACCATTGGATAACGGTATGACCCGCCCTTGCGGCGTAACTTCATCAATTCGCACAGAAACAACCGCATCTCTTGCTGTACTGGAAACAAACAGATCAGCCTGAATCGGCCCGTTGATATAGTAAGCTTCCGTCATTGCTTCCGTTTCATAATTTAACGCCTCTCGTTCAAGCTGCGCCGTATCCCGAAAGCATTTTGGCGACCTGGCTATACCCGCAGAACCCAAGGTCCACTGCACATAGCTGGGTGAACATCGGGTGCCATCGTTCAAGGTGAAATCCAGGTGTACAAACCCACCATCAGCACTTTTTCCATAATCATATCCGGCGAATTCCGGTTGCGTCATAACGCGGGTAGTTTCCTGGTCAAAAGGTGCCTGCTGGTTCAGGCTGCCATCACCGTGTAAGTACCAACGATCCGGTTCTGCAGCTGGGTGCGGCCAATCAGTGGTGCTGGCAAAACCCTGCCAGTTTCCGTTTTTATAGCCTTTGACGTATTGAGTCACCGCGGGTATGCGCTCTGTGCCCGAATCCATACCCTTCAAATGCTTATCGAACCATTGCAGCACTAAATTCAAAATGGGGTCAGTTTTCTCTGTCCCGGGCAATGCCTGCATGAAATGCCCTATGTGGTCACCGTTGAATATCATCAAGCGTGCATCCACCCGGTCTTTTAATGCTTCGTATATCAGTGGTTCGTCGCGTTGAAAAATGTCATCCAGCGCCCCCATGATAAAGGTCGGCGCCTGGATACGATCAATATTCTCAATGGGAGAACGAACCCGCCAGAACTCGCCATCGTAGGAAAACACCGGATCTCCATTAATCGCTTTTTCAATTACCGGCAGATAGTAGTGGTCAACCTGGTCAACATGCCGTTGCGTGGACCCCATAATGATATCCATCAATTCGGGGTGTAGTAACATCGTGATTAAATTCTGGGTAGAAGTTAAATGGGTGAGCGTCATCCAGGTGCTCATAAACACGCCGTTCAGGATGCCACCGGTGCCTACCGTGCCTCTTAAGGGGTCACCCATGGGGACGCTGGCAAAAATGGCTTTAATATCATCCGGGCGTTGCTGCGCTGTAAACAATGAAGTAATGGCCATATACGATGCTCCGGCCACGCCAATGTCTCCGTTTGCCCACGCCTGTTGCTGGATCCAGTCCACAACATCACCATAACCGGACTGCTCCTCTTCACCGAGCATCTCCCATCCGCCTTCTGAGGTGCCGCCACCAATTACGTCCACTGCCACCATTGCGTAGCCACGCCTCACCATAAAGGGATCGGGTGCCCCCAACAACACACCACCGGGCAAAGGCATTAGGGACATTAATCCGATGTTATACGCGCTTTGAATCAAAATCACCGGGAAAGGGCCTTCCGCCGGCGTACCATCTTCGTTGGCTGGCAACGTTACCCTTACGCCCATTCTATGTCCGCTGGTGCTATCAATATACTGCAACGGCGCGGTCTTGATTCTGGGATAGTCTGGGATGCGAGTATAGGCACCGGAAGGAGCTTCCTCAGGTGCACTATCGGTGGCCCCAGCTTCGCCGGTCGAAGGCGATTCGGTAAAACCGACATCTTCAGTCTGGCTTTCTATAGTTCGGGTATTGACTGCACTTTCTTCTGCGACGGAATGACTGCCGCCACAACCTGATATATTTATTAATACGCCAACGACAACTAACATTCCGATTCGTGACGCGCGGCGATTTGGGTTTAATAACTTAATCACAACAGATGCTCCCTTCTATTTATTTTTATTTTTATGGCAACCAACAATTAACCGACATTGTATCTGGTTTTCATCTTGCCTGAATTGGCCTTAAAACACACCTCTCTCACTGTTTATGCAAGGCATTGTAATGGTCAATAAAATAGTAATTTATCAGGATACAACATGGAAAACACCATCCCGAAGATGGAGATGGTATTCCTAATAGGCTGCTCAGAACAGAGCGCCGACAATAAAGCTTTTAACGCTGGAGTGAATAAACCCCAGCCACGTATCGAAACAATGCTACTCGACGGACGAGATTAGCGTGTCTTTGTTTCTACGCCCTGCCCGTGCTGCGCGCCAGTCTGACATATTTTCACCAATCATTAACAAACAGGGCGTTAAAAACAGCGTTAATATGGTGGCAAAAGTCAGGCCTCCGGCAATGGCACTGGCCAGTTGAGTCCACATCTGCGCAGAAGGCGCGCCGATGGACAAGTCTCTACCAATAATATCAATCGTCAACGCAAACACCATGGGTAACAGACCCAGAACGGTAGTAACTGAGGTCAGAAACACGGGTCGCATTCTTTGCGCCGCAGTTCTTAGGATGGCCTCCGTCCCGGACAACCCTTTCTTCTTTAAATCATTATAGGTGTCGATCAGTACGATATTATTGTTCACCACAATACCTGCCAGCGCGATGACGCCTATGCCGCCCATGACGATACCGAAGGCCTGACCGGTAGCAAGCAATCCCAACAGAACTCCGGCCGTTGAAAATACGATGGCACTGAGCACCAACAGAGATTGGTAAAAGCTGTTGAATTGCGTGACCAATATAATCCACATCAAAAAAAGCGCCGTTACAAACGCGTTAATCAAAAACATCATGGCTTCCTGGATATCCTCATCCTGCCCTTTGAAACGCACATTCACTCCATCAGGTAAGGTGAGGTTCTCTAGTGATTGCTTGATTTTATTTACCTGGTCATCGGGTAGTAATCCGGGCAACACGCCCGCCTTGATCTCCAAAATTCTATGGCCCTGATTACGATTGATTACCCCCGTTTTCTGAGCCGGTTCAAAAGTCACAAAGTTGCTGATAGGAACCGCGCCGTTTTCAGACGGAACCCTGAGCCGATTGAGTTGATCCAGATTGCGTTCGCTTTCTGAGAAACGAAGCCGAATCTCTAATTCTTCATCGGCATCATCCGGCCTGTATTCCGCCAGCATGATGCCATTGGTGATCATGGTAACCGCGTGCCCCAGCAGGGAGACATCGGCACCATACTGTGCCGCTTTTTGTCTATCCACTTTCAAACGCCATTCGATACTCGGTAGCGGTCGCGAATCTTCGACATCCACAAAACCACCAATGTTATTCATGGTCTCCCGTAATTCAGCAACCGCCTGGCTCATTTTCTCAAGATCCAGCCCGGTGATTTCCATTTCTACCGGTTTGCCCGTTGCAGGACCTGATTCCTGCTCACGCACCTGAATTTTAATACCGGGTATACCGGCTGCCTTCTCTCTTAACACCGGGATAATATCCGCCGCTCGAGGACGCTGCTGCCAACCCACCAATTCAAGCTGTATCACTCCGATTGCGTCATCCGGCATATTGGTTTGGGTCTGTGCCCCCTCGCCGATGGTGCGGGCGTAGACTGATTTCAGTTCTGGCACATCGAGCATGCGTTTCTCGACCTGTCGCACCAGTTGATCACGCTCGAAAACGGAAAGATCGCCCCTCGCCTGTACCTGGACTTGCAAAAAGTCAGGCTCTTCAGCCGGAAAGAATTCAATGCCACGACCAAACACAATATACGCACTATACCCTGCTACTAGACACAGCACTGCAACGCCCAGGCTTTTACCGGGGTGTCGTAAAAGAAATGTCAGCGTTCTTAAATATCGACCAACCCAGCCACCGATGCTGTCCAGATCACCGTCTTCGGCTGCTTTTATAGCGGCGTTGGTTTGACTGTCCATTCCCGCTTTCTTACCACCCCGGGATTGCAGCATACCGCCCAGTACCGGTATAAAAATAAGTGCCATGGCCAGTGAAGCAATCAAGGTGATAATCACGGTGATAGGCAGGTATTTCATAAACTCGCCGACCATCCCGGGCCAGAACAGCAGAGGAACAAACACGGCCAGAGTCGTTGCTGTAGAAGCAACAATAGGCCAGGACATGCGTTTAGATGCCTCGGCAAATGCGGATTTCGGGTCCACCCCTTCGGCAATTTTCCTGTCTGCCAATTCAATGGTGACAATGGCTCCGTCAACCAGCATGCCTACTACCAGAATCAAACTGAACAAAACCAATATGTTCAAAGTGATTCCCATAAATTTAAGAATCAACATACCAGCCAGGAATGAACCCGGAATAGCCAAGCCAACCAATATCGCCGGCCGCACCCCGAGCGCAGCCACAATCACAATCATTACCAAAATTATCGCGGTGATGACGTTGTTTTCCAAATCACCAAGCATACTGCTGATGCGCTCGGATTTATCCTGCAAATACGTCACCGTAACGGAGTCCGGCCAAAGAGCCTCGGATTGCTGCACTATCGCCCGCACGTTTTCGATGGTTTCAATAATGTTGGCTCCACTGCGCTTACTGACCTCCAACGCCAGTGCAGACTGTCCGTTAATACGCGCAAAACTGGTGGGATCCTTGAACGTGCGATGCAGGGTGGCAACATCCTGAAACGTGACAACAGTACTACCGTCGACTTTAATCGGCAGCGTGGCCAGATCCTCCAGGTTTTCCAGCACACCGGGCACCTTAAACACCATACGACCAGCACCGGTGTCCAATGCACCGGCCGCGACCAAACGATTATTTTGCTGAACAAAATTGAACAGCGAAGTAAACGATATATTATAGGCCTCGAGCGCAGACGGATCGGCGATGACTTCAAGAACCTCCTCTCGATCTCCACCGATTTTAACTTCCAGGACATCAGAAAGTGCCTCGACATCGTCTTTCAGTTTGCGTGCAATAGACACCAACTCACGTTCCGGTGTCGGACCAGACAGAACCACGGTGAGTACCGGAAACAACGATGTATTTACCTCATTGACCCGGGGTTCATCACTACCGGGCGGCAGTTCCGCGCGCGCGATATCGACCTTATCACGAACCTCCTGGAGCGCTTTATCCACGTCGAATCCCGCTTCAAGCTCAACGGTAACCGATGCATAGCCCTCTGCTGCCGTCGCGTGGAGTTCTCTTAGACCCTCAATAGCTTGCAGCTCTTTTTCCAGCGGGCGAACCAACAACCGCTCCGAATCTTCAGGAGAAATACCTTCATAGGTAACCGATACGTAAATAATGGGAATTGATACGTCGGGTTCCGATTCTTTGGGGATGGTAAGATAGGCGGTGGTACCCATCAGCAATAACATCACAAAGATGAGTACAACGGTTCTGCCACGGCCGAATGCCGCATCAATAAATTGGTTCATTGAGATGACCCGATATAACTGGCAACACCTGCAGCCCGGTGCGTTTCATCGCTGTTTTTTTCAGCGACGTCCACCTTGGCTCCGGCTTCAACAAAGCCTTGTCCGACCGTAATAATGCGAGCTGAATCCGGCAACCCCTCTACCCAAATGCCGTCTTTTGTGGCCTGGATAATCGAAACAGGATTAAAAATAACACTGCTGGTGTCATCCACGGTCTTGATGCCCATGCGCCCTTGCTCGTCCAGAGCCAGTATTGCCGGGGAAACAAAATGGCCGGACACTCGAGACGTTGGAATCTTCACTTCTGCGCTGATCCCCGCCGGAATTTCATAACCCGGATTATCGACGCTGATTTCTACTCTGAAAGTACGGGTTTGCTCGTTGGCTAAAGGCGAAATAAACTTGAGAGTGCCTGGGCGTTTCTCTCCAATTGCAAAATCAACCTCCGAAGTTACGCCCTTGGAAAGCTGTTTAATATTTTGCTGTGCTATCGGCACAACCACTTTCAGTGGATTATTGTCAACAAAACGTGCTATCTCACCATTGGCGAGCAAATACGCGCCTTTCTCCACCGCGCGCCTATCCACAACCCCTGCGAACGGCGCCCTGACTTCGAGCTTGTTAATTTCGTTTTTAATTTCCGCAACATTCGCTTCCGCTTCTTTTAATGCAGCGAACGCATCCTCAATCGCGCTTTTTGACTGGAAGTTAACATTGCCTAACTTCTCCGTACGGGAATACGCTTGTCGCCGGCTTTCCAGCAGCGCTTCTTCCTTTGCCAGCTTACTTTTCCGGTCCTCCATATCGAAACGGACTAATAAGGTTCCCGCCTCCACATGCTGCCCGTCTTCCACTAACACATCCTGGACTCGGCCTGCAATATCGGAACGGATAATCACTTCTCGATTGGGTTCAACATGCCCCTGTACAGTGAGTTCCAATTGCACCGGCTGTGAATTTTGAGTTTGCGTTTGCACCAGCACTCGCTTCTCGGTTTTTTCTGCAGGAGTTTGCACCTGCTCAGTTGCATCCGGCTTTCCCAACAAACCGGTCGCCATCCAGATCACTAAAGCGGCAAACATGGCTATTGCGATCAAGTAAGGTTTTTTCATGTTGTACAACTCTCTTAAACAAATGAACTACGGCGGAATCACACGTTATGTTTGCTCTTGGAGTAACAAACTAAGGAAATCAATTACGTCTGAGGATGATCACCTAATCGGTTTTGAGCCGCTGACTAAGCGTAGTAGTAATTTTGAGATATTCGGTATAAAAGTGTTCCAGATCCTGCAGGCGAGTTTGGGATTGCTTCCAGTCTTGCGGTAAGTCCGTTATCGCCTCACGCACCACTGTAATGGATTTTTCCATTCGTTGAGATGCCCCATGCAATAATTTGACATAAGGATCGTTCGCCAACTGGAAATAATCGCAGCGGTCACCCATTTTGGCTATGCGTTCGATCACACCCAGGTTTTCAAGTAGGCGGGTGTTGGTACTGACGCTGCCCCGGCTGACTTCTAACCGCTCAGCAATCTCACTAAAGCTGAAGGGCCCTGTTTCAATCAATAGCAGCCCTAGTATTTGGCCTGAAATACGGGGCATGCCTTCGCTCTGGGTAATCATCCCCATCTGTTCTATAAAGTGGTCTACGGTATCTTTCGCTGATTTATTCATCGTTTCAGCGTAAGTTGTTTATATTGTTTAGTCAAGACTAAATAATATAAACAAAACCTAAACCACTTAACAAGAAGTGATTACTCTACTGAGATCCGCTATGCTCTGCCAGGGTTTGACGCCGCGTAACCGAGAATCGTTCAAACTCAGACCAAGCCTCGGAACAGATATCGAAGCCTTGCGCGTTACCATAAAGCAAATGCCCATGGTTCAGGGCGCATTGTGAAACCCGGGCCTGGTTATCGCAATCATAGTAAGTCTCGCAACTTGAGCGGCCATACTGACAATCGAGTGCCGCGCCGGGGCGATCACAAATGTCTTCAACTCTGGGGTTAGTATCGCACTGATTGGTATCCGCCCAGGAACGAAGGCTACGGTCGGCCGTTAACGACACTCCCCAACTAAACGAATATGGGACAATAGGATCCCATTTACCGCGCATCTCCAACACACTAAAACCCGGTTTCAGTGTTGCCGTGCCACGCTGTTGCCTGCAAACAGAGGAGTCCCGATAAGGAAAACTTTGCGAAACGACCAACGCCGCAGAGAATACATCTGAGTGATTGCAGGCAAGAAATCCCGCCATCGCACCACCGTTTGACAACCCGGTGGCGTAGACCCTGTCTGCATCCAAATCCAGATGACTCCGCTTCTCATCTAACAAACACGACGCCAATTTAAGGGCAAATGCTTCATCCGAAAACCGGCGCGGTTCACAACATACTTCACCTGAGTTCCAGGAAGGAATCAGTCCGGCACCCTGCGGATAAACAACGGCAAATCCCTCCTGAGCCGCTTTCGAGTCCCAACAGGAAAGTTTTTGTTCCTGAACCCGCCCATTGGCAAAGCCATGAAAATCGAACACAAGAGCCGAACCGCGTTGATGGTCAGCAGGCACATATAAGCCGTAACTTCTTAATCGACTATTCACAACCATGTAATTTACTGTAGTTTGGCCAGGTGAATACCGAACCACGCCGCACCAATCGAAAGCCTGCGCTGTACCGGCTACCAACTGACTCAAAATAAGGCACAGCAATACCCGCACAGAAACATCCATTTCTGTTTTCATTCCCAAGTCCATTATGTGATTTATATAGAATCAGTATAGGCAGTAAAGAAACCCTACTACCTCTAAAGCAAAAAATATTCTTAACGATAATGTGGATATATCCAATCCATCTCCACGAGCAAACACCCTCCTTAACCGCGCTCTCCCTGGAATTTTCCGATCCAGAATCAGCAATGCCATTTGTTTGAAACATTTTTAGTGTACATAACTCAAAATGGGCAGCTTAACGCCTGTCTGCCATACCATTAATCAGCCCGCCAAAAAACAAGTCCGGGTTTACTCTTAGGGGAATTACCGTGAATGACATTGAGCATTTGGAAGGTATGGACTGGCTTGAAGCAGAGCTAGCAGAAACGTTTGACGAACATTTTGAACTGGAGCTTTCGGAACCGGCATTATCTCTGGAGTTACGTCGCATATATAAAGAGAAGCATCCGAACGCGATGGACGGAAAGTCGTATTTCAGAGCATTACTCGAATTGCAGTCCGAATTAATTAAATTACAAAGTTGGGTTGAGCATACTGGTGAAAAAATCGCAGTTATTTTTGAGGGTCGCGATTCTGCTGGTAAAGGAGGCGCGATCAAGCGCATAACACAAAGACTCAATCCAAGAACCTGTCGCGTCGTCGCGCTACCTAAACCTAACGATAGAGAGCGCACCCAGTGGTATTTTCAACGCTATGTTGCCCACCTGCCATCGAGCGGAGAGATCGTACTGTTTGACCGATCCTGGTACAACCGATCCGGCGTAGAGCGGGTAATGGGGTTTGCGACCGAAACCCAGGTCGAAGAGTTTTTCCAGGACGTGCCGGAATTTGAACGGATGCTGGTACGCAGCGGAATCCGACTGATAAAATTCTGGTTTTCAATTACAGATGAGGAACAGCAGCTCCGCTTTCAGATGCGAATTCACGATCCGATGAAACAATGGAAACTAAGCCCCATGGATTTACAATCCCGTGTCCGCTGGGAGGACTACACAAAAGCAAAAGAAGAGACTTTTGCCCGAACTCATATACCAGAGGCACCCTGGTTTATAGTCGACGGCAACGATAAAAAGCGGGCCCGACTCAACTGTATCAGTCACCTGCTGAGCCTGGTGCCGTACGGTGAAGTGGAATATGAAAAAATTGCGCTACCGGAACGCGTTTTCCATGAAGATTACGAGCGGGATGACCTGCCCCCGGAACTCTTTGTACCACAACGCTATTAATTAACCGCAATAATACACCAGCGTCACACAAAAAAGAGATAGGAGCTGCCGGAGCATGAAAACACTCCGGCAGAATACCTGTGTCGACCGTGAAAGCCCGATACTAAAGCCCCATATTTTTGAGGCGATTAGCGTGTTGACGATAAACAACCGGCGGATCAGTATCCTTGCTGCTATGCAGTCCAAACATCTGATCGACCGCATCCATGTGATTCATGTAATAGTCATCCCGTATTACCGTACCCAGATACGATGAACAGACCGGCACCAGTCCATCGTTGGGTTCGTCCATCATCTTCGCCGACGTCTGCATACCA
>JGI24657J20077_1000298_pt1 | contig 16494 bp, 16 predicted proteins | sample MalvirmetaMSP118_FD_20077 | JGI IMG/M metagenome (IMG submission 20077) | reverse complement strand
TGGGCGCGGACCTCGGCGGCGAAACGGACGTTCGCCATGGGGCCGATATCGGTATCCGCCTCAAGCGGGTTGCCAAGCTTGAGCGCATTGACCCAAGCCACGGCCTTTTCGACAAAGGCATTATACAGGCTTTCGTGCACATAAATCCGTTCGATCCCGCAGCAGCACTGCCCCGCGTTGAACATCGCCCCATCCATCAGCCCGTCAACGGCGGCGTCGACATCCGCGTCGGCGCGCACATAGCCGGGGTCTTTACCCCCCAGTTCGGTCGCGACGGGGGTGAAGGTGCCTGCGGCTGCAATCTCCATCGCCTTGCCACCCCCGACCGATCCGGTGAAGTTCACGAAGCCGAACTGCCGTTCAGCGATCAGCGCCGAGGTGGTGTCGTGATCAAGAAAGACGTTCTGGAAGACATCGTCGGGGATACCTGCGGCGTGGAAAGCTTCGGCCAGACGTTCACCCACTTGCAGGGTTTGGGTGGCGTGTTTCAGCACAACGGTATTGCCCGCGATCAGCGCTGGCGCGACCGTGTTGATCGCCGTCATATAGGGGTAGTTCCACGGGGCCACGACCAGTACAACGCCGCGCGCCTCGCGGGAGATCTTGCGGCTGGCCTTGTCGCTGTCTTCGACAATCGTCGGGGCCAGCGCCTTTTCGGCGATATCTGCCATATAGTTGCCGCGCTCGGCAAAGCCGCCGAACTCGCCGCCATAGCGCACGGGACGGCCCATCTGATGCGCCAGTTCCTGTGCCATACGATCGGTGGTTTTGCCCACCTCGGCAATGGCATCGCGCACCAGTTGGACACGTTCGGACAAGGGGCGCGCGGCCCATGCGCCTTGTGCTGCCTTGGCGCGGGCGCAGACATCGCGTGCTGCCTCCAGCGACAGGACAGGGCGTTCAAGGTAAACCGATCCGTCAATCGGTGAGATACATTTCAAAGTGTTTGTCATGGTTTATGCTCGCTCAAATCCGCGGTTGATTTCCCAGTCGGTCACGACCTTGTCGTATTCCTCCTGCTCCCATTCGGCTGCGCGGGTGTAGTGGTCAACCACGTCGTCGCCAAGGGCCTCTCGCAGCATGGCAGAGTTGCGCAGCGTTTGGGTCGCGGCACGCAGGGTGCGGGGGATTTCGGTGACGTTGGCGTCTTCGTAGACATCGCCCATCGTCGGCTCTTGCAGGGGCAGCTTTTCCTCGATCCCCTTCAGCCCTGCCGCCAGCAACACAGCCTGCGCCAGATAGGGGTTCAGGTCAGACCCGCCAATGCGACATTCAACGCGAATACCCTTGGTGCCATCGCCACACAGCCGGAAGCCCGCGGTGCGGTTATCGACAGACCAGACGGTTTTCGTAGGCGCAAAGGTGCCTTTGGCAAAGCGTTTGTAGCTGTTGATATAGGGCGCGAAGAAATACGTAATATCAGGGGCATAGGCGATCAGACCGGCCATGAAATGCTGCATCATCTGCGACATGCCCAGCTTGGCGTCCTTGTCATAGAACGCGGGCGTGCCGTCTTTCCACAGCGACATATGCACGTGGCTGGACGACCCCACCTTATCCGCCGACCACTTGGGCAGGAAAGAGGCCGAGAACCCCTGCTGATAGGCGATCTCTTTCACCGCTTGTTTCGAAATCGTGTGGTGATCGGCACAGGCCAGCGCATCGGCATAGCGGATGTTGAGCTCTTGCTGGCCGACCTCGGCCTCACCCTTGGTGCATTCGACCGGAATCCCCGCCCCCACCAGATGGTTGCGCAGCGGCTGAAGGAAGCTTTCCTCCTTGGTGGTCTGGAAAAGGCAGTAGTCTTCGTTGTGGCCGTTCAGGGGCACGAGGTTGGCGTATTTTTCTTTCTGCAGGGTGCGATAGTCGCCCTCGAACAGAAAGAACTCAAGCTCGGTCGCCATCATCGCATCAAAACCAAGCGCATCCAGACGGGCGATCTGCTTTTTCAGCATGGCGCGCGGCGAATGGGAGACAGGTTCGTGGGTGTGGTGATCCAGCACATCGCCAAGCACCAGCACGGTTTTATCCAGCCACGGCACATGGCGCATGGTCGACAGATCAGGCCGCAGCACATAGTCGCCATAGCCGGTTTCCCAGCTGGTCGAGGCAAAGCCCTCGGGCGTGGACATTACCAGATCGGTTGCCAGCAGATAGTTGCAGCAATGGGTTTCCGCGTGGGAATGATCGATGAAATTCGTGACGTGAAAACGCTTGCCCATCAGGCGGCCCTGCATGTCCACCAGTGCCACCAGCACCGTGTCCACCTCGCCTTTGGCGGCCAGGTCCTTGAGCGTGTCGAAAGTAAGGTTGCCCATCTGCAAACGTCCCTTTTGATGTGAGGGGGCGGCACAGATGCGCCGCCCCGATGGTCATGATGTCAAAGCCGGATCAGCCGAAATATAGGGCGGGCCCGCTTTCGAGATGACGTTGTTATAGTCGCGGAAAATCTGCACGATCTTGGCGGCGGTTTCGCCTTCTTCCGCCATCTCGTCCCAGAATTTCACTGCCGCTTCCTCGACCACTTTCCATTCATCCTGCGGTACGGATGTCAGCTCCAGCTTCTCGCCCGATGCACGCAGGCGCGCCTCGCCGCCCCAGTACCATTGGTTGCGGTAGGTGTGGCTCGCCTCGATTGCGGAGTTCACGATCTGCTTGAGGTGGTCCGGCAGCTCTGCCCATTTCTCTGCGTTGACGAAGAACGACCCGATCCACGCCCCCGAGATGTTGTTGGTGCAGAAGTAGTTGGTCACATCGGCCCAGCCGACGGTGTAGTCTTCGGTGATGCCCGACCACGCCATACCGTCCAGCTCGCCGGTCTGCACCGCGACTTCGGCGTCCTCGTAGGGGATGTTGACCGGCACGACGCCGAATTGCGACAGGAAGCGACCCGCCGTCGGGAAGGTATACAGCTTCAGCCCGTCCATGTCTGCCAGCGATTTGATCGGTTTGACGGTGTTGAAGTTACACGGGTCTTGCCCCGCCGCAGACAGCCAATGCACGCCAACCTTGGCGTATTCCTCGCGCCAGATGTCGGCCAGACCGTATTGGTTGAACAGCACCGGCACGTCGAGCGCGTGTTTCGTCGCCAGCGGGAAATACCCGCCGAAGGACCGGACAGGCGTGGGCGACGCCATGGAGTCATCGTCCGAATGCACGCCGTCGATGGTGCCGCGTTGCAGCGCTTGGAAAAGCTCGCCCGTGGGGACGATCTGGTCGGCATAGAAAAGCTCGATTTCCAGCTCACCTTGGGCAGCGGCGTTGATTGCGTCGATAGCGGGTTTCGTCACCTCTTCGCCAAGTGCGGACCCCGCATAGGTCTGGAAACGCCAGCGGATCGGCTCTTGGGCGTGCAGGATCGATGGTGCGGCAAGGGTTGCCGGACCGGCAACGGCGGCACCTTTCAGGAACTTACGTCTTGTTGTCATGTCTCATACTCCTTGTTGGGGTTGGGATGAAAAGGGCCAGTTGCTCTGACCGCTTGGTTGTTAATGCTTATTTTCCATAGACATAGTCCGGCAGCCAAAGCGCGATCTGCGGGAAGATCATGACCACCGCGAGCGCCAGCACCATGACCCCGACAAAGGGGATGATCGACCGGTAGATATCGCGGATCGTGATCTCTGGCGGGGCCATCGCGCGCATCAGGAACAGGTTATAACCAAAGGGCGGCGTCATATAGGCGATCTGGCAGGTGATCGTATAAAGCACACCATACCACACCAGATCGAACCCGAGCGCNCCCACCAGCGGCACNTANAGCGGGGCCACGATGACCANCATCGCCGTGTCGTCNAGAAACGTCCCCATGACCAGAAACGACAGCTGCATCAGGATCAGGATCACCCAAGGGTTCAGNCCCCATTGTTCGGTAAACAGGTTTTCAATCGCCTTGACCGCCCCAAGCCCGTCGAACACCGCACCAAAGGCCAGCGCGGCGAGGATGATCCACATGAACATGCANGTGATCGCAAGGGTCTGGCGCACCGAAGTCTCGAACACCGCCCGCGTCATCCGCCCCTTGAGCACCGCAGCCAGAAAGGCCGCAATCGCACCAATGGCAGAGCTTTCGACAAGCGAGGTCCAGCCGTTCACAAAGGGCACCATCATCACGGCAAAGATCACAACCGGCAGCAGGCCCGCGCGCAGCAAGCGCAGCTTTTCGGGCCAACCCACATCGCGTTCCTCGGCGGAAAGGGCGGGGCCCAGATCGGGGTTCAGGCGGCAGCGGATGGCGATATAGATGATGAACATCGTGGCCATCATCAGCCCCGGGATCGCGCCCGCCAGCCACAATTGCCCCACTGGTTGCCGCGCGATCATCGCATACAGCACCAGCACGACCGACGGCGGCACAAGGATGCCAAGGCTGGACCCCGCCTGAATGACCCCTGTCACCATCAGCTTGTCATAGTTGCGTTTCAAAAGCTCGGGCAGCGCAATCGTGGCCCCAATCGCCATGCCCGCCACCGACAGGCCGTTCATAGCAGAGATCAGCACCATCAGCCCGATCGTCCCGATGGCCAGCCCGCCGCGCAAACCGCCCATCCACACGTGAAACATTTTATATAGGTCGTCGGCAATTTTACTTTCCGACAGCACGTAACCCATGAAGATGAACATCGGCAGGGTCAGCAGCGGATACCAACGCATCAGCTTGATCGCGGCAGAGAACCCGATGTCATAGCCGCCGCGATCCCCCCAAAGAAACAGCGCCGCAATCACCGCGACAAAGCCGATGGCCCCGAACACGCGCTGTCCGGTCAGCAGCATCAGCATCATGGTCGAAAACATCAGGATGGCGATCAACTCATAGGGCATCGCGGGTCTCCTCTGCCGATTTGAGGAAAAGGATGTCCTTGAACAGTTCAGAGACAGCTTGAAGCAGCATCAGGGTGATGCCGATGCACATGGTCACTTTGACCGGCCACATATAGGGGCGCCACGCGGTCGGGCTGCGCTCCCCCCCGTATTTGAACGAATACATCGTGGATTCGATACCGCCCCACAGCAGGATCACCAGATAGATCAGCAGGAAAAAGACGGTGATACAGTCCGTCCAGGCCTTCTTGCGCGGGGTCAATTCGGCATAGAACAGGTCCATCCGCACGTTCGCGCCCATCTGCAAAGCATAAGGCCCGCCAAGGATGTAGTAGCCCACCATCACGAACTGCGCCATTTCCAGCGTCCAGATCTGCGGCGAGGCGAATGTCTTGTTATAGGACGACCACAGCAGGATCCCCATGAGCACGAAAATCCCGTACATCATGATCCGGCCAAGGCCATAGTTAAAGCCGTCGACCACCCGGATATATCTGCGCATCGCGTTCATTCTGCGGCCTCGCTGTCGGGGATGGGAAAGGCTTGGGTCAGGCTTTCGGCCAGATGCCGCGCCATGTCCTGCGCTTTTTCGGGTGTATCGATCAGATCATTGCGAATCTCGATCATCACGGCTGGCAGCGCCTGCGCCTCGCCATGTTTTTCAAGCGTATAGGTCACGCCGTCCGTCGCGGCATAGGGTTCGTTCAGCGCCGAAGCATAACGCCCCCGCGCCTGTTCAACCGCCAGCAATGCCTGCGCGGCGGCGGGCTGCGCGTGGTAGAGAAAGCCAAGTTCAACCGCGCGGGTCGCCCCGTTATAGACAGGCGTAAAGCTGTGGATCGTGACCAGCACCGGTGCGGCTTTGGTGGGCTGCCAGCTTTCGCGAACACGGGCGACCGCATCGTGAAATGGCGTATGCACCTGATCAAAACGCTGCTGCCGTCCGGCATCGTCCAAAGCGGCATTTCCGGGGATGTCATAGATCTCGCTGCGCGCCGGAATACAGTCCGGGGCCTCAAGCGGGCGGTTGCAATCATAGACCAGACGGGAGATGTCACCGGCCACCAAAGGCGCGTCCAGAGCATCTGACAGCGCGTGCGCCACATCCAGCGCGCCGATGTCCCACGCGGCGTGCGAACAGCTTGCCGCAGGGGACANCCCCAACCCGTCCANCGCATCGGGTATCCGGCGCGAGGCGTGTTCACACACCAACAGCCAGCCCCCCTGCCCCTGCGGGTTCACGATGTTTACGGCATNCCAGTCNGTATTGGTCACGGTGCCCCTATCGTCTTGTTGCCTCACAATCACTACAGAATTTTCTAGCCTGTCAAGATTTTTTCTGTAATCTTTGCTTCACACTGATCTGCGCTGTACCGAAAGGAACATGAGTTGCACAAAAAAGCACTGGTCCGCGATCTGCTGAAAGAAAAGCAGACCGAGCTAACGGCGGCAGAGCGTAAACTGTCGGCTGTTCTGCTGGACGACCAGTTGCTCACGGGGCTGCAATCCATCACACGGCTGGCCGAGCTGGCCGAGGTGTCATCGCCCACCATCATCCGNCTGGCGCGCAAGCTGGGGTTCGATGGNTTCTCGGATATGCAGGACGCCATCCGCGANGAAATCGGCGCACGGATGAAAAAGCCGCTGGCCAAGCTCGACNCCCCCGGTGACAGCAGCGATCACNTGGTATCGCGCTTTATTCAGGCGGTATCGGGCAATGTGAACCGCACGCTTGAACGGCTTGATCTGGCTGAATTCGACGAGGTTGCGGCGCTGCTNTCCGATCCGTCGCANAGGCTNTATCTGCTGGGNGGGCGGATCACGCGGTCNAACGCGCATTACTTTTTCAACCACCTGCAGATCATCCGGCCGCAGGTCACCCTGCTCGATTCCTCCCCCAGTGCATGGCCGCAATCCTTGCTGGATATGGACGCGGGTTCGGTGCTGATCGTCTTTGACATCCGCCGCTATGAAAAAGAGCTGGAAAAGCTCGCCGATCTTGCGGTCAAGCAAGGCGCGACCATCGTGCTGTTCACCGATGCCTGGGGGTCGCCTATAGAAAAACACGCCCGCCACTGTTTCCGCGCCATGGTCGAGGTGCCGTCGAGCTGGGACTCAACGCTGGCGATTAACTTTCTGATCGAAGCGCTGGTCGCCGACGTGCAATCGCGCAGCTCCGACCAAAGCGCGGAACGGATCGCGGCGCTGGAACAGATGATCGGCGAGTCACGCATTTTTCGCAGCAACTAAGCACCAGCCGCATCCCCGCACGCCGCCGCTGCGTCCTCCGTTCGTGGCACATCAGAGTTTGCGTTGAACGGCAACATCCCCTAATCGGAACGCGCACCGCGTCTGCGTCGTTTTGTAAAGGATCTGCCATGAAGACCCCGTATTATCTGATCGACAAATCCCGCCTTCAGGCCAACATGGAAAAGATCGCCTGGCTGCGCGAGGCATCCGGCGCGAAATCCTTGCTGGCGTTGAAATGCTTTGCCACATGGTCGGTCTTTGACTTCATGGCGCAGTATATGGATGGGTCCACGTCCTCCTCGCTCTATGAGGTCAAACTGGGGTACGAGAAATTCGGCGGCGAAACCCACGCCTATTCAGTCGCCTATGACGATGACGAGATCGCCGAGGTGCTGGCCAATAGCGACAAGATCATCTTCAATTCCATCGGCCAGCTGGACCGTTTCGATGTGGCATCGGCAGGGCATACGCGCGGGCTGCGGGTGAACCCCGGTGTGTCGACATCGGAATTCGATCTGGCCGACCCCGCCCGCCCCTTCAGCCGTTTGGGCGAACATGATCCGGCGCAGATCGCCGCCGTGGCCGACCGCATCACCGGGCTCATGTTCCACAACAACTGCGAAAATGACGATTATGACCGCTTCGCTGACATGCTGACGTTGATCGAGGACCGCTTTGGCGACACGATCCACCGGATGGACTGGATCAGCCTTGGTGGTGGCATCCATTTCACCGGCGAAGGCTACCCGCTGGACCGTCTGGCAGCGCGATTGAAAACCCTGTCGGATACCTATGGCGTGCAGGTCTACCTCGAACCGGGCGAAGCCGCGATTACCGGTGCCGCCACGCTAGAGACGACCGTGCTCGACACGCTGCACAACGGCAAGAACCTTGCCATCGTCGACAGCTCCATCGAGGCGCATATGCTTGATCTGCTGATCTACCGCGAGCCCGCCAAAGTGGCCCCGAACACCGGCGACCACGACTGGATGATCTGCGGCAAATCCTGCCTTGCGGGCGACATCTTTGGCGAGTTCAAGTTCGACGCCCCGCTTAAACCCGGCGACCGCATTTCGTTTCAGGACGCTGCGGGCTATACTATGGTCAAGAAGAACTGGTTCAACGGCGTCAAGATGCCCGGCATCGCCATTCGTGAACTTGATGGAACGATCACATCGGTCCGGTCATTCGACTACGAGGATTTCAAATCCGCCCTCTCCTAACCCTTCCCTTACAAGAGGTGTACTGAATACATGAAACGTAACGTTCTTATCATCGGCGCCGGTGGCGTGGCTCAGGTCGTGGCGCATAAATGCGCGCAAAATAATGACGTATTGGGCGATCTGCATATCGCCAGCCGCACCGTGTCAAAATGCGAAGCGATCATTGAAAGCGTGCATGCCAAAGGCGCGATGAAACAGGACGGCGTATTCAAGGCCCATGCGGTCGACGGGATGGACAGCGACGCGGTGAGGCGCTGATCAACGACCTCGGCGTGCAAATTGTGATCAATGTCGGTTCGCCCTTCGTGAACATGACCGTGCTCGAAGCCTGCATCCGCACCGGTGTCGCCTATATCGACACGGCCATTCACGAAGACCCGACCAAAATCTGCGAAACACCCCCGTGGTACGGCAACTACGAATGGAAACGCCGCGAGGATTGCGCCAAGGCCAACACCACCGCCATTCTGGGGGCAGGCTTCGATCCCGGTATGGTTAACGCCTTCGCCCGTTTCGCCGTGGACGAATTCATGGACGACGTGAAATCCATCGACATCGTCGACATCAACGCGGGCAATCACGGCAAGTATTTCTCGACCAACTTCGACCCCGAGATCAACTTCCGAGAATTCACCGGCACGGTCTACAGCTGGCAGGACGGCGCGTGGCAAGAGAACAAGATGTTCGAGGTCGGCCGCGAATGGGATCTGCCCGTCGTTGGCAAGCAAAAGGCCTATATGTCCGGCCATGACGAGGTGCATTCGCTTGCCGCGAACTATCCGGAGGCCGACGTGCGCTTCTGGATGGGCTTTGGTGATCACTACATCAATGTCTTCACCGTGCTGCAGAACCTTGGCCTGCTGTCTGAACAGCCCGTTGTGACCGCCGAAGGGCTCGAGGTCGTGCCGCTGAAGGTGGTCAAAGCCGTGCTACCCGACCCATCCACCCTTGCGCCGAACTATACTGGCAAGACCTGCATTGGCGATCTGGTCAAAGGCACCAAGGACGGCAAGGATGTAGAGGTGTTTGTCTACAACGTCGCCGACCACAAGGACGCCTATAACGAGGTCGGTAGCCAGGGCATTTCCTATACCGCTGGCGTGCCCCCCGTGGCGATGGCGATGCTGATTGCCGATGGCACCTATGACACCGGCACGATGGTGAACGTCGAAGAGCTGGACCCAAAGCCGCTGTTCGCCCTGCTCGACACCATCGGTCTGCCGACCCGTGTCAAACTGGCGGATCAGGACACCGGCTGGGACGAGGCCATCGCCTAAGCCTGCCGCATGAGGCACCCACACCAACAACCCGAGCGCCCTTGCACCCGCGCGGGTTACCTCGCCCCGAGGGGCCGTACCCCCATAAAATCAAACGATTAAACACAAACAGCCCAGCGCGCGATCATGCGTGCAGGGTGATCAATTTTATTATGAAAAATGTGGACGGTTGTGCCGCCAAGTTCAAAATCTAACGATGTTTGAAAGTGGCGGACCGAGGAGGATTCGAACCCCCGACCCCCTGATTCGTAGTCAGGTACTCTATCCAGCTGAGCTATCGGTCCGTTAAGGCGGGGTTTAGTTCTGGGCGCGGGGGTTTGCAACCCCTTCTTTTGCCTAACGTGAATTTTCTTCAAACAAATTAGAAAGACCCGTCGCCCTTGGGCAATGTCACAATGAAAACCGTGCCCGACGCGCTTGTCTCTGACAGTTTGAGCGTCCCACCGTGACCGCGCACCAGCTCTGCCGCGATGGCAAGGCCCAGACCGGAGCCCCCCTTGCGCGCACCGCCCTTGAACGCAGTAAACAGATGCTCCCGCGCCTTGGGGGGAAGGCCGGGGCCGTTGTCGCTGACGCGGATCACCCAGTCGCCGGCCTGTTCACTGGCAGCAACGATGATTTCGCCGGATTTACCCGTGGCGATGATCGCCTGTCGCGCGTTGCGCACAAGATTCGCCAAGACCCTGAACAAATGCTCCGGATCGGCGCGCACGTGCAAATCTTGCGGCACGTCGCAGGTGAACGTAAGGTCCGCCCCGTTGATCGCCAGCCGCTCGCTATCAACGACGTCATCGACGATGCGCAACAGTGGCGTGACCGTCAGCGTCGGACTTGGCTCTTCTGCGCGGCCAAAGGCCAGCGTGGATTCGCACAGGTGCACGGCGCGGGTGATTGAGCTGACCAGCTTGGGGGCCATGCGTTTGACCGTCGGATCCTCGGACATTTCGATCCGGTCGGTAAACAACTGTGCCGATGTCAGTATGTTACGCAGATCGTGGCTGATCTTGCTCACCGCCTGCCCCAGCTGCGCCAGACGCTCTTTCTGGCGCAGGGCTTGGGTCAGTTCGGTTTCAAGCTTCATCAAAGCTTCCTCGGCCTCTCGCACCTCTGTCACACCAGCAGAAGGCGAAATGATTCGTCGCGCATCCTCGGGGGCAAGCGCGTAGTTCTGCATATGCCCGACCACACCCTTGATCGGTTTCAGCAAAAACGCCCGCATGGTCAGAAACAGCAAAAACGCCGTGATCATCGAGATGGCGGCAGAAAGCACCAGAATGCGAATACCATAGTCGATCATGGCCGTCCGTAAGGAGCCCGCCTCCATCGTGATTTCGATCAGCAGGCCCGCATCCTGTACCGGGGCACCGATCACGCGGATCACCCCCGGCTCTGTTTCGGCGAGCTGATGGAACGCATCGCGAATCAACACCCATGCGGAGGCATCGCGCAGATCGTATGTCTCTTTGATCGTCTGCGACATCGGGGAGGACAGTGCCAATTGCCGTATGCGGTCCCGCCGCAGCACCACATTAAACACCTGCGCGGTGCGCAACAGCTCTGCCTCAAGCTCGGGGTCGATCATATCGCTTGCGAGCAGGGTCAGCGACGCGATCTGCGCCCTCTCCAGCCGGTTCATCATGTATTCTTCGCGAAACCGTGCGATAGAGGGCACAAAGATCAACACTTCTGCCAGCATCACAAAGATGGTGGTCAGAATAAGAAGCCTGCCAGAGAGGGATTTGAGCATAGGCGCGCGCTTTATGGGATGAACCGCTGCACCAGTCGAACGACAGTCTTGACCAAATCGCTTTCGAACAGACGCGGGCTGAAATACGCCCCCGCCGCACGTTTGTTGATTTCGCCGATGGTAGGGTAAGGTGCAACCATAGACGCAATCTGGCTCATTTTCATGTTATTTGCCAGCGCCAAAGCCCACAGGTTGATCAACTCTCCTGCTTGGTAACCGACGATGCTTGCGCCCACGGGGCACCCCTTGACCACCATGACCTTGATCAAACCTTTGGTTTTACGCTCCGCGATGGCGCGATCATTGTGGTTATAGTGAAAGCGCACGACCTCCAGCTTGTCACCGTGTTTCTCTTTGGCTTGCGCCTCGGTCAGGCCGACTTGCGACAGTTCTGGGTCGGTGTAGGTGGCCCACGGGATATGCGCCGTCTTCGCCTTGGCAGGCAGCGCGAACATCAGCGACCGGATCACGACGCCGCCGTGATAGCCCGCGACATGGGTAAATTGCATCCCGCCTGCGACGTCGCCAATGGCATAGACCTTGCGGTTGGTGGTGCGCAGGGAATCGTCAACCTTGATCCCGTTCTTGATCGGTTCGATCCCCGCCTTTTCCAGGTCCAGACGATCCGTNTTTGCCTTGCGGCCGACGGCCACCAGAAGATGCGAGCCTTTGAACACGCGCCCGTCTTTTGCNTCCACCTCTATCGCNCCGACATCCCCNCGGATTTCAGCNGCTTGCGCGCCTTCTGCAATCTCGATGCCTTCGTCCTTGAGCGTTTGCAAAACGATGGCGGCAAGTTCGGGGTCGTCCTTTGAAAGCGCTTTATCTCCCTCGATCACGGTAACCTTGCACCCCATGCGTATATGGGCCTGCGCCATTTCCATCCCGATCGGCCCGCCACCGATGATCAGCAGATGCTCGGGCTTCTCGCGCAGATTGAACAACGTCTCGTTCGTCTCGTATGGCGTTTTATCCAGACCTGTAATCGGGGGCACCAGCGGCGATGATCCCGTCGCGATGACGATGCGCCGCGCCTTGATCACCGTATCTCCGGCCTGCACTTCGTCTTCGGAGATGAAGCGCCCGTACTCCCGGATCACGTTAACCCCGAAGCCTTCGAAGCGTTCCTGACTATCGACGGGCGCGATCTGCGCAATCACGTCCGCCACATGATCTTTTGCAGCGGCGTAATCCACCTCGCCCGCCGCATTGGCCACGCCATATTCCGCGCTGTGCCGCTGCCCATAGGCCGCTTTGCCCGTAGCAATCAGCGCCTTCGACGGCACGCAACCAAAGTTCAGGCAGTCGCCGCCCATCTTGTGCCCTTCAAGCAGCACAACATCCGCCCCCATTTGTGACGCCCCCGCCGCGACGGACAACCCGCCGGAGCCTGCGCCAATGATCAACAGGTCGGTTTTAATGCGGTTCATTTCAAAAGTTCCTTTTTGCCGGTGACAGCTTTCAACACGACGGGCAGCACCGACAAAGCGCAAAGCCCCAGAATAGGAAGCAGGATGTGAGGTTCGAATATAATGCCGAAGTCTGGCGTTTCACCCCGTGCAAAAACGGAACCCAGCCCAGCACCGATTGAGGTGAACACAAGCGACCCGGGAATGATCCCTAGAAAGGTAGAGATCACAAAGCGATAAAGAGGCACGCCCAGAAAGGCAGGAATAAGGTTCGCCACAAAGAAGGGCACCACGGGCACCAATCGTATGAAGAAAAGCATCGACCACTGGTTTTCGTCAATGCCCGCTTTGACCTTCCGCACAAGCCCCTCCGACGCGTCCATGCGCGCCTTCAATGTCTCTCCGAGACCCATACGCGCGGCAAGAAAGATCACGACCGCCCCCAGTGTCGCGCCGGTGACATTTGCCAGAACGCCGAACACTGTCCCGAATAGAAAACCGCCAGTGATTGTTGCCACACTCGCCCCTGGAAGGGAAAACCCCACAATCATGATATAAATGCCCAGAAAAACGAGGATCGTCAGCGCGTAGTGCTGGTCACGAAAAGCGATCAGCGCCTCGCGGTTGTCGCGCAGCGTCTCGAAGGTAAGGTAATCGCGCAGGGCGAAATAGCCGATCACCGCGACCGCCAAGATGGCCACAAAGGGCAAGTAGCGAAACCACGAAGGCTTTTCAGAGGCTTGTGCGGACATATTGTCGGGTCACTTTCAAAAGGGTATAAGTTGCTCCTTATTAGATGGGTCAAATATCGCCAGTCAGATAGGGTGCTCACGTGTGGTTGATGTGAAGGCGGCTTTTATGACGATGTCACGGCAATTCCCAAGAAAACTGTAACATTGCGCAGATAAGCTGGCTTAATTTGTTGCAAAGGCCGAAATAACGGCACCAAGGGTTTGACTTGCCCGTGCTGCAGCTTTAGGAGCAGGGCTTGAAATGACAGTGACGCGCCGAATCTGGTCGCGTGCTAAAGTATAAAGTGGAGTCGGAGCGATGAAACGCACCTATCAACCTTCAAACCTTGTGCGCAAACGGCGCCACGGTTTCCGCGCACGCATGGCAACCAAAGCGGGTCGCAAGATCATCAACGCGCGCCGTGCACAAGGCCGGAAGGAACTGAGCGCGTAATACGCGACCTCGGTTTCAAAAAGATATGACACCGTCGGAGGCACCTATGGATGGCAGCATCGCCACACCAGAGGAAACCCTTCCGGCGGTTTCTTTACGTGTGCAAACGCTCAAAAATCGCCCCGACTTTCAACGGGCGTCCCGCGCCCCTCGGGTCGCCATGCCCGGTTTCATCCTGCAGATGCGTAAACGCGCAGCGGGCGAAGCCGATGGCATACGGGTTGGGTTCACCTGCTCTAAAAAAGTGGGCAACGCCGTCGCGCGCAATCGGGCCAAACGACGTCTACGCGAAGTCGCACGCCTGACGCTCCCTCACGAGGGACGCGACGGTATGGATTATGTCCTCGTAGGTCGCAGCGATGCCACGGCTTCCCTCCCTTTTGACAAATTGCAGTCGGATTTCACCAAAGCCTTGGGGATCCTGCACGGCAAGCAACGCTCTGGCTCAAAAAAGTGACCCCTTTGGCGCGCGTTTTGGCACTGCCTGTGAAAGGGTATCGCCTCGTCTTCAGCCCCTGGGTTGGCCACAACTGCCGATACCACCCGACATGCAGCGCATATGCGCTAGAAGCACTTGCTAAACATGGCGGCATCAAGGGCGGCTGGCTCACCCTGCGGCGCATCGCTCGCTGCCACCCTTGGGGCGATAGCGGCATCGACAACGTACCGGACTAGCCCTTCCGCTTCTCTCCTTTCTTTACATCACCAATCGCCGCCATACACATGCACTGGCGCTTGATCGGCAAACTCAGTTGCACTAAGCCAAGCCCATGCTTGATCATCCCGAAGATATTCACCCGCTCTTCAACGGTGCCCCCCAAAGCACCGAGTTTCGCAAACTGCGCAAACGTCTTGTGCGACAAACGCGCGAGGCGATTGAGCAATACGGGATGATCGAACCCGGCGGCAAATGGCTGGTTTGCATGTCCGGGGGCAAAGATAGCTACACCCTGCTGGCCATCTTGCACGAGCTCCAATGGCGGGTCTTCTGCCCGTCGAACTGGTCGCCTGCAACCTCGATCAAGGTCAGCCCAATTTCCCCGCCACGGTCTTGCCCGCGTTTCTTGAAAAGATGGGTGTCAAACACCGCATCGAATACCAAGATACCTATTCCATCGTCATGGATAAAATACCCGCGGGCCGCACATTCTGTGCGCTGTGCAGTAGGCTTCGTCGGGGGCACCTCTATCGCATCGCACGCGAAGAAGGATGTACCGCTGTTGTCCTAGGCCACCACCGTGATGATATCCTAGAGACGTTTTTCATGAACCTGTTTCATGGCGGGCGCTTGGCGACCATGCCGCCAAAACTCGTGAACGAAGAAGGCGATCTGTTCCTATACCGCCCCCTCGCCCATGTTGCGAGGTCGATTGCGAAAAATTCTCTACTGCCATGAATTATCCAATCATTCCGTGTGATTTGTGCGGCTCGCAAGACGGTCTGCAACGCCAGCAGGTAAAATCTATTCTAGACGGCTGGGAGGCGAATAGCCCCGGACGCCGTCAGGTGATGTTCCGCGCGCTGATGAACGCACGCCCTTCGCATCTGTTGGATCCGAACCTGTTTGATTTTGCAGGCCTCACGTCGAGACAAGTAAACCCTCGAAAAGCTGAGGGTTTAATTCAAATCCTTTAGATCAAAGGCAGAACATTAATCTTTTGGTCAGAGGCAAGGGCTATCGGTATGGCGGTAACACTGTCAGCCGAGGCTTCATTTGCAACACGATCTTAAACCCAATCTTTCGAGGCGCGGCACAACCCGCCGCCATCTACCCGCTGGTCTCTTGCTCTTGCTTGGGTTTGCGCTGTCCGTATTTTGGTTCGGCTGGCAGGGGTTGATTATCATCGGCTTTGTCGCCCCCCCTTTGCTGTATTTGGCTTCAGATAGCTGGCGTAATACACCATCAGAACCAACGCACCCGCGCCCCCTGGATAGGACGGCCACTGCCCGACCAAGCGGCGGCACCGATCCTACACTTCGGGAACCGATGCAGCACGCTCGAACTCTATTTCAGCCTCAGATATCCACCCATTCCGGTATGATCACCGGGTTTTCTGCAGTTTCGGCCTGCCACACCAGCATGAACACCGATATGGCCGCGCCGCTCAACGCCTCGGAAATTGCAGAGGATGAAACTCCTTTCAGTCACTTCAGCAGTCTGACCCACGCGCTGCACAGGGCCAAAACCCTGCAACGAACGTCTCACTTTCCTATTATCATCGCATGCAGCCTTTCTACCGAGCAAGTCGAGGACGTGCAGCTGGCGGCAAAACTGGAATGGGAACTTGATCGCCTTGACGTCAAACCCGCTACTTTGCGGCTAGCCCTGCCGCAACACCTTTGCCAGCATACGCCTGATCACCCACTGATTTCCACATGCCGTGAACTTCATACGCTAGGATGCGGTATCGCGCTTAACGGTTTTGGCAGCGGTCCACATTGCGTTGAGATCATTCAGAAATGCGGTGTTGACCTCGCTATCATCGAACCGTCTCTCACCAATGACGTTGATAAACACCCCAACCGCCGCCGCATCCTGTCAGCGGTAGTTGCGATGGCTCAGGATTTAGGCGTCGAAACCC
>JGI24657J20077_1000297_pt1 | contig 16565 bp, 11 predicted proteins | sample MalvirmetaMSP118_FD_20077 | JGI IMG/M metagenome (IMG submission 20077) | reverse complement strand
TTTCGCTGACGCGGCTTACGCACCAACTGGTTAATTGTTGCCATGTAGCTGTTTCTCCAATCATTTTTGAGAATCCCGTCGGTGGGTTCTCTCTATCTAAATGCAAAAAAATCCCGTCAACCCTTTTTCAGGGATGCGAGATTCTAAGAGCGGTTCGACCACAAGTCAAGCTAACCGCCGTCATACAGCACTTTCAGTACAACAGCGGTAGCTAATCGACTTACTCTTCTGGCGAATTAAGCGCCTCACTCAACGCCTGTTCAGCATCATCCGCTGTAAACTCAGGCACTTGCGCGGTTGCTTCCTGTTCCCGTTGGCGACGACGCTCAGCATGGTACGCAAACCCCGTACCAGCCGGAATCAAACGGCCGACAACGACGTTTTCTTTCAATCCACGCAAATCATCAATTTTTCCAGTGACAGCGGCCTCTGTCAAAACCCGCGTGGTTTCCTGGAATGATGCTGCCGAGATGAAAGACTCCGTTGATAGAGAAGCTTTCGTTATACCAAGCAATTCACGTTCATACTTGGCACCAAACTTCTCGTCCTTTTCCAACTGCTCGTTCTCATCAAGCACTCTGGCAAGCTCAGCTTGCTCTCCTTTTATGAAGGATGAGTCACTGGAATCCGAAATAATAACCTTCCGCAGCATTTGTCGAACGATAACTTCAATGTGCTTATCGTTAATTCCAACGCCCTGCAATCTATATACATCCTGCACTTCATTGACAATATAACTTGCAACTGCATGAACCCCTTTCAGGCGCAAAATGTCGTGCGGGTTAGAAGGCCCATCGGAAATAACCTCACCCTGCTCGACACGCTCACCTTCGAATATGTTCAATTGGCGCCATTTAGGAATCAACTCTTCGTAGGCATCACCACCTTCATCCGGAGTGATAACCAAACGAACCTTTCCTTTTGTTTCCTTACCGAAGGAAACGATGCCGGACTTCTCGGCCAAAATAGACGATTCTTTCGGCTTTCTGGCTTCAAACAAATCAGCAACCCGAGGCAAACCACCCGTAATGTCGCGAGTTTTCGAACTTTCCTGCGGTATACGGGCTATTACATCGCCCGCGCCTACAGTAGCCCCGTCACCCAACTGAACGATAGATCCCGCCGGCAAATAATACTGAGCTGGAGTATCACTTCCAGGCATTGTCACTAACTCGTTATCCTCTCCAACCAAACGAACTACCGGTCGCTTATCTTTACCGGAGGAAGGACGGTCTTTTGGATCCAGGATTTCGTAATTGGTTAGACCTGTCAGCTCGTCAGTAGTCTGCTTAACAGAAATACCCTCTTCGAATTCACTGAAGCTGACACGACCTGCCAACTCAGTTATAACGGGGTGAGTATGAGGATCCCATTGGGCAACAATAGTACCCGCTTCAACTGTCGCACCATCTTTGACCGAAATAACACCGCCGTAAGGTATTTTGTACCGCTCACGCTCACGCCCTTTTTCATCAGCCAAGGCTAATTCGCCGGAGCGCGATACCGCAACCAAGTTACCGTTTACCTGCTCAACCGTTTTGATGTTATGCAAACGAATGGTACCGACGTTTTTAACCTGCACATTACTCACTGCTGAGCTTCTGGATGCAGCTCCACCGATGTGGAACGTACGCATCGTCAACTGGGTGCCCGGCTCACCGATAGACTGAGCAGCGATAACACCCACAGCCTCTCCGATGTTAACCAGATGTCCACGAGCCAGATCCCGACCGTAACACATGCGACATACACCGTAGCGCGTGTCACAGGAGATAGGGGACCGACAAACCAGCTCATCAACAGCTTCGGCTTCAAGCAGCTCAACCCATTGCTCGTCTATCAGAGTACCCGCCGGGGCAATGACTTCATCCGTTCCCGGCTTAAAGACGTCCTGAGCTACTACACGACCCAATACACGCTCACCCAGAGGCTCTACAACATCGCCCCCTTCGATCAAAGGTGTCATCGGAACACCCTGCGTGGTTCCACAGTCATGCTCAGTTACTACCAGATCCTGGGCAACATCAACGAGACGACGGGTAAGATATCCGGAGTTCGCCGTTTTAAGTGCGGTATCCGCAAGACCTTTCCGAGCACCATGGGTTGATATAAAGTACTGAAGTACGTTCAACCCTTCCCGAAAGTTTGCTGTAATCGGGGTTTCAATGATCGAGCCATCCGGTTTTGCCATCAGACCACGCATACCCGCAAGCTGTCGTATCTGAGCCTGGGAACCCCGAGCTCCGGAATCCGCCATTATGAAGATGGAGTTGAAGGATTTCTGATCTACCAGATTCCCTTCTTTATCGGCAACACGATCAACCGACAACCGCTCCATCATGGCTTTCGCAACCATATCATTTGTACGCGACCAGATATCGATAACTTTGTTGTATCGCTCGCCCTGGGTCACCAAACCTGAAGCAAACTGATCTTCAATCTCCCGAACTTCATCATCGGCTTCAGAAATAATTCGCGCTTTTTCTTCCGGTATTTCCATATCATTGATACCGATGGAAGAGCCAGATAAAGTCGCCTGATGGAATCCGAGATACATTAGCTTATCAGCAAAGATCACCGTGGCTTTCAAACCCAGGCGGCGATAACAAGCGTTAATCAGCCGGGATACGGTTTTCTTTGTCATATCCTGGTTGATCAACTCAAAAGGCAAACCTTCGGGCAGCACATCCCAAAGCATACAACGACCAGCAGAAGTGTCGGCCAGGAAGGTACGCTTGGTTATTTCACCGTCTTCGTGCTTAACCGTTTCGGTAACACGCACTTTAATTCGCGAATGAACGGTTACTGCGTTATTAGCCAGCGCGCGTGATACCTCTTTAGTGTCGACAAAGACCATACCTTCGCCTTTCACATTCACACGTTGCCGGCTGATGTAATACAAACCCAGTACAACGTCCTGCGTAGGCACAATAATCGGCTCACCGTTGGCTGGTGACAGAATATTATTGGTAGACATCATCAACGCCCGAGCTTCAAGCTGGGCCTCGATCGTAAGCGGCACGTGTACCGCCATTTGGTCGCCGTCAAAATCCGCGTTATAGGCGACACAAACCAGCGGGTGCAACTGGATGGCCTTACCTTCAATCAACTGGGGCTCAAAAGCCTGAATACCCAAACGGTGAAGGGTTGGCGCCCGGTTTAACATCACCGGATGCTCCCGGATAACTTCAGCCAGGATATCCCAAACCTCAGGCGTTTCCCGCTCAACCATTTTCTTTGCTGCTTTAATCGTTGTGGCTAAACCTCGAGCCTCCAACTTGGCAAAAATAAACGGCTTAAATAGTTCCAATGCCATTTTTTTGGGTAAACCACACTCATGCAGTTTGAGCGTGGGGCCTACTACAATCACTGAACGTCCGGAGTAATCAACCCGTTTTCCGAGCAAGTTTTGACGGAAACGACCCTGCTTACCCTTAATCATATCTGCAAGTGATTTCAAAGGACGTTTATTGGAGCCGGTGATGGCTCGGCCACGACGACCGTTATCCAACAAAGCATCGACGGCTTCTTGCAACATGCGTTTTTCATTGCGAACGATGATGTCCGGCGCATTCAAATCCAAAAGCCGTTTCAGGCGATTGTTCCGGTTAATCACCCGGCGATAAAGATCGTTTAGATCCGAGGTCGCAAAACGTCCGCCATCCAAAGGCACCAGAGGACGCAAATCCGGCGGAAGCACGGGCAACACACTCAAGATCATCCACATCGGATCGTTGCCGGATTCGTGAAAAGCTTCCATCAGCTTTAAGCGTTTGGCGATTTTCTTACTCTTTGTTTCAGAGTTAACAGTCGGCAACTCTTCGCGTAGCTCACGAATCTCCTGCTGCAGATCCATATCTTTCAGCAGCTTCTGTACAGCTTCAGCGCCCATGCTCGCATCGAATTCGTCACCGAATTCTTCTAACGCTTCATAGTACTGCTCGTCCGTCAGCATCTGGCCGCGCTCAAGAGTTGTGGTACCCGGATCAGTTACAACAAATGATTCAAAATACAACACTCGCTCAATATCGCGCAGCGTCATATCAAGCAACAATCCGATACGACTGGGGAGCGATTTCAAAAACCAAATATGTGCCACTGGGCTAGCTAATTCAATGTGGCCCATGCGGTCTCGCCGAACTTTAGACAGCGTTACTTCAACACCGCACTTTTCGCATATAACACCACGATGTTTGAGCCGTTTGTACTTACCACAAAGACACTCATAATCCTTGATCGGTCCAAAAATACGCGCGCAAAACAGTCCATCTCTTTCCGGTTTAAACGTACGATAATTAATGGTTTCAGGTTTTTTTACTTCGCCAAAGGACCATGCGCGAATCATTTCCGGTGACGCCAAACCAATTCGGATACGATCAAATTCTGCGTCTTGTCCCTGTGCTTTTAGCAGGTTCAGTAGGTCTTTCACTGAAATTCCTCCACTCGGAGCCAGTAAGGCGGGCACATGACCCGCCGTGTCTTGTTCGTGTTACTCGTTTTCAAGCTCGATGTCGATTCCGAGCGAACGAATCTCTTTCACCAGTACATTGAAGGATTCAGGCATGCCCGGATCCATACGGTGATCTCCATCTACGATGTTTTTGTAGATACGGGTTCGTCCATTCACGTCATCAGATTTAACAGTCAGCATTTCCTGCAGCGTATACGCAGCGCCATATGCCTCTAGCGCCCACACTTCCATCTCCCCGAAACGCTGACCACCGAATTGAGCTTTACCACCCAGCGGCTGCTGAGTAACCAGGCTATAGGATCCGGTTGAACGAGCATGCATCTTGTCATCCACTAAATGGTTCAGTTTGAGCATATACATGTATCCAACAGTCACAGCACCGTCAAACTCTTTGCCGGTCCGACCATCATGCAGCCTTAGCTGACCACTTTCAGGTATACCCGCCAATTCAAGCATCTCTTTTATTTCAGATTCTTGGGCACCATCAAATACCGGCGTTGCCATAGGCACGCCACGTGACAGGTTTTTCGCCAGCTCAAATATTTCCTCATCGTTAAACGAGTCGAGCTGTTCTGTTTTCTCCCCTATCTGGTTGTAGACTTTAGCCAGGAACTCCCGAAGTTCAGCGACCTCCTGTTTGGCCTGAAGCATTTTCTCAATGCATTTACCAAGCCCGTGTGCAGCCATACCCAAATGCGCTTCAAGAATCTGTCCCACGTTCATCCGCGAAGGTACACCCAGTGGATTTAACACCACGTCGACAGGCTCCCCATTCATGTCGTAGGGCATATCTTCTACCGGCATGATCACCGAGATAACCCCTTTGTTACCGTGCCGTCCAGCCATCTTGTCGCCTGGCTGAATGCGGCGCTTGACCGCCAGATGCACCTTAACAATTTTCAAAACACCGTGAGCCAAATCATCGCCACTGGAAATCTTACGCTTTTTCTCAGCGAGCTTTTTCTCTTGGTCTGAACGCACTTCTTCAAGATAGGCCTTCGAATTTTCTAGTTGTTCTGCCAGCTGATCCGAGGTTGGACGCAAATCAAACCATTGAGCTGGCTCAAGTGTGTCGAGAATTTCTGCTGCTATGGTATCGCCCTTTTTCAGACCTGCTCCGGCTGCAACGACTTTTTCGCCCTCCAGCATCTTACGTAGTCGGCCCAGAGTAGCGCCTTGAATAATGCGGAATTCGTCGTTCAGATCTTTCCGGAACTTGTCGATCTGCGCATTTTCAATATCAATGGCACGCTGATCTTTTTCAACACCATCGCGGGTGAATACCTGTACATCGATTACTGTACCCTTCGTACTTGAAGGCACCCGTAGCGAGGTATCCTTAACATCGGAGGCTTTTTCACCGAAGATCGCTCGCAAAAGCTTCTCTTCCGGTGTCAGCTGAGTTTCACCTTTCGGTGTTACCTTGCCGACCAAAATGTCTCCCGGACCCACTTCCGCGCCGATATGAACAATACCTGACTCATCCAACTTACCCAGCGCAGCTTCGCCCACGTTCGGAATATCAGAGGTAATTTCCTCCGGCCCCAACTTGGTATCCCGAGCCACACAAGTCAGCTCCTGAATGTGGATGGTAGTGAAACGATCTTCCTGAACCACACGTTCAGAAATCAGGATAGAATCCTCGAAGTTATAACCATTCCAGGGCATAAAGGCGACGCGCATATTCTGCCCCAGCGCCAGTTCGCCCATGTCAACAGAAGGCCCGTCAGCCAGAATATCACCACGGGCAATCACATCGCCTACTTTTACAAGCGGGCGCTGGTTTATACATGTGTTTTGATTAGAGCGTGTATATTTTGTCAAATTATAAATATCAACGCCGGCATCACCTTCTTGGGCTATTTCCGCTTCGTGTGCACGCACGACAATCCGCGCAGCATCAACCCGGTCAACCACACCGCCTCGTCGTGCAACCTGGCAAACTCCGGAGTCACGAGCAACAATCCCTTCCATACCGGTTCCGACTAAAGGCTTTTCAGCTCTTAACGTTGGAACGGCTTGGCGCTGCATGTTCGATCCCATAAGTGCCCGGTTAGCATCATCGTGCTCGAGGAACGGGATAAGTGAAGCGGCCACGGACACAACCTGGCGAGGAGATACGTCCATCAAATTGACGTTTTCTGCCGTTGTTACAGTGAACTCGTTCTTATGACGAATCGGCACCAAGTCTTCAACAAGGTTTCCTTCTTCATCCACTTCAGCATTGGCCTGGGCAATAACATACTCACCCTCTTCGATCGCAGATAGATAGATAACATCATCGGTAATCTTGCCGTCAACCACTCTACGATAGGGGCTTTCAAGAAACCCGTAATCATTTGCACGTGAGAAAGTTGCAAGAGAGTTAATAAGACCGATATTAGGCCCTTCAGGCGTTTCGATTGGGCAAACACGACCGTAATGAGTGGGGTGTACATCCCGAACTTCAAAGCCGGCCCGCTCACGAGTCAGACCGCCAGGGCCCAGAGCAGACACTCGACGCTTGTGAGTTATCTCGGAAAGCGGATTATTCTGGTCCATAAACTGAGAAAGCTGGCTGGAACCAAAAAACTCTTTGATCGCAGCTGCAACCGGCTTGGCATTGATAAGATCCTGCGGCATCAAGCCTTCGCTTTCTGCCAGAGACAGGCGCTCTTTAACCGCACGCTCTACCCTCACAAGACCAACCCGGAATTGATTCTCGGCCATTTCACCGACACAGCGTACGCGCCGATTTCCAAGGTGATCTATATCATCAACGACACCATTACCGTTGCGGATATCGACCAGGCACTTCATCACCGCCACGATATCTTCAGGGGACAACGTGCCTTCGCCTAATATTTCTTCACGGCCCAAACGTCGATTGAATTTCATGCGACCAACGGCTGACAAGTCATATCGCTCGGCAGAGAAAAATAGATTTTTGAAGAGAGACTCAGCAGCGTCTTTTGTCGGCGGTTCACCGGGACGCATCATACGGTAGATTTCAACCAAGGCTTCCAGTTGGTTGGTGGTGGAGTCACTACGCAAAGTATCGGAGACAAACGCGCCACGATCCAGTTCGTTGATATAGAGCGTTTCAAAATCAGTAACGCCCGCTTCAGCAATAGCTTCGAGTAGAGGGGTTGTAATCTCTGCATTGCACTCGCAAATCAATTCACCCGTCGATTTATCAACGATGTTTTTTGCAATAACCCGGCCTTCCAAATACGCATTCGGAACCGCCAGCCATTCAATATTGGCGCCTTCAAGCTGCCTGATATGCCGTGCAGTTACGCGCCGCCCCTCTTCAACCACAACCTCATCGCCGGCCTTAATATCGAACATGGCGGTTTCACCACGAAGCCGCTCTGGAATCAACTTGAGTTTGAACTCACCGCCTTCCAGAATAACCGTATTGGTGTCGAAGAACATATCCAGCATTTCTTCGTTTTCATAACCGAGAGCGCGCAAAAGAATAGTAGCGGGCAACTTGCGGCGACGGTCAATCCGGACGAAAACCAAATCCTTCGGATCGAATTCAAAATCCAGCCAGGAGCCACGATAGGGAATAATTCGTGCAGAGTACAAAAGCTTGCCGGAAGAATGTGTTTTGCCACGGTCATGATCAAAGAACACGCCAGGCGAACGGTGTAACTGGGAAACGATTACCCGTTCAGTACCATTAATAACGAAGGTTCCATTCTCCGTCATTAGCGGAATTTCGCCCATGTAAACTTCTTGCTCTTTAATATCCTTAATGGCCTTGTTTGAAGATTCCTTGTCATAAATGATCAGGCGAATCTTCACGCGCAGCGGTGCCGAATAGGTGGCGCCGCGCATCTGACATTCTTGAACATCAAAAACCGGGGTACCTAAAGAATAATCAACGTATTCCAGAGCCGCATTCCCGGAATAGCTCGCTATGGGAAATACGGATTTGAAGGCCGCTTGCAGGCCCTCGTCGATACGCTCATCTGACTTGTTATCGAGTTGAAGAAATTTTCGATAAGAATCCAATTGGATTGCCAATAAATACGGCACTTCCATCGCGTCAGTGAGTTTACCGAAGTCCTTGCGGATTCTTTTCTTTTCGGTGAAAGAATATGCCATCTGAGTTCCTCAGCTTGTCACTCTGCAAGATTTGTAAATCTTGCTTAATCGAAGTTTTACCTTCGCGTTATGTCCCTGACGGGGTTTACTATGAATAGAACATCAGTCGCTGTGCATACTTATGACGCAACTACCGCGCTGATTTTCTATTCTCTTTAGAGGCAAAGAACCTGCGCCTTAACCACTAAAGTAAAATCGTTGTTTTTTGACGCTTGCAATTAAACGTCAAAAGGCCGGTGGCCTTTTGCCACCAGCCCGTCAGCAAATTGCGTTGAATAACGCAGATTCGCCAAGCTGTTACTTAAGTGCGACTTTAGCGCCAGCGTCTTCCAGGTCTTTCTTGATTTTTTCTGCTTCGTCTTTAGATGCGCCTTCTTTAACTGCTTTAGGGGCACCTTCAACCATTTCTTTAGCTTCTTTCAGACCAAGACCAGTTACACCGCGAACTGCTTTGATAACCGCTACTTTGTTCTCGCCAAAAGATTCCAGGATAACGTCAAACTCGGTTTGCTCTTCCGCAGCAGCAGCAACTTCACCGCCGGCAGCAGCTACAGCGACGGGAGCTGCCGCTGACACACCAAATTTTTCTTCGATGGCTGAAACCAGTTCAACCAAATCCATTACACTCATTTCAGCAATTGCGTTTAAAATATCTTCGTTGGACAGAGCCATGATTTTACTCCTGAACTTTTCAATTCAATTTAAATAGATTCAATATTAAGCTGCTTTTTGGTCTTTGACCGCTGCGACTACACGTGCGATTTTGCCAGGAACATCGTTGAGCGAACGAGCAAGCTTAGTAACAGGTGCTTGCAGTACGCTCGCGAGCATGCCGAGTGCTTGATCGCGTGTCGGGAGTTTAGCCAATCTGTCAATTTCGTTAGCGCCATATAAAACGCCACCTATTGCCAGGGCTTTCACTTCCAACTTGTCGTTATCTTTGGCGTAGTCTTTGATCATCCGGGCGGCTGCACCGGGGTCTTCCATAGACAATGCCAAAATAGTCGGGCCGACCAGAGTTTCCTTCAGGCACTCAAATTCAGTGCCTTCAACCGCGATGCGCGCCAGAGTGTTTCGAACCACTCGCAGATACACACCTTGTTCGCGGGCCTGTTTCCGTAATTCAGTCATTTGGGAAACAGACAAACCCCGATAGTCAGCAATTACAGCGGACAGAGCACCGGACGCGACGTCGTTGACTTCGGCAACAATTGCCTTTTTGTCTTCTAGTCTTAGTGCCACTGAACACCTCTCTTTACTTGCTAAGTTTCGTTTCCCCAACCAATGAAATGATTGAGGTTGCGGTGCCCGACTCAGCAATACTGAATCTTGAACCACCGCGTTTGCGCAGGCATTTTTAAGCGTACAAGCAATCGTTCGCTTTTACGCACCTACGGTCTTTAACGCGCCTTGCGACTAACAACAAATAGCCGCAAGAGCTCAAAGTCTTTTTCACTTATATTTCCAGGCTGCCTTGATCGATTGACACACCAGGCCCCATCGTGGAGGACAAAGTGATCTTTTTGATATAGGTACCTTTTGCACTGGCAGGCTTGGCTTTTTTCAAGTCTGACATCAGCGCTTCAATATTTTGCTTGATCGCAGTTGGTTCGAAACCTACCTGCCCAACTGAACAGTGGATAATACCTGCTTTGTCTGTTCTGTAACGAACCTGACCCGCCTTTGCATTATTCACTGCAGTAACGACATCCGGTGTAACTGTGCCGGTTTTGGGATTAGGCATTAAGCCTCGGGGACCCAGGATCTGCCCTAACTTACCAACCACTCGCATTACATCCGGTGACGCAATTACCACGTCGAAATCCAGGTTGCCTTTCTGGATCTCTTCAGCTAAATCGTCCATTCCAACCAGGTCGGCACCCGCAGCTTTAGCCGCTTCGGCATTGGCCCCCTGAGTGAACACCGCAACCCGAACTGTCTTACCAGTTCCGTTGGGAAGCACGCTTGCCCCACGGACAACCTGATCCGATTTTCGTGGATCTACGCCCAGGTTTACAGCAACGTCGATACTCTCTTTGAACTTAACAGTGGACAGATCAGCCAGCAAAGTGACCGCCTCTACTACGTCATAAGCTTTAGCTGCATCTACTTTTTCACGAATCACTTTTTGTCGCTTAGTCAACTTCGCCATTTACAGACCCTCCACATCAAGACCCATACTACGGGCAGAGCCCGCTATGGTCCGTACAGCTGCATCCATATCGGCTGCAGTCAAATCAGGCATCTTAATAGTGGCAATTTCTTCTAATTGCGCACGGGTCACTTTGCCAACTTTATTCTTGTTTGGCACACCGCTCCCTTTGGGGATACCGAGCTTTTTCAGCAATAGCACAGACGCTGGGGGTGTTTTAGTGATGAAGGTAAAGGAACGGTCACTATAGACGGTTATGATAACCGGAATGGGCATTCCCGCCTCAAACGCAGGAGGCTGTGTCTGGGCGTTAAACGCCTTACAGAACTCCATAATGTTTACGCCGTGCTGGCCCAATGCAGGTCCGACTGGGGGACTTGGGTTTGCTTGGCCTGCTTTTACCTGAAGCTTTATATAAGCTTGGATTTTCTTTGCCATTTCAGCTACTCCTCGGGTTCAAACGCTGGAATACAGCTCCCCGTGCAAAGTAAAAATCCCCACAGCGCATACGCCTGCAGGGGTCGAATCTCTATTAACCTTTTTCTACCTGACCGAACTCAAGTTCAACTGGTGTAGAACGCCCAAAAATCAGAACAGCCACTTGCAGGCGACTCTTCTCATAATTCACCTCTTCAACAACGCCGTTAAAGTCTGCGAACGGACCATCAACCACACGAACCACTTCACCCGGCTCGAACAAAGTCTTCGGCTTTGGCTTCTCAACCCCGTCTTCCACTCGCTGCAATATCGCTGCAGCTTCTCGATCGGAGATCGGTGCTGGCTTATCCGCTGTACCGCCGATAAAGCCCATCACTTTAGGGCAATCTTTAACCAAATGCCAAGAAGCGTCATTCATCTCCATTTGCACTAACACATAGCCAGGGAAAAATTTGCGCTCACTTTTGCGTTTTTGACCACCCCGCATTTCAACCACTTCTTCTGTGGGAACGAGGATCTCCCCAAAATGGTCTTCCATCTCTTCCAGCTTAATTCGCTCTCCAAGAGATCGTTTCACGTGCTTTTCAAAGCCTGAGTAGGCGTGTACCACGTACCAACGCTTTGCCATCTGCAACCTCTTGTTATTAGCCGATAATTCCGGAAATAATTGACCCCAGCGCCATGTCAAGCAACCAAAGCAGCACAGCCATCAAAGCAACAACGACAACGACTATGCCGGTTGTTTGTGCTGTTTCTTGCTTAGTTGGCCAAACAACACGCCTGACTTCGGACCTTGCGTCCTGAAGCAGAGTTATAAATGCCCGCCCCCTGACTGTGAAAGAAGCCACCAATGCGGCCAGACAACCCAGGACAACCACACCAATAACTCTGTACAAGAGCGGTTGATCATCAAAATAGGCATTGCCCACCACGGCTGCAGCGACCAGGATTGCTACCAACACCCACAAAAGAGCATTTGCCGGAGATGATTGGGACTGTTCTGTGCTTGTACTCATAGATTTCAGACCGGCTCCACCAGCATGAGTTCATACCAGGAAGCCTTCATTCCCTATTTGGCAGGCCAGGAGGGACTCGAACCCCCAACACCCGGTTTTGGAGACCGGTGCTCTACCAATTGAACTACTGGCCTAAATCAGTTTTCTTACATAGACAATCGGGCCGAGCATGATACTCGGCCAAACCAGCTTTGACTAGTGCCTATTCAACAATTTTCGCTACAACACCCGCACCAACAGTACGGCCACCTTCACGAATTGCAAAACGCAGACCTTCTTCCATCGCGATCGGTGCAATCAGGGTAACATCCATCTTGATGTTATCGCCCGGCATTACCATCTCTACGCCTTCAGGAAGCTCTACAGCACCGGTGATATCCGTTGTACGGAAGTAGAACTGCGGACGATAGCCTTTGAAAAACGGCGTATGACGGCCGCCTTCGTCTTTGCTCAACACATACACTTCTGCTTCAAAGCGGGTGTGCGGAGTGATTGATCCGGGCTTCGCCAATACCTGACCGCGCTCTACGTCGTCACGCTTGGTACCACGCAACAGAACACCAACGTTCTCACCTGCACGGCCTTCGTCCAGCAACTTACGAAACATTTCAACACCAGTACAGGTGGTTTTGGTGGTGTCTTTTACGCCAATGATTTCAATTTCGTCGCCGACTTTGACAATCCCGCGCTCAACACGACCCGTAACAACCGTACCACGACCCGAGATGGAGAATACGTCTTCGATCGGCATCAAGAAAGGCTGATCAATCGCACGTACCGGCTCCGGAATGTACTCATCCAGAGTCTCTACCAGCTTTTGTACAGCAGGCATGCCGATCTCTGAAGTGTCGCCTTCCAACGCTTTCAATGCTGATCCTTTGATAATCGGCGTGTCGTCACCCGGAAACTCGTACATATCCAGCAGCTCACGCACTTCCATTTCAACCAGCTCTAACAGCTCTTCGTCGTCAACCATGTCCGCTTTATTCAGGAACACAACGATGTACGGTACGCCAACCTGGCGGGACAACAAAATGTGCTCACGGGTTTGAGGCATCGGGCCATCCGCCGCCGAACAGACCAGAATCGCGCCGTCCATCTGCGCCGCTCCGGTGATCATGTTCTTAACATAATCAGCGTGTCCTGGGCAGTCTACATGCGCATAGTGACGAACCGGTGATTCGTACTCAACGTGCGACGTAGAGATAGTGATACCACGCGCCTTTTCTTCAGGAGCTTTATCAATACCGTCAAATGCCACCGCAGCGCCACCCCAAATTTCCGAGCACACGCGGGTTAGCGCAGCTGTCAATGTGGTTTTACCGTGGTCAACGTGACCAATTGTGCCTACGTTTACGTGCGGCTTGACTCGTTCAAACTTTTCCTTAGACATTGCTATTTACCTCTATTCAATTCAATGATCTTTAATTAATAGCCTTTCTTTATGATGGCTTCTGCTATGTTTTGAGGGGCTTCCGCGTATTTCAGAAACTCCATTGTAAAGGTTGCCCGACCCTGAGACATACCACGCAAATCGGTTGCATAGCCGAACATCTCTGACAGAGGCACTTCTGCGTTCACCAAACGAACACCATTTGCATCATCCATTCCCTGCAAAATACCACGACGCCGGTTCAAGTCACCCATTACGTCACCCATATAATCCTCCGGAGTGACAACTTCGACTTTCATGATGGGTTCGAGCAGGGCCGGCCTGGCTTCAAGACAACCCTTCTTAACCGCCATTGCACCCGCCATGCGGAATGCATTCTCATTAGAATCGACCTCGTGAAATGAGCCATCGTACAAATTAACCTTAACACCCAGCATCGGGTAACCAGCCAGCACACCAGACTCAAGCTGCTGACGGCAACCCTTCTCAATTGCAGGGAAATAGTCTTTCGGGACCGACCCACCATGGATCGTCTCCTCAAAGATAAAATCTTCTTCCATATCCGGAATCGGCTCTATCTTCAACTTAACGTGCCCATACTGACCACGCCCGCCCGACTGCTTAACGTATTTCCCTTCAACATCCACTGCTGAGCGTATCGTTTCGCGGTAAGCGACTTGCGGCTTACCTATATTCGCTTCAACTTTAAACTCACGCTTCATCCGATCCACAATGATATCCAGGTGTAACTCACCCATACCGGATATTATGGTCTGACCGCTCTCTTCGTCAGTCTTTACCCGAAAAGACGGATCTTCTTGCGCCAACCGCCCCAACGCAAGCCCCATTTTTTCCTGATCAGCTTTAGAACGTGGCTCCACTGCAACAGAAATCACAGGGTCAGGAAAGTCCATCCGCTCAAGCACAATAATGCTCTTCAGGTCGCATAGGGTATCGCCGGTCGTAATATCCTTCAAACCCACTGCAGCCGCTATGTCCCCAGCCCGGACTTCTTTTATTTCTTCACGGTTATTTGCGTGCATCTGCAAGAGCCGCCCAACACGCTCTTTACGCTCCCTTACAGAATTGTAAACCGAATCACCTGAATTCATGACTCCGGAATAAACCCGAAAGAAAGTTAGGTTACCAACAAACGGGTCCGTCGCAATCTTGAACGCCAACGCCGAAAACGGCGCGTCATCTGAAGAGGGCCGCGCTTCTTCTTCACCTTTCTCAGTTATACCCTTTATGCTGGGCACTTCATCCGGCGCAGGAAGAAATTCAATAACCGCATCCAGCATGGCCTGCACGCCTTTATTTTTAAATGCAGAACCACAGAGCGCGAGAACAATTTCATTATTCAAAACCTGCTTGCGCAAACCCAACTTGATATCATCAATACTCAGATCACTTTCTTCCAAGTATTTTTCCATCAACTCTTCACTGGCTTCTGCCGCTGACTCAACCATCTGCTCGCGCAAATGATTACAGGTCTCGACCAAATCGTCTGGGATTTCGCCCAGCTCGTAAGTCATACCCTGATCTTCTTCATTCCAATAAATGGCTTTCATGCGAAGCAGGTCGACGATGCCTTTGAACTCTTCTTCAGCCCCGATATTCATGTGAATAGCAACAGGGCGAGCATTAAGGCGCTGCTTTATCTGAGCGACAACTTTCAAAAAGTCTGCACCGGCTCGATCCATTTTATTGACGAACACGATACGCGGCACCCCGTAACGGTCGGCTTGGCGCCAAACCGTTTCGGACTGAGGCTGAACTCCGGATGACCCGCAAAACACGACAACTGCCCCATCCAGAACACGCAGGGAGCGCTCCACCTCAATGGTAAAATCCACGTGGCCAGGCGTATCAATTATATTGATACGATATTGATCAAACTGCCGATCCATCCCTGCCCAAAAACAAGTAGTAGCTGCAGAGGTAATGGTAATACCCCGCTCCTGCTCCTGCGCCATCCAATCCATGGTTGCAGCACCGTCATGCACCTCACCTATTTTGTGAGATACACCGGTGTAGAAGAGCACACGCTCGGTTGTCGTTGTCTTGCCAGCGTCTACGTGCGCGCATATACCAATATTGCGGTACTTCGAGATAGGTGTCTTGCGAGCCACGGTCTAATCCTCAGACTTCGATGAGTTTAATGCCGGATTAAAAGCGATAGTGAGAGAACGCTTTGTTGGCCTCAGCCATTCTATGTACATCTTCACGCTTTTTCAGTGCCGAGCCCTTGCCTTCGTTCGCATCAAGAATCTCACCGGCCAAACGCAACGGCATAGACTTCTCTCCACGCTTACGCGCTGCATCAACCATCCAACGCATAGCCAATGCAGTCCGACGGCTTGGCCGAACCTCAACAGGCACCTGGTAGGTAGCACCACCAACACGCCGGGATTTAACCTCAACCACAGGACGAAGAGCTTCAAGCGCTTTTTCAAACACTTCGACGGGATTTTGATTGGATTTTTCGGCAACCTTGGCCAGAGCACCGTAAACGATGCGCTCGGCCACGGATTTTTTACCGCTTTCCATCACGTGGTTGATAAATTTAGCCAGCACCTGGCTTTGAAACTTGGGATCAGGAAGTATTTCGCGTTTTGCGGCGACTCGTCTTCTTGGCATTTTCGTATTTTCCTATATTCAGGTTGGTCCAAGACTTTGGCTTGGCCTTACTACCGCCCAACAAGCTAGGCAGATTAAGTGACAGCCGAGTAATATATCAGCTGTAGATTAAGCTTTAGGGCGCTTAGTTCCGTATTTAGAACGACCCTGCTTCCGGTCGGAAACACCAGCGGTATCGAGAGTTCCGCGCACTGTGTGATAACGCACGCCCGGCAAATCTTTTACCCGGCCGCCACGAATCAGAATTACGCTATGCTCTTGCAGGTTGTGGCCTTCTCCACCGATGTAGGAAGTCACTTCAAAACCGTTTGTTAAACGAACACGAGCTACTTTACGCAAAGCCGAGTTAGGCTTTTTGGG
>JGI24657J20077_1000292_pt1 | contig 16730 bp, 24 predicted proteins | sample MalvirmetaMSP118_FD_20077 | JGI IMG/M metagenome (IMG submission 20077) | reverse complement strand
ATTTATGTACATCATGTTCAAACTGCACGTCGACCTGTTTGCCGGGCTGCCGGGAATGTTATTTTTAGGCTTCATGGGGCTTTTATTCGTCGTCGCGATTGTGTCCGGGGTGGTGCTCTACTCGCCGTTCATGCGCAAATTGGATTTTGGTACGGTACGTACGCAGCGCAGCACCCGCTTGCAGTGGCTTGATCTGCACAACCTCTTGGGTGTGGTGACTTTGGTGTGGGCTTTGGTTGTCGGGCTCACCGGCAGCATTAATACCCTGAGTCAGGTGGTGATCGGCATCTGGCAGCAAGGACAATTGGCAGAAATGGTCGCGCCCTATAAAGATCTCGATCCGCCAACGGATTTGGGCTCGGTGCAGCGCGCTATGGACACCGCCAGCGCGGCTGTCCCGGATATGGATATCAGCTTCCTGGCCTGGCCAGGTACCCTGTTTTCCAGCCCCCATCATTACAGTGTGTTCATGCGTGGCACCACACCGCTGACGTCACGCCTTTTACAGCCGGCGCTGATCGACGCTGTCTCAGGCGAGCTCACAGACACCCGCACTATGCCCTGGTATGTACAGACGCTGCTGCTATCCCAACCCTTGCACTTTGGTGACTACGGCGGCCTTCCGCTTAAGGTTCTTTGGTTGGTATTGGATCTGATTACGATTGTGGTGCTGGGCAGCGGATTGTACCTCTGGATTGGCCGTCATCAACGTTCCACTGCCCGTCAAATAGAAGAAATCAAAGGTGGCGGTTTACTGGAAGGAGAAACGCGATGAGCCCGGCCAATAACGTTCGCCGTACCAACCTGCAGATATTTAAAGCACCGATCCTGCTGGCGGTGCTCAGTTTTGCAGGCCTGATCGCAGCGCTGGTGGGAGATGGCCCCTACGACGTGGTTTCCTGGATTGCCCTGAGTGTGCCTTGCATCACAATTAGCCGGTTTCTTTGGAAAGCACGCCCCCAGCCAACCTGATTTTCACAGCCCCTCAAAAAAATCGACTTCGCCGTTTTCCAGCGAATATTCTGCCCCCACTATAGTCAAAGAGCCGGCTGCGATCAGCGGCTCCAGCATGGCAGATCCGTGTCGCAAATGATTTGCCGAAGCGCGCACATTCGCCCTCACGGCGGCCTGCATCAACTTCGGCCTATCATCACGCAAGCCGGCGTCAAATAACGGCTCAACTGAAGGCCGAATGCGGTTTACGATGGAAAGCACATGGGAGGATGCCAGCGTCTCGCGATGGCTCAGCACATCGATCGTTGCCGCTACCGCCCCACACTGACTGTGCCCCAACACCACCACCAAAGGCGTACCGAACTGGCTGACCGCGTATTCAATGCTGCCGATCTGTGACGGTGCGACAATATTACCCGCTACCCTGATTACGAACAGATCCCCCAGTCCTTGATCGAAAATGATTTCCGCAGGCACTCTTGAGTCAGAGCACCCCAACACAATGGCAAAGGGGGCCTGACCTTCAACCAACTCCGTGCTGTGCATTTGCCTGACCCGGGTTTCGATACTTTGTAACCCTGAAACGAAACGCTGATTACCTTCTTTCAAACTGGTCAATGCCTGCTGCGCTGTAATCATATTCCCCTGAGCCCTGCTTATAGTGAACGTAAAAACAAAAACCGCTCTATACTTAACCACGGTATAAGTCGTTAATACCCCATTATTTTTCAAAAACAAAGACATTACCAATTAAATAGACAGCAATCCAAATAGCGGATATGGTCTGTACCGCACCCAAAACGGAATTGGAGAAAATACCATGAAACGCTTGATATCCATTATAGTGGCGGCCGTCACAGTGACCTCAGCAAACTCCGCCCTAGCAGGCACCGATAGCGGTTTTTATGTCGGGGGCTCCCTGGGTTCGGCAAAAATAGATTATAGCCAGGACGATCCGAGTCTGGGCGACATTGATTTTGACGAAGATGACACCGGGTACAAAGTATTCGGTGGCTATAATTTTGGCATCATTCCTTTGATCGACGTGGCTGTCGAAGGCGCGTATGTCAACTTCGGCGAGCAGCAAACGGTGGGCCCAATACTAACCAGTGAGTCTGAAATCACCGGCCTGAGCGCGTTTGGATTAGCCGGTTTGACTTTCGGACCTTTCGGTGTCTTTGCAAAAGCCGGATTTCTGGCCTGGGACGGGGATTTTACGGTCAATAATATCGGCGCATCCGATGACAGCACGGATCCGGCCTACGGCATTGGCGCTAAATTTCAGTTGGGCTCCCTCGCTATTCGGGCTGAATACGAAGTGTTCGAAACCGACAACTTCGACCTCGACTTTACCTCAGTGGGCGTTGCGTATACATTCTGATAGCCATGGTTCGCGTTTGTCGATAACACCCAGATCTGCAAGCGCGAACGCTTCACCCGCGAACGTCACCCCGGAAGATTCAATTAAAAGGAATTGAACCCGGTGTTGACATCACAGCCACGCCCGCCAATATCAACATAATCAGTATCATCAAACAACTGAACATAAATACCTTGCGCCTCATCGGCACATAGTTTGATCCGGTGTGGATATAGGCATGGACCACCCTGCTAAGCACAAATAACCAGGCAATAACCAGTGCGACCATAGTAACCGATTGCGCCGCCCACATCACAAAGCACAGAACATAAAACAAGACCGGAACTTCAAACTGATTGCGGATATTATTATTAAACTTTATAACACTCTCGGGCCAGGCATCGTCATAAAGCCCGCGGCGTGCGTCATCCACCTCATTATTTTTAATGGCTTTCGCTTTAGCAACCGTCAATCCAATATAGCAAACCATGGTCAACAGCACCTGCACCAGCACCGGGATAAAAATCGTCTGTCCAGTCATATTCTTTCCTTGAATGCCCTTCAGGCTCGTTTGCGCAAAACAACTAATTTCAATTCCGGAGTTTTGGGTATCCCCACATCAAGATGGACAGGGTATGGGATGGACTCCCCCACCAACGTATAACCGAGCTTCTGATAAAAATGAATCAGACGCGTATTCGCTTCCAGGACCACCACCTGGAAATGTCTGCATCGAGATTTGACCCTGTTCTCAGCGTAGGCTAATAACGCTTTGCCGATTCCGCTACCATGATAGTCCGGCCTGATTGCGAAAGTGCCAAACTCACACAGATGGTCAAAATAGGTGACGCCAATACATCCCAATATAGAATCTATTTTCTGTACAGATGCAGATCTTGCAGAAATTAGATCGAACGCTGCACCCTCTATTAGGTCAGCGAGCTGCCGCTCAGAAATACGGTCACCTTGCACCAAGTGTGATTCTGAGGTCCAACGCCGCGATCCGCTTGAACCACGATAAGCATCGTTAATCAGCTGAGTCAGTTCTGGCACATCCGACCGATCAATTTGGTTCTCAAAACGCAGTGTATCCATATTCAAGAAGTGCCTGGCGCCTCAACATCAGTCCAGACAGCAAACTCATTACCGCCGGGGTCAGCAAAGTGAAAGCGCCCGCCACCGGGAAATCCAAAGCCAGCCTTTAATATTCTGCCACTGGCGTTTTGAACTTTCTTCTGGGTGGCTTCGATATCGCAGGCGGGTAACTCAACATAATTTAACTCTTCGTGTTCCATCACATCGCAATCCTTTATTTTCCCATAGTGCGATATTCTAGAATTAAATTGATAATTTCATGATCGCTAGCGGTGGAGGCCAGTGATTCGTTCAAAGAACGCCGCTGAGGAAGACTGATATCGAATTTGCTTCGTAACACCTCTTCCACTTGAGCATCCGAATCCGGATCAATATCTTTTCCGGCAAACACACAGATTCGTTGATGAATAAAATCTTTATCCGCCATAGTTTTCAATTACCTCAAACGTAATAGCTTGTATTAGTTAACTTCATTTTGAAGCTGTTTTTTGATTAATCGAACATTACTCATCACGCTCATAATTGCAGCGTGAACCAAGACCTGTTGATAATTTTCACTAACCTATGCTGGGAGCATAGCGTGTCAAACTCGATATTTTCTGCCTGTGCTTCACGTCATCCATCATGAACGGACGATAAGCCACAGCCCATGGAATAATGGTTATTACTAAGATAAGCGAGGGTCGGATCAGACGCAGACAGGTTACGAAACCCTTGCAGATTATAGCATAGTCCATCGTGAGGCAATCAGTTAGCGAATCTGGGCCCGAAGGTCGCTTGCTCTCACTGCCGAATCACACTCAGCCGAAGATTGGTACGTTACTTGCGACAACGCCGCTAACTGCACAAAAAACCGAGATTATCGCGCTAGGCAAGCCTATCCGCGACGTGATTCTTGCAGATCTTACAGCTCAATGTAAGTCCTACAGCAATTATTACAGCCCCCTTACGACTATGTATACCAAGGAGAGAGATATGAGTGACAAGAAATTCACCACGACGGATGCCGGCATCCCGGTTGCCAGCGACGAACACTCACTGACCGTGGGGCCGGATGGCCCTATCGTGCTGCATGACCATGCCCTGATCGAACAAATGGCTAACTTTAACCGAGAACGAATTCCCGAGCGTCAGCCCCACGCAAAGGGCGGCGGCGCTTTCGGCCAATTTGAAGTGACTCACGATGTTAGCCAATACACCAAAGCTGCGGTGTTTCAGCCTGGCACAAAGACCGACGTACTGATGCGTTTCTCCACAGTGGCTGGGGAACGAGGGAGCCCCGATACTTGGCGGGATCCAAGAGGGTTTGCGGTGAAGTTTTATACTTCGGAAGGTAATTACGACATGGTCGGTAACAATACACCGGTCTTTTTTATCCGCGACCCAATGAAGTTCCAGCACTTCATCCGCTCTCAAAAGCGTCGTGCCGACACCAATCTACGGGACCACGACATGCAATGGGATTTCTGGACTCTGTCTCCGGAATCAGCACACCAGGTCACCTGGCTTATGGGCGACCGGGGCATACCCAAATCCTGGCGATTCATGAACGGCTACTCCAGTCATACCTATTTATGGGTGAATGCGAAAGGCGAGAAATTCTGGGTCAAATACCATTTCAAGACCGACCAGGGTATTGACTGTATGACACAGGAGGAAGCAGACAAGATGGCTGGCGCTGATGGCGACTATCACACCCGCGACCTATATCAGTCCATCGAGAAAAAGGAGTTCCCGAGCTGGACCCTGAAAATGCAAATTATGCCATTCAAAGATGCCGAGCATTATCGCTTCAATCCATTTGACCTCACCAAAGTCTGGCCACATGCGGATTACCCTCCGATTGAAGTGGGCAAATTGACGTTGAACCGCAATCCGACCGACTATCACTGCGAAGTAGAGCAAGCGGCGTTTGAGCCAAACAACATGGTTCCAGGCATCGGTGTCAGCCCGGATAAAATGCTACTGGGACGCATGTTTGCCTATTCCGACGCCCACCGGGCCAGGCTCGGCGTGAACTACAAACAGATACCGGTGAACAAGCCCCAATGCCCGGTGCACAGCTACAGTAAAGACGGCGCCATGCGCATTGATAAAGTAACTGACCCTGTCTACGCACCGAACAGCAAAGGCGGCCCCAGTGCAGACCCGGATCGATTCCCCAATGCAGAAACCTGGAGCGCAAACGGTGAAATGGTTCGAGAAGCCTATACCCAACATAAAGACGACAACGACTTTGTTCAGCCCAACATGCTGATCAATGAAGTCATGGATGACGCAGCACGCGAACGGTTGGTTAACAACGTAGTGGGCCATTTATTGGATGGCGTATCCAATGAGGTGTTGGAGCGCGCATTCTGTTATTGGAAAAACATCGATTCGCAAATCGGCGAAAGAATAGAGAAAGGCGTAAAAGAAGGGAAAAAATAAAAAGGTCGATGAACTCCATTCTGAAATCTACTTTTCAAAGGAGGTTCCTGGCAGGAACCTCCGGCCTGATGACACTGACGCATTCTGAAAAGCAGTATTTAAACAGACGTAGAAAACCGGGATCTGTGTACTTTTATCAGCCCAAGCAACGCGGCAAACCCGACAAAAACGCCAACAGGTGCGCCGTACACCTCGGGAAAACCGAATCCGATTCCGGCTGTGACAATATAAGATACGGTGACACAGCTTCCCACTATGGCCGGAATGCTGACAATCCAATGGAACGCGCCCCGATCGAACAAATACTTAGTTGCTAACCATAATACACTGGTGGATAAAAGCATGTTGGAGAATGCGAAATAACGCCAAATCAATGTGAAATCAATTTTTGTCATAAAGTAAGCGATGATAAGAACCGGGATCGCCACTAGTAATCGGTTGCGTACACTTTGGGGAATATGAAAGGCATCGATAATGGTCAACCGTAACGATCTGAATGCCGTATCACCGGAAGTGATTGGGAAAATAGCGACCGCGACAATCGCCATTATTCCACCCAAGCTACCCAGATACGTGGTAGCAACCTGGTTTACGACGAGACCAGGGCCGCCTTGATCAAGCAAACTTTTTAGCTCGACATAACCACCCGGAAAAGCCGCAATCCCCGCCAACGCCCACACGCAGGCAACCAATCCTTCAGACACCATAGCCCCGTAATAAACGGGCCGAACATATTTTTCATTAGTAAGACAACGCGCCATAATCGGTGCTTGTGTGGAGTGGAAGCCACTGATAGCACCACAGGTTATGGTGACAAAAAGCAATGGCCAAACGGGCAAGCCATCCGGATTGGGTTGCAACAAGTCATCGTGATAACGGCTATGATCAAAATACGCAAAGATGTTGGCCAATTCCGGTAGTTTGGGGGCATTAAAGATCAATGCTGCGCCCATTGAAAGCGTCATCACTACCATTAACAAGCCAAAGGCAGGATACAATTTGGTAATAATCTTATCGATAGGCAACAACGTGGCCAAAAGGTAGTAGCCCAGGATCAGCAGCACCCAAAATAGGTTTTCACTCAGGATTGTCCCCTCGAATACCGCTAGATTACTTAACAGCCCCGCTGGACTCATCGTAAAAACAACACCCACAAAAAACAGCAGCATTGCCGTGAAAAGCAACATCACAGCTTTAAAATACACGTTAAAATAATGACCTGCGATTTCAGGTAAGCTCTTGCCGTCCTCTTTAATACTCAAAACACCGGAGTAATAGTCATGGACCGCGCCACCAATAATATTGCCCAATACTATCCACAGTAACGCCACAGGCCCATAGAGAGCGCCCAATATCGGTCCGAATATGGGGCCGACTCCGGCAATATTAAGGAATTGAATCAGGAACGCTTTTGCAGGACTAACAGCTACATAGTCAACGCCATCATCAAACCGCTGCTGAGGTGTGCTTGCGTCTGGGTCAATGCCCGCTTGTCGTTCAACAAAGGGGCTATATACCTTATATGCGAGTAGCAGTAGCGCAATACAGGCAAAGAAAATCCACATGATCCACCATCCGGTCACCGCGGGTAAGAAAGTAGACAGCAGTTTTAATGACTTATCCTGCCAGGTCAAGCACCAGCGGATTAGACCAATGTCTATGACTGCGTATATCAGCCACTAAGGGATTAGATAGTCGTTGCACGTAGGCCAATCACCACCACCTATTCTGCATCCAAAATACGCTTCCCAGGCTTCACATGCTGTTAGTAGACTTAAGCTCATTATGATCAAGCCAATTTTTATTATTTTCATTTCAAATTCCCTTTTAAACAAAATATGTTAACGCAGGCAAGTTGAATTATACTTCACCCCGTGAATTCAGCGGGCTGATAATATACGCTCACATGAACTCAACATTTCACGACCAAACCAATATTATTGTTTTGAATTAGTGTAATTCTGAAGATTTAACGGGCACCCTCGATCCATGTTCCACCATTTAATTTACAGCTCTCTGCAATTTTATTCATTTCGACATTTTTATAATAGTACGTGCTAAATCCCATTTTTCTGGGCTTCATATCCCCAAATGTGGGGAAATTCGGATCTTTACATACGCCTTTGAATCCAGCCCTACATTCCGCAACAGGCTTATGAACAACCACGTATTCCGGGTCATTAACCTCTAAAAAATAGTTACTTTTACAATACTCCGAGAACACATCCTTAGGGTAGCTAACGTTCTCGAAGCAGGAAACCGTTTTAACTTCTCCCTTGAAACTCACTTTCTGGTTGCAAGATGCAAGCTGGGCATATGCCTGGGACGAAATAAATAACAAAATTACTAACGAAAAAATAGAGTTCATCGTATTAAAGCCTCGGGTTTCGAAAAAATAGTGCATATAACACTTTAACCATTAGACCAAAAGTAAACAACCTATGGGCTCTGAAGTACTTGTGCCCGTTATAGTTTGCAATGTACTTTCCGGAACTGGATTTACCTTTTCCATTGCGCGTATTCTTGGAATTGGCGCATAGTAGCACCTCAAAGCAGCCATAACCTGGAGGTTCTTGGTGTACTTTTTAGATTAGTTTTTTAACAAAGCCGCTATATCATCATAAGTTAGAACCCCGGTATTTTGCGCTTTCAAAATTCCTTTTTGATTGTAAAGCAGCGCGCTGTACTCATGATCAGAAAGCAATAAACCAGACTCGTCTTTATCAAGATAATAACCCGACTTGTCTAATTTATAGTCGTAGCCTCTGACTATAATCAGATTGAGATTCTCATAATCAGTAGAATTAAATTCACTGATCTGGCGATTTAAGCGCCGCTCGCCTTTTGACGTTGATAAAAGCACTAGTACGTTAGAATCAATAACTTTCTCATAACACTTTTCATAGTCTGCTCGAAAAGAAGTAATATCGAATTCGCATCCAGACGAATCATGAAATTTTAGTACTGTGGGAGCTATGCTGTGAGAGCATGCACTAACAAACGCAACGAAAGCTAGAGCTACTATTAAGGAACGCATTACTAACGAACCTCTATGGTCAATGAGACGTTTGCAGGAGTATTACTTATTGCGTCGTGAAAACTTGATGCATCATGTTCGGTAATTCCAATACAGCCTGCAGTTCCTGGGACGTTTCCATCGGGGTGTATTCCCAATCTCCCGCCTATACTACCTCTAGTCGTAGAGAAGCCCGGATATATAGGAACAAAAAATCCATTTCCCGTACCATCTTGAAACGCTGCACCGATTGAGGTGGTGTAATCGGTCACTTCGTTTCTACCTACAGCATAGACTCCGGATGGCAATACTCCTAAACCGAATGGGCCACTTCTAGCACTCCATTGACCACCCGCAGCAGGCCAGGCTAATAGACTGGTTGATTTAGTAAACGTTAAATCAGCCATATCATCCCCTTAATACGCTATGTGTATCCTCGACTTATACTGGACAATTTGAAAACCAGAAAAGTCTTTAATGTCATACCAAGACTGGGCCAGCGTAATGTTGATTATGAATGGCTCAATATCCCTGGCATTTATATAATGTATTGCTTCACAGCATACGATTATCATAATCAGGAACTTTTCAAGCGCTGTACCGCCCGACCTTGAGGCTGGTTTGGAACGCGGTGAAACTGATGCTCCGAAACCCAGGGGCGACAACAACAAAATGCTATTAGTAAACCTACACCCTACCAGCCGGTTCCCGTTCGAAACTAATTTAATCCACGGAGCATTATTTTGTTATGTGTGATACTTAAGAACATAGAGAATAATCGGCGCTACTGATATAACTAAAGTAGTGAGAATACCGAACCTTCCCGGCTTTATTAAATAAGATTTTTTCGGATTCTTTGGATCATAGTATATTCCAACCCTCCCATCCGAAATACCCGTAATTGAGTTCAATTGAGCTTCCAGTAAAAATCTCGCGTTCCTTGAAGCAAGAACATACCAGGGGGAAACCCTATTGCTCTCATACTCTACCCCATTAACACTATAGCTATAGGAGGAAGTGGCTTCATACATCTGGTTCGACCTCTGCCTCTCTTTCACACCCCACTCTGATATGTCGAGCCCATGTAGCTGCCCAATTACCTTAGGCCATCTGAGTATCCTGAGTTGGTAAATAAAAGAAATCATCAGCAAGACAAAAGTGTAGATAGATACGCAAAAAAATACCCCTTGAGGGTCACCCTCTAAGATTGATCGAGCTCTATCTTCGAAGTAATGGAACATATTGTTTTGAAATCCCCAGTTCTGAACGCACCGTGCAAAGACTGAATTCACATATCGGCTCATCTATTCCAAGGCAATTCATAAGCGGTCGATAGAAAGCCATAGCTCACTCAAAATCAGAGACACTTAAATACACATGTGAAAATATTTCACCAGACCTCAATAAATCACATTATTCCGAACAAAAGTAACAGCATCGCTCACGCACAATACTGTTTCTGCGCGAAGGTGCATGGTCTTAACTGTATAAGCGACTCGCTTTAACCGCATTTTCTATTACACTAAGTACCGTTTTATCTCGTAACATTAAGCTGTGTATTGGTGCGTATGCAACATGATTTTTTGCTATTGGCCAATGAGAACTTTTTGATGGGAGTATCATTTGGTCGAATGGGGTTCTGTAACTATACAAGCTCAACCCCTCTAAAATATATTCGGTATCTTTTAGCTTCTCCAATAGCACACTACCCGGCCTTAGTTCCTTAGCACCGCGACCAAAAAACAAATAGGCAAGAAAAGATCCTTTGTGAGGTCCTGAGACTGCATGAAATGAACTACAGTTCTTTACACCACCTAAAATCTGCAAATAATATCTCGATACTATGCAACCCATACTAAACCCAACCAAAGTAAACTTATCATTTGCCTCGAGATTTTCCTGTATGTATTCTTTCAGTTTAATTGCGAGATCTTCGATTCCTAAAATTGCACTAGATGGCTTCAGTGAAGGTAAAAAAACCTTGCATCCTAAATCCCGCAAAAACTCAGCCATTTTTTTAAAATCGCCGCCGTCATCAAGAATTCCATGCACTAGCACTACATTCATCATTACAGTTAACATCCTATTAAGCCGGTGACAGCGATTAAGGCGTTTTCATCATTCGCTCATCATGATCCGAAGAGCCTCATGTTCTAGGTGGATTCAAGCTATATATTTCAAGCTAAAGTACTCCAACTCCCTATTCGAACACATCACGTATTACACCCTAATCAGTTCTTGACCAATACCCTGCCTTCTAAAAACTCGCTTCTTAAAGACTTCAAATTGTAGATAAAGAAAAGCCGTTAAATTCGCTTTGATCTCTCCCGGCATTTCAGCAGAGCTGATGTGCCCCGGCACACACCCGGTGTGCGCATAAGGCCCCAAATCATTGACCTTCGCGGTTTCGATAAGGGGGTAGCAGGTCGCACTGTCGAGGGGAAAACCTTCACCAATCAACCAAGCCCGAACGCATTTTTTCGCAATCACCCCACACGCAACCAAGCGACATGTAATCTTGCGTTCGACTGCCAAGGCATTTTTGGCCTTTTCACTCTGGTATTTGGTGTAGTATTGCATCATAAATTTTCTAGCTTCGTTACCAACTAAAACCGATAGACGCTCTTCATGATTTTCGTGAAACAGCAAATACTCATTCCGTAGAAGCATTTTTTCTACTTCAGTTAATTCATTACATGTTCTATAAAATTCCGCAAATTGGTCAACAATCATACATTCTTTATATTTCTCTGCTCGAACATGCCCGACCCTGTGCAGAACTTAGGTTTTTATGAATTTTTTCCTCACTCCACCATGACATTGAGCGCCAAGCTACTGGAATGACCATCGCATAACGCCCAAATCTTACGCCAAATGGAACCGCTTTTATGAACAACCTACCACGACAACTTCCGGGCATGAAGCTAACAACGTACCATATTCTTGCTCCATAATATGGAGTTCCGACACCACTAATACCTGCAATCCCGGAATATTAGATATTTCCAATAACGCGGAAAAACTAATATTTCTACAATTTATAGCAATCTGACTAACACCACGCAGTTTACATACTAACTTAGCGAGACATTCGTCTATTGGTATATCCAGCATTGTTACCGCGAATATTTCGGGCTCCCAGACATATCCGCCACCAACAGATTCAATCTTTCTAAGAATTGCTTGATTGCTTTCGAATTCGTCAGCTATCACCGAGTACGCTCTCCTGGTGCAAAATGCCTAAAGCAGCGGTACGAAGCTTCATGTGTGTGCAAAAAATGTAATTTAAACTTGATAGTACGCATAAACTAGCTACGAATCTATTTTGTTAATAGTCTACACAGTGCCCACTAACAAAATCGGCTATGGTGGCGAAATGAGGTTGCCTATTCTCAGCGAGCGCCATGAACTTCAGGTCTGTTTTGCAGAGCCTTCCTATTGATCGACTGGATGTCACTCCGCGATAGTAGGCGTAAAAGATCACTCGCAACAATAATTCAGGTGGGTAAGCCTTGCGACCTACGTTACTATTTTTGTAACGCTGATGAAATTCGGATAGATCCAGTGTTTCTGTAAGTAGCTTATAGAGGCTATATTCGAAAGTATTGTGACCCAGCACATCAAGATAGTTTATATCGAGAAATACACTTTGATTTAGATTGTCGGTCAGATAATTGGGCATTCGAGAATCCGATAAACTGTTTATACGGCTATTTCAATGAAACTGCCCTTTGAAATCCCGAAGTAATCTAATTTTCTACAGCTTGAACGCCTTACACACCAGCCCAGTTGCGACGTGAAAATATGTGGTAAAAGCGCAGCGACCACATATTTTTGCGGCGCAACTGGGTCTGCGTGCTGCAATTTGTTAAGCCATTTTTTTGAAATGACTACAATCAACTATTCTTTTGAGCTCTTCACCCTCTGACTGTTGAGCCTTATATAGGTCCCAACGCACTTGCAGATTAAGCCAGAAATCAGCTGATAAATTAAAAAAAAGAGCCAGCCTTAATGCCGTACTTGGTGTTACCCCACGTTTTTGATTAACTATTTCATTGACTCTTTGATATGGGACATGAATAGCATCAGCCAAATCCCGCTGTGTAATATTCATTGGAATCAAAAAATCCTCCAACAGCATTTCGCCAGGATGGGTCGGAGGTCTATTAGTCGGTATACGAACCATATTTCACCTCTTAGTGATAATCAGTTATCTCCACGTCGGAAGGACCCGAATCAATCCACACGAAACAAATTCGATATTGACCATCTATGCGTATGCTATGTTGGCCCTTTCGATCGTCAGATAAGAGCTCGAGTCTATTGCCAGGCGGAACCATCAATTCGTCTAGATTTGTGACAGAGTCCAATTGATCAAGCTTTCTCCGTGCAACACGCCACAAATTCTGGGGGCACGCCTTTCTGGCATTGCGAGAAGCAAGACCATTAAAGATGTCGTCCGTGGCTTTATCTTTAAATGACACAATCATGAAAGCATGGGTATCACGGCATCCATGCTACGTCAAGTATATACGCGAAGTAGATTAGGCTTAACGCCGGCAACCTGGGACCAGCGCAGTGGAGGCAATTTGCGGTAAAGTGAACGAAGTGAACCGCAAATTGGCGGAGCGTAGCTGGTTCCCGCGCTTGCCTTTGTAATGGCATATTGACAACGCGAATCTGGAGAAGCACAATGCAACCAAAACGCAACCATATTGGTGGTATTTATGGCTTCTTTGACTATTAAGAATATACCCGACGATCTTTACGAACACCTGAAACAAGCTGCAAATGCTCATCACCGAAGCATCAATAGCGAATTAATCTATTGTTTAGAAAGAACTTTATTACCTACAAAGCTATCTTCTTCTGACCTTAAAGAAGCGGCTAAACTACTTAGGGGTAGAGTATTGGTTAAACGTATTGATGTAGATGAGATCAATTCAGCAAAGAATGAAGGCCGTGAATGATAGTTGCAGATACCAATACCATTGCATATCTCTACCTTCCTACAGACTTCACGTCAGATGTTGAAGCTTTATTAGAAATAGACTCCAACTGGGTCGCACCGATACTTTGGCGAAGCGAGTTTAGAAACATCCTCGCATTGTACATTCGCAAAAGTATTATCGATCTAGAGACTGCATTGCAAATGCAGTTACAGGCAGAACAGCAATTAGCTGGAAACGAATACACCGTAAATTCAAATTCTGTTTTGTCATTAGCAAAACAGTCAAGTTGCTCTGCCTATGACTGCGAGTTTGTATCTATCGCCAAAACACTCGATACGACATTGATCACCGTAGACAAAAAGCTGATCAAAGCTTTTCCCGATATTGCTATGACGCCGAGAGATTATATGTCTACGCTGCCATAACGCCTCACATAACGGGCGTGGTGTAGCGGAGGAAATTTGCGAATAAAATGCGAAGCATTCGCAAATTTTCGGAGCGAAACCACGTCCCTGCTCATGTGCTGGTTAGCATTGACCACGCTATCGCCCCACCCTCTTTGGGGTGCAAACCAGACCTTTAAAATTTGCCTTGATGCTGATTGCTTCCGATGTTAATGTGTAAAAACAACTATTTTATACACAGAGCAGCACTTATGAGAACTAATATCGTAATTGATGACGAGCTTATGGCCAAGGCATTAAAAGCCAGCGGTCTTAACACAAAAAAAGATGTTGTAGAACAAGGGCTTAGACTAATCATTCAGCGAACTCACCAACAATCTATAAGAGAGCTTCGCGGCAAGCTGAAGTGGGAAGGCGACCTTGACGAGCTTAGAGGTTGCAAATGATTCTAGTCGATACCAGTGTTTGGATCGACTACCTCAACGGTAAAGAATCGCCCCACACAGAACTGTTGGACGCTGCACTCATAGACGGAACTGTAGCCATAGCTGATCTCATATTTTTGGAAATACTCCAAGGCTTTAAGAGTGAGAAGGACTACAAACTCATTAAAAGCAGATTGTCGACACTAGAACAATACTCAATCTTTAATAGTAGTATGGTTGAACCATGCGCAAACAACTACCGATACCTACGGAAAAAGGGAATCACTATCCGAAAGACAAATGATGTAATAATTGCCAGTTATTGCATACAGCATAAAATTCCGTTGCTCTATACCGATCGTGATTTTGATCCGTTCGTAAAATATTTAGATCTGCGCTCTGTTGCTGAATGCTAACGCTCACATCACTGGACCGTGTGGTGGGCTGGTGTTTGTGCGAAAATGAGCGATAGCGAAGGCATAAACGCCGGCCCGCCGCACGGGTCCGGAACGTGTCAACCTGATTTGCACCAGCTCTTTAAAAATTAAATTGCATTTGCCCTCTTTAGCGTAGGGAAATTTACTCCGAATTCGCGTTCTGGTGTACCTTCGCCCTCCGGGGCTGGATTTATCGCTACCACCTTCGGCGGTATCTCAATCACGGGTGATCCATGAGTAAATCGTTCCGGGTTTCTGTTCTTCGCTCCATGCATCGTTTCGGCTCTACGTTTTATCAGTTGCTGATACTCGCCCGCAAAGACCTGATGCGGCGTGAAGCCCGCCAAGCTGCTGTGATGATGCTCGCCGTTATACCAGTGAACATAGTCTTCACACCAGCGCTGGGCATGGTCATAACCATCAAAGCGCCGGGGGTAGTCTGGCTGGTATTTTAATGTTTTGAATTGCGCTTCGCTCATGGCGTTGTCATTACTGACCCGGGGTCGGCTGTGGCTGGCGGTAATCGCCAGTTCGGACAAGAGATCCAGATAACAATGGGCTGTCATGGGTGCACCACGATCCTGATGTAAGGTTAGATTATCTGGCTTAATGCCATACCGCTGCGCCGCTTCCTGCATCAATTGACTCGCGAGTGCACTGTTTTCTTTGCTTGAGAGCATCCAGGCAACGATGTAACGACTGAATAGATCCATGACTACGTACAGTGACAGATATTCTCCACGCCGCCGAGTGGCCAACTTGGCAATATCCCAAGTCCATACTTCGTTGGGCTTTGTAGCTCGCAGGCGCGGGATAGCATGGGATTGCGGCGCGCGTTGCGACCTGCGCTCACCTTGCAGATTATTGGCCCGCAACAGGCGATGCATGGTGCTGACTGAGCACAGATAAATACCTTGCTCCAGCAGACTGTAATAGACTTCTGCAGGAGGCTGATTACAGTAATTATCGCTGGTTAGCACGGTCAGCACACGATCTCGCTCTGCATCGGTCAGCGCTCTCGGTTGAGATGCCTGCTTGCGACAAAGACTTGTTCGGGGCGCAAGTGGTCCACAGAAGTGATGGGCTTGGTCAGCCTTTCTGAACGTATTACGGTTAAGCGCTAACGAATGACACACTGCTCGCTGCGAGAGAACTACTGAATGTGGCAAGTTAGCTATCATTTCGATAACCCGTCCTGCTCGGTCTGCTCGATAAATGCCAAAACTTTTTTTTGAAGATCGATACAGCTGTCCTTTATTCTCAACTGCTCGCGCAACCTAACGTTTTCCTTTTCCAGCTGCTCAATGCGCTTCTGATCCGGCGCCTTATTGGCTTTTGGTCCAGGTTGTGATTTGCTTAATCCATCAAGGCCACGCTCTGAGAACTCCCTTCGCCACTGAGATAGCTGATTTGAATAGAGTTTTTCCCTGCGTAGCAGGTCACCAAGCTCTCCATGCTGACAGGCATCGGCTCGCTTGATGACAGACAGTTTGTACTCCGTACTGAAAACACGGCGTGAACGCTTCTCCAGCTTTGGGTTCGGGATTACTTCCTGCGAATTGGGACTTTCCGGCTTTGGCATAACTGGCTCCTGACTCACCCTGATTTAGATGTTAACTCAAAATCAGCTGGTGCAGGAGCAGGTTGACACACAGGG
>JGI24657J20077_1000281_pt1 | contig 17372 bp, 14 predicted proteins | sample MalvirmetaMSP118_FD_20077 | JGI IMG/M metagenome (IMG submission 20077) | reverse complement strand
GCGGCCAAGGTTAAGGGTCTGACTAAAATCATGTCACCCCCCATTTCCAATCCTGTGGGTCGATCTGTCACTGTCTGAGCCTGGGCGACAATCGGAGCCGCAGCAAATAACGCCACGGACAATGCCACTACGAAGGATCTGAAAGTGCTCTTAAGGCTGCGCATAATAATTCCTCTTTATAATATTCTTTAAGGTAGCCACCCAAGTGCTTTGATTAAGTGTATTCCCTAAATGCAGAACGATCCACTTTTGCGCCCTACTCACCGCCGATTTCGGAACGGATTTTGTACTGGATCGCATTTTTAAACACACTGGCCCACCTATCCGGCATAAGCCACCAGGGTACAACCATTATCCTGACTTCTAAGTTTGGCACAGTTTACAGAAAACGGTAGAGCGCTGCCCCAGGCGGATTTCCTTGAGGGGCGTTTGGCAGTTACGGCATGGCCTGTTGGCACGACCATAAACCCGCAAAGTCTGCTGAAAGTAGCCCGGCTTGCCATCTCCGCCGACAAAGTCGCGCAAGGTGGTGCCACCCATATTGATGGCGTCCGCCAGAACCTGTTTAATGGCCTGAACCAATTTTTCATACCGGGCAGCACTCACCTTCCCCGCCGCCCGCTTGGGGTGAATGCCCGCCATAAACAGCGCTTCATTGGCATAGATATTACCTACGCCCACAACGATATGACTGTCCATAATGAAGGCTTTGATACTGCTTTTGCGGCCTCTGGATTTGCCGTGCAGGTAGGTTGCGTGAAACGCCTCCGTTAAGGGCTCCGGCCCCAAAGACGCGATCAGCGGATGATCAGCGGGCTCCTCCTCTGTCCACAACCAGGCACCAAAACGCCGTGGATCGCAATACCGCAACCGGCGCCCGTCACTGAACACCATATCCACGTGATCATGAAAACCCGGCGGCTCATCCGGCGCCGTAATGCGCATACTACCGGACATCCCCAGGTGAGCGATCACCGTGCCATTGCGAAACCGAAATAGCAGGTACTTGCCACGCCGCTCCACATCCAGCAACTTTTTCCCAGCTACCTGGTGAATACTGTCCGGTACCGGCCAGCGCAATTTGGCTTGGCGGACTTCCAGGGTTTTCACACGCTGCCCTACAATATGCGGCAGGATGCCACGACGGGTGGTTTCGACTTCAGGTAATTCAGGCATAACGGCCCCCGCGCCATTCTAAATCGCGCTAGCATACAGGCAGAGAGGTTCAGCACCAAATCCCCTTGCGTCTGCGTTACACTAGGCGCTTTCCCACTGCGTTGACGACCCTTTACATTACTTTATGATCGATTCTGACCAGCACCCTCAACCCATCCTCCAGGTACTTGGCGTCGATACCGGCGGCACCTTTACCGACTTTGTTTTATTTGACGCGCAGAAGCCGTCAGCGCCGCTACGTATCCATAAAGTACTGTCCACACCGGATGCACCGGAACGCGCCATCCTACTGGGCATTGATGCCCTAGGGTTAACACAGTCAGTCGCTTCAGGGCGGGTTGCCATCATTCACGGCAGCACGGTTGCCACCAACGCGGCGCTGGAAGGCAAAGGGGTTCGAACGGCGTTTATCACCAACACCGGCTTCAAAGACTTAATGACCATCGGCCGCCAGACCCGGCGCGAGCTCTATAATCTGCAACCCGCAGCCGTTATGCCTCCGGTTGCGGCCGAATTGTGTTTTGAAATGCCGGGCAGAGTGGATTCATCGGGGCGGTTGCTGGACCCGTTGGCGGATAAAAAAACCGACGCACAATTAGCACAGCTAAAAGAAAGGCTGCAAGCTGCCAATGTTGAGGCCGTTGCGATTACTCAGCTGTTTTCGTTTTTGAACCCCGAGCCGGAATCCAAAATGAAAGCGGCTCTGCAAGACCGGTGGTTTGTCAGTGCGTCCCACGAGGTATTGCCGGAATCCGGGGAGTACGAGCGCGCGATCGCCACTTGGCTGAATGCCAGTCTGGGCCCCAAAGTTCAGCACTATTTACGGCGTTTACTCAATGGCGTGAGCCCAAGCCCGTTAGCGGTAATGCAATCCACCGGCGGGGTGATGGACGCCGAGTACGCTGGCAACATGCCGGTGAATATGTTGTTGTCCGGGCCTGCTGGCGGCTTGGCGGCCGCCCAGTTCCTGGGCAAACAAACCGGATTCACAAAATTGCTTACCTTTGATATGGGTGGCACCTCGACCGACGTTTCCTTGATTGACGGCAGCATACAACTGACCAATGAGGGCCATATCGGGCCGTGGCCGGTGGCGGTTGCTCAGGTTGATATGCACACCATCGGTGCTGGCGGCGGCTCTTTCGCTTATGCCGATGCCGGGGGCATGCTGCAGGTAGGACCGCAGTCTGCCGGTGCTAATCCGGGACCGGCGTGTTACGGACAGGGCGGCTCGCGCGCCACTGTTACAGATGCGAACGCCGTGCTGGGGCGCTTGCAGGCGAAGTACTTTCTGGGCGGGGACATGGCCCTGGATCTGGTAGCCGCGGAGCACGCCATGGACGCCCTTGCCACCGAACTGAACCTGAGCCGCCAACAAACCGCCGAAGGCATTATTCGGATTGCAAATGAGCATATGGTGCGGGCCTTACGGGTGATCTCCATTGAACGCGGCCACCACCTGGATGAGTTCCGACTGTGCTGTTTCGGCGGAGCCGGCGGCTTGCACGTGTGCGCCCTGGCCGAGGCACTGGAACTCAAGCAGGCAATCGTACCGAATCAGGGCGGGGTGTTATCGGCTCTGGGTATGGTAGTAGCCCCCAAATCCCGCCAACTTTCTCAGGCGTATCGCACCATCGGCACCACCGACACCCTCAGCCCCGGCCACCAAGGCCTATCAGAATCCATCGACCTCGACCAACTGGAGCAGACATTGGCGGCACTGCAACAACGAGGCATTAATCAATTACTGGATGAGGGGATAGAGCAGGATGAAATTCGTTGCGAGTTGAGCCTGGATCTGCGCTATCGAGGGCAGCGCTTTTACCTCAATCTAGGATGGAAAAACGATCTCAAGGCAGTAACCGAGGACTTTCACCGGCAGCATGAAATGCGCTACGGGCACCGACTGGCAATGCCGGTTGAACTGGTGAATGTACGCTGCCAGGTCAGCGCACCTGCTGCAGTGGAGCAACTGCCACCCTGGGCAACGAACCCGAAGGGCTGCGCACCGGCCTCGGCGAAAGAAGAGGTCAGGCTAACCGGCATTGAGAAGCCTGTAGCCATTTATTGGCGACCGGATTTGATTGCCGGACAAACAATTCATGGTCCGGCACTGATAACGGAAACCGTGTCGACAACGCTGGTTGCCACCGGCTGGCGGGCTCAGGTGGACAAATGGGGCAATTTACAACTGAGTCATGGTTAATGGGGGGCGCTCATGCTCTGGCTCACTTTCTCAGCCCACTGCACGGCGTCAAGGTACATCTCCCACATCTGATTCGCCTCCAACCCCATGGGCGACACCTTATCAAAACGACCTTCATCATAGGCAATCACCGCATATAAAATCTGTCCTAGCTCGCCCCCACCCTCCAGCAATGCCTGTTCCAGCTCCGGTGACAGCGGCATCTGCTTCATCAGCAAGTCCAGTGGCTGATCGAGCAGTGCGTCCAGCACCGACAGCAGGCCCGCCGCAAAATAACTGCCGGGATTGGAACGCTTCAGTGATTTAGCAGCGAACTCACACATTTTCGCTCTCTTGATCCCGGTTAGCAGCAACTCGTTGGGCTTATTATCCACTCCGGCTAACGCCAGCATGCCCGCCCAGCGTCGCAATTCATTCGCACCCAGAAACACCACTGTATCTTCGATCGATGTGACCCTACGTGGCAGACCGAAAGCGGCGGAATTGACGACCCTTAACAGTTTGTAGGACAGGCGTGGATCCTGGGCGATGATGGACGATACTTTTTCCACATCATAGTCATCACCCCCTAACTCGCCCAATAGCGAGACCAGGACCTGCTGCGATGCCGGAATGGATTTACCCACCACCAGGTGGGGCTTGCACAAGAAATAGCCTTGAAAATAGTCAAATCCCATCGCTTTATAGATTTCAAACTCTTCGTAGGTTTCAATTTTCTCTGCCACCAGCTTGCCCCTCAGTACACCACTGGCCTTGAGCAACTTTAACTGCGCTTCAACCCCTTCCACCCCCAACGCCATCACATCCAGCTTAATGTAATCCGCATACTGCAACAGGGGCTTCCAGGCTTCAGAATATTCAAAGTCATCCAGCGCGACCTTGTAACCCAGCTCCACCAGGTTCTCCACTTCACTGATGACATCGCCATTAACAACGACGGTTTCCAATACTTCGGGTATCAACAAGGCGTGCAGACCTTTCGGCAGATCCCCTTTTGCCAAAATGTCATGGGTAATATTCACGAGCGCCGGTTTACCGCTGGTGATCGTGTCCAGACCAATCTCGGAGAAAGCATTAGCCAGCACCTTCATAGACGCGGCATTCGGATCATCAATAATTGCGTGAGCGACATTACCACTGCGGAACAGCAGCTCATAGGCAATCGCAACCATGTCGCGATCGAACACCGGCTGCCGCGCCAGATAAATTTCCATATTGGTTTACCATTCTGACCAAGTTCTAAGCACATGGATAAAGTGTGGCAGAAATTTCAGGAAGGTAAACCCGACATTATTCGCAGAACGCAAAAAGCCGGATCAGCTGAAGCTGACCCGGCTTTTTAGGAATACCTTAAAAATCAATTACTTGATTTTAGCTTCCTTGAACATTACGTGCTTGCGAACAACGGGATCGAATTTTTTGATCTCCATTTTCTCAGGCATGGTGCGCTTGTTTTTGGTGGTTGTGTAGAAGTAACCTGTACCCGCGCTGGAAACCAATCGAATTTTGTCACGCATGATTCTTACTCCTTATACTTTCTCACCGCGGGTTCGCATTTCTGTTAAAACAGAATCGATGCCCTTTTTATCAATAATACGCATACCTTTAGCCGATACACGTAGCCTTACGAAGCGTTTTTCGCTCTCAACCCAAAAGCGATGGTGGTGCAGGTTGGGTTCAAAACGGCGCTTGGTTTTATTGTTCGCATGTGAAACATTATTTCCAGTGATCGGACGCTTACCGGTCACCTGACAAACCTTAGCCATTACTCGTCTCCAAATCGGCTATATCGCTGTCCGACACAACCTAGAAATTACTATAAAACTGTTTAACTGGTTCAATCGCCTCTGCCATGGTCTGCACACAGAAGCTGAGAGGGGCTGCTTTATACCAAACCGACAGAGTAAAATCAACCACACTCTGAAAACCTTAACCATTTTGCCTGCCTTCAAATCACTCAAATTGGTTCCGGGAACCGCTGATCCCTGTACACTGGGGGAAAATAATAAGGAGTAACGGGTATGAGTGAATGGTTTGATTATGTAGTGGTCGGCGGCGGCTCTGGCGGCTGTGTGATGGCCGGACGCTTAACCGAAGACCCTTTGTCAGCCTATGCCTATTGGAGGCCGGCGCTGGCGGTAGTAGCCCGCTCACCAATATCCCGGCGGGTGCCGTGGCCATATTGGCCAACAAAAGGCTCAACAATTGGGCTCTGGAAACAGTCCCACAGCCCGGCCTTGGCGGCCGCCAAGGTTTTCAGCCCCGCGGCAAGTGCCTGGGCGGCTCCTCAGCCATAAACGCGATGGTCTATATCCGCGGCCACCCCTCTGATTACGACGACTGGGCCGCCCTGGGAAACGAGGGCTGGGCTTATCAGGATGTGCTGCCCTATTTCCGCCTCAGCGAGCATAACGAACGCTTCAACGACGAATACCATGGACAAAATGGCCCGCTCTGGGTGAGCGATCTGCGGACCGACAGTCCTTTCCATCATTATATTGCCGACGCTGCCCGCGAAGCCGGATTACCCGTCACCGCCGACTTTAATGGCGCAGAACAAGAAGGGGTCGGCGTGTTCCAGGTTACCCAGAAAGACGGCGAACGCTGGAGCGCGGCTCGTGCCTACCTGCTACCCCACTTGCAGCGGCCCAATCTGAAAGCAGCAACCCTGGCGCTGGCACAGCGCATCCTGTTTGAAGATGGCCGCGCCGTCGGCGTGGAATACCGCCAGGGTGAGCGGCAACGAATTGTACGCGCCCGCAAAGAAGTCATTCTGGCCTCCGGCGCTTTTAAAACGCCGCAATTATTAATGCTATCGGGTGTCGGCGAGCGAGAAGAATTGGTCCAACACGGCATTCCCCTGGTGCACCATCTGCCCAAATTAGGCAAAAACCTGCGCGACCACCCGGACTTTGTTTTCGGCATGACAACCCAGAATCCCGACACCTTTTCATTCACCGCCTCCGGATTCAACCGTCTCGGCCGGGAAAGTTGGCGCTACTACCGCCAACGTCGTGGCGCATTAACCTCTAATTTTGCGGAAGCCGGTGCCTTTCTGAAATCCCGGCCGCAACTGGACAGGCCGGACCTGCAACTGCATCTGGTCACCGGCCTGGTGGACGACCACGGTCGCAACCTCCATTTTAAAAAGGGCTTTTCCTGCCACGTTTGCCTGTTGCGGCCGCGTAGCCACGGCAGCGTGCGCCTGCAAAGTGCAGACCCGCAAGAGCCACCGTTGATTGACCCGGCTTTTTTGCACGATCCTCAGGATGTGGAAGATCTGGTGGCAGGGTATAAACTGACACAACGACTGCTTGATGCACCTTCACTAAAACAACAGATTTTGAAGTACGTGTTCCCGCTCAACATTAACAATGATAACGATATACGCAGAATTCTGCGGCAAAGAGTGGATACGGTTTATCACCCGGTGGGCACTTGCCGGATGGGTATAGACGACCAAGCCGTAGTCGACCTTGTTCGCGGCCAAAGCCGGATACCCTCTCAACTCACCGATGTCGAGGCCAACCAAACACAGCATTATGGTACAAACTGAAAATATTTACCGGGTCATTATCATCGGCTGTGGTTTTGGCGGAATTGGCATGGCTGTTTCGCTTCGCAGACAAGGCATTTCTAATTTCATTCTGCTGGAGAAAGAGCAAAGCATCGGCGGCGTATGGCGCGACAACACGTATCCTGGCGCTGCCTGCGATGTTCCGTCCCACCTGTATTCATTTTCCTTTGCCCCGAACCCGCGGTGGAGCTCCGTCTTCTCCCCACAGGCCGAAATTCTGGATTACCTGCAAGGCTGTGTGGATCGCCTGGATCTGCAACGCCATATCCGTTACGGCACTGAAGTCCATCAAGCTGAATTCGATGAACTGCGGGGCCTATGGAAAGTGCACACACGAGACGGTAACACCCTCCTAAGCAAAGTGTTGATTACCGCCACCGGGCAGCTCAACCGGCCATCTATCCCGCCACTGAGCGGGCTGGAAAAATTCAGAGGAACCTGGTTTCACTCCGCTCGCTGGAATCACCGGGCGGTACTGAAAAATAAACGGGTCGCTGTGATTGGCACTGGCGCCTCGGCTGTCCAGTTTGTACCGGAGGTTGCGAAACAGGTGACACAGCTCGATTTATTTCAACGATCGCCGCCCTATTTGATTCCACGACCTGAGCGACGTTATACCCGTTTTGAACAGCTCCTGTTTGAAAATATTCCGTGGCTAATGAAGCTGTATCGGGCCAGCGTTTATTTCAAACTGGAGTCCCGCGCGTTGGCCTTTTCACGGCTGTCTGCTCTGATGCAGCCGCTGGTAAATGCGCCCTTCCGGCGCATGCTGAAACAACAGATAACGGACACCGATCTGCAGGCCCGATTAACGCCGGAATACCCGGTTGGCTGCAAACGGATCCTGATGTCAAATGAATATCTGGCCACCATCGCACGACCCAATCTGAATTTGATTACCGACGATATAGAGTGTATTGACGAAACCGGCATTCTGAGCTCGGACGGCAAACACCACCCGGTGGATATTATTATTTTCGGAACCGGGTTTGCCGCAACGGAATTTCTTGCACCGATGAACATCGTAGGGCGTCGCGGCCGCGACCTCAACCAGGCGTGGAAGAACGGGGCACAGGCCTATCTGGGTATAACCGTACCCGGGTTCCCCAACTTTTTTATGGTCTATGGACCCAACACCAACCTGGGGCATAACTCCATTATCTATATGCTGGAAAGTCAGATAGCCCACATCATGCGTTGTCTGCGGCGCATGCAGAAGGAAAAAGCAAATACCATTGAAATCAACGAAACCGTGTTCGGGGAGTTTAACCGGCGTATTCAACAGCAACTCCAACTCCATGTCTGGCACCAATGCAACAGTTGGTACATCGACGCAGCGGGTCACAACAGCACGAACTGGCCTGGCTTTTCACTAACATACCGTTGGTTGACTCAACTCAAGAAGCTTCAGGTTTATCAGTGCAAGTAGATAGACGACCACACTAAGGCTATTCCGCCAAAGCCAACAAGATAGTCGCAGTAAACGAGCCGCCACCGGTGACAAATTTACCGCCACCTTCCTGCGCCAATCGTTTTAAATAACTTTGCCCACCTGCCCGTGAATCGGTGTAAACAAAAACCGTTGAAACCTGGCTCTTTTCCCCACCGCGATGAAAACTCTGAGCAGTTGAAAGGGTGGAGTTAACTTTTTCCGGATAGGCCGCGTTATCGGTAATTATGATAATAGTTTTTGCTTTAGATATCGGGCGCCACTGCATAGAGAGGGAAACCTGAAGCGCTTGGTCCACAGCTTCCTCGACATCCAAGTTACAAGGATTCGATCTAGGAGTCATTGTATTTGTAAAACTCTGCAGTGACGAAAGTGAAGACGCCGTCAACTTCGTAATCTGGAGGCTTCGAACTGCCCCCCGAGGCTCACATCGATCTTTGAAATCTATAATTCCCATAGCAGCATCAGGTGAAAGCTTCATAATCAAATCGGCAAGCTGAACAATCTCACTACGAATACCCGCCACCTGCTTATCCATGCTGGCAGTGGTATCCAGAGCAATCACAATATCCATCGCCGGGAAGGAAATTTTAGATGTGCTTTTTTCCTCTTGCAGCGCCTTCTCAATCGCCTTCTTTTGCTCTTTTTCTTCTTCCAGTTCTTTCTCCTTCGCCTCAAGATCCTTTTTAACATCCGCTATCCGCTCTGCCGAATCACCCGTATTAGGAAAATAAGGCAATGCTATGATAGCTAAAAACATAAAGGCCCCCAGAGCAGACGCGAACAAATCAAGCGCGGACATGCTGAAAATGTTAATTTCCCGACTACGTATTTTCATGCGTGAACTCTCTCAAAATAAAAGGAACGTGAGCCTTAAATGTTATGTTTTACACGAAACGGCTATCTTTATTCTTTAAAGACAAATATATTCCAACAAATGAAATAACGCCTAACAACATTATTGCCGCATAGACAGTATAAATATTGGTGGGCATAGCGTCCCACAGGTGTTTTCCATCAATATAGAAATTCAATTGGTCCACGGCAGACTGCGGCTGCAAGGTTACTTCAATCTCGGGTGTAGGCAGTGGATCTCCATGACCATCGATCGCGAGTAAGCGAGGAGAAAACTCCATCACTCCGGCGGGTATGGTATTCTCTTCGTCCACCCAATGCCCAGTGGATTTAGCGCCACTATCCTGTAAAAAAGCAAAACCTTCGGTGCCCCAGCGGCCCAAGGTAAGATAACTTAAAAAAACTTTTAGCTCTGTATCCATCTTAGCAATTATCCCGGCGAGCATAATCTGGGGTATTAAAGCAATGGGTACAACCGTCATAACTTTTTCGGAGCTCCTGAAAATGGCTGACAACAATAATCCCAACAGAGTAGCGGAAATAGAAAGGCACAACATAAACCCCACATGACTCCAAAACCGCCACAACCCAACATCAGCACCACTCAAAGAAAAGTTGAAATGAATAATCGACACAAATATAAGAACCTGTATAAAAGCAATCAGACTAAGAATGACAACTTTGGAAAATATATAGTTGGTAATGCTTAAATTAAACATTCGTTCCCGTTCATAAATTGGCAATTCAGAAACAATTTCCTTTGATGCATTGCTCACACCAAACCAGACCGAGGAAATAGACATCATAAATAAAACGCTGAATTGCAAATGCTTAAAAATAAATATTAAAAGAAGCGCAATAATAAAAGGCTGAGCAATCAATAGAATCAGATTCCACAAATCATTCCATTTAATATGCAAATATCGCATAGAGAGCCAATAAAATTGGCTAAATCGAGAACTGTTTTTCTGTGAATTCAGTGGCACCGACGTCTGCGTATCAGTGACAGCTTGTCGACCCTCGTTCAAACGCGCACTCCACTCTTTACCCACTGCATCATCTTTCATCAATGAATAGATTTTGATGATATCCGATCTCTCGAAATAGGTAAGCACACCGTCTTTATTACCGAAATAGGTATGATATCCACCTTTAGATAAAAAAATGACTTTATCAACATAATCTAGATCGGAGGGTTTATGGGTCACCATGATGACCGTCTGGCCTTGCCGAACCAAACCTCTTATACAATGCAAAAAATCTTCGATGGTTTCGGGATCCAAAGGTGATGTAGGCTCATCCAAAAACAAAATGGCAGGATCATTAAGCAATTCGACGGCGATTGATATCCGTTTTCGTTGTCCGCCGGATAAGTCTGCTACTTTAGTGCCCCTAATGGTTGCCGGATCCAAATTAAGGCTTTTAAGTACACTTGTAATTTTCTCGTCTATTTCAGCATCAGTAACATCGCCGGAGATTCGCAACTTAGCAGCGAAATACAAAGTCTTTTCAACCGATAGCTCCCTGTGCACTATGTCATCCTGGGGTACATAGCCTATATTTCGTTTAAGCTTTTGAAAATTCTCGTTATTGAGCTGCAGTCCAAGTATGTAAATCTCACCTGCAGTAGCAGGATTTGCGCCATTAAGGCATTTAAGCAAGGTGGACTTTCCACACCCCGACGGCCCCATCAGAGCGACAAACTCGTTTTTCGGGACCTTGATCGTCATTTTTTGCAGGCCTACAAATCCCTTCGGGTATACTTTTTCAATATTCTTGGCAACAATGGCATATTGCTGATTCACAATGCCCGCTTCCAACACGAAGGAAACCGCTCCGATGGTAATCTGGTCCGAGGGTTTTATTGACACCTTACCGGAAATAAGCTGACCGTTTACGAAAGTCCCATTTGTAGTGTCTAAATCCTCTATGGAAATGGATTCGCCTTCCAATCTGAGCATGGCATGGCGCCGGGATACCTGTAAGGAGGACAAGACGATGTCAGCATCCGACAATCTCCCTATGAGTAACTCTCTTTTGGAACGGAGCTCGGCAATCACATCGTTAACTTCAGTGATTGCCTGCTCAACACCGGAGCTGTAGTTGGATGTGCGATTATCTGATTGTGTACCATGAACGTATTTTTCAACATCCAAAAAGAGCGTAATCGCGCCTTCTGAAAGATCAATATACGTGTTTTTTTCGATCTTGTATTGCAGACCAGAGGTTAAAGATTTCCCCCCGATTTCAGATCCGTAGGTACTGCTATCGCGAACAGAAATCTGCCCTGAACTGAAATTCAGAGCAATATGACTGCGTGAAAGACTTGGATTATTAATTCTGAATGTACATGTTTCACTACGGCCGAGAGTATATTCTCCTTCTTTAACAATCGAATAGACCTGAAGCAACCTTCCTTCATTCATTATATGCAGATCCAGCCCATCAAAAGATTTGCTTTCAGTCACCGTTAACTCCTTCCTGGGTAAACTTTCAGTTTCGATGTCGACATGGTTTTATAACGCCCGGCGGTCTTTCAATACATAGCTGTAACCGGCAATGCTGATGATCTGCCCAAGGGAAAATTGTTTCGCTTCGAAAGGTTTCAGTGCAACGCTTTCGAGGCTGGTACCGTGGCTACTATTCAGGTCTTCCACGAACAACATACTCTCTCTTAACTTCAGACGACAATGGCGCCTTGAGACCATTTCACTGTTCATTTCAACATGCACTAGATCCAGCGCCCGGCCTATCACCAAGCCCTCTTTACACTTAAGAAACCGGGTCGTTAACGGTATAGGTTCACTGCCGTCCAATGGGACCAGAACTGCAAACGAATCATTCCGCGATTTCGGTTTCGCGTCGATGACAATAGGGGCATTCGTTTCCTTAATTCTGGGTAGATCGACAGCGGCCTGTGCTGACGATCGATTATCGATCGTACTTTTGGAATGGCCATCTGCCCGGTACGACGGATCTATCGAGTCTGCTTCCCTACGTGTTGATGCCCGTAGCAAGGCAAACCCAGCTAACGCTAATCCCACTAGCAAGGCAATTGCAACCGCCTTACTGTTTCCGCTGGCATCATCACCTGGCATTTTATTCTGCGATTTCCTTTCTTGTTCCTGTGGTGCAGGAACAGAGGTACCATCAGGCTCAGGAAGTGGTGGTGCAGGGGCCGGAACTGGCGCTTGCGGAGCGGGAGATGCAGCACATAAATTGGGAATCCCAATCGCATCCATAGCATGATGTACCGCTTTCCATTCTGCAGAATTTTTCCCGTGCTGCAACTCAGCTATATGAGCGAAACCGCAACGGGCATCAGCAAAATTTGAGTGAGAAGTAAGGACACTAGCGCCGGCTAGAGCGTAAATTCGGGTGGCATTTATCAATCCTATCCCTGCAACAGATTGTCCAGACTTCAGCCTGGGGTGCTGGCCCCCTTGAGATAAAAGATAAAAGCCAACATTCATGATGGAAGAATTGACATGCACCCCGCCGTAATCTGCCTGCATCCGAGCATACTGTTCATAATGATCCGGATAATTTTGACCCGCCAACTTCGGCAGCATCATATTTCTAAGATCGCCATCCGGACCTCTAATTCGCCATAAATCATTCGCAATCTGAGGTAAATTGGGACTCTTATTGCCAAATTCATACCAACCACGAAATCCGACACCTATAGAATCCGCAATAGACTCATTCAGCGCACCCGATTCATTTTCATAGACCAGGCCACTGCCATGACCAATAATCCCATGCCCCAGCTCATGGGCAACTACTTCTACATAGCGATAAGCGTCTGCGGTGAGTGATAAGGAGCTGGTTGGTTGCACCCAAGCAGCATTAAATACGTCACCTACACACTGAATACTACCGGGCACTAATTGATGGTAGTGAACATTAGCAAACACCTTTAGCGCTATCCCCGCATTGTCCAGACTATCCAAGCCATAAACCGCGTTTATAAATTGATAGGTGTATTCCAATAGGTCATAGATTGAATCAACACTGTCGTTTCCAGAACGCGACTGACCTTCTAATCGGGCATAATTAGTCACAGCCACATTAAGCAAATAATTCGAGACCAGGGGTGGTACGGGCGTGGATATACGGCTTTTTTCGCAAGCGGCTTTAAAATTATAAACTTTTCGGTTCATCGCCGAATGCAGTAGGGGCACTCTCCTGATTATGTCCCCACTTTCCGTATCCACATAGACTCGCTGATAGCCGGGCGCATCCTTAGCATCAAATTGACCTTCAATTTTATATACCAGTATTAATTTTTCACCGCCCCCCCGCCAATAGACCAGTTCATGCTGGTATTTCGTTTCTTCCACGTGACCAGCATTTTCCAGGGCTTTGCTTATCGGGATCAAAGGCTCAGAATTCGCTGCGGCGCCATAGCCGTTGTGCCGCCCCATCAGGAACAGGGGAACACCGTCCTTGTCTGTTACCAGGCGTGACTCATGGCCGTCAACCGGCTTCCCTTGGAAAGATTGAACCACAGGGTAAATGGTATAACCGTTCAACTGCTGACTTCTGCCAGCAATCGCAATCCGATCAGACGCCATTAAGCCCAAGCGCGTCGCTACTTCATCTTGTAACCATTGGTTGACTCCCTCTACCGAATGCAAAGAACGAGCGGAAGCGGGAAAATCCAGGTCAATACCCGGTATTCCATCAGCTCCCACCCGGTCATTCCTCTGCTCTCCTTCTGCCTTTACAAAAAACGCGCACACAGTCAAATAAAGACAAGCCAGCCAGAATATTGTCTTGACTCTTTTCAAAACAAATCAATCCCGATTGGATCCTGTGACAGGATCTGGTTAATTGAACTATTTTTCCTTAAATTCCGTGCCAACGGCCTCGTTTCCGCGAGAAATCAATTCTTCGCGAACTAGCAGAGAAGCATCATCTGCGCTAAATATATTTTTTCCATCAACACCATCGGTTGTTACAATACCACTCCACGCCAACCGATAATTTTTCTGCTCCTTGAAGATCAATAACTGGCCTGTTTTTTCAGCCTTGATATTCTGCGTTATCGAAGATTTATAGCGTTCTATTACCTCTGAGTAAGTCAATACAGGTTTAATATCAATCTCAATGTCAGAGACGGGTTTACCCGATATATGAATTATCTTTCCGCCTTTAACGGTAGCACGCAGTTCAGCAGAATAAACTGGCACCCCTTTATACTCTTGTTGCATCCTGATAATCTGCGCTTCACCTACAGCAGTACCTGCGCCCGAGTCGCTAAGGAGGCTGTCATTTGTACCTATCAGACCGTCTCTTCGCAGCACGTCACCCGTTTTTTCAGCGACCTGGTCCATATTATCCACCGGCTCGCTCACTTCTTTGTTGACAGTATCAATGGGCGCCGGGCCCGGATTCCGATTGTTTTCTGTCTCTCTGAAGCCGCCCTCTTTCCTTGATTCAAAAATCTGATCAATCTCGCCAGGCATGGGCGCTAGCGCCTCATCTTCTGCGGGCGGGCCTGAGGACTCCGTTAAAGCACCAACCGGCACAGCAGCGTCCTGGTTTGAGGTGCGATTGTGCTTTTGCAATAGCAGCCAAACACCAACAAGAAGCAGACCGATTAATAGAAGCGACAACCATTTGGTTCGAACTCCACGTCGCTTTTTTTCAGGTTTTTTCCGTGGTTGCAACACCGGCAACGACCGCAACCGCAGCAACACCGCTGTTGTATTGTCGTGTTGAGTTCGGGCGTCAATCCGCTCTTGAACAAGATTTTCCAGATTAGCCTGAGTAAGAGCAAGCTTGTCAAACTCAATCATCTCCTCCTGGGTAAATAGCTCCCAAAACCCATCGGAACATACGATAAAAGTGCAATGCTCACTCATATCCCAACGCTCTAATTCAGGGTCGGGCCCCTCATCTCCACCTATGCAGGAGGTCAGCCTGTTCTGGTCTCTGTGATCTCCCATTTCATCATCATTAATTCTGCCCTGTAGTACATGAATCTGTGCGACAGAATGGTCCAGCGTTCGCTTGATAAACTTTTCGTCCTGGATTTGGATAACCCGACAATCGCCTACGTGTACTGAGATAGCCTGATCATTACGGATCATCAGAGCCGCAATAGCACTACGGGGCTCAAGCCCTGATACCATTGCAGCCTGCTGAACTGCTTGTTGACTCGCTTGTACCAGATCCAGAAGGAACGCTTGGTTGTCGGGCTTTCGTGCCCGATCTTGCCAGCACCGAGATGCCGCATCAATTATTGCTTCTGCGGCAATAGCCCCTCCTTTATGACCTCCTAAACCGTCAGCCACTACAATCAGCCATTCATCGCCCAGACCCAAACCTAGGATTTTATATCGATCCTGGTTTTCCTCACGCTGACCGATATTACTGATGCCGATTGAAGAGTAAGATTTAGCCATCACGAACAATTTCCCAATGCGTGCTTAAAAGCTCACAGAGCACAGTCTGGTTAAAAACATACATCAGTATATTAAATCGGTATACCACTAATTTAATCCTACCATCTTGTTACCGCTTGGTGCGCCCAACCGAACTCGACCGGCACCAAGAATGCTGAGTTACGTAATTAGAGCTTCACAATTGAGCAATCGGTTGGCAGAATGTGGCGTGGAACAGATAATTGAATTGTTGATAAGTTCTATATTTAGATCCGGCGCACCCTTTTATTAAATTGATCAGCTAAGCTGGCCGCGGCAGTGGAATGCGCGATCAACAGGGCATTTGGGGTATGAGGGAGATAATTCATGTTTACCACCTATACTATCGGGCGATCGGCCACTATGGATTATGTGATTGATCATGAATCTGTGTCCCGCTTGCACGCCGAAGCTACTCGGAGTAGCCAGAACCGCCTCTTTATCATCGACTGCGGCTCTTCCTGGGGGACTTTTGTCTGGCGTAATGAACAATGGCAACCACTACAACAAGGCTATGTGACGCAGGATGATCTCGTCGCATTCGGCAAACAAAAAATACCGGTTGCAACGCTATTGTCGTTTATTGACCGAAATAAAGCCAAGCCTGAATACCCACCGGAAAACGACGCGTATGAGCCTCTTTCGGTTAAACCCCGGCGCAATGCTACAACCGGCGAGATTAAAAAATCCTGAAGTTCAATTGGGATAGAGCGGCAACAACGTACGAGGAACCAGAATGAACCCTCTTGAATTGGAAGAACAAAAAGCAAGAGTGATCCGAGCATTAATGGCGCTGCTCATCTCCATTGTGTTTATTGCTATTTGCTCGTTACTAGCGCCGCCTGCTGAGGAAGTTACCGGGGAAATGAGAATCCCGGACGTCTTGTTCGACCGCAGCAACCCTATCTACCCGTTCACCATACAGAACATCATGTGGGTCATGTTTTTCATCGGCTTAGGCGAATTGCTTATACGCCTAAGCCGGGCAAACCAAGAAGCATCGCAACTGCACCTGAACATTTTACCCGAAGAAGATGACACTATGCTGCGCTCAAAAGATCTTGTACCTATCTACAAGACAATTTACGAACGCAAACAGTCCCGATTTTATTTTTTACAACGCTTATCGAAGCGCGTTATTCTGCAGTTCCAAAGCAGCCAGTCTATTGATCAGGCAAACAGTTTACTCAACTCAAGCATGGAGCTAATGCAACATGAAATTGATCTGAAATACAATATGTTAAGGTATGTGGTCTGGTTAATACCCACACTGGGATTTATCGGAACCGTAATCGGAATAGCACTAGCCCTATCCGACGCCAGCCATATGCCGGACATCAGCTCAGGTGGAAGTGAAATAAAGGAATGGATGGGTGGTTTGACCACCAAACTCGGCATCGCCTTTAATACCACTTTGGTCGCACTGCTTATGTCGGCAATTCTGGTTTTTTTCCTGCATCTTACCCAAGGCAGAGAAGAAATGGCCCTTAATGCTGCAGGACAATACTGCATCGATAATTTAATCAACCGACTGTTTGAAGAAAAATAAGCCCGGAGGACAATATGGCAATCAAACGAGGGCCGGATGGTGTACCCATCGATATACCATCTACGGTGAAAAGAGACCGACAACCCAAGGGCGGTACCAGCACAGGTGGCGAAGACCCGACGCTACCT
>JGI24657J20077_1000280_pt1 | contig 17416 bp, 17 predicted proteins | sample MalvirmetaMSP118_FD_20077 | JGI IMG/M metagenome (IMG submission 20077) | reverse complement strand
GATGAAACCGACCCTGCCTGATATCTCGCGCCCGAAACGTGTATCCGCCCCTTAGACAGTCGCGCGTATAGCCCTGTTTCGGGGCAAAGGCAAGGGCTGGCACGGGTGATCCCCTGTTCACACAGGTTCATACCGGGCGATGTCAGAAAAAGGGCAGACCGTAGCCTGCCCTTATCCATTCGGTCATCCTAGGGGTCGGGTATCAGCTTTCAGTCGGGCCGCCCGCGTCTTTCCAGCCGGGGAAACCGCCGATGTTGGTGACATTGGTGTAGCCCATGTCGTGCAGTGTCTTACCCGACAGCGCGGCCTGACCGCCCGCGCCGCAGACCAGGTAAATCTCCGCGTCTTTTTCGAAGATCGGGTTATACATCTCTTCCTTGTTGGGGTCGGCGCGGAATTCGATCATGCCGCGCGGCACACGATGCGCGCCCTTGATGGTCCCGCTTTTGGCGATGTCGCCGGAATCGCGCACGTCGATAAAGACACCCTTGCCTTCGGCATGTTTCGCAATCGCGTCCTTGGCGTCCATCTTGGGGACAACGGCATTCGCATCGTCGAGATAGTCTTGAGCGGTCTTCATAGTCAGCACCTCTTGTTTATTCCTATCGTGCCCAGCCTACCGCCAGGCACGTCCTAGTCCAACGTCAGGCAGCGACATTCGTTCCGCCGCGTTTAGTCACCTCTACGTGCGGCCACCAGTTCGATGGCGCGGGCCACGGCTGTCTCGATATCCATGGTCGAGGTATCCATCAGCTCTGCATCCTCGGCGGGCTTCAGCGGTGCCTCGGCGCGGGTGCTGTCGCGGGCATCGCGGGCCTGAACATCGGCCAGCACCCCTTCGAGGGTGACCTCGGCCCCCTTGGCGCTAAGCTCGGCAAAGCGGCGCTGTGCGCGGACCTCGGGCGTGGCGGTGATGAACAACTTGACCGGCGCATCGGGGCAGATCACCGTGCCGATGTCGCGCCCGTCCAGCACCGCGCCCCCTGCCCGCATGGCAAAGCTGCGCTGGAAATCGACCAAGGCGGCCCGCACAGCGGGGATCGCAGCGGCGCGGCTCGCGGCCTCTGCCACGGCGTTGGTGCGCAGCTGGTCATTCTCAAGATCATCGGCTTGCAGGGTCAAGGCGGCCTCTTCGGCGGTCATGCCCTCCAGCACTTTCGCCCCTACGGCGCGATAGAGCAGGCCGGTGTCCAGATGCGCAAAACCGAAATGCGCCGCAACAGCGCGCCCGACGGTGCCCTTGCCCGCCGCAGCCGGCCCGTCAATCGCAACGGTAAAGCCCAGCATCACGCATCCCCCCGCGTCACATCCGCGCCAAGGCGTTTCATCAGCGGCTCGAAGATCGGGAAGGACGTGGTGATCGGCGACCCGTCGTCCACACTGACAGGCGAGGTTGCGGCCATGCCGAGGATCATAAAGGACATCGCGATGCGGTGGTCCAGCTGGCTGGCGCAGGTCGCCCCGCCCGGCACGTTCCCATGCCCCCGTCCGGTGACCGCCCACCAATCGGGGCCCTCGTCCACTTCGATCCCATTGGCGCGCAGCCCCTTGGCCATCGCGTCGATCCGATCGCTTTCCTTGACCCGCAGCTCTTTCACGCCGCGCATCATCGTCTGGCCCTGCGCAAAGGCGGCCACGACAGAGAGCACCGGATATTCGTCGATCATCGACGCCGCACGCGCTGGCGGCACCTCGATCCCTTTGAGGTCGGGCGAGAACTTGGCGCGCAGGTCGGCGACAGGCTCGCCGCCCTCGGTCCGCTCATTCTCATAGGTCAGATTGGCCCCCATCTCGCGCAGTGTGGTGAACAGCCCTGCCCGTGTCGGATTCAGCCCGATCCCCGGCACCAGCACGTCGGAGCCCGGCACGATCAGGGCAGCACAGACCGGAAACGCAGCCGAGGACGGATCGCGCGGCACATCAACATGCTGGGCCTGTAGCTCCGGCTGGCCGGTCAGAGTGATCACACGGCCCTCATCCGTGTCTTCCACCGAGATCTCGGCACCGAAGCCCGCCAACATCCGCTCCGTATGGTCGCGCGTGGCCTCGGCCTCGATCACGACGGTCTTGCCGGGGGCGTTCAGCCCTGCCAGCAACACGGCGGATTTCACCTGTGCGGACGGCACGGGCACGGTGTAGCGCACGGGCACAGGGTCAGCCGCCCCCACGATGGTCATGGGCAGGCGTCCGCCCTTGCGCCCGACAGATTGCGTGCCGAACAAGGCCAGCGGATCGGTGACCCGCGCCATGGGGCGGCCGTTCAGGCTGGCGTCGCCGGTGAATGTCGCGGTGATGGGGGAGGTCGCCATTGACCCCATGATCAAGCGCACCCCCGTGCCCGAGTTTCCGCAGTCGATCACCCCGTCCGGTTCTGCGAAACCGCCCACGCCCACACCGCGCACAGACCAGTTGCCGCCGCCCATATTGGTGACTTCCGCGCCAAAGGCCTGCATCGCCTTGGCCGTGTCCAGCACGTCGTCGCCTTCAAGCAATCCGCTGATGGTGGTTTCGCCAATGCACATCGCGCCCAAAATCAAGGACCGGTGCGAGATCGACTTGTCCCCCGGCACCTCGGCCACGCCGGACAGCGGGCCGCATGCGGTAGAGGTCATCGGGACGGGCGTGGCGTGGCTGGACATGGATAACCCTCAAAAAAACTTCCTGAAAGCCCGTCTTAAACCAGCGATCCCGCCCCGTCCATTGCCAGCGTTCTTGGCCCGCGCCCGCCCGCTCAGGTCTTGCGGAAAGTCAGGTAGTGCGGCACGCGCCCCTCGCGCAGGGCTTTTTGTTCGTAGCGGGTGGAAATCCAGTCGCCCCACGGCTCTTTCCAGTCGCCGGGGCGTTCCGCCAGCCATTCGAACCCGTGGCGCGGCACCTGCTCAAGCGTCTGGCGCACATAGTCTTCGATGTCCGTGGCAACGCGAAAGATCGCGCCGGGCTTGAGCACCTTTGCCAGCGGTTCAAGATGTTCCGGCGTCACAAAGCGACGACGGTGGTGGCGCGTTTTCGGCCACGGATCGGGGTACAGCAGGAAAGCGCGGTCAATCGACGCCTCTGGCAGCACGTCAAAGATATCGCGTGCATCGCCGGGGTGGATCGCCACGTTATCGACACCCGCGCGGCGGATCTTGCCCAACAGCATCGCGACCCCGTTGATGTAGGGTTCGCAGCCGATGATGCCTACGTCAGGGTTTTGCGCTGCCTGATGCACCATATGTTCGCCGCCGCCAAAACCGACCTCCAGCCAGACGGGTTTGCCGCCAAACAGCGTCGGCAGGTCCAGCGGTGTACGGTCGGGGTTCGCATCCCAATCGACAGGACCGGGCGACAGCGCCTCTAGATCCTCTTCGATATAGCCTTTCTGGCTTTGCTTAAGCGATTTGCCTTTAAGGCGACCGTAGAAATTGCGGCGGGGGCGTTCAGGATGTGTCATGGCGCTGGCTTTAGCCTGCGCGGGGGACGGGCGCAACATTTCGCGTAATCCTGCGCCGCAAAAGCCCACGCGCCCCCTGCGCAACGGCGGTGCCGCCCCTGTGAAGCGCAGCAAACCCGGAACGATCACAGGGACTTTACGTTGAGCCACAGGGTTCTACCTGACCAAGAACCGATAATAATGCAGCGGAGGACGTGCGAATGCGGGAACTGGCAAGCCGACTAGGACTACGAACGGACCCTACGATATTCTTTGTTTCCGCCCTGTGTACCGCCCTATTTGTACTGGCTCTTGTCCTTGCCCCTGAACCGATCGGGGATGCTTTCGCCGCAGGCCGCGCCTGGATCGTATCGCATCTGGGCTGGTTCTTTATTCTTGGCGTCAACGTCTGGCTGGGCTTTCTGATCTGGGCCGCGATGAGCCGTCACGGCCATATCCGCCTTGGCCCGCGCGACAGCCGTCCCGAGTATACAAACCTGTCGTGGTTCACCATGCTTTTCGCGGGCGGCATCGGCACCGTGCTGATGTTCTGGGGCGTGGCCGAACCGATCAGCCATTTTTCGGACCCGCCCCTGCCCGGCGTTGAACCTTTCACGGAACAGGCCGCACAAGACGCCATCTCTATCGCCACATACCACCTTGCGCTGCACACCTGGACGATCTTCGCGCTGCCCGGTCTGGCCTTTGCCTATTTCATCAACCGCTATGATCTGCCCGTGCGGGTCAGTTCGGTCTTTTACCCGCTGTTGAAAGAGCGCATCCACGGCCCTTGGGGCAAGGCGATCGACATTGCGTCGATCCTCGGCACGCTGTTCGGCGTCGCGGTCTCGCTTGGGCTGGGGTCATCGCAGATCGCAGCGGGTCTGTCGGCGCTGTTTGGGTGGAACGACGGCGTGCCGCTGCAGGTCGGCATACTGACCGCGCTGACCGCCGTTGCCGTGGTGTCTATCGTGGCGGGGCTGGATAAGGGGGTAAAGCTGCTGTCCAACCTCAATATCGGCATGGCCGTGGCGTTGATGGTCTTTGTGCTGGTGACCGGTTCGACCCTGTTCCTGCTGCGCGGCATGGTCGAGACCTTTGGCCTGTACCTAAGCAACCTGCCACGGCTCGCCTTCTGGAATGATATGCTTGCCGATACCAACCCCTCGAATGGGGATTGGGGCTGGCAGGGCAGCTGGACGGTGTTCTACTGGGCCTGGACGGTCACGTGGTCGCCCTTCATCGGGCTTTTCGTCGCGCGGATTTCGCGGGGGCGCACGATACGGGAGTTCGTCTTTGGCGTGCTGCTGGCCCCGTCCCTGTTCACGCTGATCTGGTTCTCTATCTTCGGCTGGCAAGCGATGGAGATTGACGGCATCGGCACCGCCGCGCGCACGGCTCTTGGCGCGCAGGCCGGTTCGCTGAGCGCCGCAGTGGCTGATTCCGTCCCGCTTGCCATGTTCGCGTTTTTCGAAAGCTTCCCTTTCGCCGATATCGTGCAGGGTATCGCCGTGCTGGTGGTGGCAATCTTCTTTGCAACATCCTCGGATTCCGCGTCGCTGGTTGTCGACATGCTGTGCACCGGTTCGCCCGAACCCGGCCCCACCCGCCAGCGGGTGTTCTGGGGCGTGTCCGAAGGGCTGGTCGCCGCGATGCTGCTGATCCTTGCAGGCGATTTGGGGCTGACCGCCTTGCAACAGGTGATCACGGTCGTCGGCTTGCCGATCTTCCTGCTGGTCTTTGCGATGATCCCCTCGCTGATCAAAGGGTTCCGGACCGAAGATATCGACCACGTCTCTATCGGCAAACGCCCCGGCCTAGGGGATCTATAGCAGCCCCCACCAACGCAAAAGGGCAGCCCATTGGGGCTGCCCTTTCTTGTACCATGAAGCATGTGTTTACAGCGCGGCCTTCAGCGCATCGACCAGATCGGTCTTTTCCCAGCTAAAGCCGCCATCCGCTTCGGGCGCGCGACCAAAGTGGCCGTAGGCCGCGGTGCGTTCAAAGATGGGGCGGTTCAACTGCAGATGCTCGCGGATGCCGCGCGGTGTCAGGTCGATGATCTGACGGATCGCCTTTTCAATCGCCGCATCCGTGACATCCGCGTCGCCACCATAGGTATCGCAGTAGATCGACAGAGGCTTGGACACGCCGATGGCATAACTCAGCTGGATCGTACACTTTTCGGCCAGACCGGCAGCCACGACGTTTTTCGCCAGATAGCGCGCCACATAGGCGGCAGAGCGGTCAACCTTCGTCGGATCTTTCCCCGAGAACGCGCCGCCCCCATGCGGTGCCGCACCGCCATAGGTATCCACAATGATCTTGCGCCCGGTCAGGCCCGCGTCGCCGTCAGGGCCGCCGATGACAAAAGTCCCCGTCGGGTTCACCCACCATTCGGTGTCGGGGGTGATCCAGCCTTCGGGCAGAACCTGGGTGATATAGGGTTCGACGATGTCGCGGATGTCGGCACTGGTCTGGCCTGCATCGGCGTGTTGCGTCGACAAGACGATAGAGGACACGCCAACAGGCTTGCCGTCTTCATAGCGCACGGAAAGCTGGCTTTTGGCGTCGGGGCGCAATGTCGGCTCTGTCCCGTCTTTGCGCACTTCGGCCAGACGGCGCAGGATCGCATGGGCATAGTGGATCGGCGCCGGCATCAGCTCTGGCGTCTCGTTGGTGGCGAAACCGAACATGATGCCCTGATCGCCCGCGCCTTCTTCCTTGTCGCCTGACGCATCCACGCCTTGCGCGATATGCGCCGACTGCGGGTGCAGCAGGTTGGTGATCTCGCAGGTGGCGTGGTGGAATTCATCCTGCTCGTAGCCGATGTCCTTGATGCAGGCGCGGGCGATGCCGTCGATCTTGCCAAGGTATTCATCCAGCTTGTCTTTGTTCGACAGGCCAACCTCGCCGCCGATGACCACGCGATTGGTGGTGGCAAAGGTCTCCGCTGCGACACGCGCTTCGGGTTCTTCGGTCAGAAAGGCATCAAGTACGGCGTCGGAAATCCGGTCGCAGACCTTATCCGGGTGGCCCTCGGAAACGGATTCCGAAGTGAACGTGTAGTTTTTGCGGGACATTTAGTGCTCCAATAGATTTCTTAGCCACGTCAGGAAGCCGTTGTGGCCGATTAACGGGGCTTAGCTTTGCCTGCCCCTTTGGTCAAACTTTAAGTTGCGTCGTCGGCGCAGGATAACAAGAGCAAACCCCGCCAAAGTGATGAAAAGAAACGGCCATTCGCCCCATCTGCTATAGGGTGTCGCAGGGCGTGGAGCGGGCAGATGGGCATCCAGAAAGCCTGCCTCGTTCAGGGCCAAACTCTTTGTGATGCGGCCCCAGGGGTCAATCATCGCCGAAACGCCCGTGTTGGCGACGCGTGCCATGGGCAGACCTTGTTCTATCGCGCGCATCCGGGCCTGAGCCAGATGCTGCAACGGCCCCTGCCCCTTGCCGAACCACGCGTCATTCGTGAGCTGCATCAAGAACGCGGGCCGCGCCGGTGCGGCGTTGACGTCCCGCGCAAAGACGGCCTCGTAGCAGATCAGGGGCAGCGCCTGGCCCAAGGGCCCCAGATCCATCAGCGCGGCCCCCGGACCCGAGGAAAACCCGCTGCCAAACTGCGCCGCCATGCCGCGCAGACCGATACGGCCCAACAGATCGCCAAAGGGGATATATTCGCCAAAGGGCACGAGGTGGTGCTTGTCATAGGTCTGCACAACCTCGGCGTCCGGCCCCAGCAACACGGCCGAGTTGTAATAGGCCATGTCGTCGCGCCGCTGCACCCCCAGCACCACAGGCGTACCGGCGGCGGCTTCGCTGATATAGGTCAGCGCGCCATGGGCCAAATCAAGCGGCCACGCGATGGCGGTTTCGGACCAGAGGATCAGATCAGGCGCCGCATCCCCCTGCGCGGGCGGCGCAGCGGTCAGCGCCAGCTGACGATCAAAGAATTCGGGGATTTTGACGGGGTCCCATTTGTCTTTCTGCGCCGCGTTCGGCTGCACCATACGGATCATATGGTCGGTGATCGGGGCGTCGCGCCCTCCAAAGGGCACCGTCAACGCAGCCACGCCCAAGACCCGCGCGCCCCAGACAGCGCCCTGCCGCAGCATTGGGCCCCGCGCGCGCTGTACCACCGCGACAGCCAGCGCGACAAAGGCAAGGGTCATGCCGTAGGGCCCCACCAGCGCAAGCCCCTGCCCCGGCCAATGGTTGACCAAAGACTGAGAGAACATCCCCCACGGGAAGCCGGTGAACAGATAGCCGCGCAGCATTTCCGCAGCGGGCAGGACGAAGATCAGCGGCCAGACCTGTGCCGACAACCGGCGGGACACGAAGAACGCCAAAGCCCAATACAAGGCCAAACCGCCCGTCAGCCCCACCACAGCAAAAGGTGCCATCCAGGCATAGCGTTCAGGGTCGACCATGAAGGGCGATACCAGCCACGACCATCCATGCAAGAAATAGCCAAAGCCAAAGCCCCAGCCGAGCGCTGCGGCCTGCCGGGGCGTCGCAGCCGCACGGTAGATCGACAGAACAGCCGCAAGTGCAGCCAGCAAGACCAGCGGCAGGTCATACGGCGCCTGCCCAAAGGCCGCGACAACGCCCGCAAGCACCGCGGCCCCGAACCGCATCCAAGCGGCACTGCGCAATGTCATCAGTGAGATCCGGCCATACGCACGCGCAAACGCTTGATCCGGCGCGGATCGGCGTCGATCACCTCGAACTCGGGGCCATCGGGATGCACGACCACTTCGCCACGTGCCGGCACCCGTCCCGACAGCATGAAGACCAACCCGCCAAGCGTGTCGATCTCTTCTTCGTCAACATCATCGTGGTCGGTCAGCGAATGGCCAATCTCGGCCTCGAAATCATCCAGAGGCGTCTTGGCCAGCGCAAGGTAGCAGCCGGGCTTTTCGACCGTCCAATATTTGCCTTCGTCCACGTCGTGTTCGTCTTCGATCTCGCCGATGACCTGTTCGATCAGATCCTCGATCGTGACCAGCCCGTCGACGCCGCCGTATTCGTCAATCACCAGCGCCATATGGCGCCGTTCGGCCTGCATCTTGGTCAGCAAGACGCCAATGGTCATGGACGGCGGCACGAACAGCAAGGGACGCAGCATCGCCTGAAGGTCAAATTCGGTGTTTCGGCCGTTAAAGCCGTGGGTCAGCGCCAGATCCTTGAGGTGGGCCATACCAACGGGGGTATCGAGCGTGCCGTCATACACCGGCAGGCGCGTCAGACCGCTGTCCTTGAACACGCCAACCAGCTCATCCAGCGTCGAGGTCACCGGCACCGCGGTGATATCCGCCTTGGGCACCGCCACATCATCCACCCGCATCCGGCGCAGGTTCATCATGCCGCGGGTGGACAGCCTGTCAGTCTGTGCCGCGGTGATCTCCTCCTCTTCCTCGTTGTCCGACGCGCTGAGTGCGCCCATGACCCGGGAAAAGAAGCCACCGGATTTCGGGGTGTCTTCGGTTTCTTCGGCCTCGGAGGCCGGTATGATGTCTTCCAACTGCGCGCTCTGCGCCGCCTCAGATGATCCGTCTGTGTCGCCCATCGGGTCCTGTCTTTATGTGTTTAGGCAGGCGGTTGCACTGCGTCGTCTCTATATGGGTCATCCAACCCCAATTTGCCAAGTATTTCTACCTCTAACCGTTCCATCAGGGTCGCATCCCCGTCCCGTTCGTGGTCATACCCCAACAGGTGAAGCAGCCCGTGCACGATCAAATGGGTCACGTGATCGGCCATCGGGCGGCCTGCGGCCTCTGCCTCGGCGTGGCAGGTGTCAAATGAAATCGCGATGTCGCCCAGTTCCAGCATATTGTCGAACCCCGGCGTGACCGGCAGCGGAAGTTCGCCGTCGCGCGCGGCACCGCGTTCCTCGGCGGGCCAGCTGAGCACATTTGTCGGCGTGGGCTTGTCGCGGAAATCTGCGTTCAACGTGGCGATATGTGCATCGTCGCAGGCCAGCACCGTCACCTCGGCGGTGTCGGCATCCAGCGACAGATGCGCCAATGTGGCGCGCATCGCGCGGGGGCATAGGGTATCAAGGTCCAGACCGGCCCAACGGGGGTCTTCCTCTATCACGTCGAGCGCCTGCATCAGCGCCCCACCGGGGGCCAGCCCCCGGCCCCCCGGAGTTTATCTGGCAAAATGAAGCAGCCGGGCATCACGCGTGGCCTGCATCTGCTTCATAGGCTTCGATGATCGCGGCCACGAGCGGGTGGCGCACCACGTCTTTCGAGGTGAAGTAGTTAAAGCTGATCTTGGGGATCGTCTTGAGCAGCCGTTCCGCGTCTTGCAAGCCCGATGGCACGCCGCGTGGCAAGTCGATCTGGGTCCGGTCACCGGTGATCACCATCCGCGAGCCTTCGCCCAGACGGGTCAGGAACATCTTCATCTGCATCGAGGTCGCGTTCTGCGCCTCGTCCAGCACAACAAAGGCGTTGGACAGGGTCCGCCCGCGCATGAAGGCCAGCGGGGCGATCTCGATCTTTTTCTCTTCGATCAGCTTGGCCAGTTGCTTGCCGGGCAAGAAATCATTCAGCGCGTCATAAAGTGGCTGCATGTAGGGATCGACCTTGTCTTTCATGTCACCGGGCAGGTAGCCCAGCTTCTCCCCCGCCTCCACGGCAGGGCGCGACAGGATGATACGGTCCACGTGGCCCCCAATGAACATCGACACGCCGACGGCCACCGCAAGATAGGTTTTACCCGTACCGGCAGGGCCGATGCCGAAGGCCAGTTCGTTGTCGAACAGTGATTGCACATAGGCTTTCTGCGCAGCCGTGCGGGGTTCGACGCGTTTCTTGCGGGTCTGGATTTCGACGCCNCCCAAATTCGGCATCTCGATCTGGTCNCCCGGGCGCNCNCCCGTCCCAGCCGCTGAATCNCCCATGCGTAGCAAACTGGTNACATCGGCGGGCTCCACACTGCGGCCGCCTTCNANNCGGGCNTAAAGCCCTTCGAGCACNGAGGCCGCGCGGGTGGTCGCGTCTTCCTCTCCCATCACCGACAGNTGGTTGCCCCGNCGCACGATCTGGACCTCAAGCGCCGTCTCTACGGCGGTCAGGTTGGCGTCATAGGGGCCGCAGAGATCGATCAGAAGCCGGTTGTCCGGAAATTCAAGNTGCTGCGCGTGAGAAGCGGGAGGCGTCATTGTGTCACTAGATGGCAAAGCGTTTTCCTAATTGGAGGTGTCTTTGGATTAATATGGGTCCCATATTCAAACTATGTACCCCTTTGNGCCGACAAAAAAGGGCCGGAGCGTAAAACGCGCCGGCCCGATCCTATGTGCAGGAGTGGTCGCAAGATCAGTTGGGATCTCGGACGCGCGAGCCGCCTTTGAAGTCGCCCGCCGTATATGTGGGCTGGGCCACGCCAGAGCAGACCGGCTTGCCGTATTTGTCCAGTCGCTGGCTCAGGTAGCCTTCGACGCCGTCATCGATGATCCAGTGGTCGCAGCCATTGGGATCGACCCAGATGCCGGCCTGAAGCTGGCTCAGGTGCTTTTTGTCAAAGCCACGGTCGACGGTTTTATCGGCGGGATAGCCCCGGCCTTCGTAGTCAGCGCAGGCACCCAGTGTCAGGGCGCAGGCGGTGACCATCATAATCTTAGCTTTCATCACGTTACTGTCCCCTTAGCGAATGCAGATGATTTCGACGCGGCGGTTCTTGGCCATACCGCCCGCTGTGCCATTGGACGCCGCTGGCATCCGTTCGCCATAGCCACGGACATCCGCAATGCGGGCCCCCGATTGCTGGGCGATGCTGGCAACCGCATTGGCACGGTTCAGCGACAGCTTCATGTTATAGGCATCCGACGCGCGGCTGTCTGTGTGCCCGCTGATGATATAGGACACGGCACCCGTGGTCTTGAAGAATTCAGCCAGGCGGGCGCGGCCCTGCGGGTGCACACGGTAGCTGTCGGTGTTGAAAAACTGGTCCGTATTCATCACGCCGCAGACGTTACCCCGGCGGCAGACCGGAATACCCTGACGGGTGACATGCGGTGTCATATAGCCTTCGGCACCGTCATCCATGACCCAATGTTCACACCCATCGGGGTCAACCCAGATCGTTGGAATATACTGGCCCTTGTCGCGGCCCTGTTGAGATCTTGTTTGTGCATCGGCAGCAGATGCCTGAAGCACGAATGTTGCGGCAATCATCGTGCCCGCAAACAGCCGTAGCCCCTTGGAAATTGTATTAAACACAGCCCTCGTCCTTTTCTTACTGTCCCCCAGCCGGAAGACCCACAGATACCCCAGGCACCACGGTCGTCCGCTATATGTTGTGAGATTAGGAGGTAAACGCGCTTCTGTGAAGCGCGAATGCGGCCATATTTACTATATTACTGCCACGCTTACGCCATTTTCCGGCCATTGCAGCCGTTTTGGTCTACAATCATTGCGGGCAAATCGCGACCGGTGACACCTAAATCTGACGTGCCGTCAGCGAATTGGTTTTGGCGTCAACGATTCTGACGCGGACAACGTCGCCAATTTCGGCCTGCGCCTCGTCGATATGCACAGAGTGGAGGTATTCGGATTTCCCCACCATCTGCCCCGCCTCGCGGCCCGCTTTTTCGACAAGAACAGAAACATCGCGCCCCACCATGCTGTTCTGGATCTCGCGCTGTTGACCGGTGATCAGCCCTTGCAAGCGCTGCAGGCGTTCGTCGGCTATGGCGGGCTCTACCTGCGGGCGTTCGGCGGCGGGGGTGCCGGGACGGGTCGAGTATTTGAACGAATAAGCGTAGCCGTATTTCACCTCGCGAACGAGCTCCATCGTGGCTTCGAAATCCGCGTCGGTTTCTTCGGGGAAGCCGACGATGAAATCACCCGACATCACGATATCGGGGCGCGCGGCGCGGATGCGTTCGATCAGCCGCAGATAGCTTTCGGCGGTGTGGCTGCGGTTCATCCGCTTGAGGATACGGTCCGAGCCGGATTGCACGGGCAGGTGCAGATAGGGCATCAGCTTGTCGATCTCGCCATGGGCGGCGATCAGCGCATCGTCCATATCGTTGGGGTGGCTGGTGGTGTAGCGGATACGCTCTAGCCCGTCGATCTTGGCCAACTCCTTGATCAGGCGGGCAAGCGTGTAATCCGCCCCCTCTTCCCCCACGCCGTGATAGGCGTTGACGTTCTGACCCAGCAGGGTGACTTCGCGCACGCCGCGTTCTACCAGTTCGCGCGCTTCGGTCAGCACGCGGGTCGCGGGGCGCGAGACTTCGGCCCCGCGGGTATAGGGCACCACGCAGAAGGCGCAGAATTTGTCGCAGCCTTCCTGCACGGTCAGAAACGCAGAAGGCGCACGCGTCGCTTTGCCGCGGCCTTTCAGCTTTTCGAATTTATCCTCTTCGGGGAAATCCGTATCAAGCGCGGTTTTGCCAGAGCGCACGCGCGCCTCCATCGCGGGAAGGCGGTGATAGGATTGCGGCCCCACGACCAGATCAACGGCCGGCTGACGGCGCATGATCTCTGCCCCTTCGGCCTGCGCCACACAGCCTGCGACGCCAATCTTCAGATCGGGGTTCAGTTCTTTAAGAGGCTTTAGGCGGCCCAGTTCGGAATAGACTTTTTCTGCTGCCTTTTCACGGATGTGACAGGTGTTCAGCAGGATCATATCGGCGTCAGCTGCGGTCTTTGTCTCGACGTAGTTATCGCCCAGAGACTCGGCCATACGTTCACTGTCGTAGACATTCATCTGGCAGCCGTAGGTCTTGATGAACAGCTTTTTTGGCGCGGTCATGGCAGGGTCCGTTGATCAAAGGTGCAAAAGCGCGGTCTAACAGCGCCAGCGTTCTCTTGCAATGCGTCCCGATTTGACAGATTTAAGGCACAGTACAAATAGAGCCGGGGTGTCATGCAGTACCGCAGTCTTGACCATTTTATCAGTGACAGCAAAGCGGTGCTGAGCAAGGGGCCCATTGCCCTCATCATGGTCGAGGACGCGATAGAGATCGAGACGACGCTGCGCCACCACCAGCAGCTTGGCTTTGCCACCGTTGTCGCCTTTATGCCCGCCAGCTTCGCGCTGGCCCGTGATGTCGCCGAAAGCAAAGGCGTGCTGCGCGTGGACTACGACATGGACCGCGAGGGCGCGCTGGAAAATGCCGTAAACGCCGTGATCGAGGCNGCACCGGGGCAATGGCTTTATACCTGCTACAACGCCGAATATCTGTTCTACCCTTTCTGCGAAACGCGCACCGTGGGGGAGTTGCTGGCCTTTCACACGGAAGAGCGCCGCGATGCGATGCTCACCTATGTCGTTGATCTTTATGCAGATGATCTAGGTGCCGCTCCGAACGCGGTATCGCTGGACAACGCCTTTCTGGACCGGTCCGGCTATTACGCGCTGGCGCGGCCTGACGGCACGCCGGACAACCACCCCAAGGAACGGCAGCTTGATTTCTTTGGCGGATTGCGTTGGCGGTTCGAGGAACATGTGCCCGCCGCGCGGCGCAAGATCGACCGTATCTCGCTGTTCCGCGCCAAGCCCGGCTTGCGGATGCGGGACGATCACACCTTCACGGATGAAGAATACAACACCTACGCCTGCCCGTGGCACCACAATATCACGGCGTCGATCTGTTCTTTCCGCACGGCCAAGGCGCTCAAGTCCAACCCGGGCAGCAGGGATAGTATCGCCAGCTTCAAATGGCACAACTCCGCGCCGTTTGAATGGCATTCTCGCCAACTGCTGGATCTGGGGTTGATGGAACCGGGGCAGTGGTTCTGAACGCAGGGGACCGGTAAATACCGAGCCCTAGACCGAACGGCCCTAGCCCTTGCGGCGCAGACGGATCACCACATCGACCGAGGCGATCTCGGCCCCTTCGGGGGCGTCGGGCAGTTGCGCGATCACCAACTGGTCAGAGGGCGCATCGGACAGGCGTGCCTCGTCCTCCCAGAAAAAATGGGGGTGATCATGGGTGTTGGTATCGAAATAGCTTTTGGACCCGTCAACCGTGACTTCCTGCATTAGCCCCGCGTCGCAAAAGGCGCGCAGGGTGTTGTAGACCGTTGCCAGCGACACGGCATCGCCCTGCCCCTTGGCCGCGTCAAACAGGCTTTCGGCGGTGACATGGCGGTGCTGACCATCGCCTACCAACAGATGCGCCAGCGTCATGCGCTGCCGCGTGGGGCGCAGGCCCGCCTTGGCAAGCCACTCAGAACTGATCTGCTGTGTTGTTTGGGTCATTGGCTATAAGTACCTCTCATGCGCTATATATAAGGGGCAATGGGGGCGGTTTTCAAACGGAAATCCGGAAACTCTTGCCAGCGCCGCCTTTCGCCGTCGCGTAAATGCGGTGTGCCTGCGCCCTTGCGGGCCTGCGGCGCGCAATGCTAAACCTGCCGGGATTTGAAATTCAGCCCTCAGGAGCCGCGATAATATGGCCGACTACCCCACCAGCTTTGACAAAGAAGCCCTGCTCAAATGCGCCCGTGGCGAGCTTTTCGGCGAAGGCAACGCGCAGCTGCCCGCCCCGCCGATGCTGATGATGGACCGGATCACAGACGTCTCCGCCGATGGCGGTGCCCATGGCAAAGGCCACATCACGGCCGAATTCGACATCACGCCCGACCTGTGGTTCTTTGACTGCCACTTCCCCGGCAACCCGATCATGCCCGGCTGCCTTGGCCTGGATGGTCTGTGGCAGCTGACCGGCTTTAACCTGGGCTGGCGCGGCTGGCAGGGGCGCGGCTATGCGCTTGGCGTGGGCGAAGTGAAGCTGACCGGCATGGTACGCCCTGACCGCAAGATGCTGACCTATAAGATCGACTTTACCAAAGCGATCCAGACCCGCCGCCTGACCATGGGCGTTGCCGATGGCATCGTCGAAGCCGACGGCGAAGTGATCTATCAGGTCAAGGACATGAAGGTCGCGCTGAGCGAGAGCTAAGCCCACCCGTCAGATCATCGCTCGGATCACCTTGCTGATCATCCAGACAGACTGATGACTTGATTTGTCGCCCCATAGGCGGCAAACGGGAAACGAACGTGCGGCCCCGCGACAAGCGTGCGGGCCGCGCAGCATCAAGAGGGCACCCGCCCCACACAGATCAAGGGAGTGCAGCCCATGCGCCGCGTCGTCGTCACAGGATTGGGAATTGTCTCGTCCATCGGAAACAATGCAGAAGAAGTTCTGGCATCGCTGAAAGACGGGACCAGCGGCATCGTCGCCAGCCCCGAAATGACAGAGCACGGCTTTCGCAGCCGCGTTGCAGGGACGCTCAAGATTGATGTGGCCGACCACATCGACAAACGCGCGCTGCGTTTCATGGGCGGCGGTGCGGCTTATGCCTATATCGCCATGCAGCAAGCCATCGCGGATGCGGGCCTGAGCGAAGACCAGATCAGCAACCCGCGCACCGGCCTTGTGGCGGGCTCTGGCGGGCCGTCGACATCGGCGCTGTTCACCGCGCATAACGTGGTGCGCGACACCGGCGCGACCAAGCGTATCGGGCCGTTTGCCGTGCCGAAATGCATGTCCTCCACCGTCAGCGCGAACCTGTCCACCGCCTTCAAGATCAAGGGCATCAACTATTCCATCACCTCGGCCTGCTCTACCTCGCTGCATTGCATCGGCAACGCGGCGGAACAGATCATGCTGGGCAAACAGGACGTGATGTTCGCTGGCGGCGGCGAAGAGCTTGACTGGACGCTGTCCTGCCTGTTCGACGCCATGGGCGCGATGAGCAGCAAATATAACGACGCCCCCGAAACCGCGAGCCGCGCCTTTGACGCCAACCGCGACGGGTTCGTCATCTCGGGCGGCGGCGGCATGCTGGTGCTCGAAGAGCTTGAGCACGCCAAGGCGCGCGGTGCCACGATCTATGCCGAAGTCACTGGCTATGCGGCGACATCCGATGGTCACGACATGGTGGCCCCGTCCGGCGAGGGCGGCGAACGCGCCATGCGCTTGGCACTGGAAACCCTGCCCGAGGGCCGCAAGGTCGGCTATATCAACGCGCACGGCACCTCCACACCGGTCGGCGACGTGGGCGAGATCGAAGCGGTCCGTCGCGTCTTTGGCCAGGGCAGCACGCCCCCCGTCAGCTCGACCAAGTCGATGACCGGCCACGCCCAAGGCGCCGCCGGCGCGCTCGAGGCGATCTTCTGCCTGCTGATGCTCAAGAATGACTTTATCGCCAAATCCATCAACGTCGTTGATCTAGACCCGAAACTGGACCCGTCAGAAATCGCGCTGGAGCGTGTGGACAATGCCGGTCTGGATTCTGTGATGACCAACTCCTTCGGGTTCGGCGGCACCAACGGATCGATGATCCTTTCCAAATTCCAAGAGTAAGGGCAGCAGATGTCAGACATGCTTAAAGGAAAACGCGGCCTGATCATGGGTGTCGCGAACGAACGCTCCATCGCTTGGGGCATTGCCAAGGCGATGGCCGAAGCCGGTGCGGAACTGGCATTCACCTATCAGGGCGAGGCCTTTGGCTCGCGCCTCAAGCCCTTGGCCGAAAGCGTCGGGTCGGACTTCATGGTCGATGTCGATGTCACCGACGACGCCTCGCTTGATGCCGCGTTCGAGCAGTTGGGCGCGCGTTGGCCCACGATCGATTTCGTCGTCCACGCCATCGCCTTTTCCGACAAGTCCGAGCTGACTGGCCGCTTCCTGAACACCAGCCGCGCGAACTTCAAGAACTCGATGGATATCTCAGCCTACTCCTTCATCGAGATCGCCCGCCGTGCGCACCCGCTGATGGTCGAGAATGGCGGCACCCTGCTGACGCTGACCTATATGGGATCAAACCGCGTGACGCCCAACTACAACGTCATGGGCGTGGCAAAGGCCGCATTGGAAAGCGCCACGCGCTATCTGGCGAATGATCTGGGCCCCGAAGGCATCCGCGTCAACGCGATCAGCCCCGGCCCGATGAAAACGCTTGCCGGTGCCGCGATTGGCGGGGCGCGCAAGACCTATAAACACACCGACACAAACGCCCCCATGCGCGCCAATGCGAC
>JGI24657J20077_1000277_pt1 | contig 17559 bp, 11 predicted proteins | sample MalvirmetaMSP118_FD_20077 | JGI IMG/M metagenome (IMG submission 20077) | reverse complement strand
GCAGCGGTCCTATGATTTCCGCACGCTGGGTCTGGGCTATGCCAACATCGGCGGTCTGCTGATGAACATGGGCTTTAGCTACGACAGCGACGAAGGCCGTGCCCTTTGCGGGGCGCTGACCGCGATCATGACAGGCGTTTCCTATGCCACCTCCGCCGAGATGGCGGGCGAGCTGGGGGCCTTCCCCGGTCACGCCAAGAACGCCGAGCATATGCTTCGCGTCATCCGCAATCACCGCAATGCGGCCCACGGCAAGACCGACGGCTACGAGGCGCTATCGGTCAAGCCCGTGCCACTGGATCACGCAAACTGCCCGCAAGCCAACCTGATCGACATCGCCACCGCGACCTGGGACGAAGCCCTGCGTCTTGGCGAAAAGCACGGGTACCGCAACGCGCAAACCTCTGTGATTGCGCCGACGGGCACCATCGGTCTGGTGATGGATTGCGACACCACCGGGATCGAGCCTGACTTTGCGCTGGTGAAATTCAAGAAGCTCGCGGGCGGTGGCTATTTCAAGATCATCAACCAGTCGGTACCCGCAGCGCTTGAAAAGCTTGGCTACGGCTCCGCCCAGATCGAAGAGATTGTCGGCTATGCCGTCGGTCACGGCACCATCGGCAACGCGCCTGCGATCAACCACACCACGCTGGTCGGCCACGGTTTTGGCCCCAACGAGCTGGCCAAGATCGACGCGGCGCTGGCACAGGCCTTCGACATCCGCTTTGTCTTCAACCAATGGACATTGGGCGAGGAGTTCTGCACGCAAGTCCTTGGCATCCCTGCCGAAAAGCTGAACGACCCGACGTTTGACCTGCTGAAATCCCTAGGCTTTTCCAAGAAAGACATCGAAGCGGCCAACGACCATGTTTGCGGCACGATGACGCTGGAAGGCGCGCCGCACCTCAAGCCCGAACACTACGGCATCTTCGACTGCGCCAACCCCTGCGGCAAGAAGGGCAAACGCTACCTGTCCGTCAACAGCCACATCTATATGATGGCGGCGGCGCAAAGCTTCATCTCTGGCGCGATCTCGAAGACGATCAACATGCCGAATGACGCCACCATCGAGGATTGCCAGAACGCATACGAGCTGTCGTGGTCGCTTGGCGTCAAAGCCAACGCGCTGTACCGCGACGGGTCAAAACTGTCGCAGCCTCTGGCTTCTGCGCTGGTCGAGGATGATGACGAGGCCGCCGAAACGCTCGAAAGCGGCACCACCCACGAGAAAGCCACCGTGTTGGCCGAAAAGATCGTCGAGAAGGTCATCGTCAAAGAGATCATCAAATCGCACCGCGAAAAGATGCCTCAGCGCCGCAAGGGCTATACCCAAAAGGCCAATGTAGGCGGGCACAAGGTCTATTTGCGCACCGGTGAATACGAAGACGGCTCCTTGGGCGAGATCTTTATCGACATGCACAAGGAAGGCGCGGGCTTCCGTGCGATGATGAACAACTTTGCCATCGCCGTGTCCGTGGGCCTGCAATACGGCGTCCCGCTTGAGGAATTCGTCGACGCCTTCACCTTCACCAAGTTCGAACCCGCTGGCATGGTGCAGGGCAACGACAGCATCAAGAACGCGACCTCGATCCTTGACTATGTGTTCCGCGAGCTCGCCGTGTCCTATCTGGACCGTACCGATCTGGCGCATGTGCAACCCGAAGGGGCCAGCTTTGACAGCCTCGGCCGCGGCGATCAGGAAAGCGTTGCCAATGTGGCGGAAATCTCCGAAACCGCTGCCAACCGCTCGCTCGAGGTGCTCAAGCAGATCAGCTCCACCGGGTATCTGCGCAACCGTTTGCCGCAGGATCTGGTGCTGCTGCAAGGCGGGCAGGGGCAGGGCGACACGCAGACGCTTGACCGTGTGATGCCGCAGGCAGGCCAAGCATCAGTCGCGGCAAGCATGGGGTCGACCACAGCGGTGTCCAGCGGCGCGGTCAGCATGGACGCCCGTACCAAAGCAAAGATGCAGGGCTACGAGGGCGAAGCCTGCGGGGAATGCGGCAACTACACGCTGGTCCGCAACGGCACCTGCATGAAGTGCAACACCTGCGGCGGAACGTCCGGCTGCAGCTAATACAAACGCCCCGGCCTTTGTGAAAAGCCAAGCATATGAAGCCCATTTCGAGTGTTTTGGCGGCCATTTACAGGGTGATTAACGCCCAGCTCGCGTAAGTTGTTGATTATATTGACGCGGGCTGGGGCCAGATCCTTTATGAAGTTTGATGGTCTAGTTCGGCAATAACGGAGAAGAAACGAGGCAACTATCGGACGTGAGCTACCAAAAGGCATGACGTTACATCTCATTACGTTGTCAAAATGCTAGCAGTTTCGGAATGAGAAAGGAGATAGTTTCTTTTCTCATTCCACCAGACAGGGGGCCGGTGCGCTAGCCCCTAACGATGGCCAAGCCGCAGGCAAAAAAACAAACGAGCGGTGAACGATGAGCTTGGCTATGCGAAACTTAGGGTGCCCTCTGGGCATCCTTTTTTCGGTGCATGTTTAAAAAGAGTTAGTTATATTCGCACACTGAGCTCTTTTCTTGATATATCTTTGGTCGGTATTTGCGCGAGCTGAAGAGATTTTAGTTTAGTTCATTCGCTATAGAACGTGTCTTAGTGATTGGGCTGCCTTTAGGCATTGATGGTCTTAAAACGGTCACGGCCCTTACCAGCCGTTCGCATAGCACTGCGCCGCTGCAGTGCAGCGCCTAATAAGCGGACATCTAAAAACATGCCGATATAAGACTGACTGAGAATAACTCTTTGCGGCCAGGCATTGCTCGTCATCGTTATGCATACTGAAAGCACTTGGGAATAATTCAGCCCGCACCAATGGTTCCCAACCAATCCAGAAAAACACCCAACCGGCGCAACCCCGAGACGCGGGTAAGGTAGAGGGCTGAGATATCCAGCGGGGTGGCGTCAAGCTGGCCCGGAAACAGCTCAACCAATCGGCCCGCATCGATGTCATCTGCGATCATGAAATCAGAAAATCGCGCGATGCCCAGACCGCCTAATACCATCTGGCGCACGGCCTCTCCATTGCCTGCGGTCACCGAGGGTGGCACCGTCACAGGAGTGGATAGGCCGGCAAAGCGCAGCGTGTTGATATGATCTGGTGCCGCGAAGCGCACTTGCTCCAGCTTTGCAAGGTCGGTTGGTGTTTTCGGCCAGCCGTTCCGATCAAGGTATTCCGGCGCAGCCACTAATTTCCAAGCCGTGCGCCCCAAGGGGCGGTGCAACATGTCGCTATCAGGCAACTGGCCCAGCCGAATGGCAACGTCCGCGTGACTGCCGATAAGGTCCACCAGCGCATCTGTCATGTCGATCGAAAGCTGGATGCCGGGGTATTCCGCACGAAACTCGGCCAACCGCGGAGCGAGGACATGCAGGACGTAAGGCACAGGCGCATTCACACGCAGTGGTCCGGCGGGGGCCTGTCCACTTGTTGCGATCTCTTGCAGGGTTTCGCTGCGATCTAAAATCTCGCGCGCCTCGGCCAGAACGGCAGCGCCTTCGGGGGTGATCTCGATGGACCGCGTAGTCCGGCGCAGGAGTGTGACCTTCAGTTGCTCTTCCAGCCGCGTCACTGACCTGCTGAGTGTTGACGCCGATACCCCTCTGCGCCGCGCGGATTCAGCAAAGCCCCCATCATCGACGATCCCGACAAAGGCAGCCAAATCCCCCATGCGCAGCAATTCGTGCAGTTTCTGCAATGATCCATTCCAAACTTGTCTGTTCTCGCAACAGATAGCGACTGGCATATGTGGCGTCGACATCAAATTTATTGGAGAAAACCGATGCCCCTTGCCCTTTGGGCGCTGACCATCAGCGCTTTCGCCGTCGGAACGACCGAGTTCGTTATCGTCGGCTTGCTTCCCACCATCGCCGCTGATCTTGGCGTTTCTATCCCCTCCGCTGGCCTGTTGGTTAGCCTCTATGCGCTTGGCGTGACCATCGGCGCGCCAGTGCTGACCGCCATGGCAGACCGAGTGCCGCGCAAGACGTTGTTGCTGCTCTTGCTGGCGTTATTCACGCTCGGCAATGCTTATGCCGCCTTTGCACCGGATTACGGCAGCCTTGTCGCTGCGCGCTTTATCACCGGTCTCGCCCACGGTGTTTTCTTTGCCATCGCCTCGACGATCGCCACCGATCTGGTGGAGCCTGAAAAGGAAAGCTCGGCCATCGCACTGGTGTTCCTTGGCCTGACCGTCGCCCTTGTGACGGGTGTGCCTTTGGGGACGTTCATCGGCCAGAACTTCGGCTGGCAGTCGACTTTCCTTGGCGTTGTCGCGCTTGGCGTTATCGGTTTCATCGCTTCTGCCATCTTGGTGCCGGCCAATCTGACCAAGACGGCCTCGGCAGGGATCAAGGCGCAATTGCAGGTGCTGACTTCGCCGCGCCTTCTGCTGGTCTATCTGATCACAGCTGTGGGGTATGGCGGCAACTTCATCGCCTTCACCTTCCTTGCGCCGATGCTGAACGAAGTCACGGGTCTGTCCGCCGGCGCGGTCAGCCTTGTGCTGCTGCTCTATGGTGCATCTGTCGCCGTTGGGAACATCGCCGGCGGCAAACTGGCTGACCGTATTGGTGCAGTGCCGTCCCTGACGGTGATCTTTGCTGGCCTTGCGATATCACTGGTCGCGCTTGGTGTCTTCCTTACACACCCAATTGCAGCCATCGCGGTTGCGGCCTTCTGGGGCGGCTTTGCCTTTGCCAACGTGCCGCCTCTGCAATCCTATGTCGTGCAAATTGCGCGCGAAGTATCCCCCGGTGCGGTGGATGTGGCGTCCGGTTTGAACATCGGTGCGTTCAACCTTGGCATTGCCGGCGGCGCGTGGGCTGGTGGACTTGTGGTGGAAGGCATCGGCCTTGCCGTTGCGCCTTACATCGCCGCTGGTGTGGTGGTGGTCGGGATCGTTTTGGTGCGCCTGTCTGGCCGCCTGAACCGAGCAGCACCTCAAGCGGTTGCTGCCGAATAACCTCACTTGCCCTGCCGTATCTTTATGGCGGCGGGGCAAATCATTGAACTGGAGGCTCGTATCATGTCTGCCCTCAATCTGATTTACAAAGACCGCATTACTTTTGGCATTGAATTGCCACTGGACCGCGATTGGTCTGAAGCCGGGCAACGCCGTGCCCGTATCGAGGGGCGCCCCTTTGGTGTGCCAGACACCTCAAACCCCGCCAAGGGCGTAAAGCTGGCCGAGAACCTTGGCTTTGATGCGATCTGGCTGCGGGACGTGCCGGTTCACGATCCCAGCTTCGGGGATGCGGGACAGGTCTTCGATCCGTTCCCCTATCTCGGCTTTCTTACAGGCCACACGCGGCGCATTGCACTTGGCACTGCGGGTATCGTCCTGCCGCTGCGGGATCCAATCCTGCTGGCCAAGATGACGGCCAGCCTGCACCATCTGTCGGGCGGGCGGTTTATCCTTGGCATAGCGTCCGGGGACCGTCCGGTGGAATACCCTCTTATGGGTCTCGACTATGAGGCCCGCGGAGCCACCCTGCGCGATCGCGTCGACCAGATGCGAACCCTCTGGTCAGGTGATACGCTGCAAGGACCACAAAGCCCCGTCACCGTGCGCCCCTATGTGCCAGAAGGTATCCCGATGGTCATGGCCGGGATGGGCCAGCAAAGCCTGCAATGGATCGCCCGCACATTGGACGGCTGGTTCACCTATCCGGGCCCTCCCGATCAGGCCGAGCGCAGCCTGTCGGTGTGGCGTCAGGCGCGCACTGATGCTGGCCTACACCCCGCGCCAGTCCTGACTGCGATGCACCTGGATCTTGACCCTGATCCCGATGCGTCCTTCCGGCCGATCCAGTTCGGGGGCCGTATCGGTCGCAATGCTCTAACCACTCACGTTCGTTCCCTGCACGCTGCAGGGGTCGCCCACATCGCCTTTAACCTGCGCCAGTCACAGCGCGAAATCGAAGACGTTTTGGCCGAGTTGGCCGAGCACGTCATCCCTGAGTTCACCGAGCAAAATAAAAAGGAAACAACACTATGAGTATCACCCTTATCGGCCCCGCCCAAATTCCGTCCTTGGGGTTCGGCACCTTTCAACTTGAGCAAGATACCGTGGCCGACATGGTGGCCGCGGCGCTTTCCGAAGGGTTCCGCCATATTGATACGGCGCAGGCCTATGAAAACGAAGAGCAAGTCGGCAAAGGTTTGCGCCGCGCCGATGTCCGCCGCGATGATTTATTCCTGACCACCAAAATCCTGCCTGAGCACTTCTCGCCAGAAGCCTTTATCGCTGCTGCGGACGCGTCATTGAAGCGGCTGGGGACCGACTATGTCGACCTGCTACTCCTGCACTGGCCCTCAAAGGAAGTCCCGATTGCCGAGACAATTGGCGCATTGAATGATCTGATTTCTGCGGGGAAAGTCCGCCATGGAGGCGTGTCGAATTTTACCATGGACATGGTCGATCAAGCACAGGCTGCGTTGAACACGCCATTGGCCGCCAACCAGATCGAACTGCATCCCCTGATTGACCAAACACGGATGATCGCTCACCTCGCCAGCAAGGGCATTCCGGTTGAGGCATACTCGCCACTGGCGCAAGGGAAGGTGATGAAGAACGCCATGCTGCGCGAGATTGCCGCCGTGCATTATGCAAGCCCGGCCCAGATTGCATTGGCCTGGGTCCTGACGCGCCCGATGAGCATCGCGTTGCCCAGGACCGGTAACAAGAACCGGCTTGCCGACAACCTTGGTGCAGCGGATATCATGTTGAGCGCAGAAGAGATCGCCAGCATTGATGCTCTTGGTTCAGCCGAAGGTCGCTTGGTCAGCCCGGAAACGCTCGCTCCAGCTTGGGATTGATTAGTCACTGGTCCTGCAGAAACCCTGCAGGACCTATACCCGTCGACTTCAGCTTTCGGCCCAAAGTCGACTTTGGCGCAAACGGTCATGAACGTCTGCGTTCTACATTGCGAGGACTGGGCTACCTAAGTCTGCTTAGAGACATCAAGCACGAATACATCAATCAAGCCGCGCAGCTCGTCAGGAAGATCGTGTTCCAATTTTTCTTTGAGTGCTTTTGAGCTGGACAGCCCATGTTTCTTCACTGCTGCCACCCTTTCATTCTCACCGAACCAAATCACCAAGTAGATGCCCTGTTGCTCGGCATCGGGGTGAATAGCGTACAGGTTGTTCAACTGATCGGATGCGGCTTCATAGAGTTTAGGATGCCATTGGCCTTTTACCTCGGTCACGATCATGCGTCGCTTTCCATCCAGTACTTTAGCTGTCGTAAAGTCACAGCGTTTATCATGCTTTAGATGATGCTCAGGTGTAACGGTGATGTTTTGAGGCACAAGAATTAGGTTTAAGCGTTCGGCAATGATCCTTGTACAAGGTTCTTCGTCCAGTCGTTTGTCTCCGGCGTAGAACCGCTCCGCCGTATTGAACTCGCCCCCATCGATTGCGTTCTGAAGTTTTGACAGCTCCAGCAAAACAAGTTGACGTAGGCCTTCGACTGTTACGACTTCCCCGCGGTCAAGCATTGCGACAATTTCACCGGTGCTTGGTGGCTTAAAGTCCAAGAGGGCTTTCTTGCGCTCCAATCCAGCCAGCATGCTCTTCATGTCCTTGTGCAGCTCTACGTAGTGTGCATTGTCGAGCAGCCGCTTTAGCGCAGGGATGGCCTTGTCGGGATCATCGGCATGAATGGACCAGATAACGTCGGTTAAAAAACGGTAAGCTGTCTCGCCTTTTGGGCTTCCGGTTCCCCAGGAACTAGGCAGAGGTACTTTCGGCCAATGTTGAAAGAACGCCTCCAAAATAGCCTCCACTTTGTCCGATGTCAGACGGGGCCATGCTGGGTAGTCACTGCGGTTCATTCGCCCTGAACGTTCATTAAACAGAAACACATTTTCTTTGTCGTATTTGAGCCAATCCCAGTACGGGTTGGCAGAACCCTCCAAGAAGTAAATTGCTCGCATGAACCAGAACGTTCGCCGCTCTTCTAGATCTTCCGGCGATAGCTCTGGCGACCAGAACAATAGTACTTGGCTACTTCGGAAAGCTATTAACTCCGTAAGTTGTTCCTGATCACCGTACTGAGCAACAATCTCAAAAAGGATATCGAGCGCTGAGACGGGCATCAGTTCGAAATCGCGCAACCACTCATATGCCAGAGATGGGGCCAAGGGTTGAAAAACTGGATCATGGCGAAGCCAGTGCACCTGAGGGTGGTTGCACTGTGGATCGCGAAGCTGCGGTTCAATGTATTGTCGGCAAAACTGTTCGACCGCCTCAATGGTAGCCAGAGCTAAACGATTGGCCTCAACTTTAAGCGCTTCTCGCTCGCTATCTTGGACGGCATCGTAGTGCATATCCAAGTTGGCTCTCAGCGCCCAAAGCAAATTGATTGGGACACTGTTCAAATTGCCATCTCTTCGAAGCAGCTCCAGGCAAGCCGCGTAAAGTATGGTCTCGGAGTGTTGGTATTGGGATGCACATTGGAGTTCAGCCAGTTTTGCCAAATCCGGAACGTGTGGCGAGATGAAGTCCAAGCAATTCCTCAGGCCATTTCGCACAATAACTTCATCGCCGAATTCTTCTTCGATCTTGTCTGGCTGCATGAGCACCAATTCTGCAAACCGCACGAGACAACTCCAATGACGGCCACCTTCGACAAGAGCGCGGTTCTCGTGGACATATTTGATGTTCGCAGCATGCATTTCGTTTTCACGATTGCGGCGTTGCTTCATACGCCGTGAATGGCGGAAACTTGGGATACGGTTTTCTCTCTCAAACCTCGCGGCATCCCGGTTGGATTTGACCCATTCGCGCATAAATGCAGGTTTATTCAGTGCTTGTTCTCGCATGTGACGCCGAAGCTGGTCGGGGCCTCTCTTGGCTTTGTCGCGATGAATCTGGTGTCGAGCCATGAAGGCTGCCCATAATGCGGGATTTTCGTTGTCGTAGGCATGGTCAACGATGAATTCGTAGTCGTCTTGGCGGAAGCCAAGACCTGAGTGGGATTTCCAGTCGAAACGGTGAACCGTGGTCTCAAAAATCTCATCGCTGTCGGTCAACTTTCCAAACACATGTTTGATGATGCCTTGGCGCAAATCCCTGTCAGACTGAAGCACCTCGACTGCTTTGCTCTGATCTGCACTTTTGTTTTGGTGATAGTTCAGATTTTGCACCCACTTCCACACTTGCACTGGATCGTGGGGAGGCGGTGACAACTCGAAGTAACGGTCAAGAAGCGCTCCGACGATCTTGCTTGTTCCGTTTCGGCAATCGCATTCATAATTCTTTTTTCCACAATTGCAGGTCAAGCCGCCTGTTAGGCCATTTATCAGGTGCTCTACGGTTGAAAGGTCGAGTTGGCTGACAAGACGCTTTACAAAATGGCGCGCCCCGATGGTGCGCTCGAAACGTTCCTTGTGGCCGGGGTAAAGGTGGGCGCAAACCCGAAAGTAGCCCAAGAGGTGCTGATCGCCAAAGGTCTTGGAGCCCCGTTTCTCAATTGCTTTGGCAACAAGCTTCAAAGAAGTTTGGCTTGCTTCGAATACCAGAATAGCGATGTCTCCCAGGTGATCGTAACTTTTCCCTTGGCCCAGTAGACAGTTAAGCGCCAAAAGGCGGGTGTTCTCACTTTCTTGCGGAGCAAGAAGAAGTGCTCGCAGTTCATCACTCAAGTGCTGTATGGCGGGTGAGCCATCTAGCAATTCAAGTATTAAATCTCTCAAATGTCCTTCGGCCCCTCGCGAAAGCAAGGGCTTGATCTCGCCGACGACTTCGGGCGTGAAGAAACCAGCAACGCTGAATCTTCGCCAAAAGTCGCCTCTGCGAAAGTAAGGGTCCTTTTCTTCAATGTCTTTGAGGCGTTTGATAAGCAAGCGTTTCGATGTGGCGTCCAATTGAGACGGATCACCGTTGGCCAGAACTGCGTATGGATCGAGTTCAATCGCGGCATCTTGGATGGGTTTGTTGCCTAGCGAGGCCATCCAGCCAAGCAAGCCTCGCAGTTCATCACGCGTCGTTGAATTTGGTGCGATGACCGGCAGGCATCTGTCGAGCGTGAGCGCATCGGCCGGGTCAGCTATTCTCTTCGTGAAATAGCTCGCTGCAGCGTATTCTGCGATTATTTTGTGAACGGGTCGGTGGGTGTCAACCGTATCACCTGGCTTGAACATACGTGTCGAAAGAATTGAATTGATTGAGCTGGCATCTTCTACAAGCGACCCTAGAAGTGGATACAGGGCGTCTTCACTGGCTTCACTTGTGGCTACGCCTTCAGCGCCCGAAAGCAGCAGTTTCGCGAAGACTTCAGAGGCGGCATCTACTTTCCGCGCAGCGGACAATGACCCAACGGTGTTTTTCACGCTCGCATTTGCTTCTTTGGCAAGCCGTTCTAAAGCTAGAGAAAAGATAGACTTCTTATCCGTGAATTTGCGACCGCTCTCTAAATACGCGTCTGCAAACAAAGTCAGGAATTGCGGGTTGGGCAACAATGTTTCCAAATCAAAGCGTGCCACTTCAGCTTGGAAGGCGGAAAAGTCTTCTTTTGGGCTGTGATGCTCAAAGATTTTCTGTTGTTCGTCTTGTGCGAATTCGGACAGTCTCGCAACAAGTGGCGAAGCACCAAAGAACTCGTTGAAGGTACTGTTTGCAGCGTTGTCCCATTCACTTGATCTACTTGAAATCACCAAATTTGTGGGGCTGGCAGCATGGGCTGCCGCAAGCATCTTGTAGATACCACTGGCGTCGATTTTGGCCAATTCATCATATGCATCAAGAAGTAGTGGAGTACCGTTAGCCTGAGCGCCTGTATGGGCAAATCGGCTTGCCGTAACAAGTGAAGCACCCAACTGCTGCGCCAAACTCTCCATCAGGCGGGTTTTGCCTGCTCCAGGTTCCGCCAAGACTACAATGAAGCGCGATGCGGCCAAAAGAGCAGCTTCGCTATAGGTTCTGTCGCCAGAGAAAAGGGTTCGGTGAAGGTAGAAATTTGAGGTCATTGCTGCACCATAACGCGAACCTCAATTTGTCGCCATACAAGACAGGGCAAAGCCCGACGACAATTGTTCCATATGAGGCAAGGCATAGAACACATTTACATCGGCTCGGTGTACTCAAAGCCGACTTTGGCGCATCGCGCAGCGAACTTCTGCTTTCCGCCCCTTGTCGTATATGAACACGAACGGCCCATCGCTGCTATTCGAAGTACGGAAATCTCAGACAGCCGAATTCCGTAAAGCCGCCATTGGTGGAGGGCGCAGCATTCTAACTTGGGTCGATGATTGCAACGCGGACAGAACAGCCGTTGGCTTCAAGCGCGCCAACGGCCACTGACGGATTTAAGAACCGTAATTCTCTTTCACCTTATATCAATCTGAAGATGCGCCTGCCCGTCGCTTGTCCGTTCGATGGAATGCCCTTTGGGGCCGATTGCACCACGAATGCGCGAGCGGAAATTTGAGAAGCCATCGGATGTGACAACGTCTACGACTTCATCCGAGTGTAGTTCCAACCGGAACCACTCTGGTTTAAGGGTCGAAATAGAGACCACATGCCCCGTGAACGGTTGCGACAAATACGTTCCGCTGACTTTGTCACCGATGGCCCGACCCTTGGTCGGCACATTGCCAATGGCGGCAAACATCGTGTTCCAATCGCTGAAGCCGTGGTGATGGGCGACCAATTCGAGTGACTTGGCATGGCCAATTGATGTCCCGTCCTCGGCAATTTTTGTGCGCAAACGCTTTGCTTGACGAGCGACCCAACATGGGCATTGGTGGCATCACACCCGCCATGAAACTGAAAACAGCCGCCTGAATTCTACGGCTAAGCCCCCCATTAAAAATGGGTAGATTACCCCTCAAGTTCCAGATAACATTCGCGATATACGAAGCGTGTACCGGTCTGTCATCCCCGAAACGAAATCGGTCATGCCATGTAGCGCCTGCTCAACATTCGAAATGTCGCGTAGGTCGAGTGAAAGTGCCCGCACGATCTGACGTGAATGGTCATTGAGCTTTTCTTCATCCCAATTGTTGGTGGCAAGTTGTTCATAGATTGGAGAAATCCCAGAGAGTACGTTTCCGATGATCCTATGGCCAGAAACTTCCAGTTCAGTTTTCCGCTGCGCAGTAAAAATTCTTGCTCCCGAAAGCGTTTTTATTTTTTCAAACTGATCACTCAGCTCCCCTGCCTCAACCAATGATTTTGAAAAAGTGCCCGCCATTATGGCCGAATAATTGGCTTTAAACGCTTCAAGACAGCTCTCAATTCCTTTACCGATGCTGACCTCGCGAAGATACGCGATCTCTTCAGATTGATTCATTCCTGCGCGGTCTCTGTTGGGACGGTTAGCGAGCCGGAAAAGAGCCTCCTGAACCACTTCGAACGACAGCTCACCGGTGGTAAACGCATCTTCAAGATCGACGATATTGTAGCAAATGTCATCCGCTGCTTCGACAACGAAAACTAAAGGATGACGCCGTCGCCAACTCTCCGCTCCAACTGTAACTTCGGGCAGCCCCAAGGTATCCGCGACTTCATCGAACAAAGCTGCTTCAGAGTCAAATATACCGAACTTCTTTTTGCCGAAATAACCAGGTTCCATATATTTATTCGGCGCAAGTATCGTTTTAGTGTGCGCAGTAAGCGGATATTTCATGAATGATCCGAGAACTGCCTTAGACAGACGCATACCCCCATCATTGCGATACATATCCGTTTTAGCAATAATTCGGAAACCCTGCGCGTTCCCTTCAAACGAGGAGAACTCCTCATGAAGAGTATTGTCCAGATCCTTGAACATGCCCTGAGGTGCTTCAAGCCTTTCCGAAAACCACGCTCCAATAGCATTCTCGCCTGAATGCCCAAACGGAGGATTACCGATGTCGTGCGCGGCACAAGCCGCTTGCACAATGTTTGCCAAGCTATTTTCTTCGCCTGCCTTAATTTCGCTGTTCTCAACAAGCCACTGCCCGATAGCCATTGCCAGTGATCTGCCTACACTGCCTACCTCTATTGAATGTATCAGGCGATGGTGAACATGGTCATGTTCATAGAGAGGCTGTACTTGGGTTTTATTGGCCAAGCGGCGAAAAGGTTCGGAAAAGACAATTCGGTCATAGTCCTGTGTGAAGATGGATCTGCTGGCCTGCTCAGAATACTTATGATCGTGTAACCGCTCATTCGAAATAAGTTTGTCCCAATCCACGATGCTAATCCTTAAGTAAATGAACTTAATACTGCCGTCGCTTACCTGAAGTTGCAAGGTGACACTTCGCAACCCCTGAAATGACGCTGCACCATTGGTAGTGCAGGCGAAGAAGGCTAATGTGGCAGAAAATATCCCGACGCTGGTACTGATCACAAATGGCGCAAGATACATCCAGCAGAGACGAACAACTTCAGATCCATTTCCTCACATTGCAGCCCAGCATCGCCTCGGGTGGCGGGAAACCGGTTTTCGCTGAGGAAATTGAAGCGAGGGAACGCCCTGAAATCCGTTCGATGGCCACTTCTGGTAAGCTGCCTACGGTGGGGATGTGATGGTGTAGGTCTGATAGAGACACGAAAAACCTACTATTTATGCCTACACTGGCATTGTAACGAAGGTGTTTGAATTGCAGATAGAAGGCGCAGCCGCGCGATAGCCTAGGTCTGTCACGTCCCAAAAGGCACCTGCAGTTTGCAACTATGCACTGCCTCCTGCTCCCTGCGCACAGCGGACCTTGGCGTACAGCGCAGCACCGGGCTTCGATCTGCTACGGCTTGAATGGCCGCTTTTGCAATTCTGGCACAGAGCTTTCACAGATGCAGCCAAAGTCCGATTTCCGCCCTTTCAGCACGCGCGCTAAATACAGTGTTTACATCCAGCTGCATTGGGTTTCTGCCCAAAGTCGTCTCGTAGTGCTACGGATTCAGCTACCGCGAATATCATGGCGCTGCGGTGCGGTCTGTGAGACGTTTCAGATATGATAGAATACCAAACCCTCGCTGACGACCATCCCGACCTTTTACAGTCACCGCTGCTACGGGCAGCTCTTCTGACCTTGCAATATACGCAAGAACACGGATCGATAGGGATCACCAAAAACAAGGCGTTCAAGCGTACCTTCGTTCAGTGGGCTGTACAGAATTTTGACTGGCCAGGAGAAGATGCGGATGAGGTGTTCCGTTATCATAAGGTGTTCAACGAAACCGATTTCGCCCCGCTCGAAGTGCTGCACTTCCTGCTGATTGAATTACGTCTTGGTCGCCACTTCAAAGACGAGTTCCGCCTCACCAAGCGTGGCAAAGAGTTGGCCCAATCGCCCGGGCGCTTGTTTGTCGAATTGATCCCGTATTTTGTACACGAGGTCGATCACACCTCTTATGCGCGCTTTGATGACCAACCCTTCGGGAATTGGGACGTTTGGATGAATGTGATTAACGTAGAGGCCGATCACGGCATCAGCGAAGTTACCCTATATCAAAAGTTCTATGGCGAACCGGAGAGTGACCGCAATGCTGCCAGGCGGGACATATACGCCTTTAAGGCCTGCGTCTTGCGACCGCTTGAATGGGCCGGATTGCTGATGTCGACCCAAGACCAAGGCTCGGAAATGCGCGCTGTCCACGTGTTTAAAAGCCCGCTCTGGCGCAGTGTTTTGAAGTTAGACACTGACGATATGCTTCAATCGGTACACCTCCAGTGAGTCACTCTTCACCTTCTGTAAGCGCGGCAGGGGCTCAGGGTGCTATTCTCCATCGTCGAGTTCGCAAACTCGGTTCGATCTGATGCCAGCGTCCAGTCCGCATCGCACAAACCAAACTTGACATCGGGCAGGCGAATCGCAGATTGAGAACAAACAGCGAACATTTAGGATTCCCATGCCAGTTTACCCAGTTGATAAACCCGTCCACATGCCTTCCCAATCTGTTCGAATTGTCAGCACACCAGTCAGCGCTGGTTTTCCTTCGCCAGCAGGTGACGACCTCGAAGACGAGATCGACCCTATGGCTTGGGTCGTGCGCCATCCTTCATCAACATTTTGGTGGCGCGTAGAAGGGGACTGCCTTTGGGACGCCGGAATACGTGATGGTGATATCATCGCTGTAGACCGTGCGGGCAAACGCCGCATTGGGCGAGCCGTGCTGGCCGTAGTGGAGGGTGCTGTCACAGCAAAGATCCTGCGTAAGCGTGGTGACAGATACTACCTCGCGCCTGCGAATAGCCAGGAACAGTTCCCCGACGTCGAACTTACAGAGGATAGCGAGATCTGGGGCGTCATCGCTGGTGTTGTCCGGCGTTATGATCTGGCATGAAGCGGCCTGTTGCCATCAGCGACAGTGCCAACTTCTATGTAAGCGCTGAGAGGATATTTGATCCAACGCTAAAGAACGTCCCGGTGATCGTGCTATCAAACAATGATGGCTGCGCCATAGCGCGCAGCGATGAGGCAAAGGCCTTAGGGATCAAGATGGGCACTCCGCTGCATCACATCCGCGATAAGGTTGATGCCCATGGTATCCGCGTCTTCAGCTCGAACTACACCCTCTATGGCGACATCTCTCGTAGAGTGGTTGAGGTTTACGAAGACTTTACGCCAAACGTCGAGATCTATTCCATTGATGAGTGCTTCCTCGACTTTGTCGGGTTCAAGGATCGCACCGCACATGCCATGGCGCTGCGTGCAGCAGTCCTAAGAAGAGTAGGGGTGCCGGTACGTATCGGCATCGCGCCCACCAAGACCCTTGCGAAATGTGCGAACGATATCGCAAAGAAGAACCCCATCTTTGCTGGGGTCTTCGATATGATGGACGAGAGTCTTGCAAGCTGGCTGCTGCCGCGTGTGCCAGTTGGAGACATCTGGGGCGTTGGCCGAAAGACCACCGACAAGCTAAAGGCCTTGGGTGTGCACACGGCAGCTGATCTTCGTGACCTGCCTATCCGGCAGGCAAGGGCTGTCGGCACCGTGGTGCTGGAGAGGATCGTGCTGGAGTTACAGGGTGAGGCCTGTCTCGCCTTTGAGGACGTAGAGCCACAGCGCAAAGGAATGGCTGTAACACGGTCAGCAGGCACTCCGATGGCAGACTTCGACACGCTGTTCCAGGCGATCACCGCGCACGCATCACGTGGCGCTGAAAAGCTACGCCAGCACGGCTTGGTCGCTGGTACGCTGACTGTGTTCTTTCACACCAATAAGCACCGGCCAGATCGTCCTCAGTATACAGCTTCCAGAACAACCCGAATGACCCCGATGTCGTCGGATACCTTCGACCTTGTTGAAGCCGCACGACGCTGCGCGGAAGCCGGATGGCCAAAGTCGGAGGCCGGAAACTTTGGCTTCACCAAGGCCGGTATCATGCTGAATGACCTGGTGCGGTTCGAAGGTCGTCCCCAGACGCTCTTCGACCAAGCGCGTCCGAAATCCTCGGCGTTGATGAAGACTTTGGATGACGTAAATGATCGGTTCGGGAAGAAGACGATGGTTCTTGCCAGCGAAGGTGTGAGGCAGGCGTGGCGATTGCGCGCAGATCATCGAAGCCCGCGCTATACCACGCGAATGGAAGACCTGCCGGTGGTGCGATAGGGGAGGAGAACATGTCGAAACAGTCCAGGTTTCCTCTTACAGTCGGTGTCAGATTACATTGGGTTTCGAAATCTATCCGTATGCTTTGGTCCTCATGCCGACCTACACACCGATGTCGACAAGAGGTCACGCCAGTATTTCGCCAGAACCTTATGAAAGCTGACCTGAGGTGCAACGATCTTAGATAGTATCTTCAGTCCTGTAGGTGCGCACGCAGGAATTTTAATTAGTTCGCCGAGTAAAACCCGATATCGGATACTGCAATACAGACATCTCGTGCGCGCCCTATCGCCAGTATTCCAATGCGTCTAAGGCAAGTTGGGTCGAAGGCTGCGTCCACCCGATGCGATACCAGTGAAGAAAAAGGAATTTTGACCCTTAGCCAGTGTGGCTCGCCCACAAAATCGGCGCGAAAAGATTGCCAAGGTCTGCTTAGTTGAGCCGTGCGAAACCGTATATCGTAGGTGCCACCATCACCGTATACGTCCATCTTGATGCCGTCCCACGCGCTCACGTCCACATCCGCACCACCTTCGTGAAGGTCAAATGCCATCTGGATAAAGCCACCGTTGTTCTCGAGCGAAACTGTACCACGAAGAACTGTGGCATCGCATCCGCAAACGAATTCTTCTGCGATGCAACCGCTCGATACACCGCCCATGACGTTGTCTGACACGAATTCCCATTTAGGCGCGAGTTGGTTCATGGCTATAATCTACCATATTTCTATTGGGCCCGATAGACGCTCGCGCTCAATAGAGGGCCTCGACGCAAACCAACCCGATCAGCAGGTACAACGAGTAGCTTAAGTTACGTCAGATCCAGTCCGGCAAATGGGGAGTAGCTCAGTCATCGACCTGGTGGCACGCATCAAAGTGAAATCGCTGCGGCAATATAGGGGCGGTTACGTTTGAGAATTAACTTTTTTCAGAGCTTCGATTACGCTCGCCATACCTTCTACGAAAATCACTTGTTTGATGACTTCACTAGCAAC
>JGI24657J20077_1000242_pt1 | contig 18850 bp, 14 predicted proteins | sample MalvirmetaMSP118_FD_20077 | JGI IMG/M metagenome (IMG submission 20077) | reverse complement strand
AAATGACGCACAAACCCGCGATCCAGCGTGATAATGCTGAGTGTTTTAGTCTGGCGACATCTTCGCCTCTAAGCGTCGTAATGCATGCGGTATTGGTGAGCTTGCCAATTAATCCGCAGATTACACCTGTTATCGACCAATTTGCATGTATTACGTCCACTCTGAACGCTACTCTCAGTACATTGGCCGCCATTGACAGGAAAAAAAAGGGAAAGAGCAGGGCGTTCCATTTAGATCTATTTAGTGCTCCAGGGATACCACCAGGCTGGTGCGCAAGAACTTGTAATTTTCTCGGTGCGTACCGAAAATCTATTATTGAGTTCGAAATGCATTCGTCTTTATCATCCGCTGGGGTGATAACGGTGATCGAAGTGTACTCTGATAAAGCTTGGGCTAGTTTGAGGACGAATGTTCCACTTATATCGCTGTTTGTGAGGGGGTAAGAGGTCGACACTAAAGCCACCCTGTCTGGAGAGTTTTTACTCATCCTTTATTTTAATCGCAGTTACTAGATAGGTGTGTGGGAGTGCGGTACCGGCTTTAACTAGCCTAGATAAAAAGTAAGAATAGAGGTTATTAAGTAAAAAATATATAGGTAGCAAGATGCCAAATATAGCAAAAGGGTTTCTATTCTTAATTAGATGTAGAATTAGAACACTGATCGCCATATTTCTTAGTAACGCGGTGGTTTCTAGGGGTGCACCAATCGCGTAAAGATTAACTAATTTAAATCCAGCGGACTCGGTCAAGGAAGTTAAACCATATTCAGTCAGGCGGGAGTAGTCATGTGGTGAATCGTGTATAGGGTAGAGAAATGGCACTCTCAATAGTAGTGTGCCATTGTAGGCCAGAGTTCGGTGTATTTCGGAAAGCGATTTGGCCGGTTCTTTAAGATGTTCAAGTACATCTAACAATACCACCCGATCAAAGCTTTCATTTTCAAAAGGGAGAGCAGAAGCCGAACCATAGACGGTAGGTTTTGTGCCATACAGTCGGTCAGCAGTGCTAGGGTAGTCTAGACCAATGTAGTTAGTCGTTGCAGGCAAGTGCTCTATAATCCACTTATCTGCGCATCCAATATCTAGAACAGTCTTGTTTTCCCCGATTTCTCTCAGGCTGCGAAGTAGAGAGGCCTCTTTTCTAGTGAACCATTGCGGGTGTATCGGGTATCTCATTAGGCCGCGCGCTTTTTTCGTGAGATTTTTTACACTAAGTGTTTCTGCAATAAATCTCAGGTCCACACAGAAGGCTCCTGGCTGTATCTTAGATATACGGGTTAAGTTTCTATACGCATTGACAAATCAATCGCCCGACAGTGCTTGGTTAACCCCCCTATAGAGATATAATCCACACCGGTCTCCGCAATATCTCTCAGCGTTTCATCAGTAATACCGCCTGATGCTTCAAGTTTAGCCCGCCCACCCGCAATTTCCACTGCCTTCACCATATCTGCAACACTAAAATCATCCAACATAATCACATCAGCCCCGGCCGCCAGTGCCTGCTCCAGCTCCCCAAACGTTTCCACCTCTACTTCCACCGGTTTGCCCGGTGCTTGCCGCTTGGCTGTGCTTACCGCTTCCGCAATGCCGCCGCAAGCTGCGATATGATTTTCTTTTATCAAAAACGCATCATACAAGCCGACTCGGTGGTTAAAGCAGCCGCCACAGGTTACCGCGTACTTCTGTGCAGTGCGCAAGCCCGGCAGTGTTTTACGGGTATCAAGTAACTTTACTCCGGTGCCTGCAACGCGGTTGGCGTATTGCTGGCATACGGTTGCCGTGGCTGATAAGGTCTGAAGAAAATTCAATGCACATCGTTCCCCAGTCAATAAGCTTCTTGCTTTACCTTCCAGAGTAAACAGGTTTTGGTCCGGTTGTACGGTATCGCCATCTTTCACCTGCCATTCGACCCGTACCTGCGGGTCTACCTGCCGGAATACTTCATTCACCCAGTCCACTCCGCACACCACAGCCTGTTCCCGGGTGATGATCCGGGCTTTGGCGGTGTTGTTTGCTGGGATCAGGTTGGCAGTAATGTCGCCGTCCCGCACGTCTTCTTCAAGGGCGAATGCGACGGTGCGGGGTATGTCTTCTAATCGGAAATCTTGAGTCATGGTTTGTTTTCGAAATAGGTTTTAGTGAGTTTGAAAATAATGGGGCTTAGCGCCAACAATGCGATCAGGTTGGGAATGGCCATCAGGGCATTCAGGCAATCTGCCAACAACCAGACAAAGTCCAGGCTCATCAGGCACCCGACAGGTATTGCTACTATCCATACAATTCGGAAGGGCATGATCGCCTTGGTGCCAAACAGGAATTCGGTGCAGCGCTCGCTATAATAACTCCAGCCCAGGATGGTGGTGAAGGCAAATAATGCCAAGCCGATCGCCACCACGTGCTCACCCCAGCCGTTGCTGAGTGAATTGAAGGCGAGGGTGGTGAGTTCCGCACCCTTGGCCCCGTGTGACCAGGCACCGCTCAGAACGATCACCAGGCCAGTGATGGAACAGACGACGATGGTATCGATAAAGGTGCCGAGCATGGCAATCAGACCCTGCTTGACCGGGTCGTTGGTCTGGGCGGCGGCGTGAGCAATGGGCGCGCTGCCCAGGCCTGCCTCGTTCGAGAACACACCGCGAGCGACTCCGAAACGAATGGCCGCCATGATGGTGGCACCGGCAAAGCCGCCAACAGCAGCATGTCCGTTAAAGGCGCTGTCGACAATCAGACCAACGGCTGCCGGAATATCGCCGGCGTTCATTAGCAAAAATACCAGTCCGGTTATGACGTACAGAAATGCCATAGCAGGCACTAATTTACCTGCTACCTGCCCGAGGCGTTTGATACCACCGATTAACACTAACCCGGCGATAATGGCCAGGATAACGCCGGTGATCATGGGATCAATGGAGTAGGTTCCTTCCAGGGCGTCTGCGACCGAGTGCGATTGTACGGTATTGCCGATGCCGAATCCGGCAAACATACCGAATATGGCGAATAAAGTGCCGAGCCAGGCCCAGTTCGCTCCCAGGCCATTTTTGATGTAGTACATGGGGCCACCGACGTGGAGCCCGCGTTCGTCGGTTTCCCTGAATTTGACTGCCAGTAAGGCCTCACCGTATTTTGTGGCCATTCCCACCAGTGCGATACACCACATCCAGAACAGGGCTCCGGGTCCACCCGATGCAATTGCCGTTGCAACTCCGACAATATTGCCGGTGCCAACGGTGGCAGACATCGCGGTCATCAAGGCGTTGAAGGGGGATATGTCACCGCTTTCAGTGGATTTGCGTCCTTTAAACAGGAGTGAGAATGCGTAGGGGATTTTGCGGAGATTGATTACTCTGAGCCCAAGCGTGAGGTAAAGGCCGGTAGCGGAAAGGGCAAGTAACATCGGTATGCCCCACAGAATATTCCCATTAAGCCAGTTGAGCATTGTGGTGATCTGTTCCATAACCCCATCCCCATGCCTAAAGCAGTTAATTGTCTGACGATTCTACGTCAAAGTTTCAATTTATACGAATATCAAAGAGTTACTGACCAGCCGGTATTTGAGTCAATAATCCGTCGAAAACTGGATAAAAAACAGACAGAATTCTTTGTGATCTGTCTCTCAATACGTCCACTTCGCTTCTATAGTTACTGATATCACTCCTATACTCCCTACAGACCTGTTGTGATTGGGTCAATTTTGACAAAGTTTGTCACCCAGCTGAACTAAAACCAAAGTGCATAGTTTGAGCGTCTGCAAGGTAGAAATTGGTTGAAAAACCGTGAACAGATAAGGGAGGGGAAGTTCGCGAGCTAGGGATACTGAGCTAAATTAATGTTTATGAGCTTTAGGCACGTTAAACGAGATGATGAATCATGACCCAGAAACCCGATCTAAGATGTGTAGGCGGAAACGGTATGCCGGGATCTAACCAGGGTTCGACAGGAACCAATCAGGATAGCGAACTTTCTATGAAGGCAGGTACATTGCCGGCGGTCCTAATGAAAGCGCGTCGTGCTGCGTTGGAAGAATTGCTGCAGTCTCTTACGGGCGTGTTTGACAAAGCGGATGACACTTTTTTTGAGTATGCAGAAAAGGCGGCCAGCGACCAGGATAAAGACGACTATCTTGAAACCATGCGTCAAATACGCCTGAACCGTAAGGAAGTTGAGCGTAAGTTTTTTCAGCAAATTAACGGGGTGTTTAAAGAGTTAACCCAACAGCAGGCCATTGAAGAAAAACCCGTTGGCCTGGAATCCATATCCTCCCTGGACTCGCTCTCGTTAGTCGAAAACGACGACCTGGAAATGGATGTGGCTTTGGAAGGTATGATTTCCAAAGCGAAAACCAAATTCGGGGACCGGATTTATCAACTGAGCGCACGCCTCGATGCGATGCTGTTTCACGTTACGGTCAATGATAAGAATAACCCATTTCACCCCACCCATATTTGTAATGCCTTCCGGCACGCTGCTGACGAGATCGATTGCGACATTAAAAATCGCCTGGTCATCTTCAAGCTATTCGATAAATATGTGATCTCCCGTTACGACCTGGTGTTGGATGCGGCCAATTCAATATTGGCGGAAGCCGGAATTCTACCGGATTTGAAAGGTAGCCCCGCAACGTCGCGCCGCTCCGAGAGACGCAGTGCCAGCGCGCTGTCGGATACTCAGCAAGGCACGACCGAAACAACCAAAGAAGTAGCCAGACAGGCCGCCAGCGAGTTGTTCGGTCAGCTTCAAACGTTGCTGGCTTCTGCCCGCAGCGTACCAATGGTGACGGATGTGGTGGTGGGCACCATCGGCTCGGAGGCGCACAACGCCCGTGAGGTTTCCAATGACGAATTATTCGAGCTGTTAACACGCATTCAGCAGTCACAGCCGGGAGACCAGGAATTGTTATCCGGCTACGTTCAGCCGGTTCGTTTTAATGTGCGGGAAGCGGTCGCCAATGTGTTGCAAACGCGGGAGTCTAAAGCTGGCCCGGAAAGAGTCGGTCAGGCGGATTCCGACGTCATTAATCTGGTCGCCATGTTGTTCGATTTTATTTTGGATGATGAGAACTTACCGATTCCAGTGAAAGCAATTATCGGACGGCTACAAATCCCTTATCTAAAACTGGCCGTTCAGGATTACAGCTTTTTTAATCGTGGGGCGCACCCGGCACGTAAGCTTCTCAACGAATTAGCCCGGGCCGGCATCGGTTTGAGCGACGACGTGGATCAATTACAAAAAGATCTGGTGTTTAAGAAAATTCAGCAGACTTCGCAGCGTATATTGAATGAATTCCAGAAAGAACCTGAGTTGTTTGAAGCGTTGTTGCAGGATTTTTCTCAGTTTATGCAAACAGAAGCCCGCCGAGCTCAAATGATTGAGCAAAGAACCAAAGCGGCGGAAGAGGGTAAAGCAAAGACCGAGTTAGCGGAAAAAATTGCCATGGAAACGGTGCGCAAACGATTGGATGGCCGCACTGTTCCGGAAGTCGTGGTGCGCCTTTTAACAGATGGTTGGATGGGTGTATTGAAACTGGTATTCCTGAAATACGGCCCGGAAAGCAATAACTGGATGGGTGCGGTCAAGACCATCGATCACCTGTTGTTTAGCGTGACACCTCCGCGCGATGAAATAGCCCGGAAAAAGCTCTTTAATGTGGTACCGGTGTTGCTAAAAAACCTGCGTCAGGGCTTGAATTCTGTTTCGTTCAATCCATTTGAAATGGGAGAGATGCTAACGGAGTTGGAGCAGGTCCAGATGCAGATCTTGCGTGGCGAAACGCCGGGACATCTGGACGACCGGCGGGTTGATCCGGCAAAAGATCTGGTGGCCGCGGTGACGGAAGATATGGAACGGATGGGGGCGTCTCCGGTGATTCCTGCCCGATCCAAAATTACGCAGCTGGATTCTGCCAAGGCAGCGAAGAAAGCAGCGGTTCAGTTGCCTGCGTTGGCCGATGATGATCCTTACCTGCTATCCGCTGGCCGTATCAATGTTGGCACCTGGCTGGAATTTCGCAACGACACGGGTGTTAAAACTCGCTGTAAGCTTGCGGCCCACATTAAATCTGCAGATAAGATGATTTTTGTGAATCGCACCGGAGTGAAAATTGACGAGAAATCGACGTTGGGTTTGGCTCACGCATTGAAAAATGCAGAAGTCGTGGTGTTGGAGGATTCTCAGTTGTTCGATCGCGCACTGCAGAACGTGATAGGCAATCTACGCAAAGTAAAGCAAGCAAATTTATAAGTGCTCCCTATAGCATTGCCCTGGGAGCATGACAGGTCATAAACGGCCATCAACCGAACAGTTCGGTTGATGGCTTTTTTTTGTCTTCAATTTTCTGTAGCTTTGTCCCTGATTTCCGGATTAAATAAATGCAGATAGCGCAATGAGCAAATATGTATTGTGAACGTTGAAAAGCACTTACTTACCTGCGCACGCCAGGTAAGCTCTCCGAACTGTAATGAGCGACCGGTCCCGATCGATCCCGAGCTGATTGTGATCCATTGCATCAGCTTGCCCCCGGGTGAATTTGGCGGGCCCTATATTGAGCAATTGTTTCAGAATCGACTATGCGCTGATGAGCACCCTTATTTCCGGGAGATTCATCAGTTGCAGGTGTCTTCTCACCTGCTCATTCGCCGCGATGGAGAGGTCCTTCAGTTTGTTCCATTCAATCTAAGGGCATGGCATGCGGGACAATCCTGCTATGGTGATCGAGAAAACTGTAATGACTATTCCATCGGAATTGAATTAGAGGGAACGGAAGATTCTGCCTTCGAGCCAATTCAATACGAGCGATTAAAACAAGTGATTGAATGTCTGCAAAACGCCTATGGGGTTACCGTCCCAGGCAATAACCCATCAAAACAGAAGTTGCCAGTAGTCGGTCATTCCGATATAGCGCCCGGCCGCAAGACCGATCCCGGCCCTTGCTTCGATTGGTCCCAACTGAGTTAACCCGCCCGACTGTCATGATTTGTAAAGAGTTTTATCGGGCAAGTCTGCAATAATCTGTTACGCTAATTAAAAACACCGGAGGAGGGATAGATGACACTGTTGGCATTGCTTGTGGCGTTGTGGGCCGTAAAAGAGTCTTACGTGCCGGACTATTTCGCCAACTGCCAATGGGGAGTGTCCTATCTTAGGGCTGTACAACGCTTACCTTTTCTTGGTGCGCTCCATCCGGCACTCGGTTACGGGTTTTATATTATTCCCCCGGTGCTGCTGGCTTGGTTTCTCGGGCACGACCAGGCGCGCTGGTTTGTCTCCTTTATAGAAGCTTTGCTGGCGGTTATTTTGTTCTGCGCGTGCCTGGACTACCGGAAAATTGAAGCCAGTTTAACGCCGTTTTTAAAACGCTGGCGTAACCGTGAATGGCAAGCGTCATATGAACATGGCTCGCAATATTTTGATTACGGACGTATGGTGAGTCCTAATGAGCTAATAAACCAGACAATCACTCAGTATTGGGTGCGAATTAACCAGGCTTTATTTGCCCCTTTGTTCTGGTTCGCTTTTTTTGGTTTGGCCGGGTTGGTGCTGTACGTGTTTACCAGTTTGTTGACCAGAACCGTTACCGGGGAGGATCAGAAAGATCCTCCGGCCTGGAAAAAGATCGGCAGCGAGTTTTTGTATTCCCTGGATGGTGTGCCCGCCCGGGCGATTGCGCTGACCATTGCGGTACTGTGTTTCAAAGGTAATGCCGTGGCGGTCGCGTTTCGTCGTTTTCGCGCTACTGACCGAGAGGCAGAAGTGGTGTTGAAACTGGCGGTGAAAATGGGGCTGGAGTTTCAGGATTTGCCTCTGGAAGATGAAGCCTTGGCGTCGGAGGGCGCGCGGCGGATTCACGCTGTGCAGGATTTGCGCAGCAACGTATTTATATTTTGGTTGGTCGTTATTGCTGTGATCACCATTGTTGCCTGAGTCAGTTGTGGCCTAACCGGCTAATGACGGCTCAGACATCCATAAGCGTCATCCCGATCTTATACGATTGCGGAAGACGTAAGGGCAACTCGCCCATAAACTAACCGTGGACCAAAAGTCCAACAGGACCAGGAGTTTTGTATCGATGGCTCGTGAACGTTTTTATGGTGACAGTGATCCTGTCGAAACTCAGGAATGGTTAGACGCGCTGGCGTCCGTGCTCGAACATGAAGGGCCGGAGCGTGCTAAATACCTTCTTGATAAAATGGGTGAAACTGCCCGGCATGCTGGCGTACAAGTAACTGAATTGACGACGCCGTATGTCAACACCATCAACCCGGAAAAAGAAGCACTGATGCCCGGTGATCCGTTCATCGAGCGGCGCATCCGCTCTTTGATTCGCTGGAACGCGTTAGCGATGGTGCAGCGTGCCAACTTATCGGATGACGATCTGGGGGGGCATATCTCCAGCTTCGCGTCTTCGGCTACGTTGTACGATGTGGGTTTCAACCATTTCTTTCGGGCTCCGACTGAGACCTCCGGCGGAGATCTGATTTTTTATCAAGGCCATTCTTCTCCCGGTATCTATGCGCGGGCTTATCTGGAAGACCGGATCACCGAGAAGCAAATGGAGAACTTCCGTCGCGAAGTGAAAAAAGAGGGTTTGTCTTCCTATCCGCATCCTTGGCTTATGCCGAACTTTTGGCAGTTTCCTACCGTGTCGATGGGGCTAGGTCCGATACAGGCCATTTATCAAGCCCGCTTTATGAAGTTTCTTCAGAATCGCGAGCTGATTAAGCAAGACGATCGTAAAGTGTGGGCCTATTTGGGCGACGGCGAGACCGATGAGCCGGAATCCTTAGGCTGCATCTCCCTGGCCGGGCGGGAAAAGCTGGATAATCTGGTGTTTGTTATCAACTGCAACCTGCAACGGCTCGACGGTCCGGTTCGCGGTAACGGAAAAATCATTCAGGAATTGGAGGGTGTTTTCCGCGGAGCCGGCTGGAACGTTATCAAAGTCATTTGGGGGCGGCGTTGGGACCCGCTGTTGGCGCGGGACAAGGAAGGTGTGTTGCGTAAGCGCATGGAAGAAACTGTGGACGGTGAATACCAGAGTTTTAAAAACCACGGAGGCGCCTTTACCCGAGAACACTTTTTCAATAAGTACCCTGAATTAGGTCAGATGGTTGAGCATATGACCGATGAGGAAATTTTTCAGCTTAACCGGGGTGGCCATGACCCGTTCAAGCTCTACGCTGCCTATCATGCTGCTGTGAATCACAAAGGTCAGCCAACCGTGATCCTGGCAAAAACAGTGAAGGGGTATGGCACCGGTTCCGGCGAAGCAGCCAACAAAACCCATTCCATGAAAACCCTCAACATGGAAAGCCTAAAAGCGTTCCGCGACCGTTTTGACATGCCCTTCAATGATGAAGAGTTGAAGAAAATCCCGTTTTATCGTCCCAGTGAAGACAGCAATGAGATGCGTTATATGCGGGAGCGGCGTAATTCCTTGGGAGGGTATCTACCGGTACGGCGCACGGAGTGTGAAACCTTGGAAGTGCCGGAGTTGGGCGTGTTTGGTCCTTTGCTGGAAGGCACCAAAGACCGTGAAATGTCGACTACCATGGCGTTTGTGCGAATGCTGAATTCGTTGGTGAAGCAAAAGTCGATAGGTGAACGGGTGGTGCCGATCGTACCGGATGAAGCGCGTACCTTCGGAATGGAAGGCATGTTCAGGCAATTGGGTATCTACTCTTCCGTGGGGCAGCTCTATAACCCCACGGACAGCGAACAGGTTATGTATTACCGGGAGGATATCAAAGGCCGGATACTGGAGGAGGGTATCAACGAAGCGGGCGCAATGTCGGCATGGATTGCAGCGGCTACTTCATATTCCGTTAATAACTTCCCGATGATCCCTTTTTATATTTTCTATTCGATGTTTGGTTTTCAACGGATCGGAGATCTTGCATGGGCGGCGGGTGATTCTCAGGCGCGAGGTTTTTTGATCGGTGCTACCGCCGGTAGAACCACTTTGAACGGGGAGGGGTTGCAGCATCAGGATGGCCATAGTCATGTGCTGGCCTCTACCATTCCCAACTGTGTTGCTTACGACGTTGCCTATGCGTACGAGTTAGCGGTGGTATTGCATGACGGTTTACGGCGTATGTACAAAGAGAAAGAAAATGTTTTCTATTACATTACCGTAGAGAACGAAAACTACGTGCATCCTGCTATGCCGAAAGGCGCGGAAGAGGGCATTCTGAAGGGTATGTACCTGTTGCGGGAAGGCGACGAGCACAACAAGTTGAAGGTCCAATTGCTGGGCAGTGGTTCCATTCTCAGGGAAGTGGAAGCCGCCGCAGAAATACTGCACGATGTGTACGGTGTTGCGTCGGACATCTGGAGTGTCACCAGCTTTAACGAGCTGCGTAGCGACGGGTTGCAAAAACAACGTTGGAACATGTTAAATCCGGAAGAAGAACCGAAGCTCCCCTACGTCACGAAGTTGCTGCGGGGCCGGAAACATCCGGTGATAGCCGCGTCGGATTACATTAAAACTCACGCCGACCAAATCCGTCCTTTCATCCGCAACCACTACACTGCGCTCGGCACTGATGGCTATGGCCGAAGTGATTCACGGGAACAGTTGCGTCATTTCTTCGAGGTAGACCGATATTTTGTTACGGTTGCCGCGCTTAGCGCGTTGGCGGACAAAGGTCTGATTGGCCGCAGTAAGGTAGCCGATGCATTACAGCGCTTTAGTATCAGTTCCGACAAACCCTACCCACCCCATGTTTAAATCAGGAGAATGACCGTGGCGATTAAAGATGTGTTAGTGCCCGATCTCGGTGGATCAGATGGGGTCGATGTTATTGAACTTTCGGTACAACCGGGTGACCGAATCGAAAAAGAAGATACCTTGCTAGTTGTGGAGTCAGACAAAGCAACGGTAGAAGTACCGTCACCTTATACCGGAGTGGTGAAAACCGTTGTGGTCTCTATTGGCCAGTCTGTTAAAGAAGGCGATAAATTAGTAGAGATGGAGTTGGACGGCGATGAGTCGGAAGCATCTTCAGCAACGAAGAAAGCTGAATCAGAGAAGCCGTCGGCACCGGCCAAAACAGGCAACGCTGAGGACCAGAACAGCAAACTCAAGAGTTCAGAGGCGACGACTGCTGAGAAAAAGCCGTCTTCATCGTCGGATAAAAAGTCCGAAGCAGCCGCAGCCAGCAGTCATCAAATGGAAGTGATCGCCATTCCGGATATTGGTGGTGGCGAAGATGTGGATGTCATTGAAGTCAACGTGCAGGAAGGCGATCAATTAGAGCCTGAACAAACGCTCGTGGTGCTGGAATCCGATAAAGCCACCATGGAGATTCCGTGTCCAAAAGCCGGCACGGTTCGTAAAGTGCTGCTGAAAGTGGGGGACAAGGTTTCGCAGGGTACGCCTGCACTGGAGTTGCTGGTGGCTTCCACCGGGCAACCGGCTGAAGCAGACAGTAAACCCGCAACGGAGCCAGCTTCTTCAGGCAGTACGGCGATATCGTCAAACGAAAAAGCGCAGCCCGCAGAGCAAGCTGCCCGGGTGTCCGGTGTGGGTGAACAGACCCTCACAGCAAGCAAGAAAGTGCATGCCGGTCCGGCAGTACGCCGACTAGCTCGTGAGCTGGGAGTGGACCTGGCGATGGTGAAAGCCTCTGGCCCGCGTGCTCGGATATTGAAAGAAGATGTTCACGCTTATGTTAATAAGCGCTTATCCGGCAAAGCCGAGGCAATTGCAGAAGGGTCGGGATTACCGAAACTACCGGAGATCGACTTTGCTAAATGGGGCGAAGTAGAAGCAGTCGAACTGAACAAAATTAACAAACTGACGGCAACCAACCTGCATCGCGCATGGGTGCACATTCCGCACGTCACCCAGTTTGATGAAGCGGACATTACCGAGCTGGAAACGTTCAGAAAGGCAGAGTCTGCGCGACTTAAAGAGGAAGGCGTTAAGCTCACCTTGCTTGCGTTCATGGTAAAAGCCTGCGCTAAAAGTCTCCAGGAATTTCCCCGCTTCAACAGTTCGTTAAGCCCGGACGGAACCCACTTGATTTTTAAGAAATACATTAACGTGGGTATAGCTGTCGACACGCCCAATGGTCTGGTCGTGCCGGTGATCAAAGACGCGGATAAGAAATCAGTGAAAGAGATTGCTCTGGATATGCAGACTTTGAGTGAAAAAGCCCGTTCCAAAAAACTATCACCCGGGGATATGCAGGGTGGTACTTTTTCAATCTCGTCGTTAGGAGGCATTGGCGGGACGGCGTTTACGCCAATAGTGAACTGGCCGGAGGTGTCGATTCTGGGCGTTTCACGTTCGCAGATGAAGCCGGTGTACAACGGTGAGGAGTTCGAGCCACGTTTGATGGTGCCGTTATCCCTTTCCTATGACCACCGGGTAGTGGATGGTGCGGATGCCGCTCGTTTCACTACCTTCTTGTCACGACAACTGAGCGACATAAGACGTTTGCTATTTTAGCGTTGGTCAAAGATTTTTGGCCGGGTTGACGGTGGTCGCTCAGGCTGCAATGCAGCTTTCAGCGGAATGCAGTTTGCGAAAATGTTTCACAAACTCATTCCGCTCTTTAATGCCTATGGGCTGGCTAAGGAAGTATCGCTGCCAGCAGTCGGTAATGCTTTCAATATCGTCGTCCAGAGGCAAGGCTAAATTTCGGTATTGATAGACTAGCCAAGCGATCGCAGTGGCGTAACGTAAATTGGCGACCAGCTCAATGTGAGGCGCCTTAGTGAATTCATGCTGTGAAGCCATACCTCGAACCGTACTAGCGAGATCGCAGTCGTAGGCGATATGCTTATCCCACACTTCCTGGTGCAGGTCTTCACTAATACCGAATACACCGACCGCTTCATTCTGCAATAGATGCTGCCCCATATCGGATTGATAGCAGGCTGTGGCCAGCATCAGCTTATTGGCAGATTCGGATTCCACCCCCAGCAGTTTTAATGTGGGTCGAATAATGTAGTCCATAAATTCACGACTGTTAATGCCCATTTTAATACTCCAGTCAAAACAACCAATCTCTATTACTACAGTAAGCAAGGAGTCTGCCAGGACGGGGGCGAGGCCGAATGCGTTCCGTATACTATCAAGATGGGTCTTAAGCGGGAGTATTTCAACAGAGATTCGTTGTTGAACGGTATCTATTGTTAAAGTGAGTAAATCGAAATTTAGATCCGGTGGTAAAAAATGTCACATTATGCCGCTATATCGCTGTTTCTCGCTGAAAACGCTGCCCGAGTTGCGGTTAGAGTGGGAGCGTGTTTTTGGTAACGCGCAAATCATTCATGGCGACCTGACACACAAGGCCGCGATTTTTTTAGTGTATAAACCGGCATTGGATAAGCGCTTTAATAACTAAATAGTGTTAGAGAACGCGACGCAACGCCGAGAGGATAAAGCGGTAGTTTCCCAATATGAAAAATTTTCCGACACTTTTGCCATTAATGCGGGTTCAGCGCGATGGGAATTGACCCAAAGTACGGTCCAGCTTTTGTAAGCCCTGAGTGTTGCATAACCCGAACCGAACCCGATTCCAATCTTCGAAAAGACGAATGAGCACACCATTTTTTGCGCAATGTCGGAATAATCGGGAGGCCCAATCTGCGTCTTTTTGCAAACTGCAAAACAGGCCGCTGTTGTCTATTGCCAATGGGCTAAAATGATCTCGCAATAGCGCAGCAAGTTGTTCCGAGGCAGTGTGAATTTGCTGCCGGTTCTGACGCTGCCAAGTCTGATCGAGTAAGGCTTTTTCGCCCAGGTAGGCGGCGGGGTGGCTGATGCCCCAGGGGCCCAGGCTTTGCTCGACAAAGTTCAACAAAGGGCCGGTGCAATGGGCAAATCCCAAACGGATACCGGCCAGGCCGAAAAACTTTCCGATTGATCGCAAAACAACAATATTGCCGGGTAATGAGAATTGCAGCAGAGATTCTTCCGGAGTGGGATCCATAAACGCTTCGTCCACAATCAGGCAGCCGCTTAAAGGTTCGAGCACGCTGGCTAACTCAATCAGTTGTGAGGCTTCAAATCGTTTTCCGGTGGGGTTGTTCGGGTTGATAACGATCACTACGTCATCGCGTTGCAGCTCTGATGGGCGGGGTAATTCCGGGTAAAGCATCACGGTGTGCTGACGGCGTTGCCATTGGTAGCGATATTCTTCGTAGCCGACTTGCGGGATCCACGCCCGGCAGCGCGAACGGTTTTCCGGTAAGCCTTGTATCAACCATTGTGAACCGGGTGTAGCGATACAGTGGCGTCCGTAGTATTGTTGCGCCGCCCAGTGCAGCGCGTCATAGGAGTCCGGCAACCGTTGCCATACTGATTGCGGAATCGGGGGCGGTGTCCAGGCAAAAGGGTTGATGCCGGTGGATAAATCCAGCCACTGTTCCGGTGGTATGTTGAATTGCCGGGCGGCCTTTTGCAGTTGACCGCCGTGCTGCGGTTGCATCATAAAGCCTCGCCTGTAACAAACCAATGGCCGGTGTATGCGAGAATGGAAAACAGCAAAATAAAAATCAGCAAGCTCCGGTCAACCAAGCGGTTAGCCTGCACAATATGTTCCGGACGGCATTCTTCTTCACCGCCGAAATAGGGTTTGTCCTGTTCTACGCCGTGATACACAGCGGGGCCGCCTAACCTGACATTAATTGCGCCGGCCCCTGCCGCCATTACCGGGCCACCATTGGGGCTGGAGAGTTGTCTTGCAAATCGTCGCCAGCTGGCGATGGCGTTACTGGTTCTGCCGGCGAAGGCATAGCACAGTGCACATAAGCGTGCAGGAACCAGGTTGAGCAAGTCATCCAGGTGTGCCGCAGGCGCACCAAACCACAGAAAGCGGTGGTTGCGATACCCCCACATGGCATCCAGGGTATTGGCTAAGCGATATAAAACTGCGCCGGGAGCACCGAGCAAAGCAAACCAGAACAACGCGCCAAAAATGCTGTCGCTGCCGTTTTCCAATACCGACTCGGTTGTGGCGCGGGCGCATCCGGATTGATCCAGGCTGCTGCAATCGCGGCTAACCATTCGGGAGGCGTGGTACCGGCCCTGTTCCAGGTTGTTCGAGGACAGCGCTTGGTAGACTCGCTGGCTATGCTGGAACAGGCTTTTGCGGCCTACGGCTAAGTACAACACGGCGATCTCAAAAACGAAGCCGGCCGGGGTGGCGCTAAGCCAGACGCTGAGTCCAACCCATGGCACAACCGCAATCAGCCAGGCAATGAGCCCGGGGCCGATACTGGTACGTGAAGCAGGGTGACGGTTGAAACGGGATTCCAGGTTGGCAGCCAAGTGGCCGAAGCCTACCAGTGGATGCCAGCGGCGGGTTTCCCCCAGCCACTGATCAAGACTCAGTGCAATTAATATTTTAACCACTACAATAGGCACGATTCTGAAACCCTGAAAAAGACGCGATTGTAGCATGATTGGCCAAACAATAATGGTTCAAGGCACCACCTCCGATGCCGGTAAATCCACTCTGGTAGCCGCCCTGTGCAGGGCATTCCTTCAACAGAACAAGTCAGTGGTGCCCTTTAAACCGCAGAACATGGCTTTGAACAGCGCGGTCACTATAGACGGTGGCGAAATAGGTCGCGCCCAGGCTTTTCAGGCTTACGCTGCGGGTTTGGAGCCGATGGTGGATATGAATCCGGTCTTGCTGAAACCCACTACCGATATGGGGGCGCAGATCATCATCCAGGGGAAGGCGTTACACCAGATGAGCGCAACTCAATACCATGGCTATAAAACCATTGCCATGGAAGCGGTGTTGGATAGCTTCAGGCGCTTGAATGAACAATATGATCTGGTGGTGGTGGAGGGCGCTGGTAGTCCGGCCGAGATCAACCTGCGGGACCGGGATATCGCCAACATGGGATTTGCTGAAGCAGTGGATTGCCCGGTGATTCTGGTGGCGGATATAGATCGCGGAGGCGTGTTCGCACACCTGGTGGGTACGCTGGAATTATTGAGTGAGAGCGAGAAAGCCAGGGTGCAAGGGTTCGTAATCAACCGGTTCAGAGGGGATATCGCACTATTGCAGCCCGGGCTGGACTGGCTGGAGGAGCGCACAGGCAAGCCGGTTTTGGGGGTGCTTCCCTATCTGCACGGGTTACATATCGACGGAGAGGACGGTATCAACCCATTGCAGGCAGATAAAAACGAGGGCAGACGATTGCAGGTTGTGGTGCCGGTTTTGCCTCGTATCAGCAACCATACGGATTTTGATCCGTTGCGTTTACATCCGCAGGTGGATTGCGATTACGTGGGGGCAGGGCAAACCATTCCGCCGGCCGACCTGGTGGTGTTACCGGGCAGTAAAAATACCATTGCCGACCTGCGCTGGTTGATGGAGCAGGGTTGGGCCAGCTATTTGCAAAAGCATCTGCGCTATGGCGGCAAATTGATTGGTATTTGCGGTGGTTTTCAGATGTTGGGCGATTTGTTGGTGGATGAGCAGGGCGTCGAGGGTCCAGCGGGCAGCGTTGCGGGGTTTGGGCTCGTCGCTATGCGCACAGAGTTGATGCCGGATAAACAACTGCACCGTAGAACCGGCGTGATTCTTCCCCTCAATGTTCCGGTGGCGGGGTATGAAATTCACGCTGGCATCAGCAGCGGGCCCGGATTACAAAATGCGATGATCCGTTTTGATGGTATTGGTGCTGGGGAAAGCGATGAAGCGCAGAGTGACCTGGATGGTGTGGTTTCTGACGATGGAAAAATAATGGGAACCTACCTGCACGGACTGTTTGATCAGTCAAACGCTCTCAGTGCCATTTTGGAGTGGGCTGGCTTGGAGCAGGTTGAAACGATGGACTACCCGCGGCTACGAGAGCAGCAGATTGAGCGGCTAGCGCGCTGCGTGAACGAGCATCTGGATATGGAACGTTTGCAGCAAATGATGCAAAGCTGGTATGCCGTCAGGGCAAAGTGATCGCTGCTTTCTGTGTTACCCCCAGGCGACAAGGCCAAGCAATAGAACCGCCTCCAGAATTTCTATGGCGGCGCCTGCGGTATCTCCCGTCACACCGCCGATTTTGGTGCGCATCGACGCGCGTAGATAGATCAAGGTAATCGCTGCCAAGGCGATGACAAGGACCAGCACGGGGCCCGTTATCAAAAAACCAAGAAACAATATGGCTCCCAACTGCCAGAGGGTTTTACCGGGACTGACATTGCCTTGAAACGGGGAGCCTAATCCATGCTGTCTTACGTAGGTAGTAGTCAGAAAAAGTAAGGCCATGGCTGAGCGGGCCAGTGCAGGAACCACTATCAAATACAGCGCGTGATGTTCAAGCAGGGTTTGTAGGCAGGCGAACTTCAGCAATAGAACGCAAGCGATGCTCACCACCCCGGCAGGACCGCAGCGAGGGTCCTTCATGATGGCGAGCACTTTCTCCTTATCATTGCCCCCCAGCCAAGCATCAGCGCTATCGGCTAACCCGTCCAAATGCAATGCACCGGTGATGAACACCCACGCGAAAACAAGGAGCGCTGCCATTACAGCAAGACTCAAGCCCGGTGCGACCCAATTCAGGAAGAGGCTGGCACAATACAAAAAAGCGCCCAATAATGCACCAACCAGGCCGTACCAATAGAGTGAGCCGGCCACCTCCTCTTCGGGGTATTGCTTTAACCTCACCGGGAAACGAGTCAGAAACTGCAAAGCGATCATGAACGCATTCATAGCTCAGCCTTGGTACCGGTTCGCGAAAGTGAGAGCTGTATTGCGACGGCCTGCCTGATCGGTGTAAATTTTTAACCGGGTCATTCCCGCATAAGGCACTTCAAAGCAGAACGTATCGCTGGGCTGTATATTCAACAAGTAGGTCAGGGCGGCGCGGATGACACCACCATGAACAACCAGCAGAACATGTTGATTTTTTGCGGCGGTGATAACCTGATCCAGGCTCTCGCTGACCCGCGCCAGGAAATCAGAGTAGGGCTCTCCCTCCGGTGGTGTATGCCCAGCCGGGTCTTGCCATAACTTGGTCAGAAGTTCCGGGTATTGCTGCCAGGCTTGCTCCGGTGTCAGACCCTCCAAGGTACCGAAACAGAGTTCACGTAAGCCATCGATTACCGTTAAGGGAATTTGCTGTTGTTGTGAAAGCGCACTGGCGAAGGCGTGACAACGCAGCATCGGTGAACTGAAAACCGCGTTCCACCGGCAACCGGACTGACTGGTGGAATTGCGAAGTTGTTCCCAACCGCGGTGGCAAAGAGGGTCGTCCACCGAACCACGGTAACGTACACCGCCCTCCGGCTCACCGTGACGGATCAGATCGAGCGTGGTTGTATCAAAGGTTTGCGGTTGACCAAACATCGCTTAGTCTCCCAGTTTGGCTGAAACCGCCGCTTCCGCGAAAGTGGCCATTTCATTATGTAAGGCGCAGGCTAAGCGCAGCAACGGCACCACCGTAGCAGCACCGCTGCCTTCGCCCAGACGTAGATTCAGATCCATAATAAAGTCTATGCTCAGGTGTTCTAGTATTGCCCTGTGGCCGGGTTCAGCCGAGCTGTGGCTGAAAAATAAATAGGGAGCGATGCCCGGATTCAGTTGCAACGCTATCGCGGCGGCGGCGGTGCAGATAAAGCCATCCACCACCACCGGCAGTTTGTTTTGCGCTGCCGCAATATAGGCGCCAGTCAGCGACGTAATTTCAAATCCACCCAGAATTCGGGCAATGGATTCTGCATTGGTGAGGTTAGCTTGGTGGAACTCGATAGCCTGCCGAATAATATCAATTTTTCGCGCCACCCCTTGCTGGTCTAGTCCGGTGCCTGGCCCGGCAATATCGGTGACCGGCTTATCGCAAAGCGAGCAAAGAATGGCGGTTGCGGAAGTGGTGTTACCGATGCCCAT
>JGI24657J20077_1000230_pt1 | contig 19478 bp, 15 predicted proteins | sample MalvirmetaMSP118_FD_20077 | JGI IMG/M metagenome (IMG submission 20077) | reverse complement strand
ATCGGCTACCACCTGATCATGGGTATCGGCGGCGCGGATATGCCCGTGGTTGTGTCGATGCTGAACAGCTACTCTGGCTGGGCTGCGGCGGCGATTGGTTTCAGCCTTGGCAACGATCTTCTGATCGTCGTGGGGGCGCTGGTCGGCTCGTCCGGTGCGATCCTGTCCTACATCATGTGTAAAGCGATGAACCGGTCGTTCGTCAGCGTGATCCTCGGCGGCTTCGGCGGGACATCCGGTCCGCAGATGGAGGTCGAGGGCGAGCAGGTCGCGATCGACACCGACGGTGTGGCCACCCTGCTGAACGAGGCCGACAGCGTCATCATCATCCCCGGTTACGGCATGGCGGTCGCTCAGGCGCAGCAAGCGGTAAGCGAGCTGGTCAAGAAGCTGCGGGCCAAAGGCAAGAACGTGCGTTTCGCCATTCACCCCGTTGCGGGGCGTCTGCCGGGTCACATGAACGTGCTGCTGGCCGAGGCCAAAGTGCCCTATGACATCGTGATGGAGATGGACGAGATCAACGATGATTTCCCGTCAACCGACGTGGCGATCGTGATCGGGTCCAATGACATCGTGAACCCTGCCGCACAGGACGACCCCAACAGCCCCATCGCCGGTATGCCGGTTCTGGAATGCTGGAAGGCCAAGAACGTCATCGTGTCCAAACGCGGGCAGGGGACAGGCTATTCCGGAATCGAGAACCCGCTGTTCTTCAAGGACAACACGCGGATGCTTTACGGCGACGCCAAGGCGAGCCTCGACAAGCTGCTGCCGCTGATCGACTGATCACGCGACAGGCGACAAACCAAGGGGCGGTGCAGCAATGCGCCGCCCCTTTTGCTTTTGAGGCGAAGGCAGTGGAACTCAAGCCGGTGGCACGTGTTGAATTATCATATAGGAGGATTTGAATATGAAGTTTTCACGCACCAGCCCCTCGACCGGCCCCGGTTCCCCTGAAGTGACCGGCTTTTACGATGACGATACCGGCAGCATTCAATATCTGGTGGCGGATCCGGCGACCGCCAAGGCGGCGGTGATCGACGTGGTTCTGGGCTTCAGCCCACAAAGTGCGGCGACTGACACGCAGCATGTCGATACCATCCTGCGCCACGCGGAAGCCGCGGGCTACGAGATCCAATGGATCCTCGACACCCACCCCCATGCAGACCATCTCATGGCCTCGCACGTACTAAAACAGCGGTTGAACAAGCCCAATGCCATCGGGGCAAAGGTGACAGAGATCGCAGAGCTCTGGCGTGACTATTACAACATGCCCGACGCCTTTGACCCCGCCGCCGATTTCGACCACCTGTTCGAGGATGGCGATACATTCACCATCGGCGAGCTGCCCGTGCGGGTGATGCTGTCGCCGGGGCACACGTTGGGGTCGATCACCTATGTCGTAGGCTCTGACGCGGCTTTTGTGCATGACAGCTTTATGCAGCCCGATGTGGGCACTGCGCGCGCCGATTTCCCGGGGGGCACCGCGGCTGAACTCTACCAGTCCCTGCAAGATATCCTTGCCCTGCCGGATGCCACGCGCCTGTTCATCGGCCATGACTATGGCACCGAGTATCGCAGCCAACCCAAGTGGGAATCCACCGTGGCCGAACAACGCCGGCACAACGCCCATATTGGCGGTGGCGTGTCGCAGCAAAGCTTCGTCGACCAGCGCGAGGCGCGGGACAAAACCCTCGCGCTGCCCGACCGGATGCTGCATGTCTTACAGATGAACCTTAGGGCAGGGCGCTTGCCGGAGGCCGAAGACGACGGTCACGCTTACCTCAAGATACCGGTCAACCGGTTCTGAAACGGGTCCGGTATTCCGCGGTATACGGTTAACCCTATGAAAGATATGTGAAATATATCTAGGCGAATGGCGGTGGTCACGATAGACTGCTTTGATTGACCCCTTGTAGAAAGCCCGCATCGTGCCCGCCCTCGACGATCACCCCCTGCGCTATACGCTCAATAGCGAGCTGCACGCCCGCCCGTTCCCCTCGCTCACCGCGCCCCATGTTGCGGCCTATCTGGCCGTGCGCCCATCGGGGGAGGCCGCGCGGCGGGACCGCTCTGTCGATCTGCAACAGCTCCGTGATCTCTTGGCCCATTATGGTGCGCCGCTACCCGCCGAGGACGCGACCCATTATTTCGGCCCGATGGGAAAATACACGCTGAAGTGGGAGCAGCATACCGAGTTCGTGACCTATACGGTGTTTCTGGATCAGCTCGGCCAGCGCCCCTTTGATCCGGCAGAGTTTGATGTCTTCCCGCAGGATTGGCGCGCGGGCCTGAACGCGCAGCGGATCACCTCTATTCTGCTGCGGCTGGTGCCCCGTCCGCCACAGGACGCGCAGATCGCCGAGGCGTTGCAAGACTGGTTCGTCCCCGAAAGCCTCGCCGTGGCATCGGTGCTTGAAGATGCTGCCGTCATCGCCAGCGATTTCCGTATCGACCCCGCGGGCCACATGCGCATGGCGGTCTTTGCCAGCGAAGGCACGGGCAGCCGCCGCTTGGGCCGCATCGTGCAACGTCTGTGCGAGATAGAGACCTATAAATCCATGTCGATGCTCGGCTTTGCCAAGGTGCGCGAATTCGCGGGCCAGTTGGACCGTATCGATGCAGAGCTGAACGATCTGATGGCGGGTATGGCAGGCACCTCTGCCATGGCCGAAGACACGCTGCACCGGCTGCTGGATATCTCTGTCGGGCTAGAGGCGCTTTCGGCCGATGCGTCTTACCGTCTGGGCGCGACAGAGGCGTATCAAGCCATCGTCGCACAGCGGATCGGAGCCCTGCGCGAAACACGGTTCATGGCGCGGCAAGGGTTTGATGAATTCATGATGCGCCGCTACGAGCCTGCGATGCGTACGGTCACATCCTCGGAAACACGGCTCAATAAAATGTCCGCCCGCGCCAGCCGCGCGGCCGAATTGTTGCGGACACGGGTTGATGTGGAACGATCCGCGCAAAATCAGGCGATACTGGCAAGCATGGACAAACGCTCTGACCTGCAACTGCGCTTGCAACACACGGTCGAAGGGCTGTCCGTGGTCGCGATCAGCTATTACGCGGTGTCGCTGGTGGGCTATATGCTCTACCCGCTGGCCGACCGTATCGGGGTCAGCACGGGCACGCTCACGGCAGTGGCCGTCCCGGTGGTGGTGGTGCTGGTCTGGGGGCTGCTGCGCCGCCTGCGCCACAAGATCAAATAGGGTCAGCTGCCCGCCGGGGTGGCACGCAGGAAGGCATGCATCGCCAGCACGCCGACACCGATCATCACAATCGCAAGGATAGCGGCAAGGGACAGCGTGGGCACGCCGGACAATCCGGCCCCCAGCGTGCAGCCGCCCGCCAGTACACCGCCCACACCCATCAACGCTGCTCCGGTCAGATAGCGGCCCGTCTGGGCGGGTGTCTCGAAACTCTGCCAACCAAAGCCGCCAAAGATCAGGCTCGACGCGCAGGCCCCCAGGGCCACGCCCCCCAAAAGCCCGACGCCAAAGCCCGCGGGGATCGAACTGCTGGCCACCACCCAGAACAGCGCATCGGCGGAAGGAGAGGTGAACGACAGGCTTTCCATCGCGATAGGGTCGAATTCGTCAAACAGGATAAACCCCGTCCCGACCCAGGCCAGCGGGACCAGCAGGCCAATCATCGCCGCCATCACCAGATGGGTCCAGCGGTTGCCCGATCGCAGCGCCACGGCAAGGGCCGCCACCACGATCAGCCCGCCCCATAGCACCACCCCCCCGGGCAGGGCGGCAAGGCTGACGTAATCGCCAAGCCCAAGGGTCACACTGCCAAGCGCCACGCGCATCGGGGCCAGCACGCCTTTCAACGTGGCATGGGCCACAACGGCAAAGACAACCACGACCAAGGCCGCGCGCAAATTGCCGGAGCCCGCCAGAATGGTCAGCCGAGAGATACAGCCCCGCGTCAACACCATCCCCGCGCCAAAAAGCAGCCCGCCGATGCCAATCGCCAGATAGGGCACATCCGGCACCATAAAGCGGTGTTCGGCAAAGCTGATCCAGCCCATGGCGACCGCGACCTGCGTCCCCAGCACGGCAAAGGCCAGCGCTGTCAGCCAGACCCCTTTTGCGGCGCGCCGATCCTCGCCAATCAGTGAGCGGCGAAAACAGAATTTGGTGATCTGCCCGAGTATGCCAAAGATCACCCCAACCGCCAGCGCGAACCAGACAGCCGCCTGTTGCGGTGTGGTGGTCTCGAAACCGAATTGTTCAAACATCCCCGTGATCCCCTTGACGACAGCACGACAGTTCCCTGACGCGGAAACCGCCTGAGTTCAAGCTTTTTGCGCCCCCACGACAAAGGGAGGCCGCAGCCCCCCTTCACCCTTTCTCAAATACTCAAACCCGACAGAAGCCCCAAAAGGCGACGGGCCGATCCGGATCACCGTCCGCGCAACCGCGGGTCCAGTGCGTCACGTAGCCCGTCGCCCAGGTAGTTCACGCTCAGCACGGTCAGCGAGATTGCGACGCCGGGCAGGATCACCCGCTCGGGGAATTCCTGCATCCGTGACACGGCATCGGACAAGAGCTTGCCCCATGTCGGATAGTCCGACGGGAAGCCGACGCCCAGAAAGCTCAGCGCGCTTTCGGTGATGATCGCGGTCGCCAGTCCCAGCGTGGCCGAAACCATGATCGGAGAGATGACGTTGGGCAGCAGGTGCTTGCGGATGATCTTGCCCGACCGCGTCCCGATGGACCGCGCGGCGAGGATGAACTCGCGCTCTTTCAGCGCCAGAATGTCGCCGCGCACGATCCGCGCGGTCTGCATCCACGAGGTCAGCCCGATGATGCCGACGATCAGGATGAACATCCCGCCTTCGGGGCCAAAGCGTGCGTTGAGCGGTTGGCGGAACAGGGTCACCGCCAGCAGCGTCAGCGGCAGGATCGGCAGCGACAGAACCAGATCGGTAAAGCGCATCAGCCAGAAATCGAGCCGTTTGAAATAGCCCGAGATGACGCCGATGGCCGAACCGATGACCAGCGCCAGTCCCATGGCCAGCCAGCCCACCGCCATAGACACACGCCCGCCGGCGATCATCTGTGCCATGATATCACGGCCCAGCTGGTCGGTGCCAAAGGGATGTGCCCAACCGGCCTTGGCCTCGCTGTCGAACAGCAGTTGATACACGGGGCGCCAGTTCTTGTTGCGGATATCCAACGCCTTGGGGTCGACATCCCAAAGGTAGGGGCCGAACAACACCGCGAGGGTGATGAACAGCAGGAAGCCTCCGCCAAAGACAGCGCCCTTGTGCTTGCGGAACTGCTGCCAGACGTCGATCCACTGGCTGCGCGGCGGCTTTTGCGGCTCTTTATCGACCAGCGCGCCATAGAGTTCGATGTCGGCCTCGATCGGGCTTGCGGGGGTGGCTTGCTCAGTCATAGCGGATCCTTGGGTCAAGCAGGCCGTATAGAACATCGGCAATCAGGTTGAATAGAACGATGAGGATGGCGAAGATAAAGGTCAGCGTCATCACCATCGGCAGGTCGTTGGCAAAAAGCGCGGTCAGCAGCAGCTGCCCGATACCATTCACCTTGAACACATTCTCGGTAATGATCGCGCCGCCAAAGATCGCGGGCATGCCAAGGGCAATCACCGTGACCACTGGGATCATCGAGTTGCGCAGCACATGGACCAGAACGACCGATTTCTCGCGCAGCCCTTTGGCGCGGGCGGTGCGCACATAGTCCTGGTTCAGGTTGTCCAGCATCGCGCCGCGCATATAGCGGCTGATCTGCGCGGTGGTTTGCAGCGCCAACACCATCACGGGCATAATCATCTGCATGAACTGGAATTTGAAACTCTCCCAGTCGGTCACGACATGGGTCGTGTCATAGATCGACGGCAACCACCCCAACGAGACCGAGAAAATCACGATCAGCAGCGGCCCGGTGAAGAAGGGCGGGATCGAAAAGCCGATCATGGTGACAAAGGTGCCCGCTTGATCGAATAGCGAATAGTGGCGGTAGGCCGAATAGATGCCAATCGGGATCGCGATCAGGATGCCCACGATATAGCTCAGCCCAACCACCCAAAGCGTCTGCGGCATCCGCTGGATCACGATGTCCATGATCGGGCTGCGGGTCTGCCAGCTGATCGCACGCTGTACGGGACGCACAGCACCTGTGTCGGGGTCAATGAAGGTCGACAGGCTGGTGTCGGGCAGCCAGCCCAGCAGGAAGCTGTCGCGGGTGGCCCAGTCAATGAAGACCTGCGGTTCAACCCAGAAGAACTGGATCAGCCATTTATAGTATTGCACATAGAGCGGCTGCCCGAGGCCAAGCGCCTCGCGCATTTTCTGTTTTACCTCTGGTGGGACTGTCAGCGGCACCTGGGCCATCGGATCGCCGGGGGCCAGTTGCAACAGCAGGAAGATTACCAGGCTGATAAACAAAAGCGTTGGTATCGACAAAAGTAGTCGACGAATGGTGAAGGTCAGCATGCACAGCGCCTTTGCAAGTCGGTCTAGGGGAGGGGAAGCATGTCAAAATCGAAGGGAGGCGCGATTTCGCACACATTCACACAGGCATCAAGTCATGAGGAGCACGCGCGCTGCGTGCTCCTCTGAGCTTGGGCGTGATTATTCTTTCACGCGGTACCAGTCGGCGGCATTCCACAGTTCGGAATCCCATGTGTTCAGGATCACGCCGCCCAGAGTGTTGGACGCAGCGGAAACCCGACCACGGTCGACCAGCGGAACGATGGTCATCGTGTCACGTGTGATGATGTTGTTCAGCTGCTTGGCGATCTCGCCACGCTTGTCCAACTCGCCCGTGCGCGACAGTTCGTCCAGCAACGCGTCGTATTCTTCGTTGCAGAAACGGTTGATGTTTTCACCCTGCCACTGGCTCTGGAAGGCTTGGGCTCGTTGCCACAGCGATAGGCAGACAGGTAAGCCTGCGGATCGGTGCCGTCAAAGTTGTTCGCGTACATTTCAACGTCGGCATAGAACTTCTGGAAGGTATCGGGCGAACCGGGGTCGCCCCCAAAGAAGACCGACGCATCAAGGTTGCGCAGTTCGACTTCGACACCGATCTGATTCCACCAGTCTTTGATCAGCGCCTGGAAATCCTGACGGACAGCGTTGGTCGAGGTCTGGTACAGCAGGGACAGTTTTTCACCGTCTTTGTCGCGGATGCCGTCGCCATTGGTGTCGGTCCAGCCGGCTTCTTCCAGCAGAGCTTTCGCGCCTTCGAGATCCTGCGTCAGACATTCGGTGTTGTCGGAGGCATACAGCTCGGGCGCGGGCACAAGGTTACAGGTCGCGCGACCCGCCTGGCCATAGCCGACTTCGACCAGCAAAGGACGGTCGATCGCCATGGACAGCGCCTTGCGGACCTTAAAGTCCGACAGGATCGGGTGCGGATGCGCCACGGTGGAGCGTTCGCCCTCTGGCAGGTCCGGCGATGGGTCTGTCAGGTTCATCTCGATCCGTTCGACCAATGTCCCGAATGCAGAGATCGCCTGACCCTTGCCGCCTTCGGCCATTTTCGCCAGCACATCGGGGGCCAGCTGCATGTTCCAGGCATAGTCGTATTCGCCGGTTTCCATCACCGCACGACCCGCGGCATTCGCATCCCCACCGCCCTTGAGGGTCAGTGTCGCAAACGCAGGTTTGCTGGGGTCACGGTAGTTGGGGTTGGCTTCCATCTGGATCACGTCATTGGGACGGAAATCTGTCACGCGGAACGGGCCGGTGCCGATGGGGTTAAAGTTGGCTTCGGTACATTCGGGGGCTTTCGCGCCCAGGCAGTCCTTGAACTGCGCGGCCTGAATGATCGGTGATTGCGCGCCCATGAACGGGCCGTAAGGGTTTGGCTTGGCGTCGGTGAAATGAACGGTAACCGTCAGATCATCCACGATATCGATGCTTTCAACGCCATCGAACTTCGACGCCTGCGCGCAGCCGCCTTCGGGGTGCATACAGTATTCAGCGGTGAATTTCAGATCCGCCGAGGTCACCGGCGTGCCGTCGGACCAAACCAGGCCCTCTTTCAGCTTCCAGGTGATGGATTTCAGGTCTTCGGCCACGCCGCCGTTTTCAACGGTGGGAATCTCGGTCGCCAGATAGGGGACCAACGCGCCGGTTTCGTCATAGCGGCCCATCGGCTCCAGCACGAGGCTCGCCGCCTCGAGGTCTTTTGTGCCGCCCGACAGATAGGGGGTCATGATCGAGGGCGCTTGCCAGTAGATAACTTTCACCTCGCCGTCGCGTCCACGCTCGCCCTCGTGGGCGGCGCCGAATGCGGCGGGGGCAATCGCTACCGAAGCCGCGGCTCCCAGTAACAGGGTTTTCATGTTCATAGCTTACTCCTTGTTGGACACCGTTGGTTTTTTGAGGTGCCTTTTTTTATGGTCTGTCTTTTCTGGCAATGCCAAAAACGTCAATCTTGATCACGGCCGGGGGCAGGGTGCTGCGACAGACAGGGATGCCCGCCAAAACGCCCGTTTTTCCAGCCACGCCAATAACGTCGAAGCATCGAAACAGGTTTGAAAAAAAATGCAAGCCTCCAAAGCAGCGGATGTTAGCGGTCCCTTGGACCGATTTGACACCAGATGACGAAGTGCCTTAGCGTCGTCAAATTGATTAAACGAGAAGCGCTGGAAAATACCATGCTAGACGAGGCAACGCCGACACCAATCGCGCAAATTCAAGAGCTTAGGGTCGAATTTCAGACCCAGGACGGACCCGTTCTAGGTGTGGAGAACGTCAGCTTTGACATCAATGCGGGTGAAACTGTCTGCGTTGTGGGCGAATCCGGCTCGGGTAAATCGGTGTCCTCGCTGTCGCTGATGCGTCTGGTCGAGTTCGGCGGCGGAAAAATTGCGGGTGGGCGCCTATTATTTGAGCGCCAGAACGATCCCGCTGTCGATTTGGCGCGCACAGATCAGGATGTGATGCGCGATATTCGCGGCAATGAGATCGGGATGATCTTTCAGGAACCGATGACAGCGCTGAACCCGGTCTTTACCGTCGGTCGCCAGCTGACCGAAGGGCTACGCCTGCACAAGAACATGTCCAAGGCGCAGGCAGAGGCCCGCGCGCTGGAGCTTCTGACCCAGGTCCGCATCCCCGAACCGGCCCGCCGTCTTGCACAATACCCGCACGAGCTGTCGGGCGGGATGCGCCAGCGTGTGGTGATCGCAATGGCGTTGGCCTGTTCGCCGCGGCTGCTGATCGCGGATGAACCCACCACCGCGCTGGATGTGACCATTCAGGCCGAAATCCTTGCGCTGATCGACCGCTTGAAACGCGAGACCGGCACCGCCGTCATGTTCATCACCCATGACATGGCCGTTGTTGCCCAGATGGCCGATCGCGTCGTCGTCATGTTCCGCGGTAACAAGGTCGAAGAAGGCACGGTCGAGGAAATCTTCGAGAATCCCCAACACCCCTATACCAAGGCGTTGCTGGCCGCCGTCCCCAAGCTGGGCGAGATGCGCGGCAAACCCTATCCCGAACCGATGAAACTGCTCGGGACGGCGGATAAAGAGATCAAACCCATCAAGGGCACAGAGGAAACGCTGCTGACGGTCAAGAACCTGACCACGCGCTTTCCGGTGCAGGGCGGCTTCCTGCGCCGCACCGTCGCCAATGTCCATGCGGTGGAGGACCTATCGTTTACCATCAACAAGGGCCAGACGCTAAGCCTTGTGGGGGAATCCGGCTGCGGGAAATCTACGGCGGGGCGGTCCTTGCTGCGGCTGGTCGAACCNCAGTCGGGCGAGGTCAACCTCGACGGCAAAGACATCATGGCACTGGATTCACGNGGCCTGCACAAGGCGCGACTGGACATGCAGATGATCTTTCAGGACCCGTTTGCCTCGCTCAATCCGCAGATGCAGCTGTCGGATCAGGTGGCCGAACCGATCCACAATTATGGCACGCTCAAAGGGGCCGAACTGACCAAACGCATCGAGATGCTGTTTGACCGTGTGGAACTGCCGCGCAGCTTCATGCGCCGCTTCCCGCACGAGCTGTCAGGTGGTCAGCGCCAGCGCGTCGCCATCGCGCGGGCCTTGGCGCTGAACCCCAAGCTGATCGTCGCGGATGAAGCCGTGTCGGCGCTGGATGTGTCGGTGCAGGCGCAGGTGGTCAACCTGATGCTGGAGCTGCAAGCGGAAATGGGGCTGTCCTTCCTGTTCATCAGCCACGATATGGCTGTGGTCGAACGGGTCAGCCACCACGTCGGCGTGATGTATCTGGGCCGGATCGTGGAAATGGGCACGCGGTCGCAGGTGTTTGAAAACCCGCAGCACCCCTATACACAGGCACTGATGAAAGCCGTCCCCATCGCCGATCCACGGCGTCGCAAAAAGGAAAGCGAGCTGAACTTCAAGCCGATCCCGTCCCCGATCCATCCGACAAGCTATGTCGCGGAACCCTCTGTTTACAAAACCGTATCCCCCGGCCATCAGGTCTTGATCACCGATAGCGGATACTAAAGGACCACATAAATGACTGCGCGCATGACCCCGTTCGAGCTGATGGAAAAACTCGTCAGCTTTCCCACTGTGTCGCGGGATACGAATATCCCGCTGATCGACTGGGTGGCCGATTACCTTGAAAGCCACGGCATCGCGTCCCATCGCTATATCCACCCCGATCAACCCAAACATGCGCTTTTCGCCCATGTGGGCCCGTGGGAAGAGGGCGCGGTGGTCCTGTCGGGGCATACCGATGTGGTGCCGGTGGACGGCCAGCCCTGGGACAGCGACCCTTTCACCGTGGTCGAACGGGACGGGCGCTATTACGGGCGCGGCTGCTGCGACATGAAGGGCTTTGATGCGCTGGCCATTTGGGCACTGGTAGAGGCGCATTACGCCGACGTGCAACGCCCGCTCCAGATCGCGCTCAGCTTTGACGAGGAAATCGGCTGCACCGGTGCCCCTCCGATGATCGAGGCGATGCAACCGGTGTTGCCCAAGGGGGCGCTGGTGATCGTGGGGGAACCCTCGACCATGCAGGCCGTTACAGGCCACAAGGGCGGCACGGGCTTCAACACCCATGTGGTCGGCTTCGAGGTGCATTCCTCGCTCCTGCACACAGGCGTCAACGCGATCATGGCGGGGGCCAAGCTGATCGAATGGGCCAATGAGGTGAACACCGAGAACATGGCCCGCAAACCCAGCGAGCTTGCGGCGATGTTCAACCCGCCCTTTACCACCGCCCATGTGGGCGTGATCTCGGGCGGGACAGCGCATAATATCACCGCCAAGGATTGCCACTTCGCCATGGATTTTCCGCGTCGTGCCGGGCGAAGATAAAGACGCCTGGGGCACCGCCTATCTGGAAAAGGTGCGCGAGGTCGAAAAGCAGATGCAAGAGGTCGTCCCCGAAACCTATATCGAGGTCACCCCCCGTTTCGACGTCCCCGCACTACAACCCGAAAAAGACGGGCTGGCCGAAACCTTCGTGCGCCAGATCACCGGCGACAATGCCAGCCACAAGGTCTCCTACGGGACCGAGGCCGGACAATTCCAGGAAGCCGGGTATAGCGCGGTGATCTGCGGCCCTGGCGATATCGCACAGGCGCACCAGCCCAACGAATATATCGAAGTCGCGCAATTCGAGGCCGGCCATAGCTTCATGCGCGACCTGCTTGAACGTTTGAAATGAAACAGCGCAGCGGCCCCCTTCTTCCAAATGGCATCACATCCCGGGGGAGGGGCCGCAGCGCGGCACCGGGGGCTGGCCCCCGATCCAGGCCTGCTTTGCCCGCGACGCCCACGCAATATAAAGCCTGACCCATGCAGCCTTTCCCGATCCATACGACCACCCCCGTCACCTATCCCGGCCCCCAGCCAGCCACGTCGGATATCGTCGTTATCGGCGGCGGGATCATCGGGGTCTGCACGGCGCTGTTCCTCGCCCGGGAGGGTCACTCGGTCACCTTGCTGGAAAAGGGCCGCATCGCCGCTGAACAATCCAGCCGCAATTGGGGGTGGATCCGGCAACAGGGGCGCGACCCTGACGAGATGCCGATCATGGCCGAGGCGCAGGCGCTCTGGCGCGAACTTGCGGGGCAAACGAATGTGGATATCGGGCTGCGGCAGGGCGGCATCGCCTATCTGGCGCAAAGGCCGACACAGCTTGCGGGCTATGAAAACTGGCTGCCCCATGCGCGGGCCAATGGCGCGGACAGCCGGATGATGACAGCGGCCGAGGTCTCCGCCATGTTCCCGGGCCTTGCCACACCTCAGATCGGCGCGCTGATCACGCCGTCGGACATGCGGGCGGAGCCTTGGGTCGCGGTGCCCGCACTCTCCGGTATCGCCGCGCGAGAGGGCGTTCAGATCATCGAGAATTGCGCCGTGCGCTGCCTTGATATCGCGGCGGGGCGGGTTGCCGGGGTGATCACGGAGCATGGGCGTATCGCGTCTTCGCAGGTGGTGCTGGCAGGTGGCGCGTGGTCGGCGCTGTTCCTACGCAATCACGGTATCTCTATGCCGCAGCTGTCGGTGCGCGAAAATGTGGCGGCGACCGAAAGCTTGCCTGAAATTTACGCAGGGGCGGTGTCGGACGGGCGGGTCGCGTTCCGGCGGCGCGAGGATGGCGGCTATACGCTCGCCCCTCCCGGCGCGCCCGAGCTGTTTGTGGGCCCTGACGCCTTTCGCGCCTTGCCCCATTACCTGACCCAGTTGCGCGCCGATCCCTTTGGTCAACGGCTTCACCCTTTTGCGCCCAAAGGCTTTCCCGATGCCTGGACGACCAAGCGGCGCTGGCAGGCCGATACCCCATCCCCCTTCGAGGCGATGCGCATCCTTAATCCCGTGCCCAATATGGCCAAGATCCGCCGCCTGCTGCGTGATTTTTCAGCAATGTTCCCCGAGCTGGGACCGATAAAGCTGAAATCTGCCTGGGCGGGGATGATCGACACGATGCCTGACATTGTACCTGTCGTGGATACTGTGGCAGCACTGCCGGGGCTGACCATTGGCACGGGCATGTCGGGGCACGGCTTTGGTATCGGGCCGGGTATGGGCCGCGTTCTGGCGCGTCTGGCCACGGGGCAAAGCGCCGGGCACGACCTGACCCGCTTTCGCCTTGCACGTTTCACCGATGGAAGCCCGATGATCCTGGGCCCGAACGTCTAGACACAAAAAGGAACGCACGCGATGCCGATCAAGAACCGCTTTGCCGAAACCCATGCCGACATCACCGCGTGGCGGCGTCACCTGCATACGATCCCCGAACTGCAATTCGATCTGCCGCAGACCGCGGCTTTCGTCGAAGAAAAACTACGCAGCTTTGGCATTACCGATATCACCACCGGCGTGGCGCAAAGCGGCATCGTCGCGGTGATCGAGGGCAAGACCAATGCCTCGGGGCGCAGCATCGGCTTGCGCGCGGACATGGACGCTTTACCCATCACCGAGGCGACGGGGCTTGAGTATGCGTCCAAAACGCCGGGCAAGATGCATGCCTGCGGCCATGACGGGCACACCGCGATCCTGCTGGGGGCCGCGCAGTATCTGGCAGAAACGCGCAATTTCGACGGGCGGGCGGTGCTTATCTTCCAGCCCGCTGAAGAGGGCGGCGGCGGTGGCAACGTCATGGTCGAGGAAGGCCTGATGGAGCGTTGGTCGATCGACGAGGTCTACGGGCTGCACAATATGCCCGGCCATCCCGTCGGCGCATTCGCGATCCGCAGTGGCCCTTTGCTGGCGGCGGCGGATGAGTTCGACATCATCATCACCGGGCAGGGCGGCCATGCCGCAGCCCCGCACGAGGCGATCGATACCAACCTTGCCGCGGCGCATGTCGTTGTCGCGCTGCAATCCATCGCCGCACGCAACGTGGATCCGATCAAGAATGCTGTCGTGTCAGTCTGTACCCTGCGGTCCGATACCGACAGCCACAACGTCCTGCCGCAAACCGTGCGGCTGCGCGGCACGGTCCGCACGCTGGATGCGGGCATCCGCGATCTGGTGCAGGACCGGCTGGAGGCAGTCGTGACCCACACCTGCGCCGCCCACCAATGCACTGCCGACATCGCTTACGCGCGCGGCTATCCCATCACCGTGAACGCTGACGCGAACACCGCCTATGCCGCTGATGTGGCCGAGAATATCGCCCCCGGTGTAGACCGCGACACGCCGCCGATCATGGCCGGAGAGGATTTCTCGTATATGCTGAACCAGCGCCCCGGTGCCTATATCATGCTGGGTAATGGCGACGGGCCCACCGTCCACCACCCCATGTATAATTTCAACGATGACGCGATCCCCGCAGGTTGTAGCTGGTTCGCGGAAATGATTGAAACAAGATTGCCAGCCTAGCCGCCGGCTTTGCCCGAAAGGGGCGCTGCGCGTTTCCCTTTTTTCACAGACTTCAAGGACTTCGAAAAATGCCCGTTAAGAACCGATTTGCCGAATTGCACACCGACATCACCGCATGGCGACGTGATTTGCATGAACACCCCGAGATCCTGTTCGAGACGCATCGCACCTCTGCCACCGTGGCCGAGAAACTGCGCGCTTTCGGCTGTGACGAAGTTGTCGAAGGCATCGGGCGTACCGGTGTTGTCGGCGTGATCAAGGGCAATGCCACCAGCTCGGGCAAGGTCATCGGGCTGCGTGCGGATATGGACGCGCTGCCGATCCACGAACAGACGGGGCTGGACTATGCCTCCAAAACGCCCAATGCGATGCATGCCTGCGGCCACGACGGCCACACGGCGATGCTGTTGGGCGCGGCGCAGTATCTGGCCGAGACACGGAATTTCGACGGGACCGTTGTGGTGATCTTTCAGCCTGCCGAAGAAGGCGGCGGTGGCGGGCGCGAGATGTGCAAGGACGGCATGATGGAACGCTGGGGCATTCAGGAAGTCTATGGCATGCACAACTGGCCCGGCATTCCTGCCGGACAATTCGGCATCCGCCCCGGCCCGTTCTTTGCAGCCACCGACCTGCTGGAAATCGAAGTCGAGGGTCTGGGCGGCCACGCGGCCAAACCACACGAGACCATCGATACCGGTGTGGTCACCGCACATATCATCACCGCGCTGCAAACCATCGTCAGCCGGAACGCGGACCCCGTGGGCAATATCGTTGTCTCGATCACCTCGATCGAATCCTCGTCCAAGGCGTTCAACGTGATCCCGCAGCGGGTGAACTTGCTGGGCACCGTGCGCACCCTGTCCAATGACCTGCGCGATCTGGCTGAAAAGCGCGTGACAGAGATTTGCGAAGGCATCGCGGCGACCTTTGGCGCGACGGCAAAGGTCAAATACGTGCGCAACTATCCGGTGATGGTGAACCACGACGAACAGACTGAATTCGCGGCGGATGTCGCGCGCGGCATCTCGGGGCAATGCGACGAAGCACCTTTGGTCATGGGGGGCGAGGATTTCGCCTTTATGCTCGAAGAGCGCCCCGGTGCCTATATTCTGGTCGGCAATGGCGACACTGCGATGGTGCACCACCCGATGTATAACTTTAACGACGATATCATTCCCGCGGGCTGCAGCTGGTGGGCGGGTATCGCCGAACAACGCATGCCCATCGGCTGATCACACAGGCATGGGGCGGGGGGAAACCCGCGCCCTATGCCGCCAGCAGCTTGCGATAGATTTTGACCAGCGCCGCCGCTTCGCGGGCGATAGAGAAATCCGACATCACATAGCTGCGCCCGGCCTCTGCCCATGCGGCCAGTCGGGTCCGGTCGGACAGGGCATCGCGCGTCGCGGCCTCAAGCGCTGGAATGTCATCGGGGTCCACCAGTAGGCCCGTCGTACCTTGCACCACCAGCTTTTCAAAGGCCCCCACACGGGTCGCGACCACGGGCACACCGCAGGCCATCGCCTCGATCGGGGTGAGGCCGAATCCCTCCCACCGTTGGGGGGCGACGTAAAGGTCCAGCACGCGGTAGAAATCCGCCATATCGCCCACAGGCACCTCTGGCAGGAACAGCATCCGGTCCGACAGCCCTTCGGCGCGGGCGCGGTCTTTCAGGCCCTTCTCGAAGCTCTCGTATTTCTCGGTCGCGCGCCCCATCACAAGGGCGACGACATCGGGGTTGTCCCGCAGGATCGGCAGCATCGCCTCGACAAAGGCATCGGTGCCCTTTTGTGCGCGGATACGGCCATAGCAACCCACCAGCGTCGCGTTCACTGGCAGCTTAAGCTCGGCGCGCAGGGCGGCGCGGTCGGGCGAGGGGGCAAAGCCTTCGGTGTCGATCCCGTGCATGATCACATGGCCGGGGTTTTCCAGATAGGCGTTGGTCCGGTCCGAGGTCGCCACAACGGCATCCATCCGCCGGATCAGCCAGCGCGTCAGGCCGGTCTGTTCGCGTTGGCTGGCCGAGGTGAACATCAGCTTGAGCCGCTTGCCCAGCAGATAGCGCAGCGCCAGCCCGCCCAGCATCTCGACGTTGCGCCGCGCGTGCCAGACCCGCCAGCCCGACGGTGACGGCCCGCGGCGCGACATGGTCACAAGCGAGGCCAGCGGCACCTGCGGCACATCATCAGGCACAACGGGTCCCGTTGCCGCGATAGAGATATCGCGCGATTGGACCGGCACCAGCCGCATCACAGTGGCCGTGACGCCGCTGAGCCTGCGTTTGAAATTCGGCGCGATCACATCGGTGCGGGCAAGGGGGTGCGTCATGGGGTATCCAACTTCAATGTGGTGATCAGACGGCTGGCAATGGCATCAAGCTGGTCATCCTGTGCCGCGATGAAGCGGGCAGCGGCAGCGGTCATCGTCGCCAGCTCATCCGGTTTGGTCAAGAGCGCGGCAACGCGGGCGGCCAGATCATCGCCATCCGCCACGATCCGCGCAGCGCCTTCAGCCTCGAGCTGGGCATAGGTTTCCGCAAAGGCCGCAACATGGTTGCCCGACAGCACCGCAGCACCCGATTGCGCCACCTCGAACGGGTTATGCCCGCCAATGGGCAGCAGCGATCCGCCTAGAAACACGACATCGGACAGGCTGTACCAGAGGCCCAATTCCCCCAACGTGTCGGCCAGATAGACCTGCCCCCCTAGGGCGTCCCCACGGCTGCGACGCTGCACGGTCAGCCCCGCATCCTGTACCAGCGCCTCTACCGCGTCGCCGCGTTCGGGGTGGCGGGGGGCAAGGATGAGACACAGATCGGGGATCTCGCGCAGCAGCTTCTTATGCGCGTCCAGAACGCTGCGTTCCTCGCCTTCGTGGGTGGAGGAGGCGACCCAGACCGCCCGCCCGCCAAGCGCTGTGCGCGCAGCCGCCAACGCCTGTGCATCGACGGGCAGCGGGCCGGCCATGGATTTCAGGTTCACGCCTGGCGACACACGATCGGCGGGGGCATGCATGCGGATCATATTGCGTGCCATCGCGTCATTCTGCGTCACGATCAGCGTGAAGACATCGAACAGGTAGCGGGCAGTGCGGGGCCATTTCTCCCAGAACTCGACCGTCTTGTCAGACATGCGCGCGTTGACCAGCGCCATCGGCGCGCCGGTGGCGTGGGTCCGTCGCAGCATCTGCGGCCAGATCTCGCTTTCGACAAATATCGCGGCGTCGGGCTGCCAATGGGCCAGGAACCGCTTTAACGGGCCGGGGGCGTCCAGCGGGGCAAACTGGTGCAGGCTGCGCGGCGGCAGACGTTGGTCCACCAGCCTGGCCGAGGTCGCGGTGCCGGACGTAATCAGGAAATGCGCATCGGGCAGCATGTGCCCCATGCGGGTGATCAGCGCCAGCACCGACAGGCTTTCGCCCACGGAGGCCGCATGCACCCAGACGAGCGCGCCGCTTGGGCGCGGCTGTGTGGCGATGCCGCGTTTCTCTCCCGCGCGGGCGGCGGGCACGTCTTGCGCGTTCAGCTTGCGCGCCTCTGCGCTGGCGGCAAAGGGGATCAGGCAGCGGCTGGCAAGAACCCAGGCGCGGTACAGGAAAGGCGCGGACACGGTCGCGTCAGCCGCCTGTGTGGCTCATGTGGCGGGGCATCTGCCCATCCAGCTTTTGCCGTGAATAATCAAAGTCGTGGCCCTTGGGCTTAAGGTTGATCGCCGCGCGAATTGCGTCTTTCAAGGGTGCGTCGTCATCGGGGTGATTGCGCAAGGGCGCGCGCAGGTCGGCCACATCTTCCTGCCCCAGACACATGTAGATTTCACCGGTGCAGGTGATCCGCACGCGGTTGCAGCTTTCGCAGAAATTATGGGACAGCGGCGTGATAAAGCCGATCTTCTGGCCGGTCTCTTCCAGCCGGACATACCGGGCAGGGCCGCCCGTATTCTCGGCCAGATCGGTGACGGTGTAATGTTCCTCGTAGGTGCGGCGCACATCCTTGAGCGACCAATACTGGCCCAAGCGGTCCTCGTTGCCCAAGTCGCCCATGGGCATCACCTCGATCCAGGTCAGATCAATCCCGCGATCCGCACACCAAGCGGTCATCGACGGCAGTTCTGCCTCGTTGAAGCCTTTCAGCGCGACGGCGTTGATCTTGACCCGCAGCCCGGCATTCTGCGCCGCGTCGATCCCGCGCAGCACCTGCGGCAGACGCCCCCAACGGGTGATGTCGGCGAATTTCTGATCGTCCAGCGTATCAAGCGAGACATTCACACGGCGCACGCCCGCAGCATAAAGATCGGCGGCATAGCGTTCCAACTGGCTGCCATTGGTGGTCAGCGTCAGCTCTTTCAGCGTGCCGGCGTCCAGATGGCGGGTCATGCTGTCGAAGAAGGTCATGATACCCTTGCGGACCAAAGGCTCACCGCCGGTGATGCGCAGCTTTTGCACACCCAGATCGACAAAGTTGGTGCACAGCCGATCCAGCTCTTCCAAGGTCAGAAGTTCCTTCTTGGGGAGGAAATTCATATTCTCGGACATGCAATAAACACAGCGGAAGTCACAGCGGTCTGTGACAGAGACGCGCAGATAGGTGATAGCGCGGGCGAACGGGTCAATCAAAGGTGCATTCATATCCCATAGGTAAACATCGGCCCATCCCGGGGCAAGTAGCATTTAGGAGATTGAAGCGGCAGGGGGGGAGCGTTAGATTTAACCCATGAAACATTATATTATTCTAGGTGTCGCTGTTGTTGCTCTGGCCGGATGTGCGGGCGTAACGGATCGTTTGGGTTTGGGCAAACGCGGGGCGGACGCCGCCCCGCCCACGGCCGAGGCCGAGGCGCGTGCAGAGGCGTCCCTGTCCTCCGCCACCGCGGCTGCCCGTCCGCCTGCTGGGGCACGCACAGCCGATGCGCTTGACACCACCACGGCCGAACAACGCGCCGAGGCGTCAAAACCTGCTGCGGCAGGGGCAAAATCGTTGGGCACCACCGTCGCCTCGCTTGGCAGCGCGACGGAGCCGGGGCTGTGGATGAAAACACCGCTGGTGAAATCGGAAATGCAGGGCCGCGTGACGAACCCCGCGACGGGCAAATCCTCTACGGTTGAACTGATCCCGCTGGATGGGCCTGCCTCGGGCGGGAGCCGCATGTCGTTGTCGGCGCTGCGTC
>JGI24657J20077_1000217_pt1 | contig 20132 bp, 18 predicted proteins | sample MalvirmetaMSP118_FD_20077 | JGI IMG/M metagenome (IMG submission 20077) | reverse complement strand
GACCTAGAGACCAAGGCACGTGAAATGCAGCGCGGCTTGCAGGCAAAGCTGGGTGTGCAGGGGCGCGATGTCTCTCATGCGTTGGCGCGCGCAGGGCACCGTCTGCCCGGGCGGGTGCGGCGTGAGGGCAAGGTCTTTGCGCAGGCGGCTTTTATGGCGCGCAACCCTAAGATGGCACGCAGGCTCGAGGGGGCAACGGTGCAGACCGCCTATGACCACGTGATGGAGCATCTTGCCGGGATCGACGTGGCCGAACGGCGCAAGGACCGCTGGCTTGGTCTTGCGGCAAGTGTGGCGTTCAACTTGATTTGCGTTGCGGTGGCGTTCATCACGTTTCTGTGGTGGCGCGGCTACGTCTGACGGGCGCTGCTGTTACGATCNAATNNGCAANAGCCCCGCTGCGGACCTGCAAGCGGGGCTTTGTTTTGANGCGTGGTTTGGGGCGCTGCCCCGCCCTTGCGGGCCCCCCGGGATTTAATCCATTTGGAAGGGCCCGGGGCACATCGCTTTAGAGGTTGGGGCTTTAGAGGTTGGGNTAGATCGGGAAGCGGGNGCAGAGCGCTTCGACTTCGGCTTTGACCTTGGCTTCGACCTCGGNGTTGCCATCGGCNCCATTGGCGGCCAGCCCGTCGACNACCTCGATGATCCAGTCGGCGATNTGACGGAATTCNNCCTCGCCAAACCCGCGTGTTGTTGCCGCAGGCGAGCCCAAACGGATGCCGGAGGTGACCATGGGCTTTTCAGGGTCAAACGGCACACCGTTCTTGTTGCAGGTGATATGCGCGCGGCCCAGGGCCTTTTCGGTGTCGTTCCCTTTGACGCCTTTGGGGCGCAGGTCGACCAGCAGCAGGTGGGTGTCGGTGCCATGGGTGATCGTGTCGAGCCCGCCTTTGATCAGCTGGTCGCTGAGTGCTTGGGCGTTCTTGATGACCTGTTGGATGTAGGTCTTGAACTCGGGCTTGAGCGCTTCACCAAAGGCCACGGCCTTGGCCGCGATCACATGCATCAGCGGGCCACCCTGAATACCGGGGAAGATGGCCGAGTTGAACTTTTTCGCCAGCGCTTCGTCGTTGGTCAGGATCATGCCGCCGCGCGGACCGCGCAGGGTTTTATGTGTGGTGGTTGTCGCCACATGCGCATGGGGGAAGGGGGAGGGGTGTTCGCCCGCAGCGACCAGACCGGCAAAATGGGCCATGTCCACCTGTAGGTAGGCACCGACCATATCGGCAATCTCGCGCATCCGCTTGAAGTCGATCTGGCGCGGGATGGCGGAACCACCGGCGATGATCAGCTTGGGCTGGTGCTCTTTCGCGAGCGCTTCGACCTGGTCATAGTCAAGCTGGTTGTCTTGTTTGCGCACGCCGTACTGGATGGCGTTGAACCATTTGCCGGATTGGTTCGGCTTGGCCCCGTGGGTCAGGTGGCCGCCCGCGTCGAGGCTCATGCCCAGAATGGTGTCACCGGGTTGCAGCAGCGCGGTGAACACGCCCTGGTTGGCTTGGCTGCCCGAATTCGGCTGCACGTTGGCGAAATCGCAGTTGAACAATTTGCACGCGCGTTCAATCGCCAGGTTTTCCGCCACATCGACAAAATCACACCCGCCATAATAGCGGCGGCCCGGGTAGCCTTCGGCATATTTGTTGGTCATCACCGACCCTTGCGCCGCCATGACAGCCGCAGACACGATGTTCTCGGAGGCGATCAGTTCGATCTCGTTACGCTGGCGACCCAGCTCGTCTGTGATGGACCCAAAGATTTCGGGATCGGCTTCGGACAGGGGGGTGGTGAAAAAACCGGACATGGGCGTGGTTCCTTTGACTACGTGTGCGGGTTGCGGGCTATCTAGCTTAATCCGGCACGGGGGTGAAGGTCGTAATGCGCCGGTCGCACCGTCATATGCGGCAAAGCTGGTAGGTCGGCGCGATATGTGGTTCTTTTGACTGTGAATATCCCTCATTGGAAACATCCGCCCATGAAGATCGCTTTTATCGCCAGCCGCTCTGATGTTGCACAGGATGCGTTGACGGCGCTGAGCGCACGATACGGCAATGTCACGCGCGAGGAGGCAGAGGTTATCGTCGCCCTCGGGGGGGACGGGTTCATGCTGCAGGCGCTGCACGACTCGCAAGAGCTGTCGACGCCGGTCTATGGCATGAACCGCGGCACCATCGGGTTCTTGATGAACGCCTATGCCGAACAGGATCTGGTGGATCGTCTACGCGCAGCAGAAGAGGCGGTGATCAACCCGCTGGTGATGGTCGCCACCCACGCCAATGGCGAGACCTCCAAGGCGCTGGCCTTGAACGAGGTCGCCTTGCTGCGCGAGGGGCCGCAGGCCGCCAAGCTGCGGATCAGCGTCGACGGGCGCGTGCGGATGGAAGAGCTGGTCTGCGACGGGGCACTGGTGGCGACGCCTGCCGGGTCCACTGCCTATAATTACTCCGCGCACGGCCCGATCCTGCCGATTGGCGCGGATGTGCTGGCCCTGACGGCGATGGCGGCGTTTCGGCCACGGCGCTGGCGCGGGGCCTTGCTGCCGAAAACGGTGACCGTGCGCTTTGATGTGCTGGAGCCCGCCAAACGTCCTGTGATGGCCGACGCCGACGGGAATTCCTACCGCGATGTCGTCGCGGTCGAGATCACCTCGGACCCGTTGATCAAGCACCGTATCCTGTTCGATCCGGGCCACGGTCTGGAAGAACGGCTGATCAGCGAGCAGTTCAACTAATCCGCGTTTCAGGCGGAACCGCGGTGCCTTTGGCGCGTTGATATTCCGAGACGCATGAGAGGCCGTTCAGGTGCTTTCATCGTTTGGAATTTTAGCAAAAGGAGACCTGACATGAATTGGGATACAATCAAAGGTAACTGGAGCCAGATGACCGGTAAGGTCAAAGAAGAATGGGGTGATCTGACCGACGATGACCTGACAGAAGCCGCCGGCGAACGCGACCAGCTGGTCGGCAAGATTCAGGCGCGCTACGGCGTTGCCAAAGACGAGGCGGAGCGTCAGGTAGACAGCTTCGTGGCCAAACACTAACTGGCCTAGATATCGATTAGAAAAGGCGGCTGTTACAGCCGCCTTTTTCGCGTTCTGGGGTGCCGGATCTATCAGGTGTCCTTGGCGTAGCCGATGGTTTGCAGCGCCGACTTGATCTCGTCCAGAATGGCCGGATCGTCGATCGTGGCGGGCAGTTTGAACGGCTCTGCATCCGCCAGTTTGACCATCGTTGCCCGCAGGATCTTGCCTGAACGCGTCTTGGGCAAGCGATCCACCACCAGCGTCATCTTATAGGCTGCCACTGGCCCGATCTGGTCACGCACCCGTTGCTGGCATTCGGCTGCAATCTCGGCATGGGGGCGGTCGACCCCTTTGGACAGGCACACAAACCCCATCGGGGCTTGGCCCTTCAGCGGATCGTTGACGCCGATCACGGCACATTCAGCCACATCGGGGTGGCCGGCCAGAACCTCCTCCATCGCGCCGGTGGACAAGCGGTGACCGGCGACGTTGATCACATCATCGGTGCGCGCCATGATATAAAGATATCCATCCTCGTCGATCCTGCCCGCATCGCCCGTTTCGTAGTATCCGGGATAGGTCGTGAGGTAACTTTTGCGGAAGCGGTCTTCGGCATTCCACAGGGTTGGCAGCGTGCCGGGAGGCAGGGGCAGCTTGATCGCGATAGACCCCAAAGTGCCAGCGGGTTGCGGTTCACCCGCCTCGTTCAGGATTTGCACGTCATAGCCCGGCATCGGCACCGTGGGGGAGCCGACCTTGACCGGCAGCGCCTCTAGTCCGGCGGGGTTGCCGACGATGGTATAGCCGGTTTCGGTCTGCCACCAATGGTCATAGACGGGTATGCCCAGCTTTTCCTGCGCCCAGATCACGGTGTCTGGGTCGGCGCGCTCGCCCGCCAGATACAGCGCGCGCAGGCAGGAAATGTCGTATTTGCCAATCTCCTCGCCCTTGGGATCTTCGCGTTTGACGGCGCGGATCGCGGTGGGGGCGGTAAAGAAGCTGCGGACATTGTGTTCGGAAATGACGCGCCAGAAGGTGCCCGCATCGGGTGTGCCCACGGGCTTGCCTTCGAACACAACGGTGGTGTTGCCATGCACCAGCGGGCCATAGCAAATGTAGCTGTGCCCCACGACCCAGCCCACATCGGAGGCGGCCCAGAAGACATCGCCCGGATCGACGTTGTAGATGTTCTTCATCGTCCAGTTCAGCGCCACCAGATGCCCCGCGGTTTGGCGCACCACGCCCTTGGGCGCGCCGGTCGTCCCCGAGGTGTAAAGAATGTAGGCAGGGTGGTTGCCCTCCACCGCGACGCAGGGCGCGGGGGTGGTGCCTTTTTGCGCCGCGTGCCAATCCAGATCGCGCCCCGGTGTCAGATCGCAGGGGGCCTGTTCGCGTTGCAGGATCAGGCAGAAATCGGGTTTGTGGTCGGCCTGTTCAATGGCCCCGTCAAGCAGCGGCTTATAGGCCACCACACGTGCCGGTTCCAACCCGCAGGATGCGGCGATGATCGCTTTGGGGGTGCAGTCGTTGATCCGCACGGCCAGTTCGTTCGAGGCAAAGCCGCCGAACACGACCGAATGTACCGCCCCGATCCGCGCACAGGCGAGCATCGCCTCAAGCGCTTCGGGGACCATCGGCATATAGATGATCACGCGGTCGCCTTTGCCCACGCCATTGGCCTGTAGCGCACCGGCGACAGCGGCGACGCGGGTTTGCAGCTCGGCAAAGGTGATCTTGGTCTGGGTGCCGGTGATCGGGCTGTCATGGATGATCGCCACCTGATCGGCACGGCCGTTTTCCACATGGCGGTCAACGGCATTATAGCACGCATTTACTTTGGCGTCGGCGAACCATTCGTACAGATCATTGCCCTTGTCGAACAACGCCTGACGGGGCGCTTCCTCCCAATCGATGGCTTTGGACTGCTCTAGCCAGTAGGCTTCAGGGTTGTCCTGACAGCTTTTGTAAATGTCGTGATATCCCATATGCGGCTCCCTCCCGTGAACGCGAATACCATTTGGTAGGCCACGGCCGCGGGAAAGAGCAAGAGCTTGCGCCTATATCGCGACCATCCGGCAACAAAGTTTACAGCCGCTCCCCCGCGCGCGGTGTCAAAATTTACAAGCGCGTTTCGGCCTATTTCCGGTAGCGCACAGATTTTCGCGCAGCGCATGTCGAATATGACCTACCGCGTCGAATTTGGATCAGATCAATCACGCAAAGGGGCGCAGCATCGCGGATAGGGACGGCATGTCGCCGCCCTTCGTCTTTGAACAAAGGTTCAGAACAATGGGTGATAAGCTCGCCAACAAGAAGAAAAAGGCCAAAGCAGACGCACGGCCTGCCAAGCCGATGCCAAGCAGCGTGTCTGACATCAAGGCACCCTTTGCGGCCAAGGGCACCAAACCGGCCAAGTAATTCCGGCCGGTTCCGGTCCATGCGCCGCCCCGCATAAGGGCGGCGTTTTCACGCGGGGCGTCAGCCGTATTCGGCGACCGGCGTACCGGCGATCGCACCGACGTTCAGCAGCCCGCGCGCGGTGATCGACGGAGAGACGATATGAGCACGGTTGCCCATCCCCATCAGGATCGGCCCAACCTCAAGCCCGCCTCCCTTCATCTTCAGAATATTGCGCACGCCCGATGCCGCATCCGCATGGGCAAAGACAAGAACATTCGCAGCACCTTCCATCCGGTTCGAGGGCAGCAGACGGCTGCGCAGCTCGGGGTCGAGGGCGGCATCGATGTTCATCTCGCCCTCATAGCAGAAATCATGGTTGCCCGCATCCAGCAGCCGCAGCGCCGCGCGCAGACGTTTGCCCGACCCTTCGCCCTGATTGCCGAACTGGCTTTGCGAACACAGGGCGATCTTGGGTTCGATGCCGAAACGTTGCACGTGACGTGCAGCGCCGATGGCGATTTCGGCGATCTGTTCGGGGGTGGGGTGCAGATGCACCTGCGTATCCGCGATAAACAAGGGCCCATCTTCCAGGATCATCAGCGACAGGGCCCCATGGGGGCGCCGCCCGTCGCGACCGAGAACCTGTTCGATATAATTCATATGCCAGCGGAATTCCCCGAAGGTGCCGCAGATCAGGCTGTCGGCCTCTTCTCGGTGCACCATCACTGCGCCGATGGCGGTGGTATTGGTGCGCATGATGGCGCGCGCGATATCAGGTGACACGCCGCGGCGGGCCATCAGGTTGTGATAGGTCTCCCAATAGTCGCGGTAGCGCGGGTCGTTTTCGGGGTTCACCAGATCCACCGTCTCGCCCAGCTTGATTGTCAGACCAGCCTTTTCGATGCGCCGTTCGATCACCTCGGGGCGGCCGATCAGGATCGGGCGTTCCTTGGTTTCCTCCACCATGGCTTGGGCGGCGCGCAGCACGCGTTCGTCTTCGCCTTCGGCAAAGACGATCCGGCGCGGGGCCACGCGCGCGGCCTCGAACACGGGGCGCATCAGCATGGACGATTTGAAGACCGAGCTGTCCAGCTTGTGGCGATAGGCGCCCAGATCCTCGATCGGGCGGGTGGCGACGCCGGTGTCCATCGCGGCTTTCGCGACGGCGGTAGAGACGACCCCGATCAGGCGCGGGTCAAAGGGTTTGGGGATCAGGTAGTCGGGGCCAAAGGTCAGCTGTTCGCCCTGATAGGCGGCGGCAGCCTCGGCCGAGGTGGTGGCACGGGCAAGCGCGGCAATCCCGTCGATACAGGCGATCTTCATCTCGTCATTGATGGTGGTTGCCCCCACATCCAGCGCACCGCGGAAGATAAAGGGGAAGCACAATACGTTGTTGACCTGATTGGGAAAATCCGACCGGCCCGTTGCGATAATCGCATCAGGTGCCACCGCACGGGCCAGATCGGGCATGATTTCCGGCGTGGGGTTGGCCAGCGCAAAAATGATCGGCTGCGGCGCCATTTTCTGCACCATTTCGGGGCTCAGGACACCGGGACCAGAGAGGCCGAGGAACAGATCGGCATCATGGATCACATCGGCCAGATCACGCAGGTCGGATTTCTGCGCGTATTCCGATTTGATCGGGTTCATGTCGATCTCGCGGCCCTCGTAGACCAGACCGTGAATNTCACAAAGCCAGACGTTCTCGCGCTTCACNCCGAGTTTCAGCAGCATGTTCAGACAAGCGATGCCCGCCGCGCCGCCGCCTGTGGANACGATCTTGATGTCCTCGAACTTCTTGCCCGCNACGAAAAGNGCGTTNTTCACGGCGGCCCCAACGACAATCGCGGTGCCGTGCTGGTCGTCGTGGAAAACCGGAATGTTCATCCGCTCGCGGCAGATGCGTTCGACGGTAAAGCAATCGGGGGCCTTGATGTCTTCGAGGTTGATCGCGCCGAAGGTCGGCTCTAGCGCGCACACCAGTTCAGCAAGCTTTTCGGGGTCGTTCTGGTCCAGCTCGATGTCGAAGCAATCGATATTGGCGAATTTCTTGAAAAGGACGGCCTTGCCCTCCATCACCGGTTTGGAGGCCAGCGCGCCGATGTTGCCGAGCCCCAGAACCGCCGTGCCATTGGTCACCACACCCACAAGGTTCGCGCGGGTGGTGTAATGCGCGGCTGTGGTCGGGTCGGCCTTGATCTCAAGACAGGCTTCAGCCACGCCGGGGGAATAGGCGCGCGCCAGATCGCGGCCGTTCGCCAGTGGTTTGGTCGCGCGCACTTCGAGTTTTCCGGGCTTGGGGAAAGCGTGATAGTCAAGTGCGGCTTGGCGCAGATTGGGCGCATCGGTCATGTTTTGGCGGTCCTTTAAGAGAGTAGTTTAGCGTTAAACTATTTTGCCAGCCGCGCCAACACGACTTTTGGAGCGGGGCGTGTCACCGCCCATGCGGCGCAGATTGTGGGGCGGGAAGGGGGCCAGCCCCCATCGTGGCAGGCCACGATTCCCCCGGAGTTTGTCTGGCAAAATGAAGCATGGCATTTTTCCGCTTTTGGCATCGCAACTTTGGCGAAAGGTTTTTATAGTTTTGTGAAACTTGGGGGAATTATGACCAGTGATTTGCGACAGCACGCCAGCGCCGTGCAGGAAAATGCCTATGCGCCCTATTCCAACTTCAAGGTGGGGGCCGCGTTGCGCACGGCCTCGGGTGCGGTGTTTGTAGGCTGCAACGTGGAAAACGTCGCCTACCCGGAAGGCACCTGTGCCGAAGCCGGTGCCATCGCCGCCATGATCGCGGCGGGCGAGACGGCTTTTGTCGAGGCCTATGTGATTGCGGGCAGCCCCACGCCCGTCACGCCCTGTGGCGGCTGCCGTCAGAAACTGGCTGAATTCGGTCAGGGGGACGCGCGGGTGACCATGGCGACCCTGTCGGGCGTTGAAGAGGTGATGACCATGGCCGAGCTGTTGCCCGGTGCCTTTGGCCGCGCGCATATGGAGGGCTAAGCCATGGATGCCCGCGCGATCCTGTCCAAACTGCGGCACCGGCGGTCGCTGAACCGAGAAGAGCTTGTCTGGTTCGCGATGGCCCTTGCCGATGGGCGGGTCAGTGATGCGCAGGCGGGGGCCTTTGCGATGGGGGTCTGTCAGGTCGGGCTGAGCGATGTGGGCCGCGTGGCCCTGACGCTCGCCATGCGCGACAGCGGGCGGGTGTTCGACTGGGATCTGAACGGGCCGGTGCTGGATAAACATTCGACGGGCGGTGTGGGCGATTGCGTCAGCCTTGTGCTGGCTCCTGCCTTGGCCGCCTGCGGGGCCTATGTGCCGATGATCTCGGGGCGTGGGCTGGGGCATACCGGCGGGACGCTGGACAAGCTCGAGGCCATTCCGGGTGTGAATACCACATTGGACGAGGCGCAGTTTCGCGCCGTGGTGGCCAAGGCAGGCTGTGCGATTGTCAGTGCGACCGACGGTATCGCCCCCGCGGACAAGCGGCTTTATGCGGTGCGCGATGTGTCCTCGACCGTGGACAGCCTCGATCTGATCACCGCGTCGATCCTGTCGAAGAAGCTGGCGGCGGGGCTGGATGGTTTGGTGTTGGACGTCAAGGTCGGCAGCGGTGCCTTCATGAAAGATCTGGCGCAGGCGCAGGCGCTGGCGACGGCGCTGACCAAGACCGCAAACGCCAGCGGGTGCCGGACGACGGCGGTGATCAGCGATATGAGCCAGCCATTGGTGCCGAGCCTTGGGAACGCGCTGGAAGTGGCCGAGGTGATGCGCGTGCTGACGGGGCACAACAAGGGGCCGATTGTCTCGGTCTGTGCGGCTCTTGGGGGGGTGTTGCTGGCCAATGCAGGGCTGGCGGGCGATGTGCAGGTCGGGGCGGATATGATCGTGCAGGCGATCCGGTCGGGCCGCGCGGCGGAACGCTTTGGCGTGATGATCGCGGCCATGGGCGGGCCTGCGAAGTTTGTCGAAAACTGGACGCGGTTCCTGCCCGAGGCGACGATCATCGGCGAGGTCCCCGCACCGAAAACCGGATATGTAACCGCGATTGATGGCGAGGCCTTGGGCCTTGCGGTCGTCGCTTTGGGCGGCGGGCGTGCGGTCGAGACGGACCAGATCAACCCGGCCGTGGGGATTTCGGATGTCGTCCGCCTGGGCGCGAAAGTATCGTCCAAGGGGCCACTGGCGGTGGTTCATGCCGCCCGCGCTGGTGACGCAGAGCGGGCCGCACAGGCGGTGCGTGGTGCGATCACCATCGGCCCGAAGCCGGTCGCCGTGCCGGATTTGATTGTAGAGAGGGTCGGCTGATGGCGCGTGCTTTTCTGGTTGTGATGGATTCCGTCGGTATCGGCGGTGCCCCTGATGCGGACACCTTCTTTAACGGGCGTGTGCCGGACACCGGCGCGAATACCTTGGGTCATATCGCGCAGGCCTGTGCGGAGGGCCGTGCAGAAGACGGGCGCAGCGGCCCATTGAACGTGCCGCATATGGCGTCGCTGGGGCTTGGCCCCGCGATTGAACTGGCCAGCGGGCTGCATATCGCAAGCCTTGATGGTGCCGTCAGCGGCACATGGGGCGCGGCGACAGAAATTTCGCGCGGCAAGGATACGCCCTCGGGCCATTGGGAATTGGCCGGCTTGCCGGTCCCGTGGGAGTGGCATTACTTTCCCGATGTGTCGAAGTCCTTTCCGCCCGCGCTGGTCGCGCAGCTTGCGGCCTTTGCCGGCACGGACGAGATCTTGGGGAATTGCCACGCCCCCGGCACCGCCATTATCGAGGAGTTCGGCGCGCAGCATATCAAGACCGGTTTCCCGATCTGCTATACCTCGGCCGACAGCGTGTTGCAGATCGCCGCGCATGAAGAGAGTTTCGGCCTGCAACGGCTGTTGGACCTATGCGAAAACATGGCCCCGATCGCGCATGAGATGAAAGTCGGACGGGTGATCGCGCGTCCCTTCGTCGGGGATGCGCAAAGCGGTTTTACCCGCACCACCAACCGTCGTGATTTCGCGATCAAGCCACCCGCGCCGGTGCTGAGCAACTGGGTGCAGGACAGTGGTGCCCGTGTTTATGCCGTTGGAAAGATCGGTGACATTTTTTCGATGACCGGTTTTGACGAGGTGCGCAAAGGGTCTGACGAGACGTTGATGGGGCATCTTGGTGATCTGGTTGAAACGCCGAAGACGGCAGCCTGACGTTTGCGAATTTTGTGGAGTTTGACAGTCTTTATGGGCATCGGCGCGATGTGTCGGGCTATGCCCGCGCGCTTGAGTGGTTTGATGCCGAGATCGGTAAGCTGATGGGGCAACTGCGGGACGGGGATTTGCTGGTGCTGACCGCAGATCACGGGAACGACCCGACATGGGTGGGCACCGACCACACCCGCGAACGGGCCCCGGTTCTGGTGGCAGGGCAGGGTGCGGGCCGCTTGGGGCAGATCGGTTTTCGCGATGTCGCTGGGCTGGTGGCGCGGCATCTTGGGGTTGCGGTGCCCGACTAAACTCTGTTCGGCGGCGTATCGGTCGGATGGGGGCCAGCCCCCATCGCGGCGGGGCCGCGATCCCCCCGGAGTTTGACTGGCAAAATGAAGCTGGCGAAGATGCGATGGTTGCGGGGCACGGCTTTTCGGGGCATGAGTTCAGCCAAGTAATATGGAGAGCGCCCCGATGTCCGATATCGTTGAACACCTGACCGTCGTTAATCATCCGCTGGTGCAGCACAAGCTGACAATCATGCGGGATAAATCCACATCGACCGCGGCGTTCCGCCAGTTGCTGCGCGAGATCAGCCAGCTTCTGGCCTATGAGGTGACCCGCGGCCTGCCGATGACGACCAAGCGGATCGACACGCCGATGCAGCCGATGGACGCACCTACGCTGGACGGCAAGAAGCTGGCGCTGATCTCTATCCTGCGGGCGGGCAACGGGTTGATGGATGGCGTGCTTGAGCTGATCCCGTCGGCACGGGTAGGCTTTGTTGGCCTGTATCGTGACGAGGAAACATTGCAGCCGGTGGAATACTATTTCAAGGTGCCCGAGGGTATGGACGACCGTCTGGTGATCGCCGTGGACCCGATGCTCGCCACCGGTAATTCATCCGTGGCAGCGATCGACATGCTGAAGAAAGCCGGTGCGACCAATATCCGTTTCCTGTGTCTGCTGGCGGCCCCCGAAGGCGTGGCCCGCATGAAAGAGGCGCATCCCGATGTGCCGATCGTCACCGCGGCGGTCGACGAGAAGCTGAACGAGCAGGGATATATCATTCCCGGGCTTGGTGACGCCGGTGACCGGATGTTCGGGACCAAGTAAGGCGCAAAATGGGCGATCCGGTGATCAGGGTGCTTTACTCTGAAACCGGGATCGCGCATGGTTTATGTACTACATTGTGTGGGGGCGCAGATGAAATTTACTAGTATTGTGGCAGTTGCGGCATTGATGACGACGTTTGGGGCAGGTATTTCCCAAGCGCAGAGCTTTCGCGATCAACCGGCGGAATTCCCGTCGGCCTCGTATAAGGGCAAGCAATATGTTGACAGCAAAGGCTGTGTGTTTATTCGGGCCGGTATCGACGGCAATGTGACCTGGGTGCCGCGCGTGTCGCGCAAGCGTCAGGGTGTCTGCGGCTTCAAGCCGACCAATGTGCAGACAGCGGCCAGCGCGCCTGCCGGTGGTGCTGATGCGCCGGTGCAGATCACCGTGAACAACGCGCCCGCCGCGGCCAAACAGCCCACGGTTGCGGCACGCCCTCTGCCACAGCGCAAGGCCAAGCCGGTTGTTGTACGCCAGAAAGCACCCAAGCCGGTGCGCCAGCCGGTGCCACGCTCGGTCGACGTGCCGGCCGCACCGCGCGCGCAAGCGCCGGTGGCGGTGGCGCAGGTGCCGACCACCTGTGCCGGACGCTCTGCCATCAGCCAGCAATACTCCGGGTCGCGGACCAAGGGGCTCGCCGTGCGTTGCGGCCCGCAAACCGCGCCGATCCTGCCCTCCACCGCGCAGGTCGGGGCCGTGGCGTCTGCGCCGTCCTATGGGGCAGCCACAGGCAGCGTCACAACCACGGCGAGACCCGCAGCGGCGCATGCGCATACGCGTATCGTGCCGAAACATGTCGCGATCAACCGCCAGAACACCTATGCCAACGTCTCGGTGCCCAAAGGATATCGCCCCGTGTGGGAAGACGACCGTCTGAACCCCAAGCGGGCCGAACAGAACCTTGAGGGGCGGTCCAAGATGTTGTTGATCTGGACCAACACCGTGCCGCGCCGTCTGGTCAACCAAAGCACAGGGCGGGACATGACCGCGCGTTTGCCACTGGTCTACCCCTATACCTCGGTCGAGCAGCAGCGCCGCGAGTTGGGCGAGGTGAGCTTTGCCAAGCGCAACGGCCAACTGGTCAAACGTATCGTCCGCAACAAGAACGCAGCGCCTGCCGCGCGCAAGCCGGTCTACTCCAGCCGTTCGACCCCCAAGCCAGTCGCCACAGCCCCAGCGACCCCGCGTGCCGCAGGCAAGACCTATGTGCAGATCGGCGTCTATGGGGACAGCGCAAACGCGCAGCGTGCGGCACAGCGTATCGCGCGGATGGGGATGGGCGCGCGCATCGGTAAGTCCACCCGCGGCGGCAAGACCTATCTGTCGGTGCAGGCGGGGCCCTTTGGCGCGTCCGCGGCCCCAGCGGCTTTGGGTAAGTTGCGCGGTGCCGGTTACGGCGATGCCTACATCCGCTGACGCATCCGCACGACAGTACAGATAAAAGGCCAGTCGGGGCGATCCGGCTGGCCTTTTGCGTTGAAGGTCGGAGTGTGTATCTCTGCCTTAGCCGCCACAGATATTTTGCAGCCGTAGCCAGTCGGCATCGTTCAGCAGAGGGTCGGTCTCCTTGCCGTTCATCGGATCGCCTTCGATCAGGGGCAGCACCGTCTCTCCGGTGATGTCACGGGCTTGCGCGTAAGGCGTGCTGTGCAGGCGCTGTTTTTCGAAACGGGCAAGCAGGGCGTCAACGGGCGGTTCCGGCGCGGGTTCGGCCATCAGATGTTCGGCGTAGCGTGTGAGGGCCGCATCCGACACATCGCCGGTGGTCAGCAGGCGGAAGTTTTCGCGGATGCCGATGGTGGCGAGCATATGTTCAAGCGGGTCTGTGACGGCGCGTTTCGCTTGCTCCGCCAGAATATAGCCGCCCGCGATATCGGGGGACTCGTAATCCTCGAAGAGGGTCTTGTTCAGCACGATCAGCCCGCCGGGCAGGTGCAGGCTGGGGCGGGTCATGGCGGGCAGCACCACCATCGGATCAGACGACAGCCGCGCGCCGAGCTTTGCCAGCGCCGTGCGCCCGCGGGCGTTGGTACAGGCGGGGCCGGACACCCGTTCGATCTTTTTCAGCAGCGCCGCCCCGATGGAGGCGCGTTTGACCTTGGGCACCACCCGCAGCGTGTGATCTTGCAGCGCGCCCGGCAGCCAAAACAGCGCCACCGCCGCCACCACCAGCGCCGAGGTCAGCACCCCGGCAAACCGCAGCCGCCCCGGGCGGGGGCGACGGCGTTCGACCACGCGGCGCAGGGTTTCGATGGCGTCGATCATCTCTCCCTCGCTGTCGGGAATTTCCAGCGTTTCACTGGGGTCGCCGTCGGGGTGGAAAATCGCAGGGCGGGTGCCAGGGTTTGACCGCGCCAAAGCCGCCAGTGACCAATGGGTCAGCGCCTGATCCTTGAGGTCGGAAATCACCAGTGTCGCATCGCCAATTGACACGATGACCTCGCGACGTTGGGCATCGGGGGCCGAACGCCATAGTCCGGTTGCTTCCAACCGGGCGTATTTGGAAAGGGCTGTCATATCCTGAAGTATAGTGCCTAACTGTTTTGGATAGTTTACCACCTGACACGGGTTGAGCAATGGGTGGACTTAAGACAGCATAGGAGAATTCGAAAGGAGCGTCCCATGCAGATCAAGCCCGCACATCCCGATGATGCCGCCAGACTTGTCGAGATCTGGTATCATGGTTGGCATCAGGCCCATGCCGATGTCGTGCCCCCCGCTTTGACCGCCCTGCGCAGTTTCGAAGAGTTCACGATGCGGATGCGTGTGCACCTTAAACATACGCAGGTGGTCTGGGTCGAAGGGCAGATCGCGGGGTTCTTCATGGTGGACCATGACGAGATCTACCAGTTCTACGTCAGTGATGCCTTTCAGGGCAGCGGTCTGGCGCAGCAGATGATGGCGGCGACCGAAGCAGAACTGGGGCATGGGCTGAAATGGCTGGCCTGTTCGGTTGGCAACACCCGCGCCGCGCGGTTCTATGAGGCCTGCGGCTGGGTGCAGGCGGGCACGATCCCCTACGAGGTCGAAACCGGCGAGGGGCCGTTGCAGATCGACGTCTGGCGGTATGAAAAACGGCTCGGCCCGCAAGAGCAGGCAGAGGCGGTGATCGTCGCCGATCCGGTTGTCACACAGCGCGCGATGTAGACTGCACTAAAGCCTGGCGGCCTGCGCGCGCAGTTCGAATTTCTGGATCTTCCCGGTCGAGGTTTTCGGCAGCTCTTGAAACACCACGCGTTTGGGTGCTTTGAACCCCGCAAGCGTGTCGCGCGCAAAGGCGATCATGGCGGCTTCGTCCCCGCTCCGGCCCGGTTTTAGCTCGACAAAAGCACAGGGCACTTCGCCCCATTTCTCGTCCGGTTGCGCGACAACGGCGGCGAGGTTCACATCCGGATGCCCCATCAATACGCCTTCGACCTCGACGGACGAGATATTCTCGCCGCCCGAGATGATGATGTCCTTGGCGCGGTCGGCGATCTGCATATGTCCGTTTGGATGCTGCACCGCCAGATCGCCCGAATGGAAATACCCGCCCGCAAAGGCCGCGCGCGTGGCGGCGGGGTTCTTGTAATACCCTTTCATCACCGAATTGCCGCGGATCATGATCTCTCCCTGTGTGGCAGCGTCCAGCGGGACTTGGGCCATTTCGCTGTCCATGACGGTGATCTCTTCCATCATCGGCATGGCGACGCCCTGACGGGCCTTGATCGCGGCGCGCTCGGTCCCTTGGGCGCTGTCCCATGCGGGATCCCACAGACATTCGGTGACGTGGCCGTAGGTCTCGGTCAGCCCGTAGACCTGCGTGACGTTGAACCCCAAGGCTTCGATCTTGGACAGGGTGGCAGGGGCAGGGGGCGCACCGGCGGTGAAGACCTCCACCTGATGATCAAAGGCGCGGCGTTCGGCTTCCGTTGCGTTCACCATCATGTTCAGCACGATGGGGGCACCGCCAAAATGGGTCACGCCTTCGTCGGCGATGGCGTCATAGATCGCAGCGGCAGTGATGTCGCGGCAGCAGACCAGTGTGCCCCCCAAGAGGGGCATCATCCACGTGTGGTTCCAGCCGTTGCAGTGAAACAGCGGTACGATCTGCATGAACACGGGCCGCATCACCATACGCCAGCTGACCACCGTGCCCATGGTCATCAGATAGGCACCGCGATGGTGATAGACCACGCCCTTGGGCCGCCCCGTCGTGCCAGAGGTATAGTTGAGCGCAAGGCTTTCCCATTCGTCGTCGGGCATGATCCAGTTGAACGCAGGGTCGCCGGTGGCGATGAAATCATCGTATGTCGTGTGGCGACCCGTTGCCGGAAACCCCGCTGCGAGGTCAGGCACTTCGATCAGCAGCGGGGGCGGGCCGTCGAGCGTTGCACAGGCCGCCTCTGCCAGATCGACGAATTGCGTATCGACCAGCAGCACCCGCGCTTCGCCGTGGTCGAGGATGTAGCCCACCGTATCCACATCCAGCCGCGTGTTGATGGTGTTAAGCACGGCACCGCAGGCGGGCACGCCGAAATGCGCCTCTGCCTGCGCGGGGATATTGGGCAGGATCGTCGCCACAACCTGACCCGGTTCAACCCCCGCCGCCGCCAAGGCCGAAGCAAGCTGCGAACAGCGCGCATGGTACTGCGCATAGCTCACCCGATGCGCGCCGTAGATCACCGCCGTCACATCGGCAAAGACATGGGCCGCGCGTTTCAGGTGCGATAGCGGCGTGAGCGGCACGTAATTCGCGGCGCATTTGTCCAACCCGTCTTCGTTCGTCATCCAGCCCATGGCGCACCCTGTCTTTATTCGCTTTGTCCCGGTTACTATTGCGCAGCATCCCCCGTTTTGGGAAGGATGATAAAAGCAGGGCAGAGGCAGGATATGGGCACGAGCGTAAAGCGGCCAATCACAGATGCGGCGGGGCGGTCATGATCATCAGCCGCGGGCGCAACTACATCTTTGTGCATATCCCCAAGACCGGAGGCACGTCTCTTGCGCTCGCGCTGGAAGCACGGGCGATGAAAGAGGATCTGATGCTGGGCGACACACCCAAGGCGGTCAAGCGGCGCAAGCGTCTGTCAGGGGCGGCGTCGGCAGGGACGGCTTTGGAAGCACGCGACCCTCGCCGATATCGAAGGCGTGGTCACCCGCCAAGAGATTGCCCGGATGTTCGCCTTTGCGCTGGTGCGTAACCCGTGGGACCGGATGGTCAGCTATTACCACTGGCTGCGCGCGCAGGGTTTCGATCATCCCGCCGTGGGGCTTGCCAAGTCGCTGGCGTTTGATGCCTTCGTGCAGACGCCTACCGTGCAGGGCAGCCTTCGGGCCTCTCCCTACGGGTCATATCTGCGTGACGGGGCGGGCGAGGATCAAAGCAACCTGTTCATCCGGATCGAGCATTTCGCGCAGGACGCGCAGCCGCTGTTCGACCATCTGGGCTTTGATCTGACGTTGCCGCATGCGAATGCGTCGGACCGCGCGGCGGGCTATCGGGACTACTACACCCCCCAAACCCGCGACCTGATCGCCACGACCTGCGCCGAGGATATCGCGCGTTTCGGCTACAGTTTCGACGGCTGAGAGCGCGGGCGGTACATCACCCAGCAAAGCAAAACGGCCAGCAAGAACTGCTGGCCGTTTCCGTTTTCTCTATCGGGCGTTGCCGTCTCAGGCGGCTTTGGCGTCCGGCCCGAAGCGACCATAGAAGGTCTGGTTCTTCTCGGCCATTTCACGCAGCAGGTCAGGGCATTTGAACCGCTCGCCGAACTGCGCTTCAAGCTGGTCACACCGTTCCGCGGCATAGGGCGTGCCGATGATGTCGAGCCAGCTGAACGGGCCGCCGGACCAAGGCGCAAAGCCCCAGCCAAGGATCGCGCCCACGTCGCCTTCGCGGATATCTTCCAACACGCCTTCTTCCAGCGCACGTACAGCTTCGAGCACCTGAACGAACATCAGTCGGTCCTGCACATCGCGCAGGTCTGGCTGTTCCTCGGCCAGCGGGAATTTGTCGTGCATCCCCTTCCAATAGCCCTGACGCTTGCCCTTTTCGTCATAGTCAAAGAAGCCCGCGTTCGCCTTGCGGCCCAGACGACCCAGATCTTCCATCCAGAAGATCAGATCATCCGCTTGGCTGGCAGGATAGGCATTGCCCATGGCCGCCTTGGTCGCGCGGGCAATCTTGGCCCCCAGATCGATCGAGGTCTCATCGGTCAGCTGCACCGGCCCCACAGGGAAGCCCAAAAGCTGTGCCGCGTGATCGACCAGTTGCGGTGCCGCCCCTTCGGTGATCATCCGCGCGCCTTCGTTGGCATAGGGGATGATGCAGCGGTTGGCATAGAAGAACCGCGCGTCATTGACCACGATCGGCGTCTTGCGGATCTGGCGCACATAGTCGAGCGATTTGGCCACCGCACGGTCGCCAGTCTCGGCACCCTTGATGATCTCTACCAGTGCCATTTTTTCGACGGGCGAGAAGAAGTGGATGCCGATGAACTGATCCGCCCGGCTGGAGGCTTTGGCCAGCTCGGTGATCGGCAGGGTCGAGGTGTTGGAGGCAAAGATGCAATCCTCGGGGATCACGGCTTCGACCTTTTTGGTCATCTCGGCCTTGACGGCAGGGTCTTCGAAGACGGCTTCGATGATCAGGTCACAGCCTTTCAGCGCGTCCAGATCGGTGGTCGCGGTGATCAGATCAAGGGCTGCGGCTTTCTTTTCTTCGGTGGATTTCTTGCGCGCGATGCCCTTGTCAAAGAAGCTGGCGGAGTAGGCTTTGCCCTTGTCGGCGGCTTCTTGGGTCTGGTCGATCAACACGACCTCGATCCCGGCTTGCACGGAGACAAGCGTGATGCCCGCACCCATCATGCCAGCCCCCAGAACGCCCAGTTTCTTGACGCGCTGATCGGCAACACCTTCGGGACGTACCGCGCCTTTTTCCAGCGCTTCCTTGTTCAGGAACAGCGACCGGATCATGGCAGAGGAGGACGGGTTCAGCAGGATGTTGGTGAACCAGCGCGCCTCGATCTTCAGCGCGGTATCAAACGGCACAAGCGAGCCTTCGTAAACGGCGCTCAGCAGGGCCTTGGCCGCAGGGAAGGCACCTTGGGTCTTGCCGTTGACCATCGCATTGGCCCCGACAAAGGTCATGAAGCCCGCAGGGTGATAGGGGGCACCGCCGGGCATCTTGTAGCCCTTGGCGTCCCAGGGTTTCAGAATGTCCGCATCCTTGGCATTCAGCACCCATTCTTTCGCGGCGGCAACCGGATCAGCGACAACTTCGTCGATCAGACCGGCAGATTTCGCGGCAGCAGGGGCAACCATCTTGCCTTCCAGCAAGAAGGGCGATGCGGCCATCGCGCCGAGTTTGCGCGCCAGACGGGTGGTGCCGCCCGCGCCGGGGAAGATACCGACCATGATCTCGGGCAGACCGATACGGGCCTTGGGGTTGTCTGCGACAAAGATGCGGTGCGTGGCCAGCGGCAGTTCAAGCCCGATGCCCGCGGCAGTGCCGGGCAGGGCAGAGGCAATCGGCTTGCCGCCCTTGTTGGTCTTGGCGTCCATGCCCGCGCGTTCGATCTTGCGCAGCAGGGCATGCATTTTCATCGTGCCGTCAAACAGCCCCTGTGCGGGGTCGTCCCCTGCGTCTTCGCGCATCTTGGCGAGCAGGTTCAGGTCCATACCACCGGCAAAGGACCCGTCCTTGCCAGAGGTGATCACGGCCCCCTTGATGGCGTCGTCGGACAGGACCGTGTCGATGATGCTGTCCAGCTCGGACAGGCCCTCGATCGACATGACGTTCATGGATTTTCCGGGCACGTCCCAGGTGATGATGGCGACGCCGTCGGCGTCTGTCTTCATGGTGAAATCGGTCATTTAAATCTCTCCCTGATTTGGAGTGTGTTACGAGCGCTGAGGCGTATAGTCAGCGAATTTTTCAAGCAGTGAGCGGATCAAGGCGATGGTGGCTTCGGGGCCTTTGTCGCAGTCTTCCTCGCTTAGCAGTATCCGTTTGAAGTCCTTAAAGCGCTCGCGGTCATAGCTGTCGCTTGGATCGTTGCGATGCTTGAAGAACAGCGGCGGCGTGGCCTGATACAGGCGCACATATTGCCCCCCGCGTTCTTCTGCGAGCTTAAGGTCCCTCAACCCACGCCGCGCTGCCAGATCGGCCACGGCGTGGAAAGGATGCGGCTGGTCGCCCATCAAACGCGCTCGATGATGGTGGCGGCACCCATGCCGGAGGCGATACAAAGCGTGGCCATCCCGACTTCCTTGTCCGAACGCTCAAGCTCGTCCAGCAGCGTGCCGATGATCATCGCGCCGGTGGCCCCCAAGGGGTGACCCATGGCGATCGACCCGCCGTTCACGTTGACCTTGCTTTCATCAACGTCGAACGCCTGCATGAAGCGCATGACCACGGC
>JGI24657J20077_1000215_pt1 | contig 20465 bp, 17 predicted proteins | sample MalvirmetaMSP118_FD_20077 | JGI IMG/M metagenome (IMG submission 20077) | reverse complement strand
TCAATCGACGGGTGACCTATCCCTCTCGCTCGTCGGGGCAGAGGATGACACCGTCGCCGGCGAGATCGAAGTCGACCAGCGCCGCCTGCTCGGCCTGACAGAAGAAACGGTCAAAGTCGAAACGACTACAGAAAAAGTCTGCACCATCCGGACCCGTCGTGGTGCCGAAGTGGTCGAAATCCCGATCCCCTGCACCAACTGATCTGCTTGTCAGGCAGGGCAAATACGGACCTCACAAACGCCGCGCATCACTTTGCGCGGCGTTTTGCCATTTCGGATATGTTGCTGTTAATCCACATATACCCGCCCCCCCCTGTCATTGATTCTTGCAAAAAAACGCAAAGGACCGCACAGTGTCGCAAACGGCGGGCGCAAAGACCCTATTTTGAGGCGTGATCACAAAGGCAGGTCACATGAAAATCGATAAGTTTATTAAAGCAGCCCTATTGGGACTGACCATTGGCGCGATGCCATTTGCATTGACGGCTCCGATCGACGCGCAGGCCAACACGCTCCGCGTGGTCAAGAAGGGCACCAACCGTGTGTTGGAAGTCCCGATGAACCGCGCGGTTGTGGTTGAAAGCGATATCCCCTTTGCCGAGCTTAGCATCGCCAACCCGGGGATCGCAGATATCTCATCCCTCTCCGATCGCACCATCTATGTGCTGGGCAAATCCCCTGGCCTGACCACGCTGACCCTGCTGGATGCGGCCGGTCAGCTGATCACCAACGTGGATGTGCGCGTCGCGGCGGATGTCTCTGAATTCAAGGAACGCCTACGGCAGATCCTGCCCGGCGAAAAGATCGAAGTGCGCACAGCCAACGACGGTATCGTCCTGTCGGGCATCGTGTCGTCGACCCAACGCCTGCAGCGCGCCCTTGATCTGGCCGAACGCTACGCGCCGGAACGCGTCTCCAACCTGATGAGCGTCGGCGGCATCCAGCAGGTGATGATGAAAGTCCGCTTTGCCGAGATGAGCCGATCTGTCTCCAAATCCCTAAGCGCGTCGCTCGCGTTGAACGGGCTGGTGGGCAATGATCTTGCGATCAACGGCGGGACCAATACGACAAATACATCAGGCGCGATTGCAAACTCTCTTGGCGGCACGACACCTGCGTCCAACAGCAACGCAGGCGCGGTACTGTTCGGCTTTAACGCAGGGTCCACCCAAGTCGGCCTGCTGCTTGAAGCCCTAGAGCAGAAGGGCGCCGTACGCTTCCTTGCCGAACCAAACCTCGTTGCGCTGTCCGGGCAAGAGGCGACGTTCCTTGCCGGTGGCGAATACCCGGTGCCTGTCGCCCAGACCGGCGACCAGATTTCGGTGCAGTACAAACCCTTCGGCGTAGAGATGAGCTTTATCCCCCGTGTCGTGGATAAAGACCTGATTAACCTCGAACTTAAAGCCGCTGTGTCGGCGATTGATGCCAGCAACAGCGTGTCCTTGGGCAATGGTTTCGACATCTCGGCCTTTACCCGCCGCGAAACCTCGACCACGGTTGAAATGCGCGACGGCGAAAGCTTTGCGATCGCGGGTCTGCTGACCGACGATTTCACCGATAACTCCAGCCAGCTACCCTGGATCGGCGATGTGCCTGTATTGGGCGCGTTGTTCCGCAGCGCGAACTATCAGCGCAGCCAGTCCGAACTGGTGATCATTATCACGGCCCATCTTGTGACCCCCACCCGCGGCGAGGCTTTGGCCCTGCCCACCGACCGGATCAAACCGCCCACGGAAAGCGAATTGTTCCTGTCAGGTCGCACGTCCAAAGGCAGCACAGCGCCCACCAAAGGGGCGGCTGGCGAGGTTGCCAAACAGGACTTTAGCGGGTCATANGGCTATGTATTGGATTGATCAGATGACTTCAGCGATCCCTTCGACAGGCAAAATCACCGGGNTATGCGCCGCTTTGGCGATGACCGTAGCAGGCTGNGTCAGCAGCCCTGATCCGGTCTATACCCAGTTCCACCGCGAAGCAGGATCCCTGACCGATCTGGGCACCTTNGGAAACGCCACGCTGAACAACCGTTTGGTGATGACAGGCGAACGCCAGTACACCTTCGATCTGGCCAACCGCTTTGCCGGCGAAGTCGAATCCACGGTGACCTTTGCCTTTAACTCGGCCCAGCTGGACGGGGCCGCGCAGGCTGTGCTGCGGCGCCAAGCGGGATGGATCCGCCAGTTCCCCGAAGTCCGCTTCCGCGTGTATGGCCATACCGATGCCGTCGGCTCGAACAGCTACAACAAGGCGTTGGGCCTGCGCCGAGCACAATCCGTTGTTGCGTTTCTGTCAACGCAAGGCATCAGCCGCAGCCGTCTTGAGGCCGTTGTTTCCTTTGGCGAAACACAGCCGTTGATCGTGACACAGGGCCGCGAACGGGCGAACCGTCGCACAGTGACCGAAGTCAGCGGCTTTGTCGGGCGTCATCCCACCGTTCTGGACGGCAAATACGCGCAGATCATCTATCGCGATTACGTTGCCAGCGCCGTGCCGCCGACTCAGCTATCGGGCGGCGCGACATCGACCGGAACCACGACGGAATAGCCGGATAAAAGATACCTCGTGAAAGGCCTGATCGTCGCTGACGGTCGGGCCTTTTGCGTTTCAATCCGGCAAATCCCTGCGGATCGTTTCAAAAGACCAAACAATAGAAACTATTTAGCCCCAATCTTGCCCAACTTGGCAGGGATATTCACTGCAATAGGACAGTTGCGCCCGGCCACCGTGGTCTGACGCAGGGGACCGCAAGGCAAAGAACAGGGCGACGCCCGATTAGCCCTTGCCGCGCCCCAAAGAGAAGAAGGGGAAGTTTAGGTATGAGCAGCAGTATGCCACAGATTGACGCACCACAGATCATCGCCTGCACTGTCAGCCGTGATGTACAGAACTTTGACCTGCTGATCGAGGATATGGAATCAGCTTTGGGCGAAGCCTGGGGTGATCTCGGCTTTTCTGAAAGCCTCGCTTTTTTCAGCCAGCCCGAAGCGGCGACGCTCGAGCTGATTGCACTGGCGCTTGATTCCGAGGACGAAGAGAACCTGCCGATGATGTCCGAAATCATCTCGCAGGCGAAATCGCGTCATATCAAGGTGATCCTGATCGCCGAAGACATGTCCCCGGCCTCGCTCCATTCTCTATTGCGTCAAGGTGCGGATGAATTCGTACCCTACCCGCTGCCCGAAGGCGAATTGGCGGCGACCATCGAACGTCTGCGCGCAGGGCCCGAGCCCAAAGCCGAACACATCGAGGCAGGCCCCAAGCTGAAACCCGGTGCCGATAAAGACGGCGCTGTGATCGTGGTACATGGTTTGGCCGGTGGCACCGGTGCGACCAGCATGGCCGTTAATCTGGCGTGGGAACTGGCGACGTCCGACAAAAAGAACCCGCCAAAGGTCTGCCTGCTGGATTTCGATCTGCAGTTCGGGGCCGTGGCGACCTATCTGGACCTGCCGCGCCGCGAAGTCGTCTATGACATGCTGATCGAGACAGACGAGATGGACGAGGAAAGCTTTGGTCAGGCCCTGCTGACCTATGAAGACACGCTTCAGGTCCTGACCGCCCCCGCCGATATGCTGCCGCTTGATCTGATCACCTCGGAAGATGTGACGCGAATTCTGGATATGGCGCGCAACCAGTTCGACTACGTTGTTGTCGATATGCCGTCGACGCTGGTGCAATGGACCGAAACCGTGCTGAGCAATGCGCATGTCTATTTTGCCATGCTCGAACTGGATATGCGCTGCGCCCAAAACGCCCTGCGTTTCAAACGCGCGCTGCAATCCGAAGAGCTGCCGGTCGAAAAGCTGCGCTATGTCATGAACCGCGCGCCGAAATTTACCGACCTTAACGCCAAAGCGCGGGTCAAACGGATGGCAGAAAGCCTTGGTATTTCCATCGACGTGCAGCTGCCTGATGGCGGCAAGCAAGTGACGCAGGCCAACGACCACGGTCTGCCGCTCGCCAATACCGCCGCCAAGAACCCACTACGTCGCGAGATCGCAAAGCTCGCGTCTTCTATCCACGACCTCAAGGCTGACGAAGCCAAAGCCGCCTGATCCGGCCCAAGCGCCAGATAATTTAGAAAGAGTATTCAGATGTTCTCGAAGTATAAAAAGCCAGGTGACGTTGCCGTAGCCACACCCGCCCCAAAGGCGAAGGCTCCCGCGCCCCAGCAACAGCCAGAGGAAGCGGTCGCGCCCAAACCCGCCAGCATGCGCCGCGTGGCTCAAGCTGCAACCGTCGCCCCGCAGGATCGCGACGTGAAGCGCAAGCAACGCATGAGCGACATCAAGCTCGAACTGCACCGTGCCCTGCTTGAGAACCTGAACCTCGCCGCCCTTGAACATGCCTCGGAACAGGATCTGCGCAGCGAGATCAACGAAATCTCGACCGAGATTCTGGCCGAGAAATCCATCGTATTGAACCGCGAAGACCGCGTTCAACTGAACTCCGAACTGTATGACGAGGTGACCGGCCTCGGCCCGCTGGAAACGCTGCTGAAAGACGACAGCGTCAACGATATTCTGGTTAACGGCCCGCAACAGATCTTTGTGGAACGCGCGGGTAAACTGCAGCTGACCGACGTGACCTTCAAAGACGAAAAGCACCTGCTGCGGATCATCGACAAGATCGTTTCCGCCGTTGGCCGTCGCGTCGATGAAAGCAACCCTTATGTCGATGCGCGCTTGAAAGACGGCTCGCGTTTCAACGCTATGGTCCCGCCGATTGCCGTGGACGGCAGCCTTGTCTCCATTCGTAAGTTTAAGAAAGACAAACTGGGCATTGATGATCTGGTAAGCTTTGGGGCCTTCTCGGAAGAGATGGCAGCCTATCTGCAAGCCGCCGTCGCCACCCGTCTGAATATCATCGTCTCGGGCGGTACAGGTTCTGGTAAAACCACCACGCTGAACGCGCTGTCATCGTTTATTGCCAACGATGAACGTATCCTGACCATCGAAGACACCGCCGAACTGCAACTGCAACAGACCCATGTGGGCCGCATGGAAAGCCGCCCGCCCAACGTTGAAGGCAAGGGCGAGGTATCCCCGCGCGACTGTCTGAAAAACGCCCTGCGGATGCGTCCTGACCGGATCATCGTCGGCGAGACGCGCGGCGAGGAAGTGATCGACATGCTGCAGGCGATGAACACCGGCCACGACGGGTCGATGACCACGATCCACGCCAACTCTGCCCGCGATGGTGTCAGCCGTCTGGAAAACATGATCGCCATGGCCGGTATCGAAATGCCGCTGAAAGCGGTCCGCAGCCAGATCTCGTCGGCTGTGAACCTGATCGTACAAGCGTCGCGCTTGCAGGACGGGTCGCGCCGCATGACGTCGATCACCGAAATCACCGGCATGGAGGGCGACGTGATCTCTATGCAGGAAATCTTCCGCTTTCAGCGCGTCGGCCTGACGCCCGAAAACAAGATCATCGGCCACTTCACCGGCACCGGCGTGCGCAGCCACTTCTCTGAACGTTTCAAGATGTGGGGCTATGACCTGCCATCGTCGATCTATGAACCCGTTGTGGTCAAGTAAGGATTATCAATCATGAGTGCAGAACCCATTATCTATGGCCTGATCTTCGTCGGTGTCCTTGTGCTGGTCGAAGGGCTGTATCTGGTCGCTTTCGGTAAATCCATCAGCCTCAACAGCAAGGTCAACCGCCGGCTTGAAATGCTGGAAAAAGGGGCCCGCCGCGAAGAGGTTCTGGACAAGCTGCGCAAGGAAATGCAGCAGCACATGGATAATAAATCCATTCCGGTCTATTCCCTGCTCGCCGAGAAAGCACAAAAGGCCGCGATCGCCTTTGCGCCGAAACAGCTGATCATGATCATGGCCGGCCTTTCGGTCGTCGCCTTTCTGGGGCTGACCATCGGCACCAATACCGAAGTGCCCGTGCGCATCCTGATCTCTGTCGGGATCGGTGTCGGGGCGGTATTTTTCTGGATCTCGTCCAAAGCGAAAAAGCGCATGGACATGATCGAAGAGCAGCTGCCTGACGCGGTGGAACTGATGGTGCGGTCGCTGCGCGTGGGCCACCCTTTCACCAGCGCGATCTCTATCGTGTCCAAGGAAATCCAGGACCCGCTGGCGTCGGAATTCGGCGTGATTGCCGATGAAACCGCCTATGGCCGCGATATTGGCGAGGCGCTCAAGGATATGGCCGAACGGCTTGATATGCAGGATTTGCGCTTCCTCGCGGTGGCTGTGACCATCCAGCAGCAATCGGGGGGTAACCTTGCCGAAATCCTTGCGGGGTTGGCCAAGGTCATCCGCGCCCGCTTCCGCCTGTTCCGTCGCGTGCGCGCCATCACCGCCGAAGCAAAATGGTCCGGCAAGTTCCTGTCCGCCTTCCCGATCCTCGCGCTGATCGTGATCAAACTCGGTGACCCGCATTACTATGACGAAGTCATGACCCACCCGCTGTTCATCCCCGGCTGTATCGCGGTTGTCCTGTTCCTATCGCTTAACCTCATCGTCATGCGCAAGCTGACCGATATCAAAGTCTAAGGGGGCCTCACTGTGAATTTCCTCAACTCACTCGACACCGCACTTGGTCCCATGGGCTGGATCGCCATTCTGGGCGCATTGGGCCTGACCATGGTGGGCGCAACGCTTGTCATGATCCTGCGCCAGCCCGAAGACCCTTTGGCCAAGCTCAAACGGAGCCAGACCGAGGCTGCCGATGCAGGCAAGCAACAGCGCCTGCGCCAGTCGGACCGCAACGAGAAGCTGCAAAAATTCGCCAAGTTCCTTGAACCCGAAGACGTGGAAGAGCTAAGCGCCAAGGCGCTGCTGCTGCGTCAGGCGGGCTATAGCTCGCGCGATGCGGTACGGTTCTTTCACTTTGCCCAGATGGCGCTTGGTATTGCCGGGCTGGTGATCGGCACCGTCTACATCAACTTCCTTGGCGGCGGCGAAGGCATGACCACCAACAAGATGATGCTCTATACCGTGGGGCCCGGCGGCATCGGATATTTCCTGCCGCGCTATTGGGTGACCCGCCGCGTCGCCGAGCGGAAAGAGGAAATCACACGCGGTTTTCCCGATGCGCTGGACATGATGCTCGTCTGCGTCGAAGCCGGCCAGTCGCTTGATCAATGTATCGTCCGCGTGGCCCGCGAATTGCGCGCCTCCTACCCTGCGCTGGCGGAAGAGTTCGAAATCGTCGCCTATGAGATGAAGGCCGGTAAAGACAAGGTCAGCGTGCTGAACGCCATGGGCGAACGCTGCGGCGTGCAAGATGTGTCGTCCTTTGTGACGGTGCTGGTACAATCCGCCGCCTTCGGGACATCCATCGCCGACGCGCTGCGGGTCTATGCCGCCGAGATGCGCGACAAACGCGTGATGCGCGCCGAAGAGGCCGCAAACAAGTTGCCAACCAAGATGACACTTGCCACAATGATGCTGACCGTTCCTCCGCTGCTGATCATTCTGGTCGCGCCATCGGTGATGAACATTACCAAACTAGGTCAGTAAGGCTCTGCATGATCCACATTCCCAAGCGCGCGTTACCCTTCAGGCTCGCGCTTTGTATGACCCTGATCGCCGGATTGGCCGCTTGCTCTGCAGGCGGTCTTTCCGCGTTTGGGGGCAAGCGCGCCAGCCCTGACAACCCCTTTGCCCCCGGTGTCAACACCCGCAAGGACGCCGAAGACGGGGTAGAGGTCGCCCACCGTCTCATGCGCGCGGGCGAATACGAACTGGCCATCCGCGCCTTCAACCGCGCGGCGCTCGCCTCCCAGTTGGACGCCGAAATCCTGTCGGGACTGGGCAGCGCCAACCTTGGGCTGGGGCGATTGGGTCAGGCGGAAAAGCTGCTGCGCGACGCTGTAGAAAAGGACGAAACCCACCCCGAGGTCTGGAATAATCTCGGCGTTGTGTTGATGGAACGCGGCAAACTCGCCGAAGCCCAGCTGACCTTTCGCAAGGCCTATGCGCTCGATAATGGCGAAAGTGACGCAATCCGTGACAATTTGCGCTTAGCACTCGCAAAATCGGAAAACTCTGTTACGATCCCGGATCAAGAAGACAGTTATAAATTGGTGCGGCGCGGCTCGGGCGACTATCTGGTTCGGCCAGCATCATAACGAGGCAGAGCAGTAAAAGGACGCAAAAATGCGCCACCCTATCCTATTGGCCGCCTGCATTGCAGGCGTCGTCGCAGTAGCAGGCTGCGGCAAGAAATCCGGCGAGGATACCGTCACCCGCGCCTTCCAGGACGTGAACGTCGTGGATGAAAGCAACCTCAACGATGTGATGCTGACAGTGGCCGACCCGAACGAGGCGGTCAGCTATTTCACCCGCACCGCGCAGGAAAATCCCGACCGCATCGACATCCAGCGCAGCTTGGGCAAATCCCTGATCCGCGCCAAACGCAACCAAGAGGCCGCATCGGTCTGGGGCAAAGTTGCCGCTTCCAAGGATGCCACCGCCGACGACAAGGTTGACTACGCCGATGCGCTGATCCGCGCGGGCGATTGGGCCAAAGCGGAAAAGACGCTGGATTCCGTCCCGCCCACCCATGAAACCTACAACCGCTACCGGCTTGAGGCGATCGTCGCTGACAGCAAGCAGGAATGGGACAAGGCCGACAGTTTTTACGAGATCGCCATTGGCCTGACCACCAAGCCCGGTTCGGTCATGAACAACTGGGGTTACTCCAAACTGACGCGCGGGGACTATCAGGCTGCCGAACGCCTTTTCGGCGAGGCCGTGAAGCAGGATTCAACGCTGTTTACCGCCAAGAACAACCTGATCCTCGCCCGTGGCGCGCAACGAGAATACAGCCTCCCCCCGATCGAGATGGACCAGACCGAGCGCGCGCAACTGCTGCACACCCTCGCCCTCTCCGCGATCAAGAAGGGCGACGTTGAAACCGGCAAAGGGTTGCTGCGTGACGCCATCAGCACCCACCCGCAGCACTTCGAGGCCGCCGTCCGGTCGCTGCGCGCGCTGGAAAACGCAGGCTAACGCGTGGAGATCACCAGCTCCGCAGCGCTGTGGTTTCTGCCCTTCGCGCTGCCCCTTTGTGCCTATACGATCTACACCGATCTGGCCTTTATGCGGATCACCAATGTCACGGTGATCGCATTGGCCGCCGTGTTTGTGCTGATCGGCCCGATCGCCCTGCCCTTTGACAGCTACCTCTGGCACCTGCTGGCGATGGTGGTAGCCCTTGTTGTGGGCATCTTCATGAACGCAGGCGGGCTGATGGGCGCGGGGGATGCGAAATTCATCGCCGCCGCCACGCCCTTTATCGCGCTCGGGGATGTGCGCTTTGTCATGGCGCTGTTCATGGCGACGCTGGTTGCCGCCTATATCATTCACCGCGCCGCCAAATATTCCCCTCTGCGCAAGCTTGCCCCGCAATGGGTCAGCTGGCACGAAGCCAAGAAATTCCCCATGGGCCTCGCCCTTGGAACTGTGCTTGCCGCATATTTAATGCTCGGTGCCTACTTCGGGGCCTGATTTCGCCATATTCAACCGCTACGCCTTGGGGCACGCCCGTGTCCCCATGAAAGAAGCCTTCATGAATATGCAAACCAGCGCCGTCATGGCCCCCCCTCCGCCGCGCACCATCCAAGAGATGAAGCTGCCCGTGGTGATGATGCGCGACATCATGATCAAGACGATGTTCCGCAAGAATGTCACCATGGTCAGCGAGCTCGCAGCGGCGATCTGCCTGCCGCTTCAGGTCACGCAGGAACTGGTGGATCTGTCGCGCGAACAACGCCTTCTCGAAGCGACGGGCACGCTTAACGCGAATAACGGCAATGAAATGGGCTACCAGCTGACCGATCTGGGCAAGGCCCGCGCGCTGGATGCCTTGGCGCAATCGGAATACTTCGGCCCGATGCCCGTGCCGCTTGATGTCTACCGCGAACAGATCAAGCGCCAGTCCGTGCGCAACATGCAGATCACCCGCGCAAAGCTCGAAGCGGCGATGGGCCATCTGGTGCTCCCGTCCGAGCTGATCGGCAACCTTGGCCCAGCCGTGACGGCCGGTCGCTCCATCCTGATGTACGGCCCCCCCGGCAATGGTAAATCAAGCATCTCCAACGGGATTCGCGACGCGCTTGGTGACCGGATCTATGTCCCCCGTGCGATTGAATACGCCGGTCAGGTGATCACGGTCTATGACCCCATCGTGCACACCGCCATTTCCGAGGAAAAACAAGACCCGAAATCCCTGCGCCGCGTGACGCGCTTTGACACCCGCTATGTCAAATGCGAACGCCCCACGGTGATCACCGGGGGCGAACTCACGCTCGATATGCTTGATCTGGTCTACAACCCCACCGCACGGACCTATCAAGCCCCGCTGCAGCTGAAATCCACCGGCGGCATCTTCATCGTCGACGACCTTGGCCGACAGGCAGAATCGCCACAGGCGCTGGTCAACCGCTGGATCGTGCCGCTGGAAGAAAACAAGGACATCCTCGCCCTGCAATCCGGCGAGAAGTTCGAAGTTCCCTTCGACACGCTGGTGGTCTTCTCCACCAACTTCCACCCCAATGAGATCTTCGACCAGGCCGCCCTGCGCCGGATCTTCTTCAAGATCAAGATCGACGGGCCCAATCAGGAAAACTTCCTCAAGATCTTCGCCATGGTCGCAAAGAAACGAAACATCAAACTGGACGAGGCGACGCTGATCCATTTGCTGAAAACGAAATACCCTACGATCAACAATGTTTTCGCCAACTATCAGCCGATCTTCCTGATCGACCAGATGATTTCCATCTGCGATTTCGAAGGTATCCCGCACCAGATGCGCCCTGATCTGATTGACCGTGCTTGGGCCAATATGTTCGTCGAGGATGAAACCATCGTCAGGTAGCACCGCGCTCGACACCGGCGCGGGCATCCGCTTCATTTTGCCAGATAAACTCCGGGGGTGCGGGGGCTGGCCCCCGCGTGCAAACAGCCTATCTTGCACCCCATGCAGACCCTGCCCCCCAAGTTCTCCGACTGGTTCGCCACCAAAGGCTGGTCCATCCACCCCCACCAGCAAGACATGCTGGACCGCGCCGACGCGCCCGCGCTGCTGTTGATCGCGCCGACGGGGGGCGGCAAGACGCTGTCGGGTTTTCTGCCCACGCTGGTCGATCTGGCCGAGGGCGATCACGACGGCATGCACACGCTCTATATCTCGCCGCTCAAGGCGCTGGCCGCGGATATCAAGCGCAACCTCACCACCCCGGTGACCGAAATGAGCCTCCCCATCCGGATCGAGGACCGCACCGGCGACACCTCGCAAACGCGCAAACGCCGGCAACGCGCCGACCCGCCTCATATCCTGCTGACCACCCCCGAAAGCCTTGCGCTGCTGACCTCCTACGAGGATGCACCGCGCATGTTCAAAGGGCTCAAACGTGTCGTGATCGACGAGATCCACGCGCTGGCCGACAGCAAGCGGGGCGACCAGCTGATGCTGGCACTGGCGCGGCTGCAACGCCTGTGCCCGGGGCTGAAACGGGTGGGCCTGTCAGCCACCGTCGAAGATCCCGCCGCCATCGCGCATTTCATGGCGCGTCACCCTGACCCCTGCCCGATCCTGCTGGCTGATCCCGGCCCGCCGCCCGACATCCGGATGCTGCGCACGGACGCGGCCCCGCCGTGGTCCGGCAATGGGGCGGCCTATGCGATTCCGGCGGTGCTCGACCAGATACGCCAGCATAAAACCACCCTGATCTTCCACAATACCCGCGCTCAGGCCGAGATTTTCTTTCACAATCTCTGGCTCGCCAACGAAGATAGCCTGCCCATCGGCATCCACCACGGGTCGCTCGATCGGCAGCAACGCGAACGGGTCGAAGCCGCGATGGTGCGCGGTGATCTGCGCGCGATTGTCTGTACCGGCAGCCTCGATCTGGGGATCGACTGGGGCGATGTCGATCTCGTGATCCAGATCGGTGCGCCGAAGAATGTCAAACGGCTGGTCCAGCGCATCGGGCGGGCCAACCACCGCTATAACGCGCCCTCCAAAGCGCTGCTGGTGCCTGCAAACCGGTTCGAGGTGGTCGAATGTGTCGCCGCCCTCGACGCCGTATTGGCAGGCGATCTTGACGGCGACCCGCGCGGCCCCGGCCCCCGCGATGTGTTGTGCCAGCATATCCTGATCACCGCCTGCGCTGGCCCCTTCGACGCTGACGCGCTCTATGCCGAGGTGACCTCTGCCGGGGCCTATGCCAGCCTCAGCCGCGCCGCCTTTGACGCCTGCCTCGATTTCTGTGCCACAGGCGGCTACGCCCTGCGCGCCTACGACAGGTGGCAACGACTGATGTGCACCGACGGCAAATGGCACCTGCGCGACCCCCGCAGCAGCCAGCGTATCCGTATGAACATCGGTACCATTCAGGACACGGACACGCTGAAGGTCCGTATGAAACGCAACCGCGGCGGTGCCCCTTTGGGCGAAATCGAGGAAGGTTTCGCCGCCTCGCTCAGCGCGGGCGACACGTTCCTGATCGGCGGCCAGATCGTCAAATACGAGGGGCTGCGGGAAATGACCGTAGAGGTCAGCCGCTCTGCCGCCAAAAAACCACGCGTCGCTACGTTCATGGGCACCAAATTCGCCACCTCGACCCAGCTCTCCGCCCGCGTGCAACGCATGTTCACCCAAGACAGCTGGCCCGAGCTGCCGCGCCACACGGCCGAATGGCTGACCCTGCAACGCGAGGTCAGCCAACTGCCGCAGCCGGGCCGACTGCTGATCGAAAGCTTTCCCCATGAGGGCCGCGCCCAGACGGTCTTCTACGGCTTTGCCGGTCGCAACGCGCAGCAAACGCTCGGCCTGCTGCTGACAAAACGGATGGAGGAACTGGGCCTGAACCCCCTGGGCTTCGTCGCCACCGATTATGCCACGCTGATCTGGGGGCTGGATCCGGTCGATGACCCCGCCCCGCTCGTTGATGCCACAGCCCTGCATGACGGGTTGGACCATTGGCTGGCCGGCAATGCGGTGATGAAACGCACGTTCCGCGCCGCCGCCACCATCGCAGGGCTGATCGAACGGAACACCCCCCAAGCCCGTAAGTCTGGCCGGCAGGCGACCTTCAGCTCTGATATCCTGTATGACACCTTGCAGAAATACGAACCCGATCACCTCCTGCTCGATATCACCCGCGAAGAGGCCCTGCGCGGGCTGGTCGACTTTGGCCGGATCGAGGAAATGCTGCATCGTATCAAGGGCCGGATCGACCACCGTATCCTCGACCGTGTCAGCCCGCTGTCCGCACCGCTGTTTCTGGAAATGGGCCGCGTGCCGGTCAAGGGGCAGGCAGAAGAGCGTCTGCTGGCCGAGGAATCCGCGCGGTTGATGGAAGCCTCCGGCCTCGCACAGATCACACCCGCGCCGGATAACATCNCCCTCAAACGGCGCTAGACATGGCAATCGCTGCGCAGCTGAGTATTTTTGAAAGGGTGAATTAACCTTCGCTTAGGTATTTTGCCCNATGATCACCCCGCGGTACAGGCTGGAGAGCCGATGACCGCAAAGGGTGAAGACGCCCCCACGCCCCTCGGGATCAGGCGGGGGCGTCTTCCGCTTCACCCTTTTTCAAATACTCCTGCGCCCCGCCATAGGCGCGTCCATCGGCCAGCGCCCCTTGCGCCCGCGGGCAAACTTGGTGATGAACGCAGCATGAACATCGGGTATGAATTCGACTTTTGCGGAGCGCGGCTGACGGCGCTTGGCTCTGGCGCTTTGTGGTGGGCAGATCACGGGTTGCTCTGCGTGTCCGACCTGCATCTTGGCAAAGCCGAACGGATTGCGCGGCGCGGCGGCACGGCGCTTCCCCCTTACGAGACGATGGACACGTTGACCCGGCTTGCGGCGGCGCTTGACCGTGTGCCCGCGCGCGTCGTGATGTGTCTGGGCGACAGTTTCGACGATCTGCACGCGGCCCACGCTCTGCCCGAGCCTGCGCGGCTGACGCTGGCGCGGCTGCAGGCAGGGCGGCAGTGGCTGTGGGTAGAGGGCAACCACGACCCCGGCCCCGTCGAACTGGGCGGGGAGCATCTGGCCGAGCTTGTGATCGGCCCCTTGCAGTTCCGGCATATCGCGCAGGCAAGCGCGCAGGCCGAGGTTTCGGGGCATTATCACCCCAAGGCTCGGCTGCGGCTGCGCGGGCGGTCGGTGACGCGTCCGGCCTTCCTGTATGACGACCGACGGCTGATCATGCCTGCCTTTGGCACCTATACCGGTGGCTTGTACAGTGACGCGCCGGTGCTACAGGCATTGATGGGTCCGCAGGCCTGCGCCATACTTACCGGACCGCAGCCCACCGCGATCCCCATGCCGCGCTAAGCGCAGCCACGGGGCCCGCTATCCATGTTGAAAGAGCCCCTATGACCCCGCAAGAAATCGCCCGCATCCGCGACAGCTTTGCCGCACAATCGATGATGCAGACCCTCGGCGCTGAACTTAGTGATGTGTCAAAGGGGCTCATCCGGATCGAGGCACCGATCCTGCCCGGCACGCGCCAGCAGCAGGGGTTTGGCCACGCGGGGCTGACGTTCTCTATCGGGGACAGCGCTGCGGGCTATGCCGCGCTGACGACACTGCCCTTGGAGTCCGAGGTCGTCACCGCAGAGATCAAGATCAACCTGCTGGCCCCCGCCCGCGGAGACCGGCTGATCGCGATTGGCAAGGTGGTGAAACCGGGCAAGCGGCTTTGTGTGGTCACGGCCGAGGTCTTTGCCCAAACCGGCGACCAGCAGGTGCTGATCGCCTTGCTTCAGGGCACGATGGTGCCGGTTCCGGCGACCGCCGCTTAGGCGGTCAGCCCTTCGGGTTCGGGCAGGTCATGGGCACGGCAACAGGCCGTGACCGTATTGGCCAGCAGGCAGGCGATCGTCATCGGGCCCACGCCCCCCGGCACCGGGGTGATCGCACCGGCCACCTTGGCGCAGCTGTCAAAATCCACATCCCCACCAGACGGGTCTTGCCCTCACCCCGCTCTGGCGCGTCGAGACGGTTGATGCCCACGTCGATGATTGTGGCCCCCGGTTTGATCCAGTCGCCCGGCACCATCTCGGGGCGGCCCACGGCGGCGATCACGATATCAGCGCGGCGCACAACAGCGGCAAGGTCTTTGGTCCGCGAATGGGCGATGGTCACGGTGCAGCTGTCGTTGAGCAGAAGCTGGGCCATCGGTTTGCCCACGATATTGCTGCGCCCGATCACGACGGCATCCATCCCCGACAGGGTGCCGTGGTGGTCGCGCAGCATCATCAGACAGCCAAGCGGCGTGCAGGGCACCATGGATTTCTGCCCCGTGCCCAACAGACCGACGTTCGAGATATGAAACCCGTCGACATCCTTGGCCGGATCAATCGCGCTGATCACAAGGTCTTCGTTCAGGTGATCGGGCAAGGGGAGCTGTACGAGGATACCGTGGATCGTATCATCGTTGTTCAGCGTGTCGATCAGGGTCAGAAGCTCCGCCTCTGATGTGGTGTCTGCCAGCCGGTGTTCGACCGATTTCATGCCCACTTCCTTGGTCATCTTGCCCTTGGATTTGACATAGACCTCGGAGGCAGGATCGGCCCCGACAAGCACCACAGCCAGCCCCGGCGTGATCCCGTGATCGTCCTTCAGCCGCGTGACATGCTGGGCGACCTGCCCCCGCACCTGTGCTGCAAATGCCTTGCCGTCAATGATCGTCGCTGTCATGGGGACCGTCCTTTGTCTGTTGTGGCGCTGCTATCACCTGCCACAGCAGGCGAAGGCGCGAAGGGGCGACCCTCCGCGCCCTGTTCATACGCGCTTAGAACAGACCTTCAACATCGCCGATGTCATTGAGACGAATATTTTCGGCAGAAGGCACCCGTGGCAGGCCCGGCATAGTCATAATCTCACCGCAGATGGCCACGACAAAGCCCGCGCCGGCAGACAGGCGCACCTCGCGCACGGGGATGGTAAAGCCGGTTGGCGCGCCGCGGGCTTCGGGATCGGTGGTAAAGCTGTATTGCGTTTTGGCCATACAGACCGGCAGATCGCCATATCCCTGCTCTTCCCAGTCTTTCAACTGGTTGAGGATCTTCTGATCCATCACCGCCCCATCCGCGCGATAGATCTTTGTGGCGATGGTGTTGATCTTATCGGCCAGCGGCATCGCGTCGGGGTAGAGCGTCGCGAAATCCGCTTGGCCCTTATCAATCGTCGCGACCACTTTCTCGGCAAGTTCGGCAGAGCCAGCGCTGCCCAATTCCCAGTGGCGGGACAGCACGGCCTCGGCCCCTTGCGAGGCGACATAGTCTTTGACCGCTTGCACCTCTGCGTCGGTGTCGGTGACGAAATGGTTGATCGCGACGACGACGGGCACGCCAAAGGATTTCAGGTTCTCGATGTGGCGGCCAAGGTTGGGGCAACCGGCCTGCACGCGTCGACGTTTTCAGCGCCCAGATCGGCCTTGGCCACGCCGCCGTTCATCTTCATCGCGCGCACGGTGGCCACAACCACGACGCAGGACGGTGCCAACCCGGCCTTGCGGCATTTGATGTTCAGGAACTTTTCTGCCCCCAGATCGGCACCAAAGCCCGCTTCGGTCACGACGTAATCGGCCAGCTTCAGCGCGGTGGTGGTCGCGATGACAGAGTTGCAGCCATGCGCGATATTGGCGAAAGGCCCGCCGTGGACGAAAGCGGGGTTGTTTTCCAGCGTCTGCACAAGGTTCGGCTGCATCGCGTCTTTCAACAGCACGGTCATCGCACCATCCGCTTTGATATCGCGCGCATAGATCGGTTTACGCTCGCGGGTATAGGCGACGATCATGTCGCCAAGGCGCTTTTGCAGGTCGTTCAGGTCTTTGGCCAAGCACAAGATCGCCATGACTTCGGACGCGACGGTGATGTCGAACCCGGCCTCGCGGGGGAAACCGTTCGACACACCGCCCAAGGACGCCGTGATCTGACGCAGGGCGCGGTCGTTCATGTCGACGACGCGGCGCCAGACGACGCGCCGCAGGTCGATCTCCAGCGCGTTGCCCCAATAGATGTGGTTGTCGATCATCGCGCTGAGCAGGTTGTGCGCCGAGGTGATGGCGTGGAAGTCGCCGGTGAAATGCAGGTTCATCTCTTCCATCGGGACGATCTGGGCATAGCCGCCCCCCGCCGCCCCGCCCTTCATGCCGAAGTTCGGACCAAGAGACGCCTCGCGGATACAGACGGCCGCGTTCTTGCCGATGCGGTTCAACCCGTCGCCCAGACCAACGGTGGTCGTGGTTTTCCCCTCGCCCGCGGGGGTGGGGTTGATCGCGGTGACGAGGATCAGCTTGCCATCGGGACGGTCCTGCACCGAGTTGATGAACTTTTGCGACACCTTCGCCTTGTCATGGCCGTAGGGCAGCAGATCATCGCTGCTGATGCCCAGCTTTTGCCCGATCTCCTGAATGGGGCGTTTGCTGGCTTCGCGTGCGATTTGGATGTCGGATTTAAAGGTCATATGTCCTCCCTGATGCGCCGTCGGCGTTCTATGTTTCTTATGTCCTCAATACGCCTGTGAGGGCATGGGCAGAGGGGGCAATTCCGACATATCCGGCGCTTGATGCGGCGATCCGGCGGGTGTGTCGCTGATTTGAGCATGGCGGGTCGCTGTGAGCCCGCGCCCCATTGGGTCTAGCCGTGCTGCCACGCTGGCTGGTCGGGGATGAACAGGCGCAGCGTATCCCCGACGCGCAACAGCCCCTCGCGTTCGATCCAGGCGGTCACGCCGCGACGGTTCTCGGCGGCGGATTTGAACTTGGGACCGTGGCCGGGGCTGTCTTGTTCGATCTCGCGACCGGGCAATACGCAGGGGCGGTTTTCGGTATCAATCGTGATCGTCGCACCCGAGGCAGCCTGCAGCCGCGCATTGGGCGGCACATGGGTGAAATCGGGGATGCCCTTGATCACCATCGACGTGCCAAGGTGCACGGGGTCCAGTGTCTCCATCCCCATGTCGGCCGCGATCAGGGCCATTTCTTCCGCAGACAGGATCGACAGCTGACGCACGTTCCGGATCTCGGTACCCTTGGGATAGAGGTTCGTGACCCGCACACAGGACGCGCGGGTCAGCCCCGCATGCACGTCATCCTCGAAACCGGCGTAGCTGGCGAAAGCTTCGCTCCGGGGTTCGGCGCGGATGCCCTTGGCCAGCTTGGGCACTACACCAAGCCATGTGATCGTTGCGGTAAACTCGGTTTCTTTCATCGTCGGCATGACCGGCATCCTTTCGCGCTGCGTTGTCCGTAACCTGCGCAAAGCCGCGACAAAAGAAAAGGCCCCGCGGGTGCAGGGCCTTTTCTTTCGTATTCTGGTGATCAATGCCTAGGCGTCAGACGCTTGGCTCTGGCTCCATCCCGCTTGGCGGAGGCGTCTTCTTGCCTTTGGCCTTGGGGATCGCGGTCAGGCTTGGTTTGTCCATGCCGCTGGTGTCGTCGCCGTCTGGGTCTTGGGGCGGTTTGCCTTCCATGACGCGCTTGATCTCCTCACCGGTGAGGGTCTCGTATTCCAGCAAACCTTGAGCCAGACGTTCGAATTCTTCCTCGTGATCGGTGATCATTTTATAGGCGCGGTCGTAGCCTTCGTCGATGATGCGCTTCACTTCGGATTCGATCAGCTCTTTCGTAGCCGCAGAAACGCTGAACCCGCCCGCGCCGCCGTTGGCTTGGTAACCAGCCGCCGCTTCCGAATAGTCGATGTTCCCGACCTTGTCGGACATGCCCATGCGCATCACCATGCCACGCGCCAACTGGCTGGCCTGCATGATATCGCCCATCGGGCCCGACGACACGGTTTCAGCGCCATATTTGAAGATCTCAGCCGCTTTGCCCGCCATCGTCATGGCGATCTTTTGCTCGGCTTCGTCCTTGAACATTTGCAGTTTGTCCATTTCGGGCAGGCTCATCACCATACCCAAGGCACCGCCGCGCGGAATGATCGTGGCCTTATAGACAGGGTCGCATTTCGGCAGCTTGATCCCGACGATGGCGTGACCGGCTTCGTGGTAGGCGGTCTTTTCCTTCTGGTCCTGCGTCAACACCATCGACCGGCGCTCGGCACCCATCATGATCTTGTCTTTCGCGGCCTCGAAATCCATCATCGCGACAAAGCGACGGCCCACGCGTGCGGCGGTCAGCGCGGCCTCGTTCACGAGGTTCGCCAGATCCGCACCCGAGAAACCGGGTGTACCGCGCGCGATAATGCGCAGGTCTACGTCAGGGCCAAGCGGCGTCTTGCGCGCATGCACCCCAAGGATTTTCTCGCGGCCCTTGATNTCGGGNTTGCCCACGGTGACCTGACGGTCAAAGCGGCCCGGACGCAGCAAGGCAGGGTCCAGCACGTCTTTGCGGTTGGTCGCGGCGATGATGATCACGCCTTCGTTCGCCTCAAAGCCGTCCATCTCGACCAGCAGCTGGTTCAAGGTCTGTTCGCGCTCGTCGTTGCCACCACCGTAGCCCGCGCCACGGGACCGGCCCACGGCGTCGATCTCATCGATGAAGACGATGCAGGGCGCATTTTTCTTGGCCTGTTCGAACATGTCGCGCACGCGGCTGGCACCCACACCAACGAACATCTCGACGAAGTCAGAGCCCGAGATGGTGAAGAACGGCACACCCGCCTCGCCGGCAATCGCCCGCGCCAGCAGGGTCTTACCGGTACCGGGAGGGCCCTCAAGCAGTGCGCCTTTGGGGATCTTGCCGCCCAAACGGCTGAACTTTTGCGGGTTGCGCAGGAATTCGACGATCTCTTCCAGCTCTTCCTTTGCCTCGTCGATGCCCGCCACGTCGTCAAACGTCACACGACCGTGTTTTTCGGTCAGCATCTTGGCCTTGGACTTGCCGAACCCCATCGCCCCGCCTTTGCCACCGCCCTGCATGCGGTTCATGAAATAGATCCACACACCGATCAGCAGAAGGATGGGCAACAGCGACATCAGGAAGGTCTGGAAACCGGATTGCTGCTGGGGTTCAGCGCGCACAGGGATGTCCTTGGACATCAGCAGGCTGGTGACCTCGGCGTCTTCGGGCCGGATCGTGACATAGTCACTGCCATCGGCACGACGGAAACGAACCTGTTCACCATCAAGCGTGACGTTGCGCACGTCCCCTGCTTCGACAGCGGTCACAAATTCGGAATAGCTGATTTCACGGCTTTGCAGCCCGCCAGTCGAGCCGCTGAACAGATTGAACAGCGCCAAAACCAAAAGCATCAATACAACCCAAAAGGCGAGATTGCGCATATTACCCAAAGGAAAGTCTCCTACATCCGGGGGACGGCACCAAGACAAAGCACCCGTTGCATCTAAGATAGACACGATGAGCGTATGTTCAATGCGTTATGTGAGTGGCAAAGAATACGTCTTCGCCTCGTTGGGGCACTGCTTGCCAGTTTTGCGCCCAACCAGCAAGGGGTGCCGCGATCAGTTCTGCGCCGTTCCACACCGCCGGAGAGAGATCGGAAGAGCACACGTCT
>JGI24657J20077_1000196_pt1 | contig 21320 bp, 22 predicted proteins | sample MalvirmetaMSP118_FD_20077 | JGI IMG/M metagenome (IMG submission 20077) | reverse complement strand
ATAGCCAGGATGCCTACCCGAACGATCCTTTGCGTACGGTACCCGCAGTCGCTATCAGTAATGTCACGACCATGGAGGATGCCGGTAGCGTGGCGTTACAGGTGACCCTGTCCGTGGCAGCGCGACAACCTGCCGCCATTAACGTATCAACGACAAACGACACTGCCGTCAGTGGCAGCGACTACACCGCTACCAATCTGACGCTGAACTTCGCGGTCGGCGAAAGCAGTAAATCCATCCTGATACCAATCACCGATGATTTAACAGCGGAAGCCAACGAAAGCTTCAGAGTGAATTTGTCTAACCCCGTTGCACTGACGCTTGACACGGCGAGCGCCACCATCACTATTCAGGACAACGACAGCAGCGGCTTGTCAGACTCCTGCTTCGAGCCCGCGTATGATTCGCAAACCGAGAAAGGCGTCTATATCTGGGAGCTTTGCGATGGCAGTGGTGAATGGCGTATGCGAGTCACCGGCGGTGGCGATGCTAATGGCGTTGTTTATACCGGCTATATTGAATCTTCCGGCGGGTTGACCTTCACCGGTTACAGCATCGAGAACAGCGATTCACTCGACGACAGCACAGCGGATCTACTGACCTATGAGCTTAAAGTCTGGAATGGTGGTGTGGACGGTGTGGATTTCACACCCGCGGCCGACGCCTGCCTAACCACGACTTCGCCTTCCCTGCCTATCTATATGGGACAGAACCGAATCAGTGTCAGCTCGCCTTTCAACCTCACCACCCTGACCGCCTGCGACGTTGCACCGCCACAAGCAGAATGCGGTGAACCGGCCTACGATCGCTTTTCGGAACAAGGCCTGTTCTTGTGGAAAGACTGCCTGCTCGATGAGTGGAATGTCAGAGTAAGCAGTGGCGGCGATCCGGCTGGCGTGGTTGCGACCGGTGTGGTCACCTCCGAAGGCGGGTTTAGCGACGTAGCGTCATACAGCTACGAGCCAAACGACATTTTGGACAACGTGACCAATCCGGACGAGATCTACTATCAGATGAAAGCCTGGAATGCCGCTGAAGACGGATTCACCTTCAAACCCAACGCGGCCAATGCCTGCTTTGTGCTTGACGAAGATCTACCTGTCTACCTGGGCAAAAGTAAACAAATCATCGATACCCCGTTGAACCTGACGACTTTGCAAAGTTGCTCATTGGCGCCGGAACCGGCCGAATGCGGCGAACCGACCTACGATAACGCAACCGACCCCGGACTTTACCTATGGAAGGATTGCAATGCGACCGGCAGTGATGCCCAGTGGTACTTGCGCGCGGTCGGCGGTGGACTTAGCTGGTCGCCCTATAGCGGACAATTAACATCAAGTCAGCCGGTAGCGGCCACCGGAGTCGAGCTGGAAAGCAATGATATGGTTGACGCTACCCAGGGAGACAATGGTATCGACTATATTCTTTATGTCGCGAACAAGGCCATCGACGGATTGAATCTGAGCATACCCGCTGGCAGCCAAACCTGTTTCGACTCTCAGGTTATACCGGATGGCGCTCAGGTTTATGTCGGCAGAAACAAGCAGACGATGACCGATCTTTTCAATCTGGAAGATCTCGGCACCTGCCAATGATGGTTGCTTGAAATAACCAAAACCGCGTGGCCGCTGCGTTCTGTCGCGGCCACGCGGCAGCGGAAAAATCAACCGTGCTTAAAGTCGTGGACCCCATTCAACTTACGTAAACAGGCATTTTCGTCCAGCCCCCGCACGCATAGGGCCGAATAGTTCTCAGGATTAATGGGTAAAATCACGCTATGTCGATTTCGATGCTGCCCTGCATATAAGTAATGGCGTTGCCCGAGATCAAGACCCTGTCGTTTCTGGTTTCACACAAGAGCCTGCCGCCACGACGGGACACTTGCTTTGCGCGAAGCGTGGGTTTCCCCAGTCGATCAGACCAATACGGTGCCAATTGGGTATAAGCAGATCCTGTGACGGGATCTTCCGGGATACCGTATTTGGGAGCGAAGAAACGCACAATAAAATCAAACTCGGTGGAGGGGGCCGTTGCAATCACACCCCGAAGATCAAGCTGCATTAACGCTTCCTGGTCCGGCGCGATCTGGAATACATCTTCCTCATTTTCAAAGACGGCAACGTAATCTTCACACTCCAAGCACACCACCGGCTCTTTACCAAGTCCGGTGGACAGCAGGGCTGGAGTGATACATTGAACAGGTGGTTGAGCAGGAAAATCCAGCGTCAATAGCTCGCCCGCTTTAGTTACTTTCAATAAACCGGAACGTGACTCAAAGGACAGCGTGTCTTCTTTTCGTCCCAAAATAGAAAACAATACGTAAGCACTGGCAAGCGTCGCATGCCCACACAGATCGACTTCGGTCGCCGGTGTAAACCACCGAATATGAAAACCACTTTCTGAAGGCACAAAAAATGCCGTTTCAGAAAGATTATTTTCCTCTGCGATGGATTGCATTACCGAATCCGGCAGCCATTCTTCCAAAGGAACCACGGCGGCGGGATTACCCTCAAACGCTTTTTCAGCAAAAGCATCAATTTGATAAATGGATAATTTCATTGCGCACTCTGTTTGTCTTTAATATCGATCTCGCCAACGCGAATTCAAAGTTTGTTCAATCAAAAATAAAACAGGGCTGCGCGAATCCCCACAGCCCTGCCAGTTTCATACCAATGTGCTATCAGTGACTGCCCATGTTGGATTTAAGCTGCTCTTCAATCTTTGATAAATTGAAGGAACCAGGAGACTGGCTTGGCGGATACTCTTTCATTGATGCTAAAAATTGTGCTGCCAAGCCCTGAATCGGCACAATCACAAACGGCCGCGAAAGGAACCAGTCCTCATACACGTTCGCATTGTGCTGGGCTTTTTCGAACGGATCTCGTCTCAGGTTGAATAACAAGGGCACCCGCAATTCTATAAAAGGTTCACGCCATACACCGAACGCCTTGCCCCTGTTTTCAAGGAACACCACTTTCCAATCGTTATATCGAGCCGCAACCACCTGGCCATCATCATTCACGTACCAGAACTCCTTACGTGGTGATTCCTTGGCTTTTCCCGTCAAATAATCCAGCTGATTGTAGCCATCAAGGTGATTGCGATATTTGCGCCCGTTGATACGGGTGCCTTTGAGCAAGCGTTCCTTAACATCGGTGTCACCTGCGATAGCTGCAAAGGTTACCAGCCAGTCTTCGTGAGCAACAATGCCATTAAGGGTTTGGTCGGCTGGGAATTTTTCTGGCCAACGTACGAAAGTGGGAACTCGATAAGCGCCTTCCCAGTTCGAATTCTTTTCACTTCGAAAGGGGGTCGTGCCAGCGTCAGGCCAAGTGTTGTAATGGGGCCCGTTATCAGTGGAATACATCACCACGGTGTCATCAGCAACACCCAACTCATCAAGCAATTTCAGGAATTGCCCAATGTGCAGGTCGTGCTCCACCATGCCATCCGAATATTCATCCTGCCCCGACAAACCGCGATGCGCCTCTTTCACGTGGGTGCGAAAATGCATGCGCGTACCGTTCCACCACACAAACCAGGGTTTTCCAGCTTTATGCTGCTCCCGAATAAAATCCATTGCGCGCTTTGACGTCTCATCATCAATGGTTTCCATACGCTTCTTGGTCAAAGGGCCCGTGTCCGTAATCTTCTGTCCACCCTTTCCATCTGCCCAGGAATGAATAACACCACGAGGACCAAACTGCTCCAAAAACGTTTTTCCATTCGGCAGTTTCATGTCTCGCGGATAGTCTTCCTGCTCCGGCTCCTCTTCAGCATTCAAGTGATAGAGATTGCCCAAAAACTCATCAAATCCGTGGTTAGTCGGTAAATGCTCATCACGATCGCCCTGGTGGTTCTTGCCGAACTGCCCGGTGGAATAACCCTGGCCTTTTAGCACGGTCGCCATGGTAACGTCTTTGGTTGACCAGCCCTCTTTGGCACCCGGCAAGCCCACCTTCGTCATTCCGCTGCGAACCGGTACCGACCCCCCGATAAAAGCTGCGCGCCCGGCAGTACAGCTTTGTTGGGCATAGTAATCAGTGAAAGAAACCCCTTCATTGGCGACGCGATCTATATTGGGCGTGCTATACCCCATCATACCGCGGTTGTTATGACTGATATTCCAGGTACCAATATCGTCACCCCACAACACCAAAATATTCGGTTTCTTGGTTTGTTCGGCAGCCTGCCCAACAACAGCAACCAATAGAAATACAATCAAAGTGCCCCAGTATTTAACAATCCCTGCTCTTTTTCTAAACATCCAAAACGCCTCACTATTCCAAGTTGATGACAATTATTTGTATGTCGATACGGCGGACACCAAGCAAGACTAATATAGAACTCAGGATTACGGAACCGTTGTAAAAAATTGTTCACGAGGGGGTTGGTCAGCAAGCAACCAGAAACAAAGAATGCGCCCCTCTAGTGAGTAGGCGTTCGGTTGAGGGAAGGCCCATAAGAGCTAACTACTATAATCCGTGTTACCCGATCACCGTTGATAGAAGATAGATGGTGAACGTAATTATGGGCTGGACTAAAGCGCAATTCGATGAACCTGCCTGGGCTCATGAACGAAACCCAGATCCGACAGCAATTCACTATGTCACTAGAAGCCTAGGCTCTTCTTTTGCTGTGGAATCTGGCACCTGTCTTTGGATACTATTAACCCCATCCTGCTGCGCTTTGACCGCTTAAGGGTAGTCCAGAATACGGTAGTAACTAAAATCGCTATCCGTGATTTTCCCATTCTGGTATCGCATCTGCGCTGTGAAATGTCGCTTCATAATGTCACCACCCTCGATGCCCTTAACATCCACTTGGCAGGTTTTCGTTTCAGTAGGTTCGATTGCCGAGAAAACGCATACTTTCGTCCACGCCTCTGTTGAAGGCTCCTCTGTTCGATCAAAAACGCGCACATTCCTCAGTGGAACTACGCCGGTGTTGGTGACACTGACGTTATGGTACCAAGTACCACGATCATACAATTCGGGCCCCGGCCTCTGACTGTCAATATCCAAACCCGCCATCGTTACATCAAGAAATAGCGAGGGCTTGAAATCTGAGCCGCCGATATACCAGGCTGCCATATCTGATTGAACGTGATTACCCTCTTGTGAGCTGCCTTGAGCGGACAGCCGGATTTTTACTGCACCGTCAACGATCAGGCTCTCGCTAGTACAGGTCGCTTCTCCGCCTGCGGGAATCATGTCCAGGTAACACAATTCCTCGGGGTCGACGCGTTCCGGCTCTACACTGTCGGCATACAGGCGAACATCGAAGATAGATTGACCACTGGTGTTCTTGACTCGGTAGTTCCAACTGGCAGAGCTGCCGCTAACAGGGAATGACGGACCGGGAGCGTTCGCAGTCTCCATCCCATTCAGTGTCGCGTCCACGACTAGACGCAGATCGCCAGGATGGACTGCCCACGCACGCAGTTCATCAGTGACATCGGCCGAGCTCTGGAGTCCATTATTAATAGAGAAAAACCACGAATTTCCACCGAAATTCGGCCCCCAAGTCCGCCCCTCGTAGCGCTGGTTGGTCCAGTGACCTCCGGGTTTAAGATTCACGAAAGGGCCGGTATTTCTCAGTCCACCAACCCAATTGCCCGAAGCATCATAGGCGCCGTAATGACCGAATCTATCGTAACTCGAGAGGTTGCCGAGTGTATCGTACCAGAGGCTTGCCAGCTCGCTATAGACAGTCGTAGCCGCACTGCCGGTCAGCACGTTGTAACCACAATCGGAACCACCCTTGGTTTTAAATTGGGTGCATCCATCGTGGTCAATATCGATCATGCCCGGCAAGCGCCACCCGGTAACGCCGTCAATTGCCAGAGACGTTGCCCACGCGTTGGCGTCGGCCCAACTCATCCAGCCGGTGGGATGATCGCCTGATGTTTTGGCATACCCCGTATCCGCAAGCCAGGTAATATCCAGAACATCATCGTAATAAGCCTTGCCATCAAGACTTGGAAATAACGCTGCACTGACCGGCGCACTGCATGCCATCAAAAGTAGCGCTACGTTTGCGCAGTTGGTAAACGAAGATTTCATTAACTCATCCCTAAATTATAATTTTTCATACACTGTCTTATCGCCAAACAGGCACTTTCGCCACCGAAAAGAGAAAGCCATTATTAACGCTCCGGGGCGGGGGCACAGCAAGGCAACACCTAGATTCGACGCCTTCTCATAGCGGATATTCCACTTCTTTTCTACGCTTCATATTCAACTCATTCACCAGTAGGTCCGCCCTCACCCTTGAAACCGGCTGGTGGGCATATGGCTTTTATAGGCCGGTAAAGACATTACCGATCAGTTCAATCAAACTCAGATAGTGGAATCGCGACTATCAGCAATCCAATACCCATACACAACGCAATCCAAGGTGGGGATGCAGTTGTAGTCTGCGCGACATTATAGGTTGCAATGGCTGAAGGCAGATACTCCACAATTCCGATTACGGACATGGCATAAGGGGCCCATCTCTGCATTTTTCGAAAAGGAATAATTAGCAGTATTAGGATTGCAGTACCGGTCGCTAGAAATCCAGCGGCTTCCGTTCTCATCATGCCCAGATATAAAGTTTTCTGTGCTTCTGATAAGTCAATCCATTCCTCCTGGATAACAGCTGAATGATAAGGCATAAATTCGCCGCTGAATAGATAAACCGATCCAACCACAAGCATGGCCACAGCGTTTATCAAATAAATTCCAAATGCGATTTTGTTTTTTGTTGTCATGATTATGTGCCGCGAATAGATTATCTTATTGAGTTATACCCAACTCAGAACCGTTTACCAAAACCAACATTGATATCATCGATGAATCACTTTTTATCGCACGGCACATCCATGGACTTATTCATTAAAAAAAACTAATTGACCATCAAACGGATGTATAAGTGATTGTACGCGCTTTGGATTGATGTATTTATTAATCCAATCAAGTGAGAAATAGGGCGAACCACCTGTTATTGCACTATATAGACAGGCTTGGCTCCGACAAGTATTTCCCTGACAAGGCGGAGAATATAGCCAATAGCGTGCTACTGACAAACGTATAAGAAAATCCGTGCAGATGGCCCTCGCCTATGATTAAAACAATCAACGGCTGAATATCCATCACGACCTGCGCCCAGCCAAAAACCATTAAGCTGAAGCTGCCTTGTAGCATTGCATTAAATACTATTCCAGGTCCCATGTGAAATGGAGTGAATGGCATACCTCCCCCGCATGATGATTTTCAAATAGATACTAAGCCGGCTTTTTACAGAAATAAATGACAATAATTCCAGACAGGAAAAAGAATACAACCTGACAAAGCACAAAATCATAAGGGATCCCCACCAAGGTCATACCATGAGTAAGATAAATCAGCCCGGCCAAACCACCTGCAAATAAAGGCATATAAAAAACGGAGTGCCTACACCTCTGCACACGGTATTTCTTCAGCAGGTGAATAGCAAAGGACCAAAGGTATAATTACTCCACTACATACGTTTTAAATAGCCCGTCCAGTGCGTTCAAATTATCACTTTAGATCGAGTACTTTCGAAGTACCTCATCATCCCAAACTTGCACTTCGAAATAGTGCTCGAAATCACCTTCCCAGTAACGATCATAACTCTCGGGAACCACATCATTTGGAATACCATAAACAGATGCAATATCACTTACTTCTTTTAGAAAATATACTTTTTCAAAATAGGGCTTAGTACTATCAGTCATTGCTAAATAGCTGTCTGGGAATGTTACAGATACAGCGTCTTCGGGAAGCTCGGAGATTGGGATTTCCAACTTGAGATGATCTTCATTAAGCCCTTCGAACCACTTTGACTCTCCAAGTGTGAAGTATATTGGATATCTTCGATGTGGATTCCCTCCACGCTTAATAAAGCACCTCCTGAGCTTTTCTTCAACTTCACGGCGCGTTTGAAGATATCCCATGCCATATCTTCGGTTGTACTTCGGATCTAACTTATGGCGGTCAAGCATCTCCTTAAATACCGAGTTGCCAATATCACCATCCAGATCAGATAGACTCAAGAATGGACATCTATCTTTTAAATAATAGTGCGTGATTACATCGACGTTCATGATTCACTTGTCGCTCCTCACAAAAAGTGGATTTTCTAACAAAACCAGTGAAACTGTTATTTCCAGGCATTTGTCTTTCCGGCTCCTGCTTCGCTCCCTGTTATCGGCAAAAGCATTGATAACTGTCAGCGATAACACCCAGCACTTGTGCAACAGACACGCTCGCATAGCCTGGCTTTTCAGCACGTTTCATAGCATCTCGGGTCATTTCGAACCCTCCGGATTATAAATTATCTCCATCAAGGGTAGGTATTAAATTTAATTAAACGGGCATATAGCGCTTAAGCTCAATAGACCGAACATGATGACTGCCTTAACGCGTGCTCCGTTTCAGCAATCAATGTCCAAGGAGCAATGACATTCACCTCGTAAAGCTCGCGCCACACCTTTGGCGACGCCTCCTTGAGGGAGTCATGAGGTATCATCGCGTTTATTCCAGCATTATTAACCAAAACATCTATACGACCGTAAGTCGATAATACGTTTGATGCTAATTTTTTTGCCTGCTTCTGATCGGATAAGTCAGCTTGAAAATAGGTCGCCTTCGGCACACTAGCAGCAAGCCTTTCACCTTCTTCAATAGAATCCCTGGAATGAAATACTACATTAAATCCATCGTCGGATAACTGTAGTGCGATAGCTTTACCTATACCGGATGTAGACCCTGTGACCAGGGCAACCCTACTATTCTTCATTAAGAATCCATCTTTCTTGCAATGTTTACTCTACCAGAAAATAGAAAACGCACACAAAGTAAATACTGCTTCGCGTATCCGTCACGGAAAAATGCACCACTCAAGTAGCTCCTGGCCAGGTTGGCTGGAAGTCAAACGTAAGCTACTACCAACAGACCTTCAATAATATAACGTCGGCTCCGGATAGCGTCGTCATAGCCAGTACAGCCGGTGGCACTGTCACCCAGCCTGTTGAAATCCAATAAACCGACTAAACAGGCAGACAATGACGATGACAAATCAAAACAGAACTTCAACTTTATACCGTGGTAATCCAAAACAGGAAGCCAATGTAGAAAAAGTGAGAGCGGCAATGAATAAAGGACTATCTGAAAAACAAGGTGCAAAGAGTTTGGGGCTGGTTGGTTTAGCGCATAAAAGTATAGTGTTTCTGCTCACCGCGCTGCTGGGTTTGTATTGGCCCCTGGTAACGCAAGCCGATTCGCTGTACTTTGTTCACACTGACCATCTGGGTACTCCCCAGATAGTCACCGATGAGAATCAGCAAAAAGTGTGGGAAGGACAGCAACGGCCCTTTGGTGAAACTGAAGTTGTTACCAGTCAGACTGAGTTGAATGTGCGCTTTCCTGGTCAATACTATGACGCTGAGACGGGATTACATTATAACTGGAATCGGTACTACCATCCTGGACTGGGACGATACCTTCAATCGGATCCGATTGGGTTGGGTGGAGGATTGAATACCTACGGATATGCAGACCAAAATCCAACAATTTTTATTGATCCATTAGGTTTGTACACGCTTATCCTTGGGCCTAGAGGTATAACGATAACGCCACCAATGTCATAAATATTGTTAGGTGTACAAATGTCACTCAAATGGAAATGCATTAATGCTGGAGACGAACACGTAAAGCTGGAAACTGTTCAAGCTTGTTTAAAACAAGGAGGGAAAGTATTTTTTGTGATCCCGCGTAAGTATGGGGAGTTTTTTAGAAATCAACTTAAGCGTATTAATAGATCTGAGGTAATGAAGGTAAACAACGCTTCACTATTGGATTCAGTTTTTTACAAGTTTTATCTAACATATATTTTCGTCTTAGATGAGCTTGTGAGCATGCGCTGTCCTGCTCTAGGCAGGGCCTTGTTTGTGTATCACGCATCTTGGAGGTACATATCAACTTATAATGGTGAATTGGTTGAGGCTGGGACTCAGCTGAAAGTGACATATAATGGAAAGATCGTAAATCCGTAACCGCCCCGAGAACGACATACTAAAAAGAGGAAGCCATTTCCTTTACACTGTCCACATCTAATTCCAGAGTAGTAATGCTTCGAACTGTTACACGGTTGTTGCTTCGGAAGGCACTTTAAAAATGTGTTTCAGGTACGCATTCGGCTTGTGGCCATGAAGCTTGCATGTTTCGATAACGCTATAGAGTCGGGCATTCACTTGCGCAGCTTCCGGAAATTCACTGGATTTTAAGTGATGAACCACTAACGTGGTCATGGGGACACCTCTTGTTGTAGCTTCTTAAGCCGCCAACCAGTTATTTAGTCTGGTATTTAACGATCATGCCGTCCAGCAAGGCTTTAATAATCTTCTCCCCTTCGGGGGCATGCTGTTAGACATATTAGATGGTGTGAAAGGTTCAAGTGGATATAATTGGTAAAAATAAAAATGCAGTCGTTCTGACATTGATACTATTTTTTACTGTTTTGCTTTTCTCGGCCTTTTGTTTCGCGATAGACCTCTACCGAGATAGTAGAGTAAAGTCGGTAGCCGTTCAGCTGGAGTATTTGTGTCGAGCAATCAATACATATAAAAAATATACCTATAGATATCCGCCTGATGAATTAGCCCTAATAGGCTCGCTGAAACGATATAGACATAGTAAAACTCAAATGGACTCTGATTTTTATCTTCCAGCTAATTATGGATATCCAGAATCTATTCGTGGTGATCTAGCGTACTCAATATTAGCAGAAGGAGGGTATTCAATGGATTATTCTCCTCAACCTAGTTTTCTTCAGTTCATCACACCAGTTCCAAAATTTAAATGCATTGGAAATGCGAGAGACAATTTCAAATCCTCCCGAGGTCGTGCTTGTTCTTGTATGACAGAATGGTAGCCCAGCTGGTGTTGTAGCTGTCGCACTTAGTCGGACGATATCTTCAAAGTGATCCGATAGGATTAGAGGGGGGGGATTGATACCTTTGGGTATGTAGGGGGAAATCCGTTGATGTATTCCGATCCAAATGGGCTATTGGCTGTGATAGATGCAATAAATCACTATAGAAACGGAAATGGTGTTTCGTTGTCAGTGATGATGAGCGAGATCGGAGTTGGGGGGGAGTAAAACCATCAAGCTTTTCTCAGGTTAAAGAGAATCTTCCCTCAAAGAGTTCAAGCCAATGTTGTTCAAAAGATAGATAATAAAGTAGCTTTTTGAACTTCGGGGCAATCTGCTGCAATCTTCGGAAACTTGACGCTCAGGCTCGTTGGAAAATTGCGAATAAATGATGACTGTTCGTGGAATTTTAGCGGTCAAGTCCGGGCGTTTACTGATACGTTTGATTTCAATAAAACTACACATAGGAGCTTAATTGGTGAAGCATCTACTGCTGCTGGTGCACAAGTCATCGGCACCGAATACGAAATAAATATACTGGGTGGAATCCGGGTTTCGGAGAGCGAATAATGAATAGAAAAAGACTCTTCCCAGTCTTGCTTCTGTTGCTATTAACAGCATGTGCAAACGAAAAAATTTCAAGAAGTGAAGCGATAAGCCTTTCAAGCATTGCACTTGAAAAGACTGCAGTCGAAGATCAAATTTCGCCTGAGTCTCTACAACTCGTTAATGCAACTTGGTCTGCTAAACTTTCTGTTTGGGAAGTGTATTACGCGAATAAAGATAAGTCATACCAATTTAATATTCTCGTGAAGAACTCTGAGATGATAGAAGTTCATAGATTCGACACTTCTCGAATTCTACATTGAGTGTAGAGTACATCAACGTATTACCGCCCAAGTATGCGTGGGTATTGCAGTGGGAAAAAGGCGCTTAACAGAGAAAGCAGTTAAACTCCACCGTAACGCTAAAAATAAGCGAAAACGTGTGTTGGGGGGCTGTGACTTGCTAAAGTTAACGAGCGCCGGGTTACGAGCACTTTAAGTGATTGATGGCGCTGGGGTTGTAGCGGATTGTCGGTAGGATCGCACGTAGGCGGACGATACCTTCAAAGTGATCCCATAGGATTAGAGGGTGGGATTAATACCTATGGGTATGCTGGGCAGAATCCTATAATGGCTCTGGACCCCACCGGTGAGTGGTTTTGATTTTTGTTGGCGGGAGCTGGTACAGGAGCTGGTGCTGGAGTGTCGGTGGATACGATTACCACGATCTTTCAATGGTCACTATTGGCTGTGCTTTCAGCGAGTATCGCTTCTTCAAATGGACAGTGTGACGATTGTGATTCGATTACCCAAACTATTGAATCACTCGAAATAGATGTTGAGCGTAGATACGAAGCTATGTTAATTGACGAGCAAGGACTTTTCGACTCTCCAGATCCTGACCATCGATCTTGGGAAGGTCATGTACAAAAATATCTATCAGTACAAAGTGAGCTTCGGACTCAAATCGCTTTAGCCAAAAGCAAAGGTTGCCACGTAAGTCAATCTGCAGAGGATTGGTCTGTTGAGCCACCACCGAGAAGGCCTTTTTCAGGATAGACTTTATGATTAGCACAGACGTGTTTGAGCCAGATAAAAACAACATATACAAGTGTGTTTATTATCGCGATAGTAAGGGCAGAACTTTACGTAAGTTGTTGTTAGATGATTTTGGAACTGTAATCAAAGATTTCCTCTACGAGCGTTGTGAAAGAGGTTTAATTGTTTATGTTGCGTTGTATGGTAAAGACCATATCACTTTGATAGGAGAAAGAACATATCAGTACTTTGTTGAATCGAGTAGGTGCAAATTGACCGAGGATTGTATCTTTGAAAACGGCCAAAAAATAATGATAAGAAAAGCAGTACATAATTACGACGATCAAAATCGTACAAATAGAGTCGATTTATATGGTCGCGACGATAAGTTCATTGGTTATCAGGTGTATGGATATATCGGTGACGATGATTTCATGAGTTTGATCGGTTGTTTTGATAAAAGCGATAACAGAGTATCTTGCCTAAGTTTGGAGGATGAAAAGATATTCTGACTCTGACAAGTGGTTGATACGTGCAAAGTGATCCCATAGGATTAGAGGATGGGATTAATACCTACGTGTATGCGTACCAAAATCCAATTACGAATATAGATCCTGATGGGCAAAATACGATTGTTATTGGTGGTACGACGGGCGGAGTAGTCGCAGGACCACCCGATGCTTTTGTTGGTGGTCTTATTGGCGCAGGAATTCTGCTAGGTGGGTAGAGACTGTAAAAATAACTGTGTAACTGCTTATCATTAGCCAACTAAGGTAAAGGATAAGCAGCCCATGGACAAGAAACAACTGGAAGCTATAGCCAAGGAAGCCGCCAAAGGCATCAAGACTGAGCAGGATCTCAACGAATACCGCCAGATTCTCACCAAGATCGCAGTGGAAGCCGCTCTCAATGTGGAGCTGGATGAGCATCTGGGATACGAAAAGCACATCAAAGCGAACAAGGGTAATAGCCGCAATGGCTTCAGCAGCAAGACTGTCAAAACCGAAGACGGTGAATTTGAGCTGCTAACTCCTCGTGATCGCGAAGGCAGTTTTGAGCCTCGTCTAGTCAAGAAACGCCAGACCCGCTTCACGTCTATGGATGACAAGATTCTCAGCCTCTATTCGAAGGGCCTGAGCACACGGGAGATCGTCGAGGCTTTCCAGGAGCTGTATGGCGCAGAAGTTTCACCAACCCTGATATCCAAAGTCACCGATGCTGTGATTGACCGAGTTACCGAGTGGCAATCCCGTCCATTGGAGCCGGTTTACGCCATTGTTTACCTGGATTGCATTGTCGTTAAAATCCGTCAGGATCGCCAAGTTATCAACAAAGCCATCTACCTGGCCCTGGGTGTGAATATGGAAGGCCAGAAGGAATTACTGGGCTTGTGGCTATCCGAAAATGAAGGCTCAAAATTCTGGCTTAACGTGCTGACAGAACTGCAAAATCGCGGTGTCAACGACATCCTTATTGCCTGCGTGGATGGGCTGAAAGGTTTTCCAGAAGCCATCAATGCCGTTTACCCACAAACCCAAATCCAACTGTGCATCGTGCACATGGTTCGCAATTCCCTGAAATACGTACCCTGGAAAGACTACCGGGCGGTTACCATGGATTTAAAGCTAATCTACAAGTCCATTACAGAGGAACAGGCTTTATTGGCGCTGGAACAATTCGCAGAGCACTGGGATGAGAAATACCCACAAATCAGCAAATCCTGGCGAGCACACTGGGAACACATAAGAACCCTTTTCAGTTATCCTGAGGATATTCGCAAAGCCATTTACACTACCAACGCCATTGAATCGCTGAACAGCGTCATTCGAAAAGTCATCAAAAAGCGGAAGTTATTCCCAACAGATGATGCAGCTCGGAAAGTGGTCTATCTCGCAATTCAAGACGCTTCCAAAAAATGGACCATGCCGATTCGAAATTGGAAAGCTGCCCTGAATCGATTTATTATTGAGTTTCCTGAGCGTTTGCAGAACTATATTTAAACAAAAGCAGTTACACGGTTTTGTTTACAGTCTCGGTGGGTATTATTTATATTCCCAACAATGCGAGGATAAGGCGTGCCCTCCATGCGATCCATCAATGGGTACGTTTCGCTATCGCATTGATATGGTGCCACCAAGCAAGCCACATTATGCACATACAGGCTCCCATGTGCATCTTTGCAAAATGAACCAGAACCCAAAAATTGTCAGTGTTTTTGGCAGCCAGTCGGCACAACTGAATTACCACCTCCACCTAACACGTCACCCATGTAGAATTTGCTAATTAATTATGAACTATTCAACAGGCCAGAAAGTAAAAGTTGGAGATAAAGTAAAGCTTTGGGATGAATGTTTCGGGGTTGTAGTCTGTTCTATAGACGATGCAGAATACTGTGATGAATATCCAAAGGATGAATGGGAATATCTGCAGAAAGGAGTAATTATCAATACTGAAAAAAAAGGGTTGATTCATTACTCCGCAGAGGATGAAGATTTGAGGTTGGTTAGTAGAAAGCTGATAATTGGATCTGGTTGAATTCCCATGATCTGTTTACCAAGGAGGCTACCCCAACAAAAGCTTTTTCATGCTTCAAATCTTTCGACACTCAAATCGCCTATAGCCTTAAAGTGTTTCACATTACCGGTCAGCACAGTGAGTTTATGTTCCAACGCCGTGGCGGCAATCAGAGCATCGCCCATTTGCATGCCATGGGACAGACTCAATTCCTCCATCAAACTGATGGCCGTTGCAGTGATGGTGGGTGTTAACGGCAGTTGTTCCGCTTGACGCATGGCCAAGCTTTTTTGCAGTGCGGCCATCTCCGCCCGGTTGCGCATACCCTGCAACAGCTCCATATAAGTAACTGCGGAAATGTTTAACTGCTCCAGTTGATCCAGCCGTTGCGCGGCGGTTGGATAGCCCCGCAAATGCCAAATCATCACATCGGTGTCCACCAGCATGTTTAGCCCTCGTTGCGTGATCCATCGCGGTTATAGCGTGACGCTCGCAGGTTGCGGGCAAAGTCTTCCGCGCCTTCATGATCCTGCCAAATACCGAAGGCGGGATCATCGGTCACAAAACTGGTGGTGCTGTCACTGGTGCCTGTGACTTCCGTCTCAATGCGAATCGTAACGGTTTGATCAGGCAGCGCCTTAAGTTGCTGCGCCCACTGGGCGGGCAGTTCACTGGTTTTTACATGTTGAATCACTAACGTAGTCATGGGGACACCTCTTGTTTTATCTGCTTAAGCCGCCAACCAGTTGTTTAGTCTGGTATTTAACGATCATGCCGTCCAGTAAGGCTTTAATAAACTTCTTCTCTTCGGGGGGCATGCGGGATACTTCTTTATTATACGACCAACTAGCTGTGAGCGTAAAAATAAGTCAAAACGTGCGTCTGGGCCTGGGATTGCTAAAGTGGATAAAGCATCAGGGTATGAGTTATTTAAACAGTTGATTACATTGTGGTTTTGACCGAATGTGGGTGGGGTTGAACGCAGGTGGGTGATATCTTCAATCGGATCCAATTGGCTTAGCGGGTGGACTCAACACTTATGCTTATGTCATCAACAACCCTATCAAATAAACTGATAGTTCAGGACTTGAACTTGATGGAAGCTGGGGAGAAGCACCGCCTTATTTTCCTAACCAAGATGAGCACATGAACCGAAAAAGAAATAATATGTGCCCACAGAGAGCCGAACCCTGATTCTGGCGATCAATGTACTAGCTGGAAAAGGACGAAAACGGTGGGCTGGCGTCTTTGATTAATGGAGGAAAAAGGAAGTGGAGGCATTCAAACGGATATGAGTGCTATTACGACTCGTTTGGAAATCTGACTCCTGATGTCAAGGATAATTACACATACAATTATTCAAATGATTTTTTTTCCTGCATATATGGCAGGACGTTGCTCCACATTTTTGGTGGAATGGGGCGTACACTCCAGGATTGACCACAGTTTATTGAGCTTTGTGAATGAGTGGAATTCTTGATGTATTAACGCGATTGGTTTGGGGCTGGTATCTTTATTTTTTGCATCTTCTTCGGTCAGTTCCTGCTGAGTAAAGCCAGCGCTCTTGCGCAACTGGGCAAGCTGAAGGCCGAATGAGGTCATCGCTTCATTAACGTGTTTAGCCATCCGCGGGCTCCGGCGGTTGAGGATGGCAGTTAGTGTAAACCCGGTTTTCTGTCATGCCTGTTGTACGAGGGCCGTTCATGACTTGGTATGTACAAACATCGTACATTGTCGTGACAACAAAAATCAACCCGAGTACATCCGGCTGGTACCGGCATCGTGACCAAGTTTTCGTATAGCCGACGATCTTACATTCACCCACTCAGTCATAACGACTCCTTGTGAATTCTAAACAAGTATCTTGATTTAACCGCAGAAAAACAGGCCGGCAATAAGCCCGGCCCTGATTCCCAAAACCTCTAGAATATCAGTCAAGCCACAAGCGAAAAGTCTTCCTGACTATGTACCACAAAAAGTTTGCGTAACCCGCTGTTCCGCCATCGCAGGATCAGCATAACCCTTGTTGCCCGCGTCGAATTCAAACGGCTTTGCCAACACGTCCACCAGTTTATGAAAAGGCGCAAAATCCCCGACATTACCTGCTTGAATTGCCTGCTCCACCTGGTGATTTCGTGCAATAAAAACCGGGTTGTTCGCCAGCATGGCGATACCAATGTCGGTGGTGTGTTTGCCCTGGCCAGCGTCTAAAAGTTGCTGCCAACGCAGCACCCATGGCTGGAATTCAGCAGGCAACGGATACAGTCCCGCGCTGTTAATCGCTTTTGCGCTTTCGGCGTTTCCATCCCAATCCAGCCAATCCGCCAACACTCTAAAACCCAGCGTGAAGTCAACGCTGTGCTTGGCCATTAACACCAATAAATCCGTTATTAGTTCGTCGGTTTCGTGATTCGCTTGAGCTATCCCCAGTTTGGCGCACATGCGTTGTTGATAGGCCGCTGTGTATTGATCGCCATAGGCATCCAGTATCGGCTGTATTAGGGGTATTGCAGCGGCTTCGTCTTTATCCACCAGTGGCAGTAATGCTTGTGCCAGACACGCCAGATTCCAGTGACCAATCGCGGGCTGATTGCTGTAAGCATAACGGCCCTGGTGATCAATGGAGCTGAACACGGTGGAGGGGTGATAATTTTCCATAAAGGCGCAAGGGCCATAGTCCACGGTTTCGCCGCTGATCAGCATGTTGTCGGTGTTCATTACGCCGTGGATAAAGCCAATCGATTGCCAGTGTGCAATCAGTTCGGCCTGTGCTTGAATCACCTGGGCCAACATGGATAGATAGGGGTTGTTGGCCTGGGCCGCCTCGGGATAGTGACGCGCGATCACGTGATCCGCCAGTTTGGTTAACGATTCCAGATCGTCGCGAGCGGCAAAATATTGAAAGGTACCCACCCGGATATGGCTGCGTGCCACCCGGGTTAATACAGCGCCGGGCAGCGCTTGTTCACGTATAACGGTTTCACCGGTGGTGACAGCGGCCAGACTTCTTGTGGTGCGCACACCCAGAGCTGCCATGAATTCACTGAGGATGTATTCCCGCAACACCGGCCCCAGTGGTGATCGGCCATCGCCGTTTCTTGAGTACGGTGTTATTCCGGAGCCCTTTAGTTGCAGATCGTAACGGTGGCCGTCTTGGCCGATGACTTCGCCCAACAGAATGGCTCTGCCGTCACCCAACCGGGGATTGAAGCCACCAAACTGGTGGCCCGCATAGGCGGTAGCGATGGGCTCTGCCCCTTGAGGAATTTTATTACCCGCTAGCACCGCGACGCCCTCTTCGCTTTCAAGTTGTTTGGGGTTGATATATAGCATCTCTGCCAACGCACTATTAATGCGAATCAATCCCGGTTGTTTCACTGGGGTGGGTAGTTGATTGGCAAACAGGGTGCTGGCTACACGCAGGTAGGTATTGTCAAAGGGAATGTTAACTGCATCATTCATTGCGGGAAATTCGCTTATCCGGGAGAAGTAAGCCTTACAGTATCACCGGACTTCGCTCAGGGCCACCCTGCGGATTTACGCGTCCAGGGCACCCGGTTGCGCGACGATGGCTGCCTTGTATAGACCAGAACGCCATCGGTTATTGTGTACCATTCCTGCTTTTGGAAGACCCACGCAGAGGCGTTGGGTGTGCTCAGGCGAGCGCTCGCACTCTCATTTTCACGACAACTAAATAACGCCACTCACGATCGACTGAAATACCGTGAGGCTGTCACGCATGGCGCTATTCCCCAGCCCCTGGGACGGGAACGCCGCACTGAAATTATTTTGCTCACCGTGCAACGCCATGTAATTCAGTACCACGGTTTCCACCAGCAGGTTGGGATTATTGGCTGCGGGGCTGGACGAGGTATTCACCGAACCGTTGGCGCTGAACCAGCCCACTTGACGGCCCGGAACGGCGCCGGTCATGCCCGGACGACCGGACGGGTTATATACCAGGAAGAAGGAGGCCGCTGTCGATGAGTTGTCGCCGGTCCAGACGCCTTTGCCACGGCCATCCATGGAGTCGTCGATCATGCCGTTGCTGGCGACCGAACCGTCACTGAAAACATACAAAAACAAGGGCACACCGACGCGATGGGCGTATTCGATACAGGCGCCCATACAACGACCAGCTCGCAGATCACGGGTTTCCCCGGTGGAGCGATCCCCGGTGTGATAATCAAACCCGCCCATGGTGACCGTGCCGGCTCCGGCAAAACCGTTGACCACCATTTTCATGACAGAGGCAGTTTTTTGAAATTCGTTGTCATTGAATTCCGTGCTGGAAAAGATGCCCGACGCGCCCACAATATCGGGGTCACTGGCCGGGTCCAGCGTCGCTGGGTTGCCGTACCGATCCGCCAGATCTGCGCTTTTGATATAGCCGCAATTGACCATGTCGCGAATGACTTCGTCACGGCTAACGGTGCCAATGTTCTGCGCTGCCATTTTCTGTTCGCTAATGCGGGCAATGGATTCCATCACGTTCACAACGTCGGCCTGATCCAGCATGCCCACCAGTTTGCCGGTGTCCACCATGCCGGTGACATCACTGGGGCGATCCACTTTGGTGGGCCGCACCGAGGTGTCCATGAGCATGGGTGGAGACATGGAGTTACCACCGGATTCAGAGCTGCGGGAACCGATCAGGGTTAGTAACTCGCCATCCGCGCCGGCCCGCCAGATGCCGTACATAGGGTTATGGGGGTTATTGCCGGTGTCGTTGTCTGAGCGAGCGGGAATCACCGCGCCATCCACATTCGACAGCGCTCCGACTGAGGCTTTTTCGCGGATGCCCCGCCCGAAAGCACTGTCAGAGTGGAATAGCAACCCCATAGTGCGATCAATAAATTCGCTTACACCCGTACCGGGGTTGGTGATGCCCGGCACCATGTCGCCTGGCAACCCCATTTTGCTGTAGCCTGCCGTACTGATGAAATCTTCCTGGCCACCCTGCTGCCCCACTAACACATTGGAGCCCGCAATATTGGCACCCCCGGCCAAATCAAAACAGATGAATGGAATTTTACCCGCGCCCTGAACCGTAATACCGCAGCCATCACGCAGGCTGGCGATGTCACCTGCCAACGCCGCATACGCCTGGTTCGGGTTTGCAAACAGACCCAGAATGCCTGGCCCCAATACCCCCGCCGCACCGGTCATTAACCCCTGGCGAATAAAATCGCGCCGGGATTTTGGTAATGGGTGATCCGGATACAACAGCGGTGCATTGGGGTCGGTGTTCTTGAAGCGCTTTTTCATAAGGTTTTCCTCACTGCACCAATAAAGCGGCTGAGCCTAGGGTCGCGGCGCAGGTGGCTTTGACAATTTTCTGGGTATCGGTGGCATTTCCGGATGAATGCCGTGCAGCCAGTTCCATAATCAGGGCGTCCAGTTCATTTTTCATATCGATTTCATTGGGTTGCGAATCCATATTGCTTCCCACCACCCGCGCAAACAGCGGGTCGATGATGGCGTCCCGCTGCACAGGCGTATTGAATGCAGCACTCACACCCAGATTAAAGTTAAGGACAAAACCAGGAAAGAAGCCATTCCGCAACACCGTGTCGTCCACCAGTTCGCTGCAATACTCAATAGCCATTTGCGCAACTGCCATTTGATTGGCGGAGACAAAGGTTTCAATCGAGGTGGACGTCGGTAACTGCTGTTTCACCGTTTGATAGGTGGATGTGACATTCGAATTGGTTTGCGGTACGCCCGTGATCACCGACATGGACGCCGTGACTTCTTCAAAATGGCGCAACCCGATAACCGGGGGCTGCTCGCCCGCAACCGGCACCGCGGCACTCACACTGCCCTCTATCCTTACGTTGTCGTGACTTCCCAGACGTTCAAAGGTCAGAAAGAATTCATCCGAATTGGAGCCGCCTTCCAATGGCAACACGGTGCCGATCGACGATAACACCTGGCCGTTGGTTCCATACAAAGCATTTTCCAACGTGGTTTTTAATTGGGTATAAGCCTGTCCGGTGACCGGCTCCTTGCCGTTGATGCCGATGCGCATGCCTTCCAGAGGAATGCTGGTATAGCTGTCTTGCTCTGCATTGGTATCCGTTCCACTTTGGCGGATGCGATACAGGAAGGGCTGACTGAACAGATAGCTGTAGCTATCAAAAATACTGGTCTGGAACACCACATAGCTGGAGAAGCCGTCGTCGATATCCACCAGATCGGTCACGTTGAACAGCAGGTAGTATTTTTCCCCAACGCCGGCAGCGAAGTTTTTGGTGATGTCGTCCTGAGTCAGCGCCCGGTCGT